>JAEEGK010002364.1_pt1 | contig 47277 bp, 35 predicted proteins | sample 8958771 | NCBI WGS metagenome assembly JAEEGK01 (sample SAMN16246547, study PRJNA631951) | gut metagenome | biome: gut microbiome; feature: rumen; material: SC-attached | host: Bos | place: Iran: Karaj | collected 2018-10 | reverse complement strand
GGCCTCTCGACCTCCACCCGTAACATGATCAAAAGGATCTGGCCCATGAAACTGCCCGACATGGACCCGGAGACGCTCGCCAAGCTGGTGTTCTGCTTCGAAAACGACCCGGAACGTAGCGACGGCATCATTAGCGGCGCCCAGGACGCCATCGGGATCTGTATGCCGGGGCTGGTGCGACATCACTACGACAACCGCTTCTGGCCAGACCGTTTCGAGAGCTGCCACGACGAAAAGATCCTCCAATGGCTCGAAAACCATCTCTGCATGATTCCCATGGAACCTCGTAAACCGGGCTGCTCCGTCATCGTTGGGAAGGACATCACCACCGAAAAAGTCCAAGCCCTGGCACAAGCTGCCGACGACTGCTGGACGGCGATCCTGAACCGTGATCTCGACGCCTTTGCTGCGGCCTATAAAGCCTCCTTCAATGCCCAGACGGCCATGTTTCCTGCGATGATACAGGGTTGTGTCCAATCATTCATCGACACATACGCGCCGATGCCGGAAGTGCTGGCTTGGAAGATGCCGGGCGCGGGCGGTGGGGGATACCTTGCCCTGGTGGTGACGGACCGCGACGTGTTCTGTCAAAGCCATCCCGAGGCGATCCCGTTGACGATTCGTAGAAAAAACTGATGGGCCAAGTGTTTTTTTTGTATTTTTGTCGCGTGATAATCCGTATACCTATGAAAAAAGTATTGTTATTCGCAGGCTTGGCCTGCTTGATGATATCGGCCTGCAACCGTTCATCCAACGATTCTAATGCGTTTTCTATCAACACGATCACCGTGGAAGACAGCATCCAGTTCCCTCCCGAGCAGATGGAGGAATGGATGACGGAAGACGTGGCCCGTTACTATTCGGCGGTGGATGCGCCTGTGACGGACAACGAAGAGCTTCGCGACAACATCATCGCTTGGATCAGCAGCTTGCTGAACCCGGGTTATGATGGCGACTCGCAGGATGTGGAGGCCATGGTGGTGTTCGACAAGGACGAGTTCCTCACCCATGAGGTGGAAGCGCCTCAGTGTGCCTATCAGAACAACGTCAAGTTCCAACAGGAGAACGACCGTTACGTCACCTATTTCTGCGAGAGCTGGCTGTACATGGGCGGCGCCCACGGCACCTCGTACAAGGAAGGCGCCACCTTCAGCAAGGCGACGGGCGAGCGTTTCACCTTCAAGATGTTCAAGGATCCCGAGAGCCTTTGCGACCAGATCAAGGACGCCCTGGAAAGCCAATACTTCCTCCCGTTGCTGGATGGTACCGATGTGACGTTCGAGGATGCGGTGTACTCCGAGGTGGCCGAGTCGTTCCCGCTGCCCACGGCCGAGCCCTGGATCCAAAACGACTCCGTGTACTTCGTCTACGAAGACTATGAGATTGCTGCATACGTGTTCGGCATGCCGGAGTGCGGTGTCCCCTATGCCCAGCTGAAGGACGCGCTGACGGAAGAAGGCAAGGCGTTCTTTGAGCCTGCCAAGAAACAATGATCCGATCGGCCTCGGACGGTGAACGGTTTCCACTGTGTCATAAAATTCCTCTTTGACCGGGTAGTAGCCCTGCTCGGTCTTTTGTGTTTTGGTTGGTTCCTCCTAGCCATCGCCCTGGTGGTGAAGCTCAAGGAGCCGAAGCAACCGGTGTTTTTCAGGCAACGTCGGGTGGGACGGCACGGCAAGGTCTTCGCCATGCATAAGTTCCGCACCATGATCGGGGAGGAGGAAGGGCCTTCGGTGGCCTATCTCGAAGAAGAACGTGTCACGCCGCTGGGGGCCAAACTCCGTCGCCACAAGCTCGACGAGTTGCCGGAGCTGTGGGATGTGTTGGTGGGCACGATGAGCTTCGTGGGGCCCCGTCCCGATGTGCCGGGTTATGCCGACCAGCTGGAAGGGGAGGACCGTCTCATCCTGAAGATGCGCCCGGGCATCACGGGCCTGGCCACCTTGAAATACCGTAACGAGGAAGCGATGATCGCCGACTATGTCCAGCAGGCCAAGGCCCAGGGAGATCCCCGCCCCGAGATGGAGATCGCGCTCTGGTACAACGACCATGTCATCTATCCCGACAAGGTGAAGCTCAACCTCGAATACTACCGTCACTACTCCTTCTGGCTCGACCTGAAGATCCTGTTCAAGACCCTATTCCATTGACCATGAAACGCTATTGCCAAACGCTGGAGCTGGTCGACGACGAGCGGCTCATCGAACAATACCTTGAAGCGCATCGCTATGTGTGGCCCGAAGTGATCGAAGGCCAACGGCAGGTGGGCATCCTTTCCATGGAGATCTACCGTCATGGACGAAAGCTGTTTATGATCTGCGACACGGTCGACACGTTCGACTGGGACCGCGACATGGCCCGCCTCGCCACCCTGCCGCGCCAGGCGGAATGGGAGGCCTATGTGTCTCAGTTTCAGGGATGTGATCCCAATGCCAGCTCCTCAGAAAAATGGCAGATGATGGAGCGGATTTTCTGAGGTTTTTTTCGTACCTTTGCCGCTTCAATCAAAAAAAGCGGCTAAACTCTATGCATCGTCTGTTTTTGCCTCTCTATCGCTACTTCCATCAACACAAGCCGTTGATGTATGTGGTCATCGTCCTGAGTTTCGTGCTCTTCCTGTTTTTCGGCCTGAAAGTGCGTTATGAAGAGGACATCTCCAAGTTGCTTCCTTCCTCGAGTGTCGAGAGCCAGCTCGCCTTCAGCTCCATCGGATTGAAAGACAAGATCTTCATCCAGGTGACCTCGGCCGGTGAGACGCTACCGCCCGAGACGTTGTGCGAACGGACGGATGCCTTTGTGGAGCAGCTGCTGCAACGTGACTCGAGCACGCATTACATCGACAACATCCTCTATCGGATGGAGCCTGAGATGGCCTTGAACGCCCTGGACTTCGTGTTGGAGCATGTGCCTTCGTTTGTGGATACGGCGGCCTATCCGGCCTTTGAACAGGCCCTTCAGCCCGAGGCGGCCCAGGCGCAGCTGGAACGCGACTACGAGATGCTCATGGAAGACGAGACGGGCGACCTCACGCAGATGATCGCCTACGACCCCCTGGACCTGAAGTCGGTGGTACTGGGTGACCTGCTGGATCGTGGACTGGGAGGATACAACATGATCGAGGGACATTTCTTCGCTCCGGACAGCACGGTGACGATCTGCTATCTGGCTCCGGCGTTCAAGACCCTCGACTCGTGGGCGGCACGAAACTTCGCCAGCCTGCTGAATAAGGTGCAAAAGGAATTTGAAGCACAGCACCCCGACGTCAAGGTGCTGGCTCATGGCGACCCCATCGGCAGCGTGTCGAACGCCGGACGGATCCGTTCCGACCTGGTGGTCACGGTGGGCATCTCCCTCGTCTTGATCCTGATCCTCATCGGCGTATGCTTCAAGAGCCTTGCCTTCCTGTGGAAGCTGCTGCTGCCCATCCTGTATGGGACGGCGTTCTCGTTGGCTTGCATCTACTGGATCAAAGGAGGGATGTCGCTCATGGCCTTGGGCTTGGGTGCCATCGTGTTGGGGGTGGCCATCAGCTACTGCCTGCATGTGCTGATCCATCATTTCTTTGTGGGTGACCCCGAGAAGCTGTTGCTCGACGAGTCCACCCCGGTGTTCCTGGGATGCATCACCACCGTGGGCGCCTTCTGTAGCCTTCTGTTCACCGAAAGCGACCTCTTGCGTGACTTCGGCATCTTCGCCTCGCTGGCCTTGCTGGGGAGCACGTTCTTCGCCTTGGTCTTTCTGCCACATTTCCTGCCAGAGCGCAAGGCGGATCCCAACCATCTAGTATTCAGGATGATCCGTCGTGTCAACGCCCTGCCGTTCGACCGAAGGAAATGGTTCATTGCCTTGATGGGAGTCCTCATCGTGGTGGGCATCGTCTTCGCACCGAAGGTGCATTTCGACAGTGACTTGAGGCATCTGGACTACAACTCGGCCGACGAGCTGGAGAGCGAGGCACTGTTCAACGAGAAGCACAACGACGGCTTCGTGCATCAGTATTTCGCCACCGTCTCCACTGAGCTCGACGAGGCGCTGGAGGCCGACCGTTCGCTGATGGTCTGTTTGGACACCCTGAGGGAACAGGGCATTGTCCATGGCTATAACGATATGATACCCAGCCTGTTTGTCACCGAAACGGAGCAGGAGGCACGCATCGCCGCCTGGAACGCTTTCTGGACGGACGATCGAAAGGCGGCCACGATGTCCATGGTACGTGAACAGGCTGCCAAACTGGAGCTCGACCCGGACCTATTCGCCGATTTCCAATACCTTCTCGATAACGAATACGAGCCGGCATCGCTCTATGAGAGCGGCGTGGTGCCGGAAAACCTGTTGGGCAACTTCATCGAGTGCAACGCCGACGGACAATACATGGTGTTCACCGACGTCTCGATGCATCCCGACGACAAGGACGCGGTGATCGCCGCGGCCATCGCCAACCCCAAGACCTTCGTGCTTGACCCCTTCTATTACTGCAAGGACATGGTGGAGGTCATCCACGACGACTTCAACATCGCGGTGTGGATCTCGTCGCTGTTTGTGCTGGTGATCCTGCTGATCTCCTTCCGCAACCTGCTGACGGCCCTGCTTTCCTTCCTGCCCATGGTCCTCAGCTGGTTCATGGTGCAGGGCTACATGGCGCTGATCGGCCTGGAATTCAACCTGATCAACATCATCATCTCCACCTTTATCTTCGGCATCGGGGTGGACTACAGCATCTTCATCACGGAAGGGCTGCTCTCTGAGGCACGGACGGGCAGCCGCGACATGCTCACCTGGCATAAGGTGGCCATCTTCTTCTCTGCGCTCATCCTGATCATCGTCATCGCCTCCCTGCTGTTTGCCGTGCATCCCGCCATCCGTTCCATCGGGCTCAGCACCCTGATCGGAATGCTCTCGACCATCTTGATCTCTTATTCTCTTCAGCCGTTCGTGTTCAGACAGCTGCTGAAGATCCCCGCATACAAGCGTCGTGTAATGTCGAAAAAACCATGGAAAGAACAACGGAACTAGACAGTGTGACTTTTGCCGCCATGCTTCGTCAAGGGGCGGCCGTTTTAGGAAAAGAAAAGGCTACGATCAACGACCTGAATGTGTTTCCCATCCCGGACGGTGACACGGGCGATAATATGTATATGACCATGAAGGCGGGTTGCACCGCCGTCCAAGACCACCTGGGGACGCTCTCCGAGATCGCCGCGGCGGCTTCGTCGGGCATGTTGCTGGGTGCCCGAGGCAACTCCGGGGTGATCCTCTCAAGGATCTTTGCCGGATTGGCGAAAGGACTGAAAGGGGTCGTCGTCGCCGACACGGAGACCTTTGCCCGAGCCATGAATGAGGCTGTGTCCGAGGCCTATAAGTCGGTGCCGGTGCCGGTGGAGGGGACCATGTTGACGGTGCTCCGCGAAGGCGTAGCCGGAGCGGATGCCTCCTCAGACCTGAACCGCTATTTCGAGACCCTCTTGCCGGCGATGCAGGCCTCGTTGGACCACACCCCCGAGCTGCTGCAGGTGCTGAAAGACGCTGGCGTCGTTGACAGTGGCGGCGCAGGCCTGTGCTGCGTGTTCCGTGGCATGGACGCGGCCTTGTGTGGCCAAGTGTGTGACGAGGAGCCGTTGACCGTTGCTGCACCGGCGGCTCCTACGGTCGACCTGGGCAGGTTCACGGAGGACAGCACCCTCGAATTCGGCTATTGCACGGAGTTCCTGTTGCGTCTGATGCGGTCCAAGGTGGATCCTGACACCTTCGACGAGCAGGTGATCATCGACTACCTGAACCGTGTGGGCGAATCGGTGGTGGCCTTCCGTGAGGGCACCATCGTGAAGGTACATGTCCACACCTTCACCCCAGGCGTGATCCTCAACGAGATGCAACGCTATGGGGAGTTTCTCACTCTCAAGATCGAGAACATGTCGCTCCAGCACAACGAATGGAAGAAGGAGGAAGGCGAGGCCTCGTTCAGCCGACCCCAACAACGTTACGGTGTCGTGACCGTGGCGATGGGTACGGGGATGAAGCAACGGTTCGAGGAGAGCGGTGCCGACGTGGTGATCGAGGGTGGTCAGACCATGAATCCCTCCACCCAGGAGTTCGTTGCAGCCTTCAGGCAGCTTCACGCCCAGCATATCCTGGTGTTTCCGAACAACCCGAACATCCGCATGGCAGCGGAACAGGCTGCCTCCCTGTACAAAGGGGCGGAGGTGCATGTGATGCCTTCGGCCACCCTAGGGGAGGGCTACTACGGCGTGGCTTCGGTGGACCGTTCCTTGAGTGCGGTAGAGGAGGTGATCCAAGGGGTGAACGAGGTCATGCAGTCGGTGGTCACCGGCATGGTGTCCACCGCCATCCGCGACGCGGAGGGCGACAACGTGACGGTGCGTAAGGGCGACTTTGTGGGCTACAGCGGGAAGCGGATGCTCTCTGACTCACCCAACCGGAGCCATGCCGTCCAAGACCTGGTGGCGCGTCTGGGCGCCGCTGAACGAGACGTAATGGTGGTGTTTTACGGGGAAAGGGTCCCTGCCGAGGAGGCACAAGCCCTGGTCGAGACACTGGCAAAGACGTATCCGATGCTTGAGATTATGTTGAACAACGGCGGACAGCCGATCTATGATTATATTTTGGTTTTATGTTGACATTTTTTACCGATACGGATTGCGACATCACTCCCAAGGAGTGTGCCGAATATGGCATCAAATTGATCAGTATGCCGTATACTGTGGGGGAACAGGTTGTTTACCCATATATTGATTTTCAGGAATTCGACGCCCATGCGTTCTACGAGATGCTGCGTGCCGGCACCATGCCGACGACCAGTGCCATGAGCGAAGAGGCGTATCTGCAGTATTTTGAACCGGAGTTCGCTGCGGGGAACGACATCCTTTATGTGCATTTCTCCTCGGGGACTTCCAATACGTTCACCATCATGAACCAGGCGGTGGAGAAGCTCAAGGCGAAGTATCCGGAGCGGAAGTTCCACGAGGTGGATACCCTAGGCATCACGGCCTTGTCGCTCAATGTGGTGTTGGAAGCCGCCGATCTGTACAAGGCGGGCAAGACAGCCGAGGAGATCGTCGAATGGGCCAAGGTGGAGGTGCCGAAGTTCCCGATGTATTTCTTCGCCGACGACCTGAAGTTCTTCCGCCGCAGCGGTCGTGTGAGCGGGCTGGCGGCCACCATGGGCGGCCTCATCGGCATCCGTCCCATCATCTACCTGAACGACGAAGGCAAGATGGTGTCGATCGGCAAGGAGAAGGGCCGCGCCAAGGCCATCGCGCGCCTGGTGCAGTATGTTGAGGAGCTCGGCGAGGACGTCAAGGCGCACCGTGTGGTCATCGGCCACTCGGACTGTCCGGAGATCGCGGCCGAGGCGGAACGGCAGCTGAAGGAGAAGTTCGGACAGGACCTCCGCGTGCTGACCACCGTGGTGAATCCCACCATCGGCAGCCACTGTGGCCCCAACGGACTCGGCATCTGTTTCCACGCAAAACACCGTTAACGTATCCTGTCGGGCTATCACCTAAACCATCATGTCATGATTACAGTAGAAAGCGTAACCACCAGAAAACAGCAGAAGGAATTCATCGAGTTCCCGTTGCGGCTCTACAAGGGGAATCCGTATTTCGCACCGCCCTTGTCCATGGACGAACGTAAGATCTTCAAGCAAAGCTATGTCTATAACGACTGTTGCGAGGCGGTGTATTTCAATGCGTATCGCGACGGCGTGATGGCCGGCCGCATTTCGGGCATCCTGCAGAAGGCGTCCAACGAGAAAAATGGGGAAAAGCAGGTGCGTTTCACCCGGTTCGACGTCGTCGAGGACCTGGAAGTGGCCCGGGCGTTGTTCCAGGCGGTGGAAGACTGGGCGCGTTCGATCGGCATGGAGAAGGTGGTGGGTCCCCTGGGCTTCTCCGACCTCGAACGCGAGGGGATGCTCATCGAAGGCTTCGACACCCCGGCGACCTTCGAAGAGAGCTACAACCATCCATATTACCCGACCTTCATGGAGGCCTTGGGCTATCAAAAGGAGGTGGATTGGACGGGGAGTCATATCCGTGTCCCTAAAGACTACAACGGGGAGCTGGACCACCTGGCCGACTTCGTGATGAAACGCTATAACCTCCACCTGGGGCCGGCGCGCAACACCAACGATTTCATCAAACGCTATGCAGACGGCATCTTCGAGCTGCTCGACAAGTCGTATGAGCTGCTCTATGGCACGGTGCCTTTCACGGAAGGGATGAAGAAGATGATGATCGACAACTTCAGGATGGTGGTCGATGTGAAGAACGTGGCGGTGATCTTGGACGAGAATGACAAGATGGTCTGTTTCGGCCTGGCGTTCCCGGGCATCGCCGACGCGGTGCGTCCCTCCGGCGGTCGCCTGACGCCCTTGGCCTTGTTGCGTCTGCTGAAGGCCTTGAAGCGTCCCTCGGTGATCGACCTGTGCCTGATCGGCGTGGATCCCGAGTGGCTGAACCGGGGCGTCAGCGTCATCGTGTCGGCCAACCTGATGAAAATGCTTCAGCGTCCGGGTGTCCTGTATGCAGACACCAACCTCAACCTGGAGGACAACTATGCCATCCAAAACCAATGGAAACGTTTCGACGAACAGAAGGTGAAACGGTATCGTTGTTATGTGAAACAATTAACCTAATCATATTGAATTAATAGCTAACCATGATCCACATCCTCATCGATTGTTTTGGGGGCGACCACAGCCCGAAAGCCAACGTAGACGGCGCCCTGATGGCGCTGGACAAGCTCCCTGACCTCTATGTGATCCTGACCGGCGACGAGGCGACGCTGCAAAACGCCTTGAAAGGGAAGGCCTACGACGCGGCACGTCTGGAGATCGTCCATGCCCCGGAGGTGATCGGCTGCGACGAACGTCCCATCGACGTGATCCGCCTGAAGAAGGAGAGCTCGATGATCAAGGCGGTGCGCCTGTTGCGCGACCGCGACGACCTCAACGCCATGGTGAGCACGGGATCGACGGGCGCCCTGGTGGCTGCCGCCCTCACCCGCATCGGTAGGGTGAAAGGGGTGATCCGTCCTGCATTCTGTCCCATCCTGCCGACCATGGACGGCGGCCTCGTGGGCATCTGCGACAGCGGCGCCAACGTGGAGGTGACCCCGGAGCATCTGCGACAGTTCGCCATCATGGCCAGCCTCTACATGGAACAGGTCTATGGCATCGCGACGCCGCGTGTCGCCCTGCTGAATGTAGGCAAGGAAGCAGAAAAAGGGGATGAGATCAGACAAAAGGCATACATTTTGCTAAGTGAGACGCCCGAAATCAATTTCGTGGGCAACATGGAGAGCCGTGACCTGCTGTCGGGGCGTTATGACGTGGTGGTGTGTGACGGCTTCTCGGGCAATGTGTTGGTGAAGACGACCGAAGGGACGGCCTTGGAGCTGTTGAAGAAGCTGAAGAAGGACATCTACTCGCGTGGCATCTACAAGCTGGGTGCCTTGCTGATGAAGCGGATGTTCGCCGAGGAGAAGGCATTCATGAACTACCAGAACTACGGGGGAAGCGTGCTGCTCGGGACCTCGAAGACGGTGGTCAAAGGCCACGGCTCCAGCAAAGCCGTCGCCGTGGAGAAATGCATCGAACAGGCCTACCGCATGGAAGTGAGCGCGTTGTCCTCGAAGATGGAGGAGATCATCATGCGTTATGAGCATTATGAATATTAGAAACAAGAAGTCTGATGATAGAAAAAGAAATCTGAAGATAGAAAAAGAAGTCTGAAAAATAGATCAATCGATAATAAACATGTTTGAACAGGTAAAGGAAATTTTGGCGCGTCAGCTGAGGGTGGCTCCCGAGCGGGTCACCATGGATGCGCAGATCAAGAAAGACCTGGGTGCGGATTCGGTGGACATCCTCCAGCTGTTGATGCGCCTGGAAGACGGCTATGGTATTGTGATCCCCGATCAGGAACTGGCGAAGTTCGAGACCGTGGGCGACGTGTGTAACTTTTTGGATTCTCTGAAGCAATGAAAAGGATGGTAATGTTTGCCGCCGCCCTGTTGTTTGCGGCGACGGTGTGGGCACAGCAGCCTCTCGACACGGATTTCACGCAGACCCGACACATGAAGATATCGGGCAAGACCACGAACAAGGCGGGGCATCTCACCTTCGACGGCAAAGACCAGCTCACGATGACTTACAGCGAGCCCGAAGGGGAGTATTTCATCGTGGAAGGCAATAAGGTGAAGATGAACCTGAACGGCAAGAAGGCGGAGCTGGATGCGGACAAGGTGAAGCTGGTGCGGATGCAAAGGGCTACGCTGCTGAACTGCATCGCTGGCAACTGGGAACAGGCTGCCATCGACAACAACGCGGAGACGACGGTGGAAGAGGCCGACGGGTTCCGTCATGTGGTCATCAAGGCCAAGGGCAAGGTGCCGCGGGGCGGATACAATTCGGTGGATCTGATGTACCGTATGTCCGACGGGGTGTTGGTGAAGATGATCCTCGAAGAGGCCATCGGGGTGATCAACACCTATCAAATGTGATTTCATCACATTCCCACGGCTGACGCCGTGGGCTACCGATAGGGCACCCCTACGGGGTGCGTTTCCGAAAATCGTTCCGATTTCCCACGGTTGGCACCGTGGGCTACCGACAGGACACCCCTACGGGATGTGTTACCGACAGGGCGCCCCCTAACAGGGGCGTGATGCGATACGGAACCCCGTAGGGGTTTGATATCGGTAGCCAGGGGTGGAACCCCTGGAAATGTGGAATAATGAAAAAAAATAATCATTTATCCGTTATCATGATCCCAGGGTTTCCCGTTGGTCAACCCTGGGCTACCGACAAGGCACCCCGCAGGGGTGCCTTTAAATTTGAACCTCATGCGTTTGACCGTCGTCGACCAATGGGACGACGGTGCTGGCTGATTCGCCGTCCGCAGGACGCTGGTACCGTAACACATACGTGCTGCGGCCGAAGCGGTAGCGGAGCGTGAACTCGTTCCATTCCGATGGCACATGCGGTGTGACCGTCAGCGTGTCGCCTTCCTTGTGGAAGCCGAGGATGTTCTCGATACCTGTCTTGTACGCCCAAGAGGCCGATCCGGTATACCAGGTCCATCCGCCACGGCCAGGATGCTGCGGGTTGCTGTAGATGTCGGCCGCGATGCAATACGGCTCCACCTTGTATTTGAGCACGTCGGCCAGCGACTGGGTGCGGTGGATCGGGTTGATGAGCGAATACAGGAAATACGCCATGTCTTTGCGTCCCTCCTTGAGCTGGGCCATGATATACCACATGGCGCCATGTGTGTACTGGCCGCCGTTCTCGCGGATGCCCACGGGATACTGCATGATGTAACCCGGGTTGTCGGCGGAATGCTTGAAGGCCGGCGTCAGCAGCTGGATGATCTCGTGCTCGCGGTTGACGAGACGGCCGTCTGTCTCGCGGAAGATGGAGGCCTTCTGCTCCGGCGTGGCCACGTCGGTGAGGATGCTCCATGCCTGCGAGATGAGGTCGATCTGGCATTCCGTGTTGTTGAGCGAACCCATCGGGTTGCCGTTGTCGAAGAAGGCGCGGAGGAACCAGAAGCCGTCCCAGGCGTTGTCTTGCAGGGCCTTCACCAGACGGCTGCGGAACTGCGAAAGTTCCTCGCAGTAGTTGAGGTCGGCGTCGGGCATCCGCTGCGTGAGACGTTCCATCTTGGGCAGCAGGTCGCAGAGGAAGAAGGCCACCCAGACGCTCTCGCCCTTGCCCTTGGCGCCTACACGGCTCATGCCGTCGTTCCAGTCGCCACAGCCCATCAGCGGCAGGCCATGGGCGCCAATGCGGCTCTTGGAGCGGTCGATGGCGCGGCGCATGTGTTCGTATAGCGTGGTATAGGTGAACCCCGCCTGCTGGCTTCCGTCTGCGTTCGGGGTCGGCACCGAGTAATGCACGCAGCGCTCGGTCTCGTTGTGGCCCAGCTGTTCGGCCTGGCAATAGGGCACCTGTTCGCTGAGGATACCCCAGTCGCCGGTGACTTCGATGTACTGGTAGGTGACATAGACGAGCCAGAGGTAGTCGTCGCTGAAGGTGGTGCGGGCACCCAGATGCAGTCGCTCATGCCACCAGTGGAGGACGTCGCCCTCGCTGAACTGGTGCGCGGCGTGGTCTAGGATCTGACGACGGGCGTAGGCCGGGTCGCTGTAGAGGACGCTCATCACGTCCTGCAGCTGGTCGCGGAAGCCCGTGGCGCCACCCACCTGGTAGAAGCCGGCGCGGGCGAAGAGCCTCGACGAATACACCTGGTAGAGGTACCAGCGGTTCAGCATGTAGTTGAAGGCGCGGTCGGGCGTCTCCACCTGGATGTCGGTGAGCCGGTCTTCCCAGAAACGGACCACCTCGTCGTATTCCGCGTCGATCATGGCCTTGTTGTACGTCCTCGGCTGGTCTTCGGGCTTCTCGAGCACGGCGATGACGAAGGCGAGGGCCTTCTCGGTATGGGCCGGCACCTGTACCTTGAGTCCCAGACGCTTGCGGTTCGGGTATTTCAGCGAATAGTCGAACTGGTCGCCCGTGATGCCCTCGCCCACGGCGGTGAGCTGCACCCTCGTGTCGCGGAACAGCTCGTGATAGACGTTGCGGACGTAGATGCTGTGCGTGGCCTCGTCCCATTCGGAGTAGAGGTAACGGGCCGTCTTCTCTTCGGTGGTGCCCAGCACGAGCTTGTACACCATGTCGAGCTCCAGGTCCTTGGGGGCGTCGGTCTTGTTTTCGATCTTGATCTGGTAGTATTTCTCGAGGCGTTCCTTGGCGACGAAGACACGGACCTTGACGTTATATTCGTCGTATTGTGCGTCGAAGGCCGAGTAGCCTTGCCCGTGGCGTGCTGTGGCCGGGATGAACTGCTGCTTGTCGATGAGGAGCATTTCGGAGGCGTTGTCGCGGACGATGTCGTTGCTCCAGCCCGTGAGCTTGAACTGCTGGGCGTTGAAGGCGAACGAGAAGCCGGCCATGGTGGAGCTGACGATGCAGCCGAAGCGCGGGTTGGCGATGACGTTGATCCACGGCATCGGGGTGTTGGTGTTGGTGACCACGTAGTCGCGACCGCCGTTGTCGAAGCCGCCGTATTGGTTGTAGAAGTCGAGGCTGCTCCACACACGGAACTGGGCGGCGGGTTTCATGACCGGGTATTCCACCTTGTCCTGATACTGTTGGTTGGCCGCCTCGAGGTCTTGCAGCTGCTGTTCGATACGCTCGTGGTTGTTGAAGTCGATGCGTGCCACCGTGCGCAGCAGGGTGCGTTCCTCGTCGGTGATCTCGTTGCCGTTGAGGATGAACACCTTGCCCGCCTGCTCGTGGTTGGCCCACAAATGTTCGGTGTTGGCCATGTTGCGGATGAAGTGGGTGAGGCCGTCGTGGTCGTCGCCCGGCACGTCGTTGATGAAGACCAGGTCGAGCACCATGCCATGCACCTTGTAATATTCGAAGGCGCGGAGCATCTCCTTGGCGAAGCCGGAGCGGTTGATGTCGTCGATCTCCATGAGGACGATGGCCAGGTCGCCGCTGATGCCGAAGCGCCAGAGGCCGCTCTGCGAGAGCGTGTTCTTGGCCAGCAGCTCCTGACGGTGGTTGCCGAAGGTGGCCGTCTGGAGGATGTATTTCGAGATGCTGTTGTAGAGCCGCATCTGCGCACCCTTGAGCAGTGACATGCCTGTGCGCATGTTGTTGTATACGGAGGCTTTCTTGAAGGCATCCTCGATGTCGATGGCGTTGCGGTATTGTTCCACCAGCTGGATGAGCTGTTCGCGAGCCTTGGCGAATCCGGTGATGAGGAAGGCCGCCACCGTGTCGCCAGCGGGCACATGGATGCGGCGGCGCATGCTCATGATCGGGTCGAGGGTGGTGCCCACCGTGTTGCTCAGCGTGCGGTGGTTGTCGATGACGTAGGCGTGACGGTTGCTGCCGCCGCGGCCCAGGAACTTGACCCTCGAGGTCTCATACTGCACGTCGAGGTCGGGGTCGTTGTGGTTGAAGTCCGCGTAGCCCACGAAGAGCTTGTGCAGCACGAAGAGCTGGCTGTATCCGTCGTCGCCGGCGGGCTTGCTGAAGATGAGGGCCTCGTGTTCGCTGTCGTATTCGCTGGTGATCTTCATGCTGTTGAAGATACGGTGCGAGGCGTCCGTCTCGCGCGGGGCCATCACCACCTCGCCATAGCTGGTGAGTTCGAGGTCGACGTCCTGGCTGCCGTTGTTGGTGAAGGTGTAACGGCGGATCTCGGCGAAGTGGTCCTTCAGCACGGTGATCTCCGTCTTGGTCTCGATCTCGTCGTCCACGCGGAGGTAGCTCACCTTGTCGGAGGCGAAGCTGACCCGGTATTGCGAAGGCATCACGTCGAGCGGCGAGTAGGTGTTGCTCCAGAGCTTGTCGTTGCGCAGGTTGCGTATATAGAGATAGGTGCCGTGGTGGTCGGCCGTGATCTTGCGGTAGCGGTTGATGAGGATGTTGCGGTAGCGCGAGAATCCCGAGCCGCGGTCGTTGAGCAGGACGGTGTAGCTTCCGTTGCTGACCACGCCGATCTCGGGCACGGTGGCGATGCCGTCGTAGTCGCGGGCGTCGCTCTCAGTCTGTACCTTGGAGTATTGATAGCGTTTGTATTGCGTGACCTTGAGGTCTATATAAGGCTGTACCTGTGCCTTTTCCTTCAACAGGGTCTCCATCGACTTGAAGATGGGTTCCTGCATGAAGAAGTGCTGCAGGCAGTGGCCGTCGAGGTAGTTGGCCAGCGAGGCGAGGATCATGCCCTGATGGTGCGCGTAGTGGGCATATACCGGCACGTGGTCGTCTTCGTCGTAGCTCTCGTAGAAGCCCATGTCGTCGTTCATGTTGAGGCACTTGAAGCGCTGCAGGTTGTCGTAGACCGCGCGGTCGTTGATGCTGATGGCCAGCAGCGAGCTGTAGGGCGAGATGACGATGCGGTCGGGGGTGGTGTTCTGGAACTTGAGGTAAGGAACGCCAAAGGCATGATACTTATAGTTTTGCGCATCGTCGAGTTCGTTGTATGCTGTCTCGGAGATACCCCAGGGCAGCATCGGGTTGACGTTCTTGATGAAGGCGCGCTGGGCCCGGACGGCGAAGCTGTAGGTCTCGTCCATCAGGGTGTGCTTGTAGGTGGGCAGGAAGATCAACGGCATGCAGTACTCGAAGAGCGTGCCGTACCACGAGGCCACGCCCTTGTAGCCCTTGTACTGCACCAGTGTCTTGTCGAGGCAGAACCAGTGCTTGTAGGGCGCGTCGCCCTGGGCGATGGTGAGGAAGCTCGTCAAACGGGCCTCGGAGGCGAAGTTGTTGTAATGGTAGGGCAGGAGGGCATGGGCGCCGTAGTCGTAGCCGATGCTGAACACGTCGAGCTCGGGGTTGTACAGCTTCGAGAAGTCGGTCTTCTCGATCAGCTTCTGCACCCGTTCGATCAGGTTCCCGACTTCGGTCTCCTTGCTTCTGGCTTCCAACAGATACCCTTTCAAGGTGTAGAGGCAAGCCACGAAGTTGCCGCTGTCGCAGGTGGAGACGAAGTAGTTGGGCAGCGCCTTGAGCGTCTCGATGTGGTACCAGTTGAAGAGATGGCCGTTCCACTTGGGAAGCTTCTCCACGGTCCCGATGATGTGTTCCAGACGTTCCACCGCGGCTTGATGCGTGATGAATCCGAGTTGGGCGGCGGAGATGATGGAAGTGAGTGAATAGCCGATGTTGGTCGGCGAGGTCTTGTAGTCCGCTTTCTTGTCGCGGTTGAGCTGGTAGTTGTCGGGGATGAGGTAATGGGTGTCGGCCGTGATCTGGCTGTCGAAGAAATGCCAGGTCTCCTGGGCCAGCTGCTTGATCTCCTCGGTCTCCTTGGCGTTGAGGCTCTTCTTGTCTTGGGGGAACTTCTTGCCCAGCCAGAACATGAGGAAAGGCGCGCCACACCAAGATACCACGCAGAACAGCAAGGCGATGAGGTCGATGGTGCTTCCCTGTCCCCAGAGGAAATACAGCCCGGCGAGGATGGCGGAGGCCACGTAGTTGAACCAGAACTTGCCGATGTAGTCGCCGAGGGTGCCCTTGGTGCTCTTGGCGGCCTCGTCGCTGGTGATCCAGTTGAGCAGGTTCTTGTGGCTGAACCACATCCGGTAGCAGGCACGGATCAGGGCGTCGGTGTACATCCAAGCCTCCTTGGGAAGCAGGGCGAACTGCACGAACGAACGGTAGATGATCACCTGGAAGCCGCGCATCAAGGTGGCGTAGTAGTGGTATCGTTTGCCGAAGGAGGGCAGTTTGGTGATCTGTCCGAGGATGAAGAAGACGATGGGGCTCGCCACGGCCACCAGGGCCACGAGCAGGAACCAGGCGGGATGGGCCCAGATCAGGCCGCTGAACCCGACGAAGAGCACCACCAGCAGGGCGAGGCTCAGCACGGAACGCCGCAGGTTGTCGAAGATCTTCCAGCGGCCGATGGTGTTCACCTGGTTCTTCACCTTCTCGCCCTTCTCGTTGCGCACGGTGTTCTTCAGCCAGTCGATGATCTGCCAGTCGCCGCGGGTCCAGCGGTGGTGACGCTTGGCGTCGTCGATGTAGTTGGACGGGTTGTCGTCGAACAGCTCCAGGTCGTTGATCAGGCCGCAGCGGATGTGGCAGCCCTCGATGAGGTCGTGGCTGAGGATGAGGTTCTCGGGGAAGGTGCCCCGGAGCACCTGCTGGAAGACCCGCAGGTCGTAGATGCCCTTGCCGCAGAAGCTGCCTTCGTTGAAGATGTCCTGATAGAGCTCGAAGGAGGCGGTGGTATAGACGTCGAGGCCGCCGAGGCCGGCGAACAGCTGGGCGTAGCGGCTCTTGTTGGTGACTTCCACGTCGACGTTGACACGGGGTTGCATGATGCCGTAGCCGGCATTCACCCGACGTCCGTCGGGTGACAGCTGGGCGCGGTTCAGCGGATGCGCCATGGCGCCGATGAGCTTCTGGGCCGAGTAGAGCACCAGCTCGGTGTCGGTGTCGAGGGTGATGATGAAGGTGATGGGGCATTCCGTGGTGCCGGTCTGGTCGGCTTGGCGTTCGCGCCACTGGCTGATGGTCTCGCAGCGGAAACGCTTCTGCTTGTCGGCCTCCGAGGTGTTGCCCAGCAGCAGGTCGTTGAAATGCAGGATGGCGCCGCGCTTGCGCTCATGGCCGAGCCAGCAGTTCTCGCCGTCGCTCCAGGCGCGACGGCGATACACGAAGTTGAAGATCGGCGCCCCGTATTTGGCGTTGAGCTCCTTCACCTTGGCGAGGCCGGCCTCCACCACCTCGTCGTCCCAGGGCATGTCCTCGTTGGGGCCTGCCGCGGCGTCGCCGATGAGGGTGTAGTAGAGGTTCTGCGGACGGCTCTCGAGACGTTGTCCGTCGCTAGCGCGGTTGATGTTGGAGAGGTAGTAGATCTCCAGTTGTTCCAGCAGCTCCACGGTGCGTGCCTTGTTCTTGAGGATGGTCGGCATGATGACCATGGTAGCGTATTCTTTCGGGATCAAGCCGTCCTTGAACTTGATCTTGAAGGTGTTGACGGGCTTATGGATGCGGTAGAGCAACTGGTTGAAGAGGTCGATGACGATCTGGCTCATCGGCACCCACATCAGGACGGTGAGCACGATGGAGACCCAGTTGAATCCCCGCCCGGAGGTCGCCCACGTGGCAAAACCCAGGGCCAGCCCCAGCGAGGCCAGCACTACGATCCACACATACCAATGGGCGCGGGCGTTCCATTTCTTCGGAGGGAAGAGCTGCCAGCCTACATGCTCGCCCTTTTCGTCGGCCTTGGCCACCAGCTCCTTCACCAGCTCGTGTTCCTTGACCTTGCGTTTCTTGCTCAGCCGTGTGATCTTTGCCCGGTAGTCGTCCTTGGTGCGGTCGTACATCTGGTCGTACATGTCGGCCTTCTCCTCCTTGAGCATCTTCTCGGAATAGCTGATGCTGTCGATCATCTCGGACATGGGCAGCTTGGTCATCTTCTTCAACGAATTGAAGAGGTTCATCATGGTCAGGTTCTGCAACGCTGCGTCGTTGAGTTTCTCCATGTCGGCCAGGGCCTTGTCGGTGGGAGAGTAGTGGTACGCCCCGTCGGCGGTCATCTGGCGGCAGAGTCCGGCCAACTCCTTGAGCAGGATGCATTTCATCAGCGGCAGCAGGGCGCACACCTCGGGATAGGTGAAGTAGTCCTGGCGCGCTTCCTGCACCTGTTGGAGGAAGTGGAAGAACAGGTCCTTGTCGACCTGGTAGTGGCTCTTGGAGAGGAACTCGCGGAGCACTTCCTCGAGCTGTTTCATGCGTTCGCCTTCCAGCTTGCGGAAGCTCTTGCTCAGCAGGTCCACTTTCAGGACTTTCTCCTGTTCGCTGATCATATAATAGTTGTCAAGAACCCATTCGTTGGTACTGCCCACAAGACGTTGAGACTTAGTCTCTTCGACCAGCAGCATGTAGTATTCGGTGATGGTTTTGACGCTGTCTTTGAAGATGGAGTACGTGCTTTTCATAGCCATGAATGATGTAAAAAGGCAAAATTAAGAAGAAAAAAACAATAATAAAAGAGAATTCTTCATGAAGAAAAAGTAAAAAAAATACTTGCGTCAAGAATCGGAATCCGTTACCTTTGTGCTTCGAAAACAACTTTTATGTATCACTAAACTATCAAAAGATGAAAAAGTACTTATTCGTGGCAATGGCCGCCCTGTTGGTGGTCTTTGCGTCCTGCAAGGGAAAGGGAACCGAAACGAAAACCGAGAACGTGAAGATCCCGGAGACCTTCGTGACCTATGAAAACGAAAACTTCTCGATCCAGTATCCTGGTGACATGGAGGTGACCTGGTCGACCGGCTTCCTCAATGCCAGAACCGACGACACCGAAGCCCAGCTGGACGCTTCCTTCAGCGACATGGCACCCGAGGTAAGCCAACTCAAGAAGTATGCTGAGAACCTGGCTTACATGTACAAGAACAACGGTGAGACCTGCGAGGATCCCAAGGTCAAGGACAAGGTGATGACCATGCGCACCACCAACGGCGACTTCACCAGAGACGCCTTCATCGTCCTCGATGGCAATGGCAACGCGGTGAGCGGCTCCCTCCAGTACACCAAGAACAAGGCGGCTGAATACGAGGCCTACTTTGCTCCGCTGGTCGCTTCCGTCAAGTTCAAATAAGGACGAAGCCCGGATGGGACACAAAAAAATGAGAGGCCGCAAGGCCTCTCATTTTTTTGTCCGCCCTTGTAAACCCTCGTTTGAGCGAAGGCGTCTTGGCGGTTATGATTGTTTCAATTAAAGGTCGTAGCCGAGGCCAACGAAGAAACCACTGGTCTTGGTGGTGGTATCGTTGAACGTGTCGATGTCGAGCAGGCCCATCTGGTAGCCGGCAAAGAGGTTCATGCGGATGTACTTGAGGTTGACACCACCCATGACGGAGAGGTTGAGGCGCTTCAGCATGGCATCGTCGCCATACCAATCGAACGTTTCTTCAAGGTCGATGTTGGTGATGCCGCCATGCTGAGAAGCAACGGTCTTTCCAGAGAGTCCAAAGCTTACCATGGGACCGACAAAAGGAGTGACCTTCACGTTCGGACCAAAAGCGATGGTGTAGTTCAGTGCGACCGGCACATCAATGAGAATCTGGCGATCCTTTGTTGTGTTGGTAACCGTTGCGATGGTTTCTTTCTCAGTCCTCATATTCATACGTCCTTGGACGCCAAGGGTGAGGCCGAGTCCGCTCTTCAACATGAAGTTGTTGTGGACACCAACGAAGAAACCGTTGTAGTTTTGAGAAGTGGTTGCAGAGTTGTACTTGCTGGTAGACGTCTCAGGTGCATAACCGAAACGGACGCTGAGTTGTGCCTGGGCATTGCCGGCAACAAACATGGCGGCTACGAAAGCCACGATAGCGATGAATCTTTTCATGATGTTGTTTGTTTAATGAATTGATTGGTTAGTTTTCGTTTTCGTGCTGCAAAGATACACTTTTTTTTGATTTTGCATACATTTGAAGATTTGTCAACCGGACGGGGAAGCGTTTCATCCCGCTTTTTTTCCTTTTTAGCCATTGTTTTCTATAAAAGTAGGTGTGTTTTTGTTATTTTTGCGACCAAATTTGTCCAAGATATGAAAAAAGGATTCCTGCTCAGGGCGCTGTTTGCGCTCATATTGGTTCTCTCAACCGCATTGTGCATCGCCCAACCTCCCGGGGGACGTCATCCCGGTGGCGGCGGATGGGGCGGTGGCTACCCCGGCGGACGACGTCCGCCCATGGGTGGTGACCGTCAGTGGGGACAGAACCAGCCTACCACCAACGTAAAACCCAAGAAAAAGGTGCGCGAAGGGGATACCTTCACCGTGGCGGGCATCTTGCGCGATGCCGGTACCGGCGAGTACCTTCCTTTCGTCAATGTGGCCGTGTTGGATACGGTTGACCAATCGTTTGTGAAGGGTTCGGTCAGCAATATGGACGGTTTGTTCGAGATCGTCGGCGTGCCCCAGGGCGGTTTCCTGCTCAGGGTGTCTGCCATCGGCTATGAGACCTTCAGCCTGCCGTTCAGCGTGACCAACAACACCGACCTGGGCGTCTTGCGCATCAAACAAGGCGTCACCTCCCTGAACGAGGTTACCGTCACGGCCGAGAAGCCACTCTATGCCATGGACGGCGAGAAGCTGGTCTACAACGTCAGCGAAGACCCCTCCATCCAGACGGGTACCACCGAGGACGCCTTGCAGAACGCACCGGGTGTGGAGGTCGACGTGGAAGGCAACATCACGCTCCGTGGCGTCTCCAGCGTGGAGATCTGGATCAACGACAAGCCTTCGAAGCTGACCGAGGAGAACCTCAAGACCTACCTGCAGACGCTGCCGGCCAACGCCCTCGCCCGCGTGGAAACCATCACCAACCCTTCGGCCAAATACGCCACCGAGGCAGAGGCGGTGATCAACATCGTCACCTCGGCCCACATCAAGAGCAACCAGTTCGTCAGCTTCGGCGTCAACGGCTCCAACCAGCCTTTCGTGTCGCCTTGGGTCAGCTACATGTGGAAGAAGGACCGTCTGAGTGTCAACCTCTTTGCTTCGGGACGCTACAGCAAGCGTGAGAATTCGAACGAAGACTTCGCTTGGCGCCGTCGCGACGGCGCCGTGGAAGGCACCTACGACACCACCTATTATAGTGAGGTGTTCCAAAACGACGTCAACCTAGGCAAGAGTGCCAACATGTTCCTGAACCTCAACTATGAGATCGACAGCACCAGCGAGATCTCCATCGACGGAGGCGGTTTCATGAACTGGGGCGACAACAGCTCGATCCGTTCGCAGTCCCAGACCTATTATTATCTCGACTCCGTGCCGATGTTTTCGGAAGTGTTTGTCGACTCCACCAACAGCGCCACCGACTCCAGGAACATCTTCAGCCACCTGGGTGCCGACTATACCAAGAAGTTCGACGAGAAGGGCCACAACCTCCGCATTGGCTTGAACACGAGGTTCAACAACAACGCCAGCGAACAATGGTACAACCGTCTGTACGACGTCTATACCGACCTCGACGAGCACCGCTACCTGCTCTCCAACATGCGGAGCGGTGGCGTCAGCCTCGATGCCCGTTACAACCGTCCTTATAGCGAGGATGGCGAGATGAGCTACGGTCTGCGTGCGGACGTCGGGTACGACAACAACGACTACCACCGTTACAACGATATCGACGGTATGGTGATGGATACCTTGCGTACCTATCATTTCATCGGGGATGATGCGAGTGTCAACGCGGATGTCAACTGGACCCATCGTTGGGGCGGCTTTACCCTCAGCACGGGCATGGGCGTTGGTACGGATCGGGTCAACTATCTCTATGACAGTTACATGCCTTTCGCCGATGACAGCACCTTGTATTTCCTCATGTTCCGTCCTTCACTGCACTTGACGTACCGCACCGAGGACATGCACAACTTGAAGCTCAACTACTCGATGCGCATGTCGCACGCCCGTGAGGACCAGTACAGCTCGTTCCGCCGCTACGGCGAGAACAACTATTTCACCGGCAATCCCGACGGCCTTAAGAATTCCTACACCCACAGCATGGAAGCCGGATGGCAGAAGTTCTTCGACCGTTTCGGCAACGTCGGCGTGGAGGCCTACGGACGGCTGAGCACCAACGAGGTCAGCTCGCTCACCGATGCCGAATACGACGACTACCTGGAACGCATCATCAGCTATTCGATGCCCTACAACATGGGAACGTCGTGGCGTTACGGCACCTCGCTCAACATGACCTACCGTCCCACGGGTTTCTTCAACGTACGGCTCTTCGCCAACGTCTACGACTACGGCTACCGGATGGAGTACGACCGTGTGGACGAGTTCGGCAACCTCAACCACCAGACCGACCAGAACGACAAGTGGTCGTGGAGCGTCCGTGTGAATGCCTGGACCAAGATCTTCGACCAGTACATGCTGACGGTGGCTGCCGGTTACAATTCGCCCACCATCAGCCTGATGAGCGAGCGTAAGGCGCGCTACTTCCTGAACATCGGCGCCCGTAGCGACTTCTTCAACCGTCGCCTGTCGGTGTATGTCAACGTCCAGGACCTCTTCAACTGGGGCGCGCGCATCGGTTCCGGATCGACCAACACCAACCCGTATTACATCACCGACAGCACCCGCAAGATGCTCAACAGCCGTTACATCTCTGCCGGCGTTACCTTCCGCTTCGGAAAGATGGAGCTGGAGCAGACCGCCAAGGAGGGCGACACGGAGACGGGCGACAGCCTGGAGTAAGACAGCCTCCAACAACCAAGGTGCGCGCCTGAAAGCCAGGCACCGAAACAGCACATAAAAAACGAGGGTGAAATGGAATTTCACCCTCGTTTTGTTTGTCGATCGGAGGTCCGATCAATAACCGAAGATCTCCTCGGTGGAGAGGCGCTTGATTGTGCCCATCTGTCCGAGGGCCTTCATGTCGAGTTCCTTCTCGTTGCCGAGGATGACGTAGCGGTAGGGCTTGTTGGCCATCTGCTCCTGTTCGAACTTCACGATGTCTTGCAGGGTGAGGTTGGGCAGGGCCTTGTAGATCTGTTCGTTGAGGTCGTAGTCGATGCCTTTCTGCTGGGCGCTCAGCCAGGCGTTGATGAGGCTGAACTTGGTGGTGCGCTGGCTGGCCAGGCGTTTGGTGAGGGCGTCTTTGGCGATGCCGAAGGCCTGCTCGCTCTGAGGCATCTCGTTGAGGATCTCCAGGAAATGGGTGACCGCATCCATCATCTTGTCGTTCTGGGTGATGATGTGGGTGAAGAAGTATTCCTTCTGATCCTTGTAGCTCGGCTCCATGTAAGCGGCGAAGGCGTTGTAGGCCAAGCCACGGGCTTCGCGCATCTCCTGGAACACGATGGTGTTCATGCCGCCGCCGTAGTATTCGTTGAACAGGGCCTTGACGGCAGCCTCTTCGGGATTCCAATCGCGGCTTTCGTTGTGGATCATGCGCATGTAGATGTTCTTGGCATCGTAAGGTGCGATGAGGATCTCGTTCTCGGGAGTGGGTTGCATCTCGTAGTGCTTGCCTTCAGGGGCGTCTTGCAACTCGGCCACGGTGGGATGGTTCTCCGTAACGGCCTTGGCCATCTCCTCGGCAGTCATCGGGCCATAATATAACACGGTGTGCTTGTAGTTCTTGAGGTTCTTCAGCAGGTCGAGAAGTTCCTGGGGATCTTGCTTCATCAGCTGCTCCAGAGAGAGGATGTTGCGCGAGGGGTTGTACGGGCCATAGACGCCGTAATCCACCAAGGCGCTGAAGTTGCTGCGTTGGTTCAGCTTGGCATCCATACGGGCCTTCATCAGCTGCTGGATGCACATCTGGGCGACCATCGGGTCGGCTTGTGCGTTCTGCATCACGTTCTCCATCAGTGCCAGGGCTTGGGGCATGTTCTCGCTCAAGCCACGGAGGTTGATGGTGATGCTGCGCGGTCCGGCATAGATGTAGTAGTCGCAGGCGAGCTTATAGAACTGCTGCTTGATCTCCTCGTTGCTGAGCTGGTCGGTGCCCAGGTATTCGATGTACTGGGAGGCCAGGTCGTAGCGAAGGTCGGTTTCTTGACCGAAGTCATAACGGAACGACAGGTTGAAGCGACCGTTCTCCTTATTCTGTACATAGATATAGGGCAAGCCTGCCTCGGTATTGCCGAAGGTGAGGTCTTTCTGGAAGTCGATGAAACGAGGCTCGATGGGCTGGACCTCGGTGTTCTGGACTTCCTTGACGAAGTCGCTCACCAGGTCGCGGTTGGCCGGGATGGGGGTGATGGCGGGCTTGTCGATCTTCTTCTGGTTTTCATCCACCCCTTGGCGTTTGTACACCACCACGTAGTTGTCGTTGAAATGGCGGTTGGCGAAGTCGATGATGTCTTGTTTGGTGAGTTTCGAGATGCGGTCGAGATAGCCGACGCTTTGTTGCCAGGGGATCTCGTTGATGTAGGTGTTGACGAACATGTTGGCGCGTGCCATGTTGCTTTCCAGGGAGTTGTAGTAGTTGAGTTTGGCGTTGTTGACAACGGAAGGCAGCAGGTCGTCGGAGAAGTCGCCGGCTTTCAGCTTTTCGATCTCGGCCAGCAGCAGGGCTTGGGCTTCTTCGAGGCTTTGGCCGGGACGGGGCGAGCCACCCATGATGAAGCTGGTATAGTCGCGTAAGGTCTCTGAGCCGGCAAAGGCGTACAGCATCTGCATCTGTTGGTTGATATCCAGGTCGATGAGGCCGGCGGTGCCGTTGCTCAGCATCGAGCCGATGATGTCGAGGGTGTCGATCTGCATGGAGTTGCCGCGGTCGAAGCGCCAGCCGAGCATCAGGTTCTCAGCCTCCAGGCCGTAGACGGAGGTGTCGCGGGGGCTGCTGATGGGTGCCATGGCGGGGAACTCAGGCTGTTTCACATCGTCGCCGGGCTGCCATGGGCCAAAGTACTTGTCGATGATGGCGATGACCTCATCGGGGTTGAAGTCGCCAGCCATGCAGATGGCCACGTTGTTCGGGCGGTACCACTTGTTGAAGTAGTTCTTGATGTTGGTGATGCTGGGGTTCTTCAGGTGTTCTTGGGTGCCGATGGTGGTCTGTGTGCCATAGGGGTGGGTGGGGAAGAGCATGGCGCTCAAGGCTTCCCACACTTTGCGGCTGTCTTGTGCGATGCCGATGTTATACTCCTCGTACACGGCCTCGAGTTCGGTGTGGAAGCCGCGGATGACCATGTTCTGGAAACGGTCGGCCTGGATCTTGGCCCAGTTCTCGATCTCGTTGGAAGGGATGTCTTCGGTGTAGCAGGTCACGTCGTTCGAGGTGTAGGCGTTGGTGCCTTCCGCGCCGATGACCGACATGAGCTTGTCGTACTCGTTGGGGATGAAATACTGGGCGGCCAGCTGGCTCACAGAGTCGATCTCGTGGTAGGCGACGCGGCGTTCCTCGGGGTCGGTGAGGGTGCGGTATTTCTCATACCGGGCCTCGATGTCGTCGAGGAAGGGCTTCTCGGCTTCGTAGTCGGTGGTGCCGAAGTGGGTGGTACCCTTGAACATCAGGTGTTCGAGGTAGTGGGCGAGGCCGGTGGTCTCGGCGGGGTCGTTCTTCGAGCCGGTGCGTACCGCGATGTAGGTCTGGATACGGGGCTCTTCCTTGTTGACGCTCAAGTAGACCGTCAGGCCGTTGTCGAGGGTGTAGATCCGGGCTTCACTGAGATCGCCTTTGACGGTCTCGTAAGGATACTTGACTTGCTGCTTCTTGCAGGAAGTGAAAGTGGCGCATTGGAGGATCATCAGCGAGAGGAGGATCGTCACCAATGGGCGAAAGCATTGTTTTTTGTTCATTGTATTGATTTTGTTGTGTTGAATGATCACTTGTCGATGTTGACGATGGTGTATTTCCTGGTGCCCAGCCCGATGGCTTCGGCATGATCGATGGTGTGGGTGCCGTGTTGCTTGTCGATGCGGGAGAGCAGGTCGGTGGGATCGTTGGTAGCGGTCACCTGCTGGTTGTTGATGATGTCGACACAGGCCTGGTCGAGGGCCACGGGGTCGGTGGAGGCGAGGATGCCGTAGTCTTCAAGCTTCACGGGGGCGGGATGATCTACACAGTCGCAGTCGATCGACATATTGTTCATCACGTTGATGAAGATGATGCCTTGTTGCCGGTTGAAGTAGTTCACCACGGCCTGGGCTGCCGCTGCCATGCTCTCGAGGAAGCCGTCCTGGTCGCCGATGTACTCGGGGGTCCAGAGCTTGGCCATGTCGAGTTTCTCCATCTTTCCTGAAGAGTGGATGTAAGCCTTGCCGTTGCTGCTGGCGCAACCGATGCTGAGGTTTTTCAGCGCACCGCCATAGCCGCCCATGGGATGGCCCTTGAAGTGGTTGAGGGCGATCATGAAGTCGTAGTTGGCAATATGGCCGCCCACGATGTCGTATTTGATGTGCGATTGGTCCTTCACGGGGATGCGGATCTCGTCGTATTCGTCCATGATGTCGACGGGGAAATAGTCGGTGAAACCATGCCGACGGATCACCTCCCAGTGCACTGCCGAGTTGTTGCGTTCGTCTTTTTCGTCGCCTGGGCCGTTGCCATAGGCGGTGTTGCATTCCACGATGGTGCCTTCCACCTCGTGTACCAGGTCTTTGATGAGTTCAGGTTTCAGGTAGTTCGGGTTGCTGCCTTCGCCGGTCGAGATTTTCACGGCCACGCGGCCAGTGGCTTCCACGCCCAGCGCCTTGTAGATCCGCACCAGCGCTTCGGGGCTGATTTCGCGGGTGAGATAGACTTTAGCGGTGTTTTCCATATCTGTTTTGTTTAGATTGTCATCAGGTTGGTTGGTCGTGCAGGCGGCAAAGGCCATGGCGCACAGGAGGGTGATAAAAAGATGCTTCATTGATTGGATAGCAAAGGACTGCAAAAATAGTAAAAAAGAATGAACGTTGATGCCATCGTTATCCAATAACGAAGCTACAAGGATAAAAGTCGCTGTCTTGCCTTAGTCGGTGAGGGAATCGGTTTCCTCCAACCAACGCTCCAAGATGGCGCAGTACTTGTCGTTCTGTTCGACGAAGCAGGTGTGACGTGCTCCTTTGAAGACCTCCCAACGGCTGTTTGGGATGTTCTCATAGAGCGATGCCGCTACCACGGGGGTGCAGATGTCGCGTGTTCCGCTGCAAATCAGGCAGGGCTGTTTGATCTGATGGAGGCGGTCGGTATATTCGAAATCGGCCAGGTCGCCCAAGGGCTGGTACTCGTTGGGGCCCCATCCGTAGAGGTAAGCCTCGTTGCCCGCGCGTTTGGGACGGCGTAGGCACTCGGGCGAGTTCTCATCCACGCTGATGACGTAGCGCTCATAATAATGCTCGTTGGCAAGGAGGTAGTCAGGGTCGTCCCACTTGCCGGTGGCCTCGGCGTGACGGATGGCTTCCTGGTCCGTTTCCGACATGTATTTGATGAGGCGGTGCTGCTCGCTGGCCCAGAGCGAACTCGAGGCATGGCCCGATGAGAGAATCACGGACTTGATGCCTGTGGGCTGGCAGTCGATGATATAGGCGATGGCCTGCATGGCACCCCACGACTGGCCAAGAAGATGGACTTGGTCGAGATGAAGATGCTCGCGCAGTGCGATAAGCTCGTTGATCCACGTCTCTTGCGTCCACAATTCGGGATGACCGTCGAGATAGGAGTTGCCGCAGCCGATTTGGTCGTACGAGATCACTTGACGGCCCGTGTCGGCGATGCGGTCCAATACCTCAAAATAGTTGTGTGTGCTGCCTGGTCCGCCATGCAGACAGAGGAGTGCGGGTTTGGTTGAAGGTTCGCCGACGATACGGTAATAGGTCTGATAGCCAAGGTAGGGCATGTATCCTTCACGGATGGGGTGTTGTTTCATAGTAGCATGTTTTTTTAATGATGGTTTTGCAAATATAGGAATAATTATTTCAGCACCTTCAGTAGTTTTAAATAGCACGAAAAGAGATCATTTGCCTAAAACCACTATCTTTGCAATTCGATAAGCCAATTATGAGTGCACAAAACCCCATATTCAACCGTTTGAACCTGCTTTTGGGCGAAGAGACGATGGAGCGTGTTTTGAACAAGCGTGTCATCATCTTTGGCGTAGGGGGCGTGGGCAGTTGGTGTGCCGAGAGCCTGGTGCGCAGCGGCATCAGTCACCTCACCATTGTGGACAGCGACCGCGTGTGCATCACCAATGTCAACCGGCAGTTGCAAGCCACCACCAAAACCGTGGGACAGGTCAAGGTGGAGGTGCTGAAAGAACGTCTTTTGGAGATCAATCCGAAGGCGGAGATCAATGCGGTTCAGGAGATCTATTCCGCCGAGAATGCGGAGATGTTCCAACTCGAGACCTACGACTACATCATCGACGCCATCGACAGTCTCAAGGACAAGATACATCTTATCCTGCACGCCACCGAATGTCCGGGCAAGCTGTTCTCGGCCATGGGTGCCGCACTCAAAATGGATCCGACCAAGATACAGGTGGCCGAGTTCTGGGAGGTGAACGGTTGTCCGTTGGCCAGTATGATGCGCAAGCGCCTCAGAAAAGCGAAAACCTTCCCGAAGAAGAAGTTCCTCTGCGTGTTTTCGCCCGAGGTGTTGCCTAACAAAGGTGGTGCAAGTACCTGTGGCACAAGCGCTTGTATGTGTCCCAAGGCCATCATCGCTGCTGGCAATCCCGACCTCGTCAATCACGAATGGTGTTCGTCGAAGGCCCAAATCAATGGCACCTCGGCCCATATCACGGCCATCTTCGGCTTCACGCTTGCCGGATTGGTGATGAATGACCTATATGTTAACGGTAAATGATTTCGCTTATGCACGATTCAAACAATCATAGCGTCTATCATGGTATTGGGCGACCGCAATACACTCCCAATGCCATTGCCTCATTAAAGCCTGATGAGGTTTTCGTTTTCGGAAGCAACCTTCAAGGCCGTCACGGCGGTGGCGCTGCCCGGGTGGCCGTTGACAAGTTTGGCGCCATTTGGGGGCAGGGAGTCGGGCTGCAAGGTCAAAGCTATGCGATTCCCACCATGCAAGGCGGGCTCGAGACCATCCAGCCTTATGTTGACCAATTCATCGCCTTTGCCGAGGAACATGAGGAACTGTTTTTCTACGTCACGCGTATCGGCTGTGGCATTGCGGGTTTCAAGGATGAAGAAATGGCAACGCTCTTTGATGCGGCTTTGGAGCTGGACAATGTTTGTTTGCCCGAGTCCTTTGCCAAGATCTTGGAGGAACAACGCCGTGATAAGCGTAAAGAGCCTTTCCCTGGGATCTCGCGCAGGGCAAGTGTCAGGCTTTACCAGCAAGGACAAGTCCGAACCTTGGCGGATATCGCCATCACCTTGAACGGTCAAAACCATTATACCGAGATCGATGCATTCATGAAGGATTTCGACGAGGCGGTCAAGTCGTATGTCAGAAGAGGCACCATTGGTTCAGAGATTTGCAAAGCGATTGAATGCCAGATTCGAAGCAATGAAACGGCGTTGTTTTCAGCCAATGGTTACTTGGATTTTGATGCGCTGATCGAGATGGTGGATGGTTTAACCGTTTCGAACAAAAGCAACCCTTTGGAATTCATCTATAGTAGGAGAGAAAAGACCAAGCTGCTAAGGCTTGCGGCACTGCTTAACGACATCGTGCATTATACCAAGGCAGACGATTTGATGTCTGATTTGTTTGCCATTGCCACGGGTAGGTTCAATTGTGGTGACAATCGTTACATGAATGACTCTTTCCATTATCCACTTGTCTTTTTTAAAAGAGGGGTGGAGCTCGTGTGGGATGAGATTCAGGAAAACGGATACATGAGCAATGCCCTGCTGGAGCAAAAGATGTTTACCGAACATGAAGCGAAGGTTGAAGCGCTTGGACTGAAGCGTGTGATACGCGAAGACTTCGTTCAGGATGGTCCTTGCCATCCGGAAGTGTTTTTCCCAAAAAGAACAGGAACGGCCCCGGTGTATGTGTTGGACAAGTATTATGTGGATCACTGTTCGGGACAACCGCTATTCGTTCAATCGTGTGGCGAAGGGAAGGGACCCAATGCCCATCGGACGCTTTATGAAATGCAACTTGTAGAACCTATTCTTGAGCGGGAATGTTCGAATGGGAACTATCAATGGATACAGGATTGTTATGTTCCGGTAGGTGATGATAACAAGCCGATCTTCAAGCAGGGGCATGGAATCATGGAGTTCGACCTGCTTGCCGACAGGTCGCGGTTTTTGCAAAGAATCCGTAGCATATAAGGAAACAGTTGATGGATGGTTTTCGCGATGCAATAAAGATCAAGCGCGTTGGTTGCAATTGCCTTGACGAGCCTGGGCAACCTGTTGAGCCTTCAGTGAACCTTTTTGTTAAAGTGACCCAAGGTTGCAATGCGCATTGCTTGTTCTGTAGTAACGCGGGTGCATCCGTTCCCAATACGCCATTCAATGTTCCCAAGTTGTTTGAGATCATCGGGTTGCTGCTCGCATCGGGTATCCGTGTAAACCGCGTGAACATCACAGGAGGGGAGCCTTCGGTGGTTCCGGATTTGGTGGAGCGGATCCTTCTCAAAATGAGTGAGCCGGACTATGCTGACCTTCACGTGCATTTGAACACCAACGGACTGCTCCCGCAGTCACAGGAATTGATGCGACACCCGCGATGGGATAGCATTTCGATGTCGCTGCATCATTACGATACGGATACCTTATCTGAATTGTATGGTTGTCGGATACCTGAAAGCGCTTTCGACTTTGAGGGCATCGACTTGCAAAAGTTGAACTCCAGCTGCAACCTCATCAAAGGGTACATCGACCATGCAGAAGAAGCACGTAAGATGCTTGACTTTACCCTAGATCTTGGCATCCCTCGTATTGGTTTTGTGGCCCTGATGAAAGTCAATGACTATTGCCGGGAGCACTTCGTCGATTTGGAAGCGATTCATTTAGAGCGTATTCCGCACGTTCATTTCACGAAATCCATGAACAGGGGTAGCGACTGCAAATGTTCCAATTATCTCTACAATAAAGATCTCAGGATCTTGGAGATTTATATGCGCAATTATGCCAATCCCCAGTATTGTGAGTCGTCATTGGTGTACGATGGGGCATACTTGCGCCAGGGTTTTCACGAAAACAACATCATTTATTAGGACAGGGCATGACGGTTTCTGAGCTATATGAGTCAAGGAAAAACGATCCCCGTTGGAACACGTCCTATCCGCTCGACCCAACGGATTGGGCACGGTATCGGGTAGCGGGGGCGCTCCCTTTCGACGATGAGCGATGCCTGTCGTTTTACGTCCACATTCCTTTCTGCAAGCAACTGTGCGCTTTTTGTGAATATACCCGAATGCTTTGCCCGGATGAAAAAGTGCAAAACAGCTATATACATGCTGTTATTTCAGACATAAAGCGATTTGAGCAACAGCATCCCGGCCTGGTCCTTCAGGGTTTTGATATCGGTGGCGGAACGCCGACGGCCTTGTCTGATGACAATTTCTCATTGTTGATGAACGGATACAAGGAGGTGCTATCCGGACTTGAACTTACCGCTGACTTTGAGCCGAGCATCGAAGCCTCGTTCGACACACTCTCTAAAAACAAAGTGAAGGCCATCGCGAATGGTGGCATCCGCAGATTGTCGTTGGGCGTGCAAACGGCGAGCGATTCGGTTTTGGACAAGGTCAACAGACGTGGTGTCGTGGCACAACGGATGCAGGAATGGCTCTCTGTGGCATGGGGTTGCGGAATCGGCAAGGTGAATCTTGATTTCATGTACGGATTGAAGGGACAGAACGCCGCTACGATTGAAAACGATCTTGCCCTGATCGAAAAGCTGAAACCGCAACAAGTTACCCTATACGAGTTGCGGACCAACTGGATCGCCAACAAGGATTTGCCATCGAAACACACCTTGTTTGAACACTATTCCCAATACCATAGAGGACTTGCGGCATTGGGTTATCAAGCCCCTTTCGGACAGAACACCTTTTCTGTCAATGATCACGACATGGGTGTTTCATCCTATATCCGCCATCGCATGAAGGAGGGTGCCCCGTACAAGGGATTTGGCATCTCCGCGCAAAGCATGAACAGGAAAGGTGTGTCCTATAACGTGGGGAAAAACGGCCTGCACAATGCGCTGCTCCACCGTCGTTCCTTTGAGGAAGAATACACCTACCTGTTGCCCGAAAATGAAATCGCTGCAAAATATATTGCCATTGCGGCCTACTCAGGAGCTTTCTCCATTTCGGTTTTGTCTTCATTGCTTAAGCAAGATGCCAGTCAAACCTATCGCGAGCAACTCGATTTTTGTTTTGGCAAGGGTTTTCTGCGACAAAAAGGAGATCGGATTCAGATCACTGAAAAAGGATTCGAACACTATGGTGCGGTGTTTTCCCTGTTCTCGAATCGTATTCCCAACGTCGATTAAGCGGTTGTCGGTTTTTGGCTGGAAAAATGAAACGCGACCTGGAAGGTCCAGGCCGCGTTCCTCGTTATGAAGATTTTGGTTGCTGATTTCTATTGGCGTTGTCCAACGACATTGAAGTTCTGGTCGAAATAGATCTCGCGTTCGTTGTCCAGTTCGATGTTCCAACCACCGTTGCTGAGTTTCTCGATATTGTCGATGTGGTTGTTGGGATGGTTCGTGGTTACGTATTCGGTGATTGGGGCTGGGACGAGCGCTGTGGGAACAGCGGTGTATTTCCGGCTGTGTTCACAGTCGATCTTTTTCCATTCATAGTTGAGGAAGAAAGTGATCTCGGTTTTGTCGGCAAGTTTCACGTCAATTTCGTCCAGGTCATCGTCAAGTCTCACTTCCTTGATGCTCGTTTGAGAGAAGTAAGTCTCTACAAAGGTGTTGATTTCAGGATAGTTGGAGTTGTTTCCTCCATTAGGCCCTTCTTTTGTGCATGCAGTTCCAAAGAAGGCCATTGCCATGATGATGGCGATGATGCTTAGATTTTTCATTGTTGATAATGAGTTTGGTTAATAATAGGGTAGTATGGAACAAAAAAAGTGGCGTGGAACGAATCCACACCACTTTTCATAGCGCTCAAAGTGACATAGTTAAGGCTGTTAGGAAGGTTGTTTCGGGGCGAGTAACGCCTTGTCTGGCCTCGCAATAAAGCCTTGGAACACTTGCTTTTGGCTGACTTTTGCCCTGCTATAACAGGCAGGGTGATGGCTGCGCTTTTGCTGTCGTCGAACGACACGGAGACCATCCCATCCTCGTCATCCTCATCACAGTCGAAGTCATCGGCAATAACTTCCATCCCTGAAGTGGCTGTGGTTTGCTTGACCAATTGTTGGGCATCGCCATATTCATCGGCGACCATGCAAACCAAAACCATGCTCATCAAGATGAGCATCAAAATAGAACTGTATTTACGAATGGCTTCAAACATGAGGGCAAAAAATGTCCTTTTTGATATAGATAACGTTTTATTTGGTTTTTTATTGTTTCGTAGCAGTGCAAAATGGGTTTTACAATGCTTGTGCGATGGCAAAGCTCATCACGCCTTTAGGATCGTTTCCGCCATCCGTCGGCCGGCGTCGAAAGCCTTTTGCAGGTCCTCTTCCCAGTGCTCCTCGCGATACTGGCGTTTGGCTTCTTCCGAAAAGCCTCCCAACTCAAAGCGCTCGTAATCCTTGACTTGGTAGGTGTTATAGGCATTGATGTGTTCAGGCTGACCGAGGGCTCTGGTGATGCAGAATTCCATCGAGCCATATCCTTGGCTGTTGTTTCGTTTGGGCAATCCGTTCATGGTCTCCATCAGCACCACGGGCATCTTCTTTGGAGCCGTCATGCTATAGTCGTTGTAGGAAAGCCACGGGAAAGCCAGACGTTCAAGGAAGGTCCGCATCTGACCTGTCACATCGCCAAAGTAGATCGGGGAACCCAACACCAGGCCATCGGCTTGCGCAATTTCCTCCAAAACAGGGGTCAAGGCATCCTTGTATTTGCACACCTGCGAGGCTTTGCCCTTGATTTTACAGGCCATGCACGACATGCAGCCTTTGTAGTCGAGGGCATAGAGGCGCACCGTTTTCACTTCGATTTCGTTGCTGACGGAACCGGCTCCTTCAGCGAATTTCTTGAGCATGGAGGCGGTGTTGAAGGTAGCGCGGGGGCCTCCGTCGATGATGATGATCTTTTTCATTTATGATGGTCTTTTTTTTTGAGTCAACGATTTGTACGCTTCATGCCAGTCACTTTCGGTATAGCTGTCGTCATATTCTTTCATAGAGTTCACGCGTCTGTCCTTCTCGGTTGGTGCAAACGATACGGCCCAAGTACTTGTTGCGTTTTTGGTCAAAACAGGCTTTCCAGCAGTTTCCTTCTTTCAGTTTTTTCATATCGATTTCAACTTTTCGTAAAATGTCACGTGCACCGTGTCACCAAAACTTTTGCCAATCTGTTTGCGGATGTCCTTCCGAAGGCCGATAATGAAACAAGGTGTCCCCATCTTGACGATCTGTCCGTCGTAAGGCACGTCGTTGAAAGTGGCATGGACCGCCAATCGTCCTTTTCCGAAGATTGCCTTGATGTCGAAAGGCACCTCCACGTATGCAGCATCCATATCCTCGTTTTGTAGGATGATGGCATCAAATTCATATTGTTCAGCGGCGGCCATAAATAATCCGTTTAATGTGTTTAATTCGCCCTTTTAAAGTTTTTCTGATGTGTCTTCAGAAGTTTCACCGCCTGCCCATAAGGACTTGAGGTGACGCTCACGAAGTAGGCGGCCATGTCGGTGGTGTAAGTGTTTTTGTAATAGCCTTTGGTGAAGAGTTCCGCTTCGGTGAAGCGCTCGGCGAGACGGAGCATCTCCTCATGGGTCTCGTGCAGCAGGCGTTTGGCTTCCTCCAAAGGCGTACTCTGGTGCTTTTCCACCAGCATCTTGTCCATCTCGTGGTAGTTCTTGCGGTACGCGTCGGGCAGGTAGTCGCGAGGGTGACCTTCGCGGAGGTTCTTCACAAACTCACGCATCAGCACCTGCCACTCGTAGAGGTGGATCAAAAGGTCGCGAAGGCATCGGTCGTATTGCCAGCGCACACCACATTTCTTCGGGTCGGCAGCAAAGTCGAAAGGTGCCGAGACGGCTTCTTCGCTCATTTTGGCGATCTGTTCATTCAGTTTGGCATAGCTGTCAGCCATGGCATCGAGCAACTCCTGTTTGTTGGTGGGATTGGACATGTTATGATGACTTTTGTGAACAATTTGTTGAAATCGTATCGTGTGGCACAAAGATAATAAAAAGAATTCTTTTATTTATAGATTATCCAATGAATGGTTGTAAATGCCTCAATCTTAGAACGATGTGGTTTTTGTTGAAGGGATCGCTAAGTCAAGTGTTTTTATTCAGAACATTTTTGTATTTTTATCCATCAAAAAATGACCCGTTTAATTTTATTTTTATGTCTAATAATCAATCAATTATTACCAACAAATCGTATTTTCCAAGCATGCTTCCCGCCGAGGAACTTGCACAATTGAAGTTTATCCCTACCTTTCCTGAATTTGTAACTTGGATCGAACAGAAGTGGTCCGAACTGCCTTGCCTGTCCGATACCGTGAATACCATCAGCTATAAGCAAACCTGCGAGATCGTGGCCCGTAAGCGTGCCTTGTTGAATGAATTGGGTTTGCAAAAGGGTGATAAGGTGGCTATTTTGGACAACACTACCGTTGAAGCGGTTGAGATGTTTCTTGCCGTCACTTCGGCGGGTTATGTGGCCATCAACCTGCCTTCGCAACTGCCTCCTCAAGCCGTTGTGGGCTGCTGCATGAAGTTTGGCGTAAAAGTATTGGCATACGGCAAGGACTTCGCTGAGGCCGTGAAAGGTGTGCCTTGCAAGGCGATTGCCATCACCGATTGTGCGGACCATAGCGCCCCGGTGGCTACCGTCGATAAAGACGACCCTGCCGCCATCTTCTTCACGGGTGGTACCACGGGTGCACCCAAAGGGGCCATCCTGCCTCATCGTGCCTTGTTGCGTGGCGCCTTGAACGGGGTCTATGCCCCAGGGAGCCAACTCGGTCATCATCGTTATGCCTGCGTGTTGCCCTTGAGCCATGTGTTTGGACTCGTTCGCAGTACCTTGTCCGTGCTGATGGAAGGCGGCGCCTGGTTCTCTGCCGGCAACACCAAAGAGACGGTCTCCAAGTTCCCGGTCATCCGTCCTACCTGCCTTGTGGCCGTACCCGGCATCTGCGAGATTCTGCTGGGTCTGGTTAAATTATACGGAAAACCTTTCCTGGGTGGACAACTGGGCTTCATCATCTCAGGGGCCGCCAATGTTCCTCCGAAATTGATTGGAGAGTTTGACGAATTGGGCATTCAGCTCTTTGCAGGCTATGGCATGACCGAAGGCGCCAACCTCACCACGGGCAATATCGACGTGAAGTCGCGTCCAACCTCGGTTGGCAAGCTCTATCCCGAACAGGAGGCCAAAGTGGTCGATGGCGAGTTGTGGTTCCGTGGCGACAACGTATTTCTCGGTTACTACGGCGATCCGGAAAAGACCGCCGAAACCTTGACCGAGGATGGATGGATCAAGACGGGCGACCTCATGCGCTTCGACGAAGAGGGCTATATGTACATCGTTGGCCGCATCAAGAACCTCATCATCCTCTCCAACGGCGAGAATGTCAGCCCCGAGAGCATCGAAGAGCCGTTCTACAAAGACCCCAAGCTCCGCGACTGCCTCGTCAAGGAAGACGAGTTGGACGGCCGCCAGGTGATTGCCATCGAGATTCTGCCCCGCATGGAGGAGTTCGGCAATGGCCCCTGGGAGGAAGTGGAAGCCTATTTCAAGGAGCTGGTCGGCAAAGTGAATGCGACCTTGCCCACGACCCATCAAGTAAGCAAAATCACTGTTCGTAAAGAAGACTTTAAGCGCACGGGTGCCATGAAAGTCTCAAGAAACCAATAAGCCATGGAAAGAGAGAAAATATTCAACGAGCTGAAGGAGATCCTGAAGCTCATCAAGCCATCCGCCGATTTCAGCACCGTCAACGAGGACTCGCAACTGGTCCGTGACGTGGGGTTGGACTCGCTGACCATCTTGCTGCTCAGCCTCGCCATCGAAAACAAGTTCGCTTTCAAGTTCGAAGGCAACCCCAAGTTCACCACGGTGGGCGAAGTCATTGATTTTATCAGCGCGAATACAACACTTTAATCATGAGCATACGAATTGAAAAGGTGGAAAGTCACAAGCAGCTGAAAAAGTTTGTGACTTTCCCACTCCATTTATATAAGAATTGTCCCAATTGGGTACCCGCCTTGGAAGGCGACGAATATGACACCTTCAACCCCGAGAAAAATGGAGCCTACGACTTCTGCGAGGCGGATTGCTTTTTAGCCTACCGTGGCAAGGAGATCGTAGGACGCGTGGCTGCCATCATCAACCACAAGGCCGATGATGCGGAAAACATCGTCCGTTTCGGCTGGCTCGATTTCATCGAGGACGAGGCGGTGTTGCGTGCTTTGATGGACGCTGTTGCCGACTGGGGCCGACAGCATGGTCGCACTGAGATGCGTGGCCCATGGGGATTCACCGACATGGACAAGGAAGGCCTCTTGGTAGAAGGCTATGAGCACCTCAGCCCCTTCACCTGCCTCTATAACTATCCCTATTACGGTGAGATGCTGGAACGTCTCGGCTTCACGAAGGATGTGGACTGGACGCAACGGACGCTGGAGGTGAGCAAAGAGCTGCCATCCATGTTTCAGTTCGCCAACCTGATTGAGGAGCGCTTCAAGGTGCATGTGGTGCAGCCCCACAGCATGAAAGAGATGGGAAGCCGTTATGGGAGGGAGATTTTCCACATGTATAACGAGGCCTTTGCGCCGCTGAATGGCTTTTCGCCTTTGACCGACAAGCAGATTGACGCTTACCTGAAGACCTACGTCCCCATTTTGGACAAGGACTTCGTCGCCCTGGCCGTCAATGCCGACGACAAGCCGATCGGGTTCGTCTTTTGCGTGCCATCGCTGTCCAAAGCAGTGAAGAAATCCAATGGACGTTTGTTCCCGTTTGGCTTCCTCAACATCCTGAAGGCCCTGAAGAAGAACGACACCCTGGAGGCCTTGATCATGGGTGTGATGCCCGAGTATCAGCAATGCGGCATCCCGGTACTGTTGTTCAAGTACTTGCACGAGAACTGCATCAAGCGGGGCATCGACACCATCATCATGAATCCCCAGTTGGAGGAGAACTACAAGGTGCAGTCGCTTTTCGGCGATTACAAGACAACGCCATTCATGCGGCGACGTGCTTACAAGAGGGCCATTAAACCGTAAAAGCTGCTCTGAACGTTGCCAAACTTTCAGCCGAAATCAGCTCTTTCAAGAAACAGAGAGCCGTTGCTTGAAACAGACAACGGCTCTCTGTTTTGGACTTTTTTTTAAAAGATTGTTGATTACCTTACCGTTACCTTCCTGGTCTCAATGCCCTTCGCTGTCTCGACTTTGATGAAGTACATGCCGGCTTTTTGTTGGCTGAAGTCATATTCAAAGACCTCGTCATCCACGGAGCCTTCGAAGACGATTTCTCCAAGCATATTGAAGATGCGGATGCCTTGGATGCCCTCAGCCTCGATGGTTACCTTGCCGTGGGTCGGGTTGGGATAAACCGTTATGTCCATGTTGCCGGCTTCCGCAACCGAGCTGCAGTCTTCAATGATCTCATTGAAACCATTCAATCCATAGGGGTCGTACCAATTGGAGTTTCGATAGGCTTCCACGCATCCGCAAGGAACGGTAAGCACGGGTATGCCATACTCGGCGAATACCATGCCTCCCAAATCGTTTGCAAGAGTAGGAGGTGTGGGGGCCAGAGACACGGTCTCGGCAATATGCGAACACTTTCTGAAGGCCATGTCGCCGATGTAGGTAACGGATTCGCCTATAACCAGTTTCCCGTCCAATCCTTCGCACTGGAAGAAGGCGCTCTCTCCAATGGTTTCTACTGAATTCGGAATCACCAAATCGCCCGTCAAATCGAAGCAAAAAGCAAAGGCATTGTCTCTAATGGAAACCACCGAATTCGGGATTTCGATCGATGTCATCCCCGTGATGCCCTTGAATGCGTTGACGCCAATGGCCGTGACGGTATTGGGAATAACCGTATTCTTGCAGCCTGTAAGCAGTTCGTTGGTGCTCGTTTCGATGATGGCATTGCAGTCGTTTCTGGAGTCATATGTGGGGTTCTCGGGATCCACGACGATGCCGCTAAAGGCACAGTATCCGAAGGAGTTTCCGCCAAGCGATTGTACGTTGCTCGGGATGTGCAGGGTGCCCTTCATGCCGTCACAGGAATTGAAGGCATAATCGCCGATTTCAGTAACACCGCTTCCTATGATCAGATCACCATCAAAACCAGGGCAAATCTGGAAGGCGCCATACCCGACCGTGGTCACGGAGTTGGGAATCACCAAATCGCCCGTAAAACCTTGGCAATAGGCGAAGGCACTCGCTTCGATGGTGGTTACTGAATTGGGAAGGGAAAGGTTCGTCAAATAGAAGCAATACAAGAAGGCAACTTCGCCAATGGTGGTCACGGCATAGTTTTTCCCTCCGTAACGCACCGATTCCGGGATGATCAACTCTCCCGTGGCATTATAACCGTTGACATGGCCTGTAACCGTTACGGATACCTGGTCGTCGTTGACGCGATAGTTCAAGTCGCCTACGGTGAATTCCGTGGGATTGGAACCATAGGTCATGAACAGGCAGGTCGGATCGTAGGTGCTGCCTCCAGCATGGAGTGTTCCCAACGAGGTATAGGCTCCGGTATTGGGGTTGATCTGATACAAATTGCCCATATAAACGCCAAACAATTCTCCTGTCAGCATGTCAAAAGACATTTTCAACGGCAAGTCAATCGGGCTGATCACGGTCATCTGTGCATTGGAAAGATCCAACGAGCAGAAATTTCCATAGGTACTTATGATATAAGCGTTTCCATCCATGTCTATAGCCAAATTGAAGCCATCGTTTTCAATAACTCCATGGTCTTGCAAATTGTTAGGGGTGGCCGGATTGAAGCTTTTCAGGTGACCTCCTGTAATGACATAAATCAATCCGTCGGCAGGATTGTAGGCCATATCATTGAAATAAGGAACGTCTTCAACCATCAGTTCAGGGTCTTCAATACGATTGTTGGCAGCATCAAATCTCCACCTGTAAAGGCAAAAGCCGTAGACGTCATTCACACTCCACACATAACCGTCGGCAAAGGTGGCTGTCGTCACATGAGGAATCTCGTCCGATGCGATGGACACTGACCCTAAATCTTGCATGGTAAAAGTGACATACTTGCTAGCTGCCGGGCTGGGAGGTAAGATGTATCCGAACCAGTTGGCGGTGGATTGAGGTCCTTGTGCCTTGGCAAAGCCTGCTAATACGAAGAGTAGCAAAGCCAGATGTAGAAATCTTTTCATGACAAATGAGTTTGTTTTAGTTGTATTTCAGTTTGGCGGCAAAAATACAAAAAACTCATTCATTTCGTAAACTCCACAAGAGCACTCGCCTCGTTCCCGATGGCAAGCTCGATGATGAAACCGTTTTCGATTTGGAAAAGGGTAGGAGTGAGGCAGTCGCCTAGTTTGGCGGCCACTCGGTATTCCACGCGAAGCCCTTTCACGACGAAATCCTCGGGCAACAGTTCCATGGCCATGCGGATGTAGTTGGCGTTGTTGACATGGCGGTTGTAGTCGATGTCGGCCCGCATCACCTGGATGGGTGCGAAGGTCTTGCCTCCTTCTTTCGGCAGGATGATACGTCGGTCTTTGTAGTTCATCTCTAACTGTGGTTCGATGAGCAGCGAGTTGGCCGCGGCATCGTCCACGCGTTTCAGTTTACCGTTGGCCTTGTCGACAAAGGCGCCCATGCTCCAAGTGCGGTAGCAAGCCTTGCCATCGGCATCATAGATAAAAGTGTTTCGGAAGCCGAACATGGGCTTCATGCCATACACCGAAGTGGTTACGGTAAGTTCCTCCTTGAAGTTAGGCACGCGCATGATCTCCACCTGCCTTGAGGCCAGCAGTTGCGCCATGTTCTCGCGGGCAAAGTATTCTTTCACCTTCGGCTCGCTTTCAAGCCACATCTCCGAGCAGTCCTGCATCATCTGAAGGGCGGAAAACAGTTTGAGTTTGCCCTCGCTGTCGCAGGTGCTGGTGGTTACTTTATATTGTAAACTATACATAGCGAAATAATAGTATTAGGAATGTGAAACAGACCTTTGATGTCTCGCTGCAACGAAAGTGTTGTAGTCATCGTAAACGTCCCGCACGACATCGTCCCAGTTGAGGTAAAGGTCACGGCGGGCGGCAGCGGAGACCCGTTCGTAAGTTTCTGGGTCGGCCAGGATGTCTAGGATCATCCTTGCATAACTGTCCTCATCAGGAGGGCAAACATAACCATTGACGCCAGGCGTGACGGTGGCAGCCGTACGGGCGCCTTCCAAGAAAACGGTGGGTGTACCCTGGCAAGCCGCTTCAATCTGTACCAATGAGTTGGCATCGTAGAGCGACGGGAACAGGAAAAGCTTGGCACGGGAATAGAGGTTCTCCAGCATCTCTTTGCCGGTCAGGCCGCATAGGACCACTTCATCGGTCAGACCCTGTTCTCGCACCAGAGCGGCGAGTTTCTCCTCATCCTGTCCCTTGCCGGCAAACAACATCTTGAAGTTCTTCAGGCCCATCGCCTTGGCTTTCGCTAAAGCGCGAACGATGAAGTCGATGTTCTTGATGAAATTGATTCTTCCCACAAATAGGAAGACCGTAGTGTCGGCTGAGATGCCGTAGGTCTCGTTGACAATCCGGGCGGCGGCAACGGCATCGGAAACAGGATGGTGATCGGTGGCGTTGAGGCGTACCTTGCAGGGAGCGGTCAGGCCGTATTCATTGACATAGAGGTCTTTGATACCCTCATTCACAGCCCAGCATTCGTCGCAGGCGTTGAACACACGCATGATGGTGTTCAGCGCCATGTTCGAGGCTAACTTGAACTTGAGCATCTTCTCAAAATCCTGCTTGTACTGCGAATGCAGGGTGGCGATCACGGGAAGCTTGTGTATTTTGGCATACAGGACTCCCGCCATCCCTACCGAAAAGGGAGAATGGATATGGATGATGTCGATGCCGCTCTTGATAAGCTGTGCTTCGAATCGTGGGTCTAAGACGGATGTGGGAAGGTCGTAATCGCTTGTGATGAGCGGCAGCGATGAGCATCGCACGACCTGGTACGGCAGCTTCGCATCCTCCTCGCGATCAAAACCTTTGGCCTCTGGACAGAACACCATCACCTCGCAATACTGCACCAATCGACGGGCATAATTGTCCACCACTTTGATCACCCCGTCCACCATAGGGTACCATGTATCGATGAAAAGTCCTACTTTCATGGCTCCTTTTACTGATTACATGGCGCAAAAGTAGATGCAATGGGATGAAACAACTTTGTCTAAATCACCTTTCTTGCGGTCAAAAAAAGCATTAAGGGAAATATTGGAAACAAAAAAGGAGTTATTTACCCTAAAGCGTACCGAAATAGATTGTTTCTTTGCAGAAAAATTGACCAAAATGCTGAAATCGTTCAACGACCTCGTCATTTCTGATAATATCGATGAGGTCAATATTACGTCAGAAACCATGTTGAGTTCCTTCCTCGCGTTCTATTGTGAGAGAGGCGCAATGCAGTTTTCCGTAGAGGGAGAAATGTACCACGTAGGGGAGGGTGACATCGTTATATGTACACCCCGCAACATCATTGGCATGTATATGCGTACGCCTGACTTGCAAGGTAAGGTGATTAGTGCCGGCGAGTCGATTTATGACGAGACATTGCCAGGTGTTTTTCAAATCGACCCCAATTGGTGGAAAAAACTGTTCTTTTTAAGGCAAAACCCAGTTGTTCACGCCACTGAGTTCCAAAGCAAGCTTTTTCTGGCATACTTTAATCTTTTGATGGTTTACATGGAGGACAGCGACAATCCTTATCGCCAGCGTATCCTCAGACTTACTTCACAAGCGGTAGCTGTTGAACTTCTTCATGCACTTGAAAATGAAATTGTTGGCCAAACGACAAGCGAGACCTCGCAAAAAGACCGTCTGTTCCAGCGTTTCATGTCCCTGCTTAGCCGTCCTGCCAACACTGAGCGTGAAGTCAGGGCTTACGCCGAACAGTTGTTGGTCACTCCAAAATATTTGAGCGCTGTATGTAAGGAAAAAACCGGGCGTACAGCGATGGATTGGATTACAGAGAGTACCGTCAGCCACATCAAATATTACCTACTCCAGACCGACCTTACCATAAAAGAAATCGCCTTCAAACTGGATTTCCCCGATGTCAGTTTCTTTTGCAAATACGTTAAGAAACACCTTGGGAAAAGCCCTGTGGAATATAGGAAGAATCTGGTTGGGTTGTCAGAAGAATAGGGTCATCGGCAGTCAAGAAACTTCCATGGCTGTAAATTGGTTCGAGGAAAAAACAATAATACCACCTCTTGTCCGTTATACTTGGGAATTTCGGCTTCGCCATCATGGACTTTTTCAGAAAATATGTTTCTGTCGTCGCCCTCATCCTAATGGGTCTGTTCCTTCTTGACCTTACTTGCACGGACCAAGAGGATTTGTGCGTCATGGAACAAACCGAAATTCTCTCCAATATGTCGTTCGATGATGGGTTTGACGATGACGAAGATTTGGATTTCGTGCCCAACGATCCATTGGAGGGTTTGCAATGCCGATGCGACTATTGCCCAAATACCTCCATAGGTGAAGAACAAGATGAAAATCTATGCTCGGCAGCGCTGCTTCTTGGACAGGTGAGGCGTTATGCCCCAAGGAAAAGCTTGTCAGATAGCCATAACTATGGCATCACGAAAAACATAAAAGATGGTTTGGACTTCGGTTCGGACCATCTTTTTTTATCCGATAACTCAATTTTTTTCTTCCTAACGAAAGCGGTCGATGCGTTGTCGTTGGCCGCTTTTTCAAATCTATGCCTATGCATATCGTGATCGCAATTTTAACCCTAATCGCAGGCATCGGGGTGTTTTTGGTTGCCTGTAAGATGTTGAGTACCAGTCTTGAAAGTGCCAGCAGTGCGGGCTTGAGACGGCTGTTTGCCAAGATGGGGAATAGCAAGTGGCTCGGCGTGGGCATCGGCACGGTGGGTACGGCCGCCATTCAAAGCTCCGGCGCGGTGACGGTGATGGTCATCGGCTTCGTGAACGTGGGCATCATGTCGCTCGCGCAGGCCGCAACGGTCATCTATGGTGCCAACATCGGTACCACGGTCACGGCTCAACTGGTGGCCTTGGGCATGTTTGGCGGCCACGGCATCTCCACGACAGTACTCTTCTCGGCCTTGGCTGGCATCGGAGCCTTCGTGATGATGTTCTCGAAGCGCGAGAAGTGGAAACAGACCGGTAGCATCCTAGCGGGTTTCGGCCTGCTGTTTGTCGGTCTCGGCATCATGTCGGGCGCCATGGATGAATTCGCCGCCTTGGATTCGGTGAAACGGTTTCTGGCCACCATCCGGAATCCCTTGCTGATCGTGTTCATCGGCGCTTTGCTCACGGCCATCATCCAGTCGTCATCGGTGCTGACGTCCATCGCCATCACCATGGTGGTGGCGGGACTGCTTTCGCTCGACCAAGGCATCTTCCTCACGATGGGTTCCAACATCGGTTCATGCGTGGTGGCAATCTTGGCGGGTATGACCAGTGGCCGAAACGCCAAACGTACGGCTCTCATCCATTTGTTTTTCAATGTGATGGGGGTGGTGCTGTTTTTGCTTATCGCCTTGCTTCTTCACCTTTTCACCCAAGGGGATTGGGGCTTCGGGAGGATGTTTGAGGCCATGTTTCCACATGCCCCGCAGGTGCAGCTGGCCATGTTCCATACCGTTTTCAATGTCTGCACCACCTTGGTCGCCCTTCCGCTGACCAATGGCCTGGTTCGCTTGGTGTGCCGCCTCATTCCAGACCATGGCGATGAGCTTCGCGACGACCGCTTTCATCTTCATTTCCTTGACGACTCGATGTTGGTGACCCCCGCCTTGGCGGTCAGGCAGTTAAAGGCCGAAGTCGAAAACATGGGTAAGTTGGCACACGATAACTTCTGCCGTGCCATCCATATCGTTACCACATTGGATTTCAGCGATTCGGAAAAGTTTAAGAAGACGGAAAACGAGCTCAACTTCCTAAACAGTGAGTTGACCCGTTATGTGGCTGCACTCTCTGCCAAGCGACTCAACGAAACGGATAGTAAGTACCTCAGTTGCAGCGTGAAAAGTGTGAGCGACCTGGAACGCATCGGTGACTATGCCGAAAACATCGTGGAATATGCGGAAAGCCTGCAAACCCAAAATGAAACGTTCTCTGCGCCTGCCGTGCTGGAAATCAAAGAGATGGCGCGGAAGATCACGGCACTTTACCACGAAGTCATGAAAGCTTACCACGATCTCGACTTCACAGCCCTCGAATACGCCTATCAGATTGAGGAACAGATTGATAGCTTTACAGAGACCATGGAATCCCAACACATCAAGCGGCTTGTGGCGGGACAATGCACCCCGCAAGTTGGGGCCGAATACATCTCACTGGCACAAAACGCCGAGCGTGTGGCGGACCATTTCATCAATGTGGGGAAGAGTATTAGGAGTTTCGCATAAGATTCATATTATCGGCGATAAAATCGATGATTTGTCGCCGATTTTCTTTGTTTCGATTTTGGTTTGCTTTTTGTCTCAATTCTTTAAGCAACCAATCGGAACCACAAGCACTCCATCTTCAGGACGTTTGTATGCATAGTCGCCAATGCCCGTCAACACCATCTGAAACGACGGCTTTTTCATCTTGGTGGTATCTATCTTGTCCGAAAGCAATTTCAGACTTGCAGCACCACCATTGATGAGGTCGGTTCCACCTATCTTGATTTCAATCAGACCATAAGAGCCATTGCGCAGATGCACCACGGCATCGCACTCCAGATTGTTCTTGTCGCGGTAATGGTAAACTTTTCCGTCAAGCGATTCCGCATAGACCCGCAAATCCCTTACGGCAAGGGTTTCGAAGATAAGGCCAAAAGTCTCCATATCGTTAATCAAATCCTTAGGACCCATGCCCAAAGCAGCGGTGGCAATAGACGGATCAATAAAATAACGGGTGTCAGAAGTCCTGATAGCCGTCTTACTCCGCAGGTTGGGATTCCATGCCACCGAGTCTTCTATGACGAATATCTCCTTCAATGCCTTCACATAGCTATAGATGGTATTCTCCGACATCTGCTCGTCGCCATTGGCCTTGATGTCGGCCAAAATGGTTCCTGCCGTTGCCTGACTGGCTTGGTTTCGGGCATACGATCGCATAATACGCTTGGCCAACTCCTCATCCCTATCCACATCATCAACCCTCTTGATATCGTTACCGACAACAGCATCGAAATAATTGAACGCCTGTGCTAGCGCGGCTTTCTCGCTCTTTTTCAGCACGGCTTTCGGCCAACCGCCACGACAGGTAAGATACGCGAGCCGTTCAAGGTCAATATGACTTTCCCCGTCGATTGAATCCGCATGCTCAAACAGTTTTCCGAGGCTTACCATACCCGTCGAATCTTCCGACTCCCACAAAGTCATTGTGCGTAGTTTCAGTCGTGAAATTCTTCCTGTGCCGGAATGGTGAATCTGCTCCTCCTCAATCAGATTCCCATCCGCGTCCTTTTTCGGTTTAGGCGGAACGGCAGAGCCAGTAAGGATAAACTGCCCATCGTCTTCCCGTTTGTCCACCTCGTTTCTTACCGCATCCCAAAACTGGGGTGCAATCTGCCATTCATCAATCAGTCTAGGTGTAGCACCAGAAAGAAGCCGCGAAATGTTCGTGCGTGCAAGGGCAAGATTCTGGCTCAGCGTGTCGGGGTCCGCCATCGACAGAATGCTACCAGCCTGTTGCTTAGCCAAAGTGGTTTTGCCGCAATACTTTGGCCCCTCTACCAAAACTGCCCCCGACGACTCCAACTTATCGGTAAGCATTTGGTCTGCAATACGTTTTTTGTATTCTTTCATTATTTCGCGTTTATTTTATCGCGGCAAAGATACAATTTTTTTCTGGAAATCAACTAATTCAACAAATTTTGATGTGACAGTTGGCCGATTTTTGATGTGACAGTTGGCTGTTTTTTGATATGGCAGTTGGCCCGCAAAATCCAGCCATATCCACGAGTTGTTTGAGGTAGTCGCGGGTTCTCGAGGGCTTG
>JAEEGK010002361.1_pt1 | contig 47305 bp, 45 predicted proteins | sample 8958771 | NCBI WGS metagenome assembly JAEEGK01 (sample SAMN16246547, study PRJNA631951) | gut metagenome | biome: gut microbiome; feature: rumen; material: SC-attached | host: Bos | place: Iran: Karaj | collected 2018-10 | reverse complement strand
ATTTTTCTGACTGTCCCAAAAACTATCAACTGCGGTATAATAACTCGTACGCGCCTGTGGTGAAATTGGCAGACACGCCAGATTTAGGTTCTGGTGAGCGATCGTGCAGGTTCAAGTCCTGTCAGGCGCACCAAATCAGGGATAACACCTGTTCTTGGCTGCGAACAGGTCCTCGGCGCCCGACGCCTGCGGAACTTGCAGAACAGGTGTTATCCCTTCTTAAATTATTCACTGCAGCCGGCAGACGTTACATTACCTTTTACGGAGACAACAATGAAGAAGATCCTGATCGCAAACGACGACGGCATTAACTCAGAAGGCATCGCCCGCCTGGCGGAACTGGCCAAGGAATTCGGCGAGGTCTGGGTGGTCGCGCCGGAAAAGCAGTTCAGCGCTATGTCGCACTCGGCTACTTTCTGGGGCCCGGTCGATGTCTGGCCGGTGGACTTCCCTGTCGAAGGCGTACAAGCATATGCAACCTCGGGCACTCCTGCTGACTGCGTAAGCCTCGGCATCAGCGTAGTCGTTCCGGGCGGACCTGACGAAGTCTTCTGCGGGATCAACAAGGGCTATAACATCTCTTCTGACATACAGTACTCGGCGACAGTCGGCGCTGCACTCGAAGCTGCGAGCCGCGGCATACACACGATCGCTTTCTCCGAGCACCACGAGGCACCTCACGATGTCACAGACAAGTACATCAGGCAAATAACGAAGGAACTCCTGACCAGGCCTCTCGCCAAGAACGAAATCTGGAACGTCAACTTCCCCGGGTGCACGCCTGAAGAATGCAAAGGAATACTATACGACCGCGTTATGAGCCAGGACGATTTCTACGCCGGGACTTACAACATCGTCGCGCAGAACGGCGACAGGATCTCGTACATGACGGACTTCGGACGGAACTGGGCCGGCTCAGAAGGCACTGACCTCAAGGCCATCGAGGAAAATTACGTCTCCGTCGGCAAGGTCAGCAATTACCACTAATCCACCAAAAATCTGACATATACCCCCGACTTTCAATATACAGAATTATATTTGACACAATATAATTTGGTCAAATGCAAGTGAACCGGCAACATTCAAACAAACAACAACAATAACAACAACTACTACACAAAGGAGAACGCGAAAATGTCCATCTACGATTACACAGTACCCACACCCAAAGGCGAAGAGATCTCCCTCAAGGATTACGAAGGCAAGGTCATGCTCATCGTGAACACAGCAACAGGCTGCGGCTTCACTCCCCACTACAAGCCGATCGAGCAGATGTACGAAGACCTGCACGACAAGGGCTTCGAGGTAATAGACATCCCTTGCAACCAGTTCGCAGGACAGACTCCCGGCACTGACGAAGAGATCCACGAGTTCTGCCAGCTCAAGTACAAGACGCAGTTCCCGCAGATGAAGAAGTCCGACGTCAACGGCGAGAACGCACTGCCGCTGTTCACATACCTCAAGGAGCAGAAGGGCTTCGAGGGATTCGGCAAAGGCCCCACGGCGCTGGTCATGAGCAAGATGCTCAAGAAGAACGATCCCGACTACGAGAACAACCCCGACATCAAGTGGAACTTCACCAAGTTCGTGGTAGACCGTGAAGGCAACGTAATAGCAAGGTTCGAGCCTACAGCTGACATGAAGGAAGTCAGAAAGTGCGTCGAGAGCCTCATCTGAGAAGAACACAAAGGAAGCAACATGAAGATAGATGAATCTATGAAGCTGGACGCGCAGCTGTGTTTCCCCCTATACGCAGCATCGCGTAAGATCGTCAGCCTCTACACCCCGCACCTCAAGCCCCTGGGCATAACGTATACCCAGTACATCATGTTCCTGGTGCTCTGGGAAGGTGACGGCATCACCGTAGGCGAGCTGTGCAAAAAGCTCAGGCTCGATACCGGCACGGTGACCCCGATGCTCAAGAACACCGAGAAGCAGGGCCTCATCAAGAGGACCAGGAGCGAGCAAGACGAGCGCGTGGTGGTCATCACGCTGACCGAAGAAGGCAGGGCGCTGTACAAAAAGGCCAAGGACATCCCCTCCAAGATCGGCTCCTGCGTGAAGCTTGACAAGGACGACGCGGTAAAGCTTTATCAGATACTTTACACACTGCTCGACTCATAACACCCACCCTCCGTTATGGGAAAAAACTAATCTTTATCATGATTTGGTAAAGATTAGTTTTATTCTTATTTATTGAAAAAACATCAACTGAGGTTGATAATTTAGGATGTATATTAACGTAAGCGGTTACGGGTATGCTTGAGTTTTTGATCGAGAACCAAAAGAACATAATGATGGTCTTGAGCAGCATGTGTGCTGTCATAGCTGTATTCGTGCTGTTCATGAAGGCTCTGCCCAAGAAGAGGCGCTACGCCCTGCTAATGGTCGAGATATATTCGACGCTCGTAATGCTCGGCGACTACTTCGCATATGCTTACAGGGGCGACCCGTCAGACGCCGCATTCTGGATCGTAAGGATAAGCAATTACATAGTATTCGCTCTTAATATCGGCGTACTGTTCGCTTTCAACAAATACCTCATCAATCTGTATGAGGACACCTTCAACGGCAAGGTCTTCAAGAGGCTCAAGTTCGCAAGCTGCCTCGGCATCGCGGGCGAAGTGATGCTCATAGTATCGCAGTTCACGGGTCTGTACTATACTTTCGACGCGACGAACACCTACCAGCGCGGCCCGGGATATTTCATCTGCTTCATGGTCCCCGCGATAATGCTTGTCCTGCAGATCACGGTCATCATCCAGAACTACAAGAAGCTCAGCCCGGTCATAAGCCTGTCGCTGCTGCTCTTCTCCACCCTGCCGCTCCTGGCATCCGCCATACAGGCAATGGTCTACGGCCTGTCCCTCATCAATTCATCCATCGCCGCCATGGCGTTCCTGCTCTACCTGTTCGCTCTTAAGGACATGAACGAGTCCTACGCGCACGCCAACGACCTCAGGATCGAATACCTGACGGCCGAGCAGCAGAGCATGAAGAGGCTCTTCGAACAGACCGCGGAAGCACTCGCGAGCGCGATCGATGCCAAGGACAAGTACACACACGGTCACTCCTCGAGAGTCGCGAGCTACTCGAAGATGATCGCCCGCATGGTCGGCAAGGACGAGAAAGAGTGCGACGAGATCTACTTCGCTGCACTCCTTCACGATATCGGCAAGATCGGCGTACCCGACCAGATCATCAACAAGAAGGGCAAGCTGACCGACGAAGAATACGAGAAGATCAAGGAACACACCACGATTGGCAAGGACATTCTCTCGAGTATCGTCGAGTTCCCCTACCTCAGCATCGGTGCCCACCATCACCATGAGAGATTCGACGGAAGAGGCTACCCGGACAAGCTCAAGGGCAGCGATATCCCCGAGCTCGCCAGGATCATCGCTGTGGCTGACGCATACGACGCCATGACATCCAAGAGAAGCTACAGGGATCCGCTCCCGCAGTCGACCGTAAGACAGATCATCATCGAGGAGATGGGCGCGCAGTTCGACCCGCTCTTCGCGACGCAGATGATCCACATGATCGACGAGGACCAGGAATACTACATGCGCGAGAAGGAAGACGTCAAGGAATTCGGCGGCAACGACGAGTTCAATTTCTTCGCCAGCCACAGCGTCCACACAGAAGGCATCCTGGCAATGCCCGCGCGCAAGATGAACATCCGCATCCGCATAGAGCCTCTCGAGGACCACAACGCGAAAGACTGCAAACCGGAGATCATGCTCTTCGACGCCCTGGACGGACGTGTACACGAGCAGGGCAAGCTGTCCGCGGAGCTCCTCTTCACCGACTATGTCGACCTCAGCTTAGACGGCAGCTACAAGCTGGGCGAGGCAAGACTCGTCAAGCCTGAAGTCACCGGCGAGGCACCTTCCGCAGGAAACGTCTGCGGCGAATATGACATCGAGGCCGTCAGATACAAGGACCACGTACGTCTCACCATCAAGGGCAAGACAGGCACCGTAGATTACATCGTGGCTCTCCCTGACAGCACCAGATACTGCTATATCAGTTTCACCGGCGCTAACTACCATCTGAACGTCGTATTGATAACCAGGTCCGACGAAGAGATCGGTTCGGGCTACATCCCCAGGATCGCTGAACTGGTATCCTACATCGACGGCGAGGCCGGAGACGTTCCCAACGTTCAGATCGACGATTACAGGTCGGATGCGACAGACGGCGTGCTCTTAACTGACTCCATGGAGATCGACTTCCATGCCAAGAGCCTCCCTACTGCCCGTCTTATCTGGCACTGCCCGTTCGTATGCGTCTTCTCTTCTACTAACGGCAAGGTCACCGACGAAGACTACCGCGAGTTCGCACTCGTAAGGCTCGACGGTGAGGTCTGGGAGACCGGCAACCTGGCAAAGAACGAGGTCATCGTCAGCAAGAACGACGACTTCGACGGCTGGGACAAGTGGAAGCAGCTCAACAGGGACGGCTTCGACTGCAATGTATCTATCAAGAGGAACGGCAACGTCGTCACGGTCATCACCGAGAACGGCGGCATCTTCGTCAAGACCACCACCACGATCAAGACCGACGACGCGAAATATTACGTCGCACTCACGGGCGACCAGTGCGCACTGACGAAGATATATTTTAAGGTGAACGGGTAAGTATTCTTCCCCAACTTTATTAGTCTTTTACTTTATTACCGTAATCTTCAAGATCATGGTATATACCAACGATATATACCTTTTGCTTGTCCACTCGGAACACCACGCGGTATGACATGCTATGGAATAGGGCTATTCGATAACCCCTTTTTGCAAGATTCTTATCCGGGCTTTCAGCAAACATGAATGGATTGTCTTCCAAATGGCTGTAAACATCTTCGAGTTCATTTAGGAAATGTTTGGCGGCATCAGTGTTCTTCAGCTTATCAACCAGATAACCTGCTAGTCTATCGATTAGCTCATCAGCATGATCAGTTACAATCAACTTATAAGCCATACTTATCTCTTACTGATTTCAGTGCCTTCTTAGCATCCTTGGTCTTACCGGACTTTATCTGTGCCTCTGAGATCTCGATGTCATTATATAGCTCCCATTTCCTTTGAGTGGCCTCAAAAAACTCGATGCTCATTAACACCATATCTCCATATCCGTTCTTAGTAATGAAAACCGGCTCATCTACACGGTGGCAAAGGTCTGACACAGCTGCTGTATCTTTCAAGTCTTTAATCGGTATTATCTGCGGCATATCTTATCTCCCTTCTTCATGTCCTAATAATACCATAATTCTCCCATTTTCAACAAGAAATCCAACTCTCATCGCGGTCAAAAGCAACCTAACTACTGCCCCTCACCACTCGTCTCCGACCAATATCTCCAGGGTCTCCTTCCCGCTTCTCGGATCAACATAACAGTTGTACCCGTAGACCGGCATATCATCTTGATGCGTGCGGTTATTGTATGACTCGATGGTCCCGTTCTTCCACCTGAAGAAATCGCGCATCTGAATCCTCGGAACAGAGTTCACGAGGCGGAGCTCATACATATCTACGCACTCGTACTCCTGATACTTGAAGAAATCGCAGAACTTGACAGGGCGTTCTAAGAACTCGAAATCCTTCTCCCTGTCCTGCTTCCACAGCGCCTTACGGAACGCAGCCTCCACCTCTTTCTCCTTCTCCCGGACTTCATCACAGAACCTAAGCGTGTCCCTGTTCCACTTAACCTTAACCGAGACCTTGCTCTCCCAATAGCGGTTCTTGGCGACTATGAGCTGCGCATCCGACAACAACGCTCTTTCCCTGGTGAACGTGTTGTAGTAATCCGGTCTGTGAATAAGCACAACACTGTCCGCATAATTACTAAGACCCAACAGATCTCTCATATCACTCAGCACGGGAACATGGTCAGGCCGGAGATCGACACCCCTGCAGATATTGGCAAGGACAACGACAGGAACGCCGAACTCCAAAGCAAACTCTTTGAGCTGCCTGCTTATAACAGCCCTATCGCGCTCCTCAACATGCCGGCAGTCGCGGTCAGACAGCGATATCAGATCAAAATCATCTATTATGACCAACTTAACTTCAGAAGCTTCGCTCCGGATCTCAGCGACCCTGTCACACATATAAGAGGTCGTTATCCCGCGGTGAGGATCAATGTATATCTTGAGCCCTGCAATATCCCGCAGCATCGACTCTACGCTCTCGCACGCCAACGGAAACTTATTCTCATCGAAAGAAGCTTTGATCAGCCTCTCGAGCAGCCTCGCCCTCGACAACCTCAGGGAGAAATACAGCACCGGCTCTTCGCAACTCTCCGCAACATTCCTCGCGATATCAAGCGCCAGCGCGGTCTTCCCCATCCCGGGCCTGCCCGCGATCACATTAAGCGTTCTCGGCCTGTATCCGCCGAGCACCTTATCAAGTCCGTCCAACCCGGTAAAAACCTCATCACCGTTCATGCAATCTCTCCCTTCCACAATACATACTAACGATTACTCAAAGTCTACCCGCACGCATGCACTATAACCGTCCCATCCATCCGTCCTCTAACATGGTCGCTTTCTGGTACATCTTCCCTGCTATCTTATAGGTGTAAACAACATCGGAATCAGACATACAAGGAGGTGTAACATGAATTACATCGAAGATCCGATCATCGTCAAGATCGCGAAGCTCGCTCTGATCCTGGCAGACAAGAACTACGATACCGAGACCAAGCAGCTGTGCATCAAGGCATGCGAGAGGATGGAATACATCACCGCCGAAGAGGCTGTTCAGCTGATGATGTACAGAACCGAACTTGAGAGATTCACAGATAATGAAGACTGCAACGAGGAGGAATTATCATGAGTGAGAATAACATCATCGCCGAGTTCAAGGGCAAGAATCACTTCCTGTCCAACTTCTACAAGTGTGACTTCGTCTACAACGGGCTGACCTACCACAACGCCGAGGCCGCTTTCCAGGCTCAGAAGTGCGCCACGGATGAGGACAGGATCAAGTACACCGAGGTCACGAATCCGGTCGCTGCCAAGCGCATGGGAAGAAAGGAACCCCATCTCCCGGAGAACTGGAATGACATCAGCGCCGGCATCATGAAGGATATCCTCACGGCCAAGTTCGCCGTTCCCGAGATGAGGGAGAAGCTCCTCGCGACCGGTGATGCAACACTCGTCGAGGGCAACAGGCATCATGACAACATCTGGGGTTACTGCACCTGTGACAGCTGCCGCGCCAAGAATAAGCCCGGCCTCAACAGACTCGGCAAGATTCTCATGGATATCAGAGACAGTCTCAGTTGATCATCCGGTAGCAAAATCAGCATAATCACTACTACAAACGCTACTATCCGACAGATAGTAGCGTTTTCAGTAGTAAAAAAGTCGAAAAGTCTACCGGGAAATCAACTATCCGCGCTGATGCTTCATCCACTGTTTCCTGCACTTATAGCTCGTCTCACATATCTGGTAGTGTTGAAATAATCCGGTGTCTTTATTGCTTTCTCATCGATTTCAAACGAACTCAGAACCTCTGAATTCAAAAATATATTCGGATAGAGATACATGGTTATATGCATAGATAATTCATTGCTTTCGTCATAAACAGACCTCCTTACCACCACAGATCAGGATATATATATGTCAAATCAGCGAATGCTTTTTTCGATAACACTTCAACTTTTTCATAATATTCAGGATACGTCTGAATATCATAACCATCACCAGTGTTTATTTTTACCAATTCATCAAACTCGTCAGCAATTGAATTAACCAAATCTTCCCATTCTTGAAATAATCTATCAAGTGTTTTTGTGTGTTCCTCGCTGAACGAAGAATTTGCAGTATGATACTCTTCTTTATGTTCATCAATTACACACTGTCCAATCACTTGTGTATTCTTAATAAAGAACCTAAGATAATCCCTTATGATTACAGCAAGATAAGTGTTCATCATCCAATGAACATCCCAGGATATATTTACTATCTCGAATCTATCGTAGCCTGTTTTTTCCAGCTGCTTCACTTTACCAATACACAAATGTCGCAATTTATAATTACGATATTTACCTTTTATTCTCCTGAATGGTCTGCACAGGAAATGCCATAATTTGTAATTACTTAACCAGCCCTGAATTCCATAGCTTAATTCTTTCAATTTCTTAGACATGTTATACACTCCCTAGGTTCTCTGATCCTACCAGCTGAGATCGTCAAAGATGAAAGCCAGATCAGAGAAAGCCTTCTTCTTTAATGCTGTTCTGCTCTTTTCAAGTTCCTGATACTCCATGTCATCGTAATCACCCTTGCAAAACTTGGCCAGTTCATCGAACTCGTCAGCCACAGAATTTACCAAAGTGTGCCATTCTTCAGAATAAACACCATTTAAACGTTCACGTTCCTCTTCAATAATGATGGGGGTAAAGATGTGTAAAGATTACGACTTAACAAAAATGCCAGTTTACAAGTTTGACGACTCATATGGTCTTCCTAGTGGCATTAATGCAGAAATTGAAATAGTTAAGTTCGACAAGAATTATTACAATCGTTATATGGTCAAATTATAGGAAAGATAAAGATGCATCTTCTGCTTGGAAAGCATTAGTAGAATTAGCAATTTATACACATAAAGATGCTATGAAAGGTATTGGACCGGTTATTCTGATAACACTCCTATTCTTTATCACAAAAGGTGATTATCCAATATACGACAGATTTGCGATGTCGTCGCTAATCGTATGGAAACTGAATCAACAAGGTATTAATACTCCAACCGGTACGATTATTAATGGTTGTGGTTTACCTTCCAAAGATAAACCAGAAGAACTTAAGGCATTGCTAAATAGTGGAAAATACTTTGAATTTATTCAATTGCTGAAGAGTTTTTGCTCCATAGAATATGAAAAAGAAAACGTCTGGAAAACTGAAAGGTATGTTGATCAATCATTATATGTTTATGGTCACTTCTTTGTTTGCAATTATTAAGTAATTCTAAGACTCTATTAATAGCATTCAATTTAAACTGATTGGAATATGTCTTTTTCTTGCTGCGCCTGAGAATGTCTGTACCATGTCTATCAGCCAAATTACAAAAATGTCTAACGGTAGTATCTGCCAAGTGATATTCATTTGCTAAATAATCAAAACTGTATCCCTCTAGATGTTTCTCATAAATCTCAAGTTTTAATTCAAAAGATAGTTTCATATATAAACCCCCGAAGTTTGTCCAACTTCAGGGGTTCACTTCACGATGCAGGGCTTTTTTGTTCTATCCTGAGGTTATTCAGCGAATCCGCAGCCGCTCTTCGTCGGACCGTCGAGTCCTGATTCATAGTGTGCCTTGAATTCCATGTTGATATCCCTGATCTCCTTCTTGCCGTCGATGTAATCCTGATACATCTCGACAAGACCGGACATACAGCCGTCGCATGAGCCGTCGATATAACCGATCGACTCGGCCACGATCTTCTCACGCTCTTCTCTGGTAGTGTCCTTGATCAGTATGCTCATAAGATCACACTACTGTAAGGATATCGGAGAACCCGGTGACATCGAAGATCTCTTTTACGGCATCAGATACGCCGGTGACCTTCATCTCACCTTGCTGGTTCATTGTCTTCTGTGCATTAAGAAGTACCCTGAGTCCTGCCGATGACAGATACTCGAGACCGTTAAAATCAAATACCAATTCCTTTATCCCGTCGAGGTTCATGCCGAGTTCCGACTCAAGCTCAGGAGAAGTAGTCGTATCGAGACGTCCTTCAAGCTTAACTGTCAGTTTCTCACCCTCAGACTTTACATTGATATTAAGCATTGAGCATTACCTCCTTCGTAAGATGACCCATATCTTAATCCAAATTCCGCAGAATGAACTATTGTCATATTTATTGAATTAGACCCCTGCGGCGACCCAAATTCTATTCAAATGTAGTATTCTGTCAAATATCTTTTACTTGCGTTTCTTAGGCTCGTATTCGAAGGTATATTTCTCGAAAGCGTTGATAATCTTGGTGTCTCCGTGCTCCTGTACCCTCTTGACCTTCCTGCCGTAGTTCATGTGAACGTGCCCGTGGATCATGTAATCCGGCTTGAACTTATCCAGTACTATGTTGAAGCATTCGAAGCCCCTGTGCGGCAGATCGTCCATATCTCCGAGCCCTCTTGCCGGCGCGTGAGTAACGAATATATCCACACCTTTGGCGATCAGTCTCGGCGAAGCCTTGAGGAGCCTGCCGCGCATCTCACCTTCGGTATACTGGAAGTCGGCATACTTCTTATACTTCATCGAGCCTCCAAGCCCGAAGATCCTGACTCCCTCATGCACATAGATCTTGTCGTCTATGCAGATGCATCCTTCAGGCGGATCCTTGATGTATTTGGTATCGTGATTGCCCGTGACATACAGGAGCGGACACTTGGCGAAAGTAACGAGGAATGACAGATATTCTGACGGCAGATCACCCGCTGATATTATCAGGTCGATATCATCGAGCCTTCCCTTCTTGTAGAAGTCCCAAAGATACTTGCTGGGTTCGTCTGCTATCGCCAGTATCTTCATTCGCCGGGTTCTTCCTTCTCTTCGGTCTCAGCTGCCTCAGTAACGGCATCGGGTATCTGCGTGTGCGCTCCGAACTCCGACTGTGCCTTGAGTATCACGCGTCCTGCTTCGTCGAGCTCCGAGACATCCGGTATCGTACCGACGATGTTGGATACGAGCCTGTTCATCTTAATGAGTTCCGACGGCGAAGGTGCCTCTCCTTCCGTTCCGAACAGACTGCCGTCCTGCATCGTCAGAACGCCTTCGAACGGGTGGAACGACTCGGTAAATATCTGCCTCTTCATGGCACTTACCAGACGCGATACGCCGGAAGGAAGATTGCTTACGGTAACAAGGTCCAATATGCCGCTCGAGATGCCCCACCAGTAGTTGACTGCGGAGTTACGCGATGCACCGGCTGCCGTTTCCCAATTGCCCTGCAGATAGTCCCTGATGATCCTCTCGTAGAACTTGCCCCAGTGCCATACGGGTGATGCGAGCGTAATGTCGTCGCCGCCCGTAAGCTGGTGCAGTCCGTAACGGTAATTCGGATCTCCGAGACGGATGATGTCATAGCCGGAGACGACCTGGATATCTTTCTCGCGGACCATGTCCTCCAGGGGCTGGCCGTTCTCCAAGCCCTTCCAGTTAAGGTATATCTCTGCGCGCGGGTTGGTCATGGTCGCACCGATCGCGAAAGCATTGATGTTCGCCAGCGACCCGTAGCTCGGGTAGTTTGCCGCATACGCTATCCTGTTGTTGTCCGCGATCGCACCTGCGATGAGCCCGGAGAGGAACTTGGCCTCATACATACGGCCGTAATACGTTCTCAGGGACATGTAAGGATAACCGACTGAGCAGTTAAGTATGCGCACTTCGGGGTGCTTCACCGTCGCACGAAGGCTCTCCGGCAGATGCGCGGGGCTTGTGGTAAACACGATATGCGGCCTTGTGGCGATGACCTTCTCGAGAAGGGTCTCGAGGTCCTCGGGGCGTTCTTCCAGGACATATGTCACCGTATGTATCCTGCTCCCGAAAGCCTTCTCAAGAGCGATCCTTCCGAGCTCATGCGCGTAAGACCATCCGGAATGCTCTATGCCCCTGTCGTATATGAATGCGACCTCGAGCTTGGAGCTGTTTGTAAGGCTCATGAACTTTGAGAACAGCGTCGCGATGGAGTTGTTCTCTTCAGGCTGGAGCGCGACAGATTCGTCGACAGCTTCCGTGCCTGCGATCTGTGAGAACTCGACCTTGATCTTGTCGACGTCGACCTTCATCTCGGTATCTAATTTCTTCTGTATCTCTTCGTATGAATAGAGCGACAGATAGAACAGGAATGCATCGCCCGCCGTTATCGATATCTGATCGTTGGTGTTCTTGTTGAACAGTCTCTCGAAGCGGAAGAAGGCGGATGAGAATTCCATCCTGTCGTCATCGGTCCACTTCTCGCCCTTGGTCTTGCCCACTGCCTCGGTAAGCCTGTCGAAACTTCCGAGCTTAGTGAAGTATATGTAATTGATCTTGCTGTCGTTATAGAAGTCCAGGAACTCGTAGTAGAGCTTGGTGTCGTTCGTATCGTCCGGATAAGGCAGGACTCTGATGACGTTGCCGTCTATCGAATCGCCTCCGAAATACTTCAGCACGCTTACACGCTTGTTGCCTTCGAGGACATAGAATTTGTTCAGGTACTCATAAGCGACGATCGGATCTCCGATACCCTGATCGAGATGGTAATTAACAACGCTTCTCCACTTGCATCCGAACTCGGAATCTCTGTCCATGAGAGGCATGAAGTTATCGGCAAAGCCGGACTGACGGCCTTCCGTCTTCGTTCCTACGATCCTGTCGAGCGGGATCTTGACCATGCCGAGCCTTACTTCCTGCTTGACGTTAACATGCTCCAATATACTGTCCAGAGAGGGCAGATAAGGGCTGCGGCCTTCTGAGACCGCCTTGTTGTAGGCTTTACGGCCGCGCTTCAGCGCGTCCTCGTATTCCTGTATTCTCGGGTTTGTAAGTTCGTCTGTCATGCCTTAAATATACAATGAGCCGATGATTAATTCGTGCCTAATTTTGTGGCAAAACAATGCGCTTTTTGGTGCGGGTTGCAATAAAAGGGCTTAAGCTACACCTGCTGCAGTAAGTATGAGCTTTACGATCAGGGCCACTATCCATGCGAGTACGCACTGCCAGAGCACAACGCCCACTGCCCACTTCGCACCGAGTTCACGCTTGATCGATGCGACCGCTGCAACGCAGGGTGCGTAGAGAAGGCTGAACACCAGCATGGTGAATGCACCTGCCGTGGTAAGTACATTGGTAAGTCCGGTCTCGCCGAAGAGCACCTGCAGTGTGGATACTACGCTCTCCTTTGCCATGAAGCCCGAGATGAGCGCCGTGATAAGACGCCAGTCACCGAGTCCTATGGGTCTGAACAGCGGAACGAGAAGTCCTGCTATCAGGGCCATGATGCTCTCGCCGGAATCTTCAACAAGATTGAAGGTCGGATCGAAGCTCTGCATGAACCACACCACGATCGTTGCGATGAGTATGACGGAGAACGCCTTCTGCAGGAAGTCCTTCGCCTTCTCCCACATGAGCTGCAGAGTGGATCTCAGGCTCGGCAGCCTGTAGTTGGGGAGTTCCATTACGAACGGTGCTGCCTCACCCTTGAAGAGCACTTTCTTATAGACAAACGCTATTAGTATTCCTACCAATATGCTGAACACATAAAGTCCCGTCATGATGAGACCGCCGTGACCCGGGAAGAAAGCATTTACGAAGAATGCATAGATCGGAAGTTTCGCGGTGCAGCTCATGAAGGGTGTAAGGATTATCGTCATCTTACGGTCTCTGTCAGAAGGCAGAGTCCTCGTCGACATGACCGCAGGTACGGTGCATCCGAATCCGATGAGGAGCGGTACTATAGATCTTCCGGACAGGCCTATCTTACGCAGGATCTTATCCATGAAGAACGCGATGCGCGCGATGTATCCTGAATCTTCCAGAAGCGACAGGAAGAAGAACATCGTGACCACAATCGGCATGAAGCTTAAGACCGATCCTACGCCTGAGAAGATACCGTCTATTATGAGGCCGTGGATGATGGGATTTACTCCCGCATTACTCATCCACGCGTCGATGATGCCGCTCAGGTTCGTTATGCCGAGATCGAGAAGATCCTGGAAGAACGCTCCGATGACATTGAACGTCAGGAAGAATACGACAGCCATGACTGCGATGAAGATCGGGATCGCGGTGAACCTGCCGGTCAGGACCTTATCTATGTTCTGGCTTCTTATGTGCTCCTTGCTCTCCTTGGGCTTGGTCACGCACTTGCCGGTAAGCTGCATGATGTAGGCAAATCTCATATCTGCTACAGCCGCTGCAGGATCGAGTCCGGACTCTGTCTCCGTCTTCACCCTGATGTGCTCTAACAGGTCTTTCTCGTTGTCATCAAGGCCTATCTTGGTAAGGATCAGTTCGTCGCCTTCGAGCGCCTTGCATGCGGCAAACCTTAAGGGCAGACCGGCGGTCTTGGCCTTCTCTTCGATCAAGTGCTCGACCGCGTGGATGGAATTGTGTACCGCGCTGTCGGGTGAACACAGGTCCTGCTCTACCGGCTTCTCGCAGTATTTCGCGATATGGAGTGCGTGCGAGATGAGCTCTGCTATGCCCTGGTTCTTGGCGGCGCTTATGGGCACTACCGGGACGCCCAGGATCTGCTCCATCATGTTGATGTCGACAGAGCCGCCGTTGCCTGTAAGTTCGTCCATCATGTTGAGTGCGACGACCACGGGGCGCTCCGTCTCGAGCAGCTGCATCGTAAGGTAGAGGTTACGTTCTATGTTGGTGGAATCGACGATGTTGATGATCGCATCGGGCTTCTCGTCGAGGACAAAATCTCTCGAGACGATCTCTTCGCTCGAGTAAGGCGACATCGAATATATACCCGGCAGATCCGTTATGACCGTGTTTGGATGACCTATTATCGCGCCGTCCTTGCGGTCGACGGTAACACCCGGGAAATTGCCCACATGCTGGTTGGATCCTGTAAGACGGTTGAACAGGGTAGTCTTGCCGCTGTTCTGATTGCCCACCAGCGCGAAAGACAGCACATGGTCATCCGGCAGCGGGTTCTCGTGCTTCTTGTCGTGGTGGATGCCGGGCTCACCGAGATTAGGATGCGCGGTCTTGTGCCTGCGCTTCTCTTCGCCCTCTTCTTCGTGGATATCGTCCGTGCGCGTGATCTCTATCTGAGCGGCATCATCAAGCCTCAGCGACAGCTCATAGCCATGGATCCTGACCTCCATCGGGTCGCCCATCGGCGCGAATCTTACGACCTTGACCTCGGCCCCGGGAATGAGACCCATATCAAGGAAATGCTGTCTTAAGGCGCCGGCACCGCCGATCTTAACGATCCTGGCGGACTCACCGGTCTTGAGTTCGTCTAACGTCATTTTAGTTGCTACCGCTTCTTGTTGAATTGATCAAGCAGGATTATAACACGGATAGCGCCTGACGGTTAGTCTTGTCTACCTGAAATTTACCGACACTTAACGGCCTTGTTTTGTTATCTCTGCACTCTTCCGGAGCCGTCGCCTTCTGCGAGCTTCATTACCTCATCGATCGTGACCCTGTTGAAGTCGCCGTCGATGGTGTGCTTGAGGCAGCTTGCAGCGACCGCGAACTCGAGCGCTTCCTTATCGCTTCCGAGCTTATTGAGGCCGTAGATCAGACCTCCAGAGAACGAATCTCCGCCGCCTACTCTGTCGACGATGTCGTACATCTCGTACTTGCGGCTAAGCATAAACTCCTCGCCGTTGTTAAGCGCCGCCGCCCAGAAGTTGATGTCTGCGCTCTTGCTCTCTCTTAACGTGATGGCGACTTTCCTGACATTCGGGTACTCAGCAAGGAGGCTGTCGCTGAGCTTCTTGTAGTCTTCAGCTTCGAGCTTTCCGCCTTCGACGTTGCTCTCACACTTCAGTCCCAGAGACTTCTGGCAATCTTCTTCGTTGGCGATGATGATGTCCGCATAGGTCGTCAGCTCGCGCATTACATCCTGCGCAGCCACTCCGTACTTCCAGAGGTTCTTCCTGTAGTTTAAGTCTATCGATACCGTGACGCCGCGCTTCTTTGCCTCGGATACCGCGTGCAGGGAAGCGTCGCACGTCTCCTGCGATACAGCCGGCGTGATGCCCGATATGTGCAGCCACGTTACATCGCGGTAGATCTCATCCCAGTCGTATCCGTCCGGCGCGAACATCGCGAAAGCGGAATACGCCCTGTCGTAGATGACCTTGCTCGGGCGCTGGTTGGCACCTGTCTCAAGGTAGTAGATCCCCATGCGGCCTGCCGTTCTTATTATCTTGTCCGTTCCGACATTAAACCTTCGAAGTTCCGCCACCGCTGCATCACCTATCGCGTTATCCGGGATGACCGACAGGAACTCAGCGTCGAGGCCATAGTTTGCAAGGGATACCGCCACATTCGCCTCTCCGCCTCCGAATGTCGCTTCGAGCGAAGGCGACTGCAGGAAACGCTCCCTGCCGGGGCTCTTCAGCCTTAACATCAGTTCTCCGAAAGTAAGTATCCTGCTCATGCTCTTATCTCCTTTATCGCCTGCACTGCCTCGGCGGAAAGTGCCGTTATCTTGTCCCAGTCGTGGTTAGCTATGTCGTCCTTCTTGCACACCCAGCTTCCGCCCACTGCGGCGACTGCCTTGTTGCTTATGAAGTCCTTAAGATTGTCGGGCGATACTCCTCCCGTGGGAAGAAATCTCACCTGACCGAACGGCGCCGACAGCGCCTTGATCGCTTTGATCCCGCCGTAGACATCCGCCGGGAAGAATTTCAATACCCTGAGGCCCATGCCTACTGCCTTCATTATCTCCGTGGGCGTTACCGTGCCGGGAATGACCGGGATATCGTTATCCAATGCCCACCTGACAGTCTCCTCGTCGAAGCCGGGCGAGACAATGAACTTCGCGCCCCTGGCAACTGCCGTCTTCGCCTGCTCCACATTGATCACGGTACCTGCGCCGACGGTCATGTCAGGCACTTCGCGGCTTATGACCTCTATGCAGTCAGCAGCACACTCTGTCCTGAACGTTATCTCCATGAAGGTGATCCCGCCCTTAAGCAAAGCACCTGCAAGCGGGACTGCATCTTCAACCCTGTTAAGCACTACTACCGGGACGATCCCGGCCTCACAAACTCTGTCTGTAAAATTCATGGTAAGACACCTCTTTGGTTTGGTAGTATTCTAGCATATTTTTGTTTGCGATTACAGACAGAATAAGTTATTTTATAGATGCAAGTCCTGATAAAAGAGGTCCGCCAGTATGAAAAGATTTTTAACCGACCACTTCCTCCTCGAGAACAACACCGCTCTCAATCTCTATAACGACTATGCCAAAGACCTTCCCATAGTCGACTACCACTGCCACATCGAGTCCTCGGAGATCGCGGAAGATAAGCACTACGATAATATCGCGCAGCTCTGGCTCGGCGGAGACCACTATAAGTGGCGCCTCATGAGAGCATCAGGCATCGACGAGAGATACATCACCGGTGACGCTCCCGATAAGGAGAAGTTCATGATGTGGGCAAGAGCTGTCGAGTCCGCTTTCGGCAATCCCCTCTACCACTGGACCAACCTGGAGCTTGCAAGGTACTTCGATATAGATGAACCCCTGACCGTTCTTAATGCCGAAGACGTATGGGACAAGACGGAAGATATCCTTATGTCAGGCAGGCTTACGGCAAGGAGCATCATGAAGATGTCTAATGTCGAAGCCATCTGCACGACTGACGATCCCGCGGACAGTCTCGTATATCACGAACAGATCAAGGATTCGGATCTGACCTCGAAGGTCCTTCCCGCCTTCCGCCCCGACAATATTGTCGACATCGAGAAGAGTACTTTTACTGATTATCTTAAGAAGCTGGAGCAGGTCTCCGGCAGGACCGTTAAGAGCATGGACGATCTGAAGGAAGTGCTGGTGTCGAGGATAGACCTTTTCGAGGCACACGGATGCAGGATCTCGGATCACGGCACGGAATACCTGTGGTACGGCAGAGACCTGAAGGTGTCTGCAGACGATGTCCTTGCCAAGAGGATCGCTGACCCCGAAGCAGATCTTACCCGCGAAGAGCTGACGGCATACAAGACGGATCTGATGTTGTTCTTTGCAAGAGAATATGCGAGAAGAGGATGGACGATGCAGCTGCATTTCGGGTGCAAACGTAACGTCAACACCGTGATGCTGAACAAGGCCGGGATCAACTGCGGATGCGATACCATCACCGGTGCGTTCGATATCGTAACGCCGCTCGCAGGATACATGGATGAACTGAATTCAGAGGGCATGCTTCCGAAGATGATAATCTACTCGCTGAACCCCGTTGACAACACGGTCATAGATACGCTCTGCGGATGCTTCAACGACGGCAGCGTCCCGGGCAAGATCCAGCACGGCGCGGCATGGTGGTTCAACGATAATCTCTCGGGCATGGAAGACCAGCTGAAGTCGCTGTGCAACCAGGGCTCGCTGCCCGTCTTCGTCGGCATGCTCACGGATTCGAGATGCTTCCTGTCCTACACAAGACATGAGTACTTCAGAAGGATCTTCTGCAACATGCTCGGCGTCGAGATCGAGCGCGGCAGATTCCCCGAGGACAAGAGAGTCGTCAAGGACATCATCGAGAGGGTCTGCTACAAGAACGCGCGCGACATGCTGGAACCTATATCTTCCTGATAACGATCTTCTGCATGACTACCATGCTCTCGCGGACAATGTAATCCAGCCTGTGCTTTCCGGCCGTCAGATCGAAGGCTGCCTTCAGCTCGCGGCAGTTCCTTAAGACCGCCTCGCACCAGTTCTTATCCGTACCGTAACCGGCCATGTATCCTTCGGGGAACAGGTCGATCTTCTTCACTTCACCGCCGTCAGCTCTGAGGCCGAAGCTCAGGTTCTGATTCTTGAAGGTGTTGTTGGACGGAGCCACGACGACCGTGACCTCATAAGTGCCGTCTTCAGGAACATAGAGATCGTAACTTACAAAAGGTCCGTTATCTTCGTAATCCACAGTCAGCGGATAGACCTTCAGCGCCTTGCCGGACAGGCCGTAGTTATCAATAGTAAGGAACGAGCTTCCGTCAGGCTCGCTCTTCGACGAATAGGTATCGCATACCATCTCGAGCCTGCCTGCCACAACGCAGGGCACATCGGAGATCTCGCGCGTATCGATCACACTGCCCCTGATAACGACCGTGTGGCTGTCGAATGCCACGCTTATCTCGTACGAACCTGTATTGCCGACAGGAACAACATCAAGTCTGTACGCACCGTCAGTTATCTTAACGGTCTGAACACTTACGAGGCTGTCATCGTAGAGGAGCCTGAAGTCATCTTCAGTAAGAGACTTGTTCAGAACATACACCTCTTCGGCAGCGCCTCTGACATCCATCTCGGGAAGTTCGCACTCTCCGTCATAGAAGGCTGTTGATCTTCCGATAATAACTTCCGCCCTGGGCGCGCCTTCGGTATAAGAACCCGTGACGGGGGCGGGATACTCCGAGTCTTCGTCGTTCCAGTGCTTGAAGTCGACATGCTTGGAGCTCATCATGTACTTCCACTTGCCGCCGGACATGTCTTCGTTGTAGGCGCGGACCAGTTCCTTGTCCCTGTCTATGGTCTGCAGTATCTCGCGCGCCAGGTAGTCGGACACCGTAAAACCTGCTTTTGTAACAGTGTTATATATGCCGGTCAGGACCATCATGCGGCGCAGATTGGCTGATGCCGCAGCCGGGAAATACACCAGTCCGTAGAACTTGTCGTATATCTCATCCGGGATTTCATATCTCAGCGACTCGCAGTCTGCCAGGATCTTATCCGCACACCTTAACTCTTCGAAAGCCTTGTTCGAAGGAATGTCGAATGTATCAGGATGCGTCGCCTCCGGCCTCCTCCTGCCGTTCATGTTGATATAGTCGTTAAGGAGATCTCCTATCCTGGCCTGAACATCATCGCCCAGCTCTCCGAACTGCTGCCTGACCCAACCTTCCAGATACTCGCCCGTCTTGTTCGGCTGCTGCCAGTAATCGTAATCAAACGCCAGATCCATGAAGTAAGACAGCGGCAGTTCGACCGGCCTCAGGTCGCCGACATTGCAGATCCAGAGCTTCCTGATGCCGTACTCGTATGCGGAGGTAAGCTGTTCCCATGCTTTCGTGATGGGCGTCGAGTTGACCCACTCATAGGAGATCGGATCTCCGTGATAGTCGAAGTGATAATATATGCCCCACCCCGGAGTCCTGTCCTTGAGTTCGGGTGCCGGCACGGTGCGGAGATTTGCAAAGTTATCGTCGGACAGGAGCAGTGTCAGATCCTCAAGACCTTCCCACTTGTTAAGACCTTCAGCGGTCTCGTCGCCGTAGTAGTAATCTTCTACTTCCTTATAGAGAGCGAGCACCTTGGGGCAGCCTTCAAGGCCGTTCTCCGCGAGGATCTTCTTCTGGTCCGTGATGGTCTTCTTAAGAAGGTCTATGTTGTCCTTCATGGTCGCATCTTCGCCCAAGATCTTGCTGTCGCGCTCGCCGCGCATACCGACAGTGATGAGGTTCTTATATTTGCCTCTCGCCTTGATGGAATCCGACCAGAACTCATACAGGCCGCGCGGATTGGAGTAGTAGCTCCAGTCCTTACCGTAACCAACATCATTGCTGTCCGTCATCATGTGCGAGAACTCTTCTCCGGCTCTTATCAGCGGCTCGTGATGAGACGTTCCCATCGTGATGCCGAGCTCGTCTGCGAGCACTGCGGAAGCCTCCGGGAAAGCCTTGCCGTCGTTGTTGAATACGGCAGACCACATCGCCGGCCACATGAAGTTGCCGCGCAGCCTCAGCAGCAGGTCGAAGACCTTCTCGTAGAACAGTTCGTTGAAGTCACCGAAAGCATTCGTGACCCATCCGCCCAGCGACGGCCAGTCGTCATTCAGGAAGAACCCGCGGTACTCGATCTTCGGTTCACGGGACACTATCGGAAGCACCCCGTCTTCGAAAGCGATATGCTTGCACTTGGCAGGTTCCACATCACCGAAATAATGCCACGGGGACACGCCTATCATCTCAGACAGCTTATACAGACCATAAATGGTGCCGAGCTTATCCGAGCCCGCGATAACGAATACTCGCTTGCCGGCAAGCTCCGGGATGCCTGTCGCTTCTGCGAAGGCATATACTTCTCTGCGTCCGAGGATATCGCCGGAAGATACGGTCGTTTTTGCAAGGAGCCTGTCAGTGAGACAGTCCTCAGCTCCTGTCAGGATACCTGCAAAGACTACCGTGTCTGCATAGGCGATCTTGCCGCTCATAAGATCTTCGGTAACTGCGATACGGCATACCTTACGCTCGGAACCCGAGACGCGTTCTATGTCCTTGATGACGATCGACGCGACACGGATGATGCCCTTGTCATCACCTAAGGGGACTATGGCTATCTTGGTGCCTTTATCGTAGAAACTTACTGCGCTCATATTAATACCTCATTTGCTTTTAAAGGAAAGGGGCATCCCAATGCGATTATACATCGGAATGCCCCCTGTTTCTTATAGGAGAAACTGATCAGACAGATCGTAGATTATGCTTAGTAGAGTTCAGCATAGATCGCTTCGAGATCCTTGTAGCCAAGGTCTTCGCAGGACTGAACGTATTCGTCCCATTCCTCGTCGATATCAGCCTGACCCGTAACGAACTTCAGTGTGTAGGAGTTAACGTTGCTGATGAGAGGTGTAGCGATGAGGTTGATCTCTTCGTTCTGTTCCTCTGTAGGAGCGATACCGGGAGCGAGCGGAGGTACGTCTCTGTACTCAACATCACGGAAAACGTAGTCAGCTACAGGAGGGATAAGGTTGTCGGTCATCTCTTCAACAGTACCGCCGTACCAGAAGTTACCGCCTGCATAACCCCACTGGAGTCTAATGTCTGTCATTGTGCCTTCTTCGTCATTACCGAAGCCGAGACCGCCGCAGCAGTAACCGGGGAGCAGTGACTTGTTGCCGTCTGCATCAACTTCGTATGTCTCGCCTTCAACACCCCACTTTGTGAGTTCATAAGCCTCGTGTGAGTAGAAGAGCCAGTCAACGAATCTGAGCATCTCGATGAAGCCTTCTTCGCCGAGCTCGTCAAGAGCGTTCTGAGAGATCATGACGCCGTTCTCAAGTCTTGCGGGATCAACAGTAGAATTTGTTGTTGAGCCGATAGGCATTGTGATTACGTAGTTCTCATAGTTGCCTGCGCCGAGCTGAGCTGTCATGTTCTCTTCGTAGTTAGCCCACTGGCCCTGGTTGATGGACATGATAGCTGTCTTGCCGTTGTAGTACTGTGCTGTAGCTGTAGCGTCGTCCTGTACGAATGTCTCAGGATCGAGGATGCCTGCTTCAACAAAGCTGTTAGCTGTCTTAAGGAATTCCTTGTAGTTCTCAGATACGGGTGAGAAATAGAACTGATCGTTATCGAAGTCGAATCTCATACCGTTGCCGATGTTCCAGCCTGCGTTTACATCATATGTAGCAGCCATAACGCCGAGGAGGTTTCCGCCGCTGCCCTGGCCGGACTCGTTGCCGCACCAGAGGTCGGACCAGATGTAATCGCTCTCGGAGATCATGCCCTGATCTACCATGTAAGCCTTAACTGTGATGAGTGCGTCGAGGAGATCAGCCCATGTCCAATCCTTCTCGAGTTCCTCAACGTCGATGCCTGCTGCATCGAAGATATCCTTTCTGATAACGAAAGAATAGTTGATGAGGTTCTGCTCCTTCATACCGGGGAGCTTGTAGTACTTACCGTTAGCTCTTGTGATAGTCTTGATATCGTCAGAGAGGTCGTAAGTATTGTAGAACTCTGTGTAATAAGGCATGTACTGAACGTAGTCTGAGATAGGTACGATAGCACCGCCGTCTACGAATGCTGAATCATCATAGATCTTAGGGATGATGTAAGCTGCGTTACCTGCATTGATCTCGAGCGTGACCTGTTCCATGTAGTCGCCGCTGTCGTAAGGGATGAGCTCAAGAGTAACGTTTGTCTTCTCCTGGATCTTCTTGAATACACCCTCTGTCTCCCATGTCTCTACCATCGGATACCAGGATGCATCGCTGAAGTACATTGTGTACGTTACGGGCTCGTCAGCGTGGAATGTAACGCCGTAGCCGTAATCGTAAGGAAGATCTTCTTCTGATTCTGTTGTAGCTTCGATCTTGCTGGGGATCGTTGTTGCCTCAGTATCGGAAGCATCAGGTTCCCCGGCAGCCGGAGTGGTACAAGCAGCAAAAGACGAGAGCATTGTCAGTGCCAGACCTGCACAAGTTACTTTTTTAAGTGTTGTAGTCTTCATAACTGTTTCCTTTCCTTTTTTAATATCTTGCCTTTGGGGGTTACCCTTGTGCACTTAATTTGGTTATTCCTTTACACCGCCGAGCATCATGCCCTGTACATAGTACTTCTGGATGAAAGGATATACGCAGATGATCGGGAGTACCGTAAGGACCATTGCGCATGACTTGATGTTTGCCGCCATGGACTGAGCGTCAGGATCGGATCCGCCGGCACCTCTGATGATAGTCTGGAGGAAGTAAGCCACAGGCCACTTTGTCTTATCCTGCAGATAGAGCTTGGCGTTGAACCAGTTGTTCCAGTACATGACCGCGTAGAAGAGCGTCATTGTTGCGATGATGGGAGTCGACAGAGGCCTTGCGATGTGCCAGAAGACACCGAACTTGTTGAGGCCGTCGATCTCGCCTGCTTCCTCGAGATCTTTCGGGATGCTCATGAAGAACGATCTCATGAGGATTACGTAGTAGGTAGAGATGAGCATCGGCATGATGAATCCCCACATGGAGTTCGTAAGACCGAGCTTTAAGATCAAAACGTAGTTTGCGATGAGTCCGCCGCCGAAGTACATCGTGAAGATAACAAAAGGTGACATTATCTTGTTGATCTTGAGCTTCTGCTTGGACAGAGGGTACGCAAGGATCGCCGACAGGAACAGAGAGATCACTGTTCCGCAGAGCGTATAGATGATCGTGTTGATGTAGTAGACGATGAATTCAGGTACGCGCAGATCGGGGAAGATCTCAGGCATGAACTTCATCGGATATCTGGTCATGACATAGATATAAGTATCTACGTTGAAGCCTTCGGGAATGAGGCCGTTGTGACCTGCGATGATCGCCTGCTCTGATGTGAATGACTGCGATACCAGATACAGGAACGGGTACAGCGTGGCAAATGATACAAGGATCATTATTATCGTGTTGACGATGGTAAATACGATATAGCCCTTGGATTCCTTGATCCTGTTCTTGCTGTTGTGTACGTGTATCTCCTTCAGCTGGGGAGTTGTTACATTAATATCACTCATATTAATATCCTCCCTTTACCAAAGACTCGTGTTCGCGACTTTACGCGATACAAAATTCGCACATGTGAGCAGCACGAGGTTGATCAAGCTCTCGAACAATCCGATCGCTGCTGCCAGGTTCATACTTCCCGATTCGACACCCATCTGGTAGACGTAAGTCGATACGATCTGTGATGTTGAATATGTCTGGGGGTTCTGAAGGAGGAATACCTTCTCGAAAGCTCCGCCGGATCCTACGAGACCGCCGATATCAAGGATAAGGAGGGTCGCGATGGTGGGAAGGATGCAGGGAATTGTTACGTGTATTACCTTCTGGAAATGAGTAGCGCCGTCGACCGTTGCCGCTTCATACAGAGAAGGATTGATACCGGACATAGCCGCGAGGTAGAGGATCGTGCCCCAGCCGAGGCCCTGCCAGATACCTGATGTTACGAATATCGTTCTGAACCATTCCGCCTGAGCAAGGAATGAGATCTTCTCGCCGCCGAACTGCGCGATGATGTCATTGATAGGACCTCTTGTCGAGAGGAGTTCCTTCAGCATGCCGCATACGATGACCATTGAGATGAAGTGAGGCAGATAAGATACCGTCTGCACGAACTTCTTCCAGTGGAGGTTCCTGATCTCGTTAAGAAGGAGAGCGAACAGGAGCGTAAGCGGGAATCTGAATAAGAGATAGAGTCCGTTAAGGATAAGCGTGTTGGAGAATGCTTCCCAGAAAGGTTTTGACTTCAGGAACTCCTTGAAGTACTTGAGCGTCAGAGGACCTGTACCGAAGATGTCTCCGCCCGGTCTGTACTTACGGAAAGCCAGGATGTTACCGAACATCGGAACATAACGGAAAAGGATAAAGTAAGCAACAGGAAGAAGGAACATGACATAAAGCTGCCAGTTGACTCTGAAATCTTTGGTGATCCTGGTCCTTAGATCGAGCTCGTGAGGCTGCCAGTCCTTATCGACCTGTACAGACTCTACTGCCGGCTTCGATCCGGTATCCGGCTTAGCTTTGAATATCTGTTTCTGATTGTTCTCACTCATTTGTGCTTAGACCTCTTAAAGGATTTGCCCGGGAGAACCCCTTTTCGGCACTCTTGTATACTTGCATACAAGTTTACTTGTCAAGAGATTATCACCACATTTATGATGTGTCAATACATTTCTTGTTGTCCGGGACAGGTTTTTTGGTCATTCGGACAATGACCTGCGCATCCCTATAGATACGCGTTTATAAACTATCTATAGAAGCTTCTGCCACATCGGCTCCTACGTCACTCTTATCCTGCGGATGAAGCTCGTATACGGGATCCGTCACGGGCGTTCTAACGACCTTAAGGCCGCTGATATATCCGGGGGCTTCCTCCTGCATCTTCTGTATCTGTCTCCAGCCCTCAGGGACCTCAGATGCGAAGGTAAGCGGGTTGATGTAATCGGCGATCTCGATCAGCACGACCGGAACATTGCCGAACATCTCCCTCATCCTTGCAAACATAAGAGACATCTTCTTATCGTATCCTTCAGGCTCATCCGAATTCGACTCGCCCTGATACCACCAGATCTGCGATATCCCGAATCCTTCGAAAGGGACCAGGCTCGAATAATATATGGACGCCGGGATCATGACGGGCATCTTCCGGGGAACAAATGCATCCACCTTCTTCTCGGTGACCATCTTCCAGGTTCCTGTCAGGTCGACCGTGCCCTTGTCCGTCCTCAGGAAGTACGGATGGCCGGGAACAAAGCCGCCTCTGCCGAGCTCTACCAGGAGCCTTACGGCAATGGTGTTCCTGCCGGGTCTTAGAAGAGATCCGTCAAAGTAATACTTTCGCGGAGGGTACTGATACTCGGTCCTGCCGACTTCCGTTCCGTTTACATAAGTCACGTCGGCATCGATCAGATCGCCGAGTCTTAGGAAGCACTCGCCTTCGGGCTGTCCCTCCAGCTCGAACTCCTTCACGAACCAGACGCTGCCGGCCGTATCCGTTACGGCTATCCCGGGGAGTTCGACCTCCGTTGCAGACACTATTGCCTTATCTATCTCGAAAGTCTCATCCACGGTACTGTTTCGCCAGGAGACGGTATAGCTCTCGGCGGAAGCAACATATTCCCTGATGACGCCTTTGCCTCTGAACGGAGCCATGGCATCTTCGGGAATGCCTGAGGCAGCGAGGTCTTCTTCGCTCATGTACGATTCGATGCTCGCACCACCCTTGGCATTGAGGATGAATCCTATCGGGACCTTGTTCTTCTCATATATCTTCTGCGCGGCATAGAAGCCGACCGCACTGAAGTTCATCTTGTCCGGGCCTTCTGCCCTTTTCCATGACCCTCCGGGGTATGCGCAGGTCGAAGCTTCCCCCTTGAGAGGAAGTTCGTAGTCGGGCTCTACCGTAAACTGTCTTATGAGCGGATAGTCCCCGGCATCGACCTTGTCCCTGTTCATGTCGTAGGTCCTGCTTACGGGAAGCTCCATGTTCGACTGTCCCGAGAGCATATAGACATCGCCTATGCAGATATCGGTTACCTCGACGGTGTCTGTTCCTTCGACCGTAAGTGTCAGTCCTTCTGCTGCTTCCATGGGAGGAAAGATGACCTTGAAGCATCCGTCCGTCACTTCAGCGTTCAGTGTGATACCTGCAAGGGTTACCCTGACTTCCGGCAATGATGCCTCGCTGCCGCTAATGAGGATGTCTTTATTCCTTTGAAGTACCAGACCGTCCGAATAGACGCCGGCAAGAGATGTTGCAGTCATACATATCACCATCCTTCCTCTTGCGGTTATTGTAACTGTATACCGTCTGCTTGTCTACCATTCTAGTTGGCAACCGTTTGCAATTTGATCATTTGACATTTATACTGACCCCAAAGAAAGAGGTCACGATGAAGCAATCCTTTGACAAGATAACGAACAGCTGGCTCTACCGCATCGGTGCGGCCATAGGCAACGTCGTAATAATATCTGCGCTGTTCCTGCTCTTCTGTCTGCCGGTGGTCACGATCGGTGCTTCGGCTTCTGCCCTCTATTATACGGTCTACCGTAAATATACTAAGAAATGTGATTCCATCACGAGCGACTTCATGCGCTCACTGAAGCAGAACCTCAAGAGCGGCATCATCATCAATGTCATCTCCATGGTGTTCATCGCACTGGCTGCACTTTGCCTCTACTATGCTTCCAACGGCATCGGCGGAGTAAAGCTCCCCGACTGGTATTCGGTTGTCGCTTTCGTCCCGCTCCTTCCGGTCATCCTCATACTTCCCTACGCCTATGCCCTGCTCGCCAGGTTCAGCAACAGTCTGAAGGGAACTCTTGCCAACAGCTATACCCTATGCATGATAACCTTCCCCAAGTTCATCCTTATCTGGCTGATCGTTCTCGTCGCGATCGCGGTCTGCCTGTTATTCCCGCCGGCAGCCCTGGTGGTACCCGTCGGTGCGACATATCTGCTGCAGATGATAATAGAGAAGGTCTTTGAGAAGGCGATATCGGTCGAAGAGAACCGCGGCAAAAAGGATGACACCCTTGAGAGCGAGGAGACAGAAGATGATTAACTACCTGAACATAATCCAATTAGTATCCGGCATCGCTGCGGCAGTGCTCGTCTTTGTCGGTATCTTCATGAGCGTTAAGGCGCTTAATCCCGAGAAGCACGATACCATCCCCATGAAGACGACCGTGATATCCGCCATCGTCATAGCTCTTGGGCTTCTGTGCTACGCCGTTACCAAGACCTGCACCAACCTGACGGTCATTACCGAAGAGCAGTATGAGCTCTGGACCCTTTATCTCGCTTCAGCGGGAGAGGTCGCCAAGTCGTTCGGCTTCATAGTGTTCATCCCCGTTGTTTTCAGGCTGTTCAAGCCCAAGTCGCGCCGCGACGAACAGACGGATATCCCCGAAGAAGAGAATTCCTGAACATCTCAAACGCAATCTTAGGGATCCTTTGTAAAAGGACTCTGATAATCTGTTGACATCATTCAAGCCTACTAGTATACTAGTCCACAGAGGCGGAGTTTTTTCCGCCCGACTATCTATAAGTTCGAACGGGGATTGGAATACATATGAAACTGGTTTTGAGATGGTTCCCATACGGAGATGACAGCGTAAAGCTGGATCAGATCAGACAGATACCCGGCGTCAGCGGGGTTGCAACTCATCTTACAAAGATCCCCGCGGGCGATGTTTGGACCATGGATGAGATCAACATGGTCAAGAATGAGATCAATGCTCACGGCCTCGAGATGGAAGTCATCGAGAGCCTCAACATCCACGAAGACATCAAGAAGGGCCTCCCTTCAAGAGATATGTACATCGATAACTACATCGTATCGATGAAGAACCTCGCCGAGGCAGGCGTAAAGTGCATCTGCTATAACTTCATGCCGGTAATGGACTGGTACAGGAGCAATCTTATGCAGCCTCTGCCGGACGGCAGCACGACTATGGCATACTGCCATGACGAGGCAGTCAAGCTGACACTCGAAGCCATCACTTCCTCCATGATCGAGGGATCCAACGACTTCAGCCTTCCCGGCTGGGAGCCCGAGAGATTCGGCAAGATGGCAGAGGACATCAAGTTCTATCAGAACGTGTCCCAGGAAGAGTTTTTCGCGAACATAAAGTACTTCCTTGATGCGGTGATACCCGTGGCGGAGCAGCTCGATATCAATTTCGCGGTGCACCCCGATGATCCGCCGTTCCCGCTGTTCAACCTGCCGAAGGTCGTGAACAACAAGGAGTCCATCGATACGTATCTTAATCTCAATGCATCCAAGCGTAACGGCCTTACCCTCTGCACCGGTTCTCTCGGCGCAGGCATCACAAACGATGTCGTGGATATTGCCAATTCGTTTGCATCCAGAGGCAAAGTGCATTTCGTTCATCTGAGGAACGTCAAGCACACCTCGGATACGGATTTCTATGAATCGTCTCACCTGTCTTCATGCGGCGACCTCGATATGTTTGCTGTCGTTAAGGCTCTTCACGATAACGGCTTCGACGGTTACATCCGCCCCGACCACGGACGCATGATCTGGGGAGAAGTAGGCAGACCCGGATACGGACTCTATGACCGCGCTCTCGGCGCTGCCTACATCAACGGTCTTTGGGAGGCCGTGACCAAACTCGGATAACAAATTGTTTCATAAAGCACCCCCCTTCTTGTCACAAAACCGATGATCTTATACTCTCTAATAAGGTTATCGGTTTTGTATCGGAAGGAAATAAAAGACACAGCGCGAGGTACCAATAGCTATGGATCTGTCACGAGAGAATCTCAGCAACAAGGAATTCTGGAACAGCATAGGCGTTACCCTTCCCCGATACGATATCGATGCCGTTAAGGCAAAGACCGCGGCCTCTCCGACCTGGCTTCATGTGGGCGGCGGCAACATCTTCAGGGCATTCATCGCCAGGGTCAACCAGCGCCTTCTGAATGCCGGCCTCGCTGATACCGGCATCATCTGCTGCGGCACGATGGACTATGAGAACTTCGAGAAGATCTACAAGCCCTTCGACAACCTTACGATAATATGCGACCTCAAGAGCAACGGAGATACGGGATACGAGATCATCGGCAACATCACCGAGGCGATCCCTGCCGACTACGACTCTCCGGATCACATCGCAAGACTTAATGAGATAGCGGCAAATCCTTCCCTTCAGATGATATCTTTTACCATCACGGAGAAGGGTTATGCGTTAAGGGATGCAGACGGCAGTCTTTTTGCAAGTGCCGTTGCGGACATGGAGAATGGTCCCTCGCATCCCGTTACATGCATGGGCTTCATTGCCTCTCTGCTCAACGAGAGGTTCAAAGCAGGCAGATATCCCCTGGCTCTGGTCAGCATGGATAACTGCAGTCACAACGGCGATAAGCTTCAAGCTTCTGTCACGGAGATTATCGATGCCTGGGCGGCTAAGGGCCTGGTGGATGAGTCTTTACGAGATTACGTTAATGACCCGACCCTTGTTGCTTACCCCTGGACAATGATCGATAAGATAACACCCAGGCCTTCGGATGACATCCTGAACAAACTTACCGACCTGGGCATCGGTAATCTCAAGAGCGTGAAGACTACGACGGGACTCTACGCGGCACCGTTCGTCAATGCGGAAGTTCCGGAATATCTGGTGGTCGAGGATACGTTCCCGAACGGAAGGCCCGACCTTGCAAAGGGCGGCGTCATCCTAACCGACAGAGACACGGTGGACAAGGCCGAGAGGATGAAGGTAACGGCATGCCTGAACCCCCTCCACACCGCACTCGCGATCTACGGATGCCTGCTCGGCTTCACCAAGATCTCCGACGAGATGAACGACGAAGACTTAAGGTCTCTCGTCACGCGCATGGGATACGAAGAGTGTCTCCCCGTCGTCTGCGATCCGAAGATCCTTGATCCGCAGGAGTTCCTTAAGGAAGTTCTCGAGGACAGGTTCCCGAACCCGTTCCTTCCCGATACTCCGCAGAGGATCGCGACCGATACGAGCCAGAAGCTGCCCATCAGATTCGGTATTACCATAAGTTCTTATTATAGAGAGCAGCCCGGCAGGATCGCCGAGCTCAAGTTCATCCCGCTTGTCATCGCAGGATGGCTCAGGTATCTTCTCGCCGTCGACGATAACGGAGACCCGTTCGAGATAAGCTCCGACCCTCTGGCAGAGTTCTTCCAAGATGAGCTTAAGGCTGCAGGCATCAGCTACGGCATGACGGGCAGCCCCTACGGCAAGCTTGGCAATATCCTGGGTAATGAGACTGTTTTCGGGATCGACCTGAACATGACAGGTCTCGTGCCAATAATAGAGGCAGATCTGGATGCGATGCTGCATGAACCCGGGAGTGTACGCAAGACCTTAAATACCGCTGTTGTCGGTTAGTATGTTAGTGGTAGACATAAAGATTTTTTTATGTTAGGTTTTCTATAGATTTTTTCAGAAGGGAACTGTCGAGATGATCATTACTCCCAAGAATACTTTCGAACCGAACCGCGAATATGCTTTCCGCATAGTCAGAGATAACATAATCAACATGGAGATCAAACCGGGCAGCCTCATCGGCGAACAGGAGATCGCGACCCAGCTCGGGATCTCGAGGACTCCGGTACACGAGGCTTACCTCGAGCTGTCCAAGTCCAAGATCGTCAACATCCTTCCCCAGAAGGGCTGCAGCGTATCGCTGATCGACTACGAGCTCATCAAGGAATCAAGATTCCTTCGTATCGCCGTCGAGTCCGCGCTCATCAAGGAAGCGTGCGATGTCGCTACGGAAGAAGACATCAACAAGCTCTATTCCAACATCAAGCTTCAGCAGTTCTATCTTGAGAACGATCCGCCGAAGTTCCTGGATCTCGATAACGACTTCCACAAGAGCATCTATGTCGCATGCAACAAGATGCAGTGCTTCTACATGGTAAGCCTGATGAGCCTTCACTTCGACCGCGTAAGATCGCTGTCTCTCAAGACCATCAAGGACCAGAAGCTCGTATCCGACCACCAGGCGATCGCCGATGCCATCGCAGCTCACGATAAGGATGCTGCAGAGGCGGCATTCAAGAAGCATATGTCCAGATTCGACCTCGACTGGGACATCATCAAGAAGGAGTACAGCGAGTACATCGCAGAGTGATCCTCAGATAATCGACCGCAATCAAAAAGGGACTGCAGCAAGGCAGTCCCTTTATTGTTTCTCTTGATCTTACGGATCAGTCGACAGCTTCGATCTTCAGGTTATCGAGATAGAACTCTGTCATGTCCGAAGACTCGAAGTAGATGGACAGGCTCGTGTTGTCATCGGGTACCTGATAGTCGCACTCGACTTCGATCCACTCGTCAGTACCCGTGGGTACTTCAACGAGGTGCGGCCATGTGCCGTCGATGTCTGCCGTGAGGCATACCTGATCGGCAGCGCACTTGACTGCGAAGGATACATGGATCGTGTGTCCTATATAGTTGCTGATATCGATGGAATAGCCGTCGTAATCAGCATAACCTTCGGAGTTCATGAGGCAGTATTCGCCTTCGAAAGCATCGCCCACGATGGTCTGTACCGCGCTGTATCTCGGACCTCCGATGTACTCCTTGTTCTCGTAGTCTTCCTCGATGGGAGACAGATCGGACTTGGGCTCCACATAGTCAGCGGGCTTCGTTACCTCGCCGCCGTTTATCGCGCACATAACGCCTTCGTAAGCGGGCTTCGGATCAAGATTACCGTAGAACAGGAGCGGGCTGTTTGCAGACTTCCAGCTCATGTCGTCCGTAAGTCCCCAGACGGTAACGCACTCGATCGGCATGCCGGCATCCTTTGCCTCGATGATCGCGGTGAAGAGCTTCTTCATGTAGACGCCCTGATCGTACATCGGGTTCTGGGAATTGGGTGCGGTAACGTCGAGTTCCGTGATGTGGATGATGACGCCGAGCTCGTCGACGTATTCCTGCATCGCGCCAAGGTAGTAATCGGGATCAAGACCTGAGCTAATGTGGCTCTGCATGCCCATACCGTCGATGTTGCCTGCCTCTGCAACGGGCTTCAGCATCTCGATGATGTCAGCCTGCTTGGAATCCTGATACTCGTTGTAATCGTTATAGAAGAGCTGTACGCCTTCAGGTGCGTGCTTCCTCGCGAACTCGAAAGCCTTCTCGACGTAATCCTCGCCGATGGTCTCGAGCCAGTAGCAGTCTCTCATGCCGCCGTCATCCGCGATGGCTTCGTTGACAACGTCCCACGCATAGATGACTCCGGGATAGTTCTCTTCGCACCATGTCATGACTGCTGCAATATAGTTCTCCATTCTGGTGAGCATGAGCTCTCTGCTCGCGAGTTCTCCGTTGACATCGTAGTTCTCATAGAACAGCCAGGAAGGTGTCTGCGAATACCAGATGAGGGTATGGCCTCTCATCGGGATGCCGTTCTCCTTGCAGAAATCGAGTATCGGCTTAGCCGCATCGAAATTCAGCGCGGGGCACTCGTTGTACTTGGCAGGATCTGCGAGCGTCGTAGCAGCGTCGAGAACATTCTCGGGCTTGAGTTCGTTCTCGGGTGTTACCGAGTTGAACTGAGTCTTAAGAAGAGTCCTGAACTCTTCGTTGGTGTTTGTCATTACTGATGCAGGTGAAGCGACACCGAACTTGAAGTAGTCCTTATATGCAGCGGACAGCGATGCAGTCTGTGAAGGATCTGCAAGTGATTCGATCGGTACGCCCGTGAGGTTGTTGAGATCGCCTACTATCGCAAGCTCAAAGGAAGATACCGTGATATCCCTGACGTCGCCAGCCTCGATGTAGACCAGCGCATTCTCTGCATTATCCGGGATCTCGATGTTGCCTGAGATGGTTGCAACGGAAGACTCCGTCGTCTCGCCTTCGGCGATCGTAACGTAAGATGTATTGCCGTAGATCTCATATCTGAGAGACAGTCTTACGAATGAGTTCGCGGAAGATACCTTGGCCGTCGCAGAGACCGTGTTGCCCCTGTAGTCAGGACAGGGAATGGCGATACCCGAATTGGATGTAGCGCGTTCCTGGAGGACTGCCTTGCCGTCTTCCAATACGACTTTGCAGTCACCGTAGATTTCCCAGTTGCTGCCGTCACCTGATTTGTTTAAGTCCGCCGTGATGGTAAGCGGTACATCGTGAGGTCCTTCCGGTTCCTTCGGCTTTGCTGCGCACCCGGACAGGAAGAACACGCCGGTAAGTACTACCGACATTAGAACTGATAATTGTTTCTTCATAACTACTCCTAGAAAACAAATTAAAAGTGTTCCGAAATTGTGCCTTCACCGTCTATGATACAGCAATATGTGTTTATAAATAAAGATTAAAATATTGCGTTTTTACAGCTGTGAGAGAACATCCATAACGCCGCTCTCGTCGTTGGTAAAACGGGTGATGTGACGGGCAGTCTTCTTGAGGTCGGGATGGGCGTTTGCCATCGCGTAAGACTCGCCGGCTTCTGCGAGGAGCGTCATGTCGTTAAGGTAATCTCCAAAGGCTGCGGTCTCTTCACGGGATATGCCGAGATGTTCTCTTACGAACTTGAGAGCGGCTCCCTTCTCGACGGATGAATTCGCTATGTCGATCCAGCTGAATCCGGACAGCAGAGCAGTAAGTCCCTCTTTACGTCCGGGCAGGCTGTTATAGACTTTCTCTGCTTCGAAGTTTTCTACAAATATTGCTATTTTAAGGACACGGTCTTTGGCAGCACAGCTCCTCAGATCGTCATTATATTCGATGCGGGCATAGTACTTCGTCGACTCTTCCTTTGCCTGTCCGCCGATGTTCCTGACATACGCGCTCTCAAGTCCGCAGACCAGAGGTTCGCATACCGCATCTCCCGAGAATTCATCCAGGATCTCCATCACGTCTTCGGTCTTCATGGCATCGACCTTGATGATCTCTCCCGCGTGAGCGATCACGGCACCGTTCTCCGCGATATACCAGAGCCTGTCCGCGATCTCGCTGAACTGCTGCATCAGGGTATAGAGCTGCCTGCCGCTTGCAAGGCACACGTTGATATCGGGATGTGATTTGACCCAGGCGGGAAATCCTTCGGGGAAATTCTTGTCGGAATCGAGGAGCGTTCCGTCAAGATCTAATGCTATCAGTCTTATCATGGGGGATATTGTAGCACGAATACAAAACAAATATTCACGGTTTTGAGAAAACATACAAAAAGTATACATGTTATAATTTTTTATATTTTCTAAGGAGGGAACATATATGGCATGTTTTCTTGTACCCACAACTGAAGCGATCGTTACTACCGTTATCAAGCATCAGGCAGATAAGGCCGGTGCACAGAATCCTTTTCTCAGACACATGAACTGGCTTAATAACATGCTCTGGGGCGGCAGTGCTCTCCTTGCTTTCGAGCATGTATGGCACGGCGAAGTAACACCCTGGTTCCCGTTCCTTACCAATGCGGCAAATCCTGCAGACGCAGCTGAGATGCTGCACGAGATGGCTACGAGCGGTGTCGCGATGGCAATCCTGGTCACTGCCGTCTGGGTCGGCATGGTATTGATCTCGACTGCGATCGAGAAGAAGAAGGCGCCCGCTGTTGCTGTGGAAGGAGAGAACAAATGACACTGCTTATCACTTTCTTTGCGGCAATCATAACGACCATCATCTGGTATAACTCCAAGACCGACCGTAAGCTCGGTTCCCTCTTGCTCATGTACTGGGGCGCATCTCTCATGTGGCTCGTAGACGCTGTCGTAGAGTACATCGAGGTCGGTGCGGAGTTCTTTACTCCCGCTGCATCCGATATGCTGAACGACGCGTTCCTCGGCATCTCCGTAGTCGCACTCGGAATGTTCATCTGGCTCGTCATCCTTCTCATCAAAGATCCGTCGGGCAAGGTAAAGGCAATGCTCGCAGGCACATCAAAGTAATGAATGGATAACTTATCAGACATCAGAAGCAAAGAAGCTGCGCTCACAGCGTACATCAAGGCCGCCGGTAAACTGGCGGTCGCTTTTTCAGGCGGAGTGGATTCCACATATCTCGCATACAAAGCACATGAGGTGCTGGGAGATAACGCTCTTGCCGTCACCATAAGATCGCAGGTGCTCATCGATGAGGACTTCGAGTGGACCGTGGATTTCTGCAGGGACAACGGCATTAAGCAGGTCGTAATAGAATGCGACGTCTTCGACTCGGAGCAGTTCGAGAACAACCCTCCGGACAGATGCTATTACTGCAAGAAGATGGATTTCGATGCCATCCTGAAGGCTGCCGCAGAGCGCGGGATAACGGTGGTCGCAGACGGCAGCAACGTGGACGATACGGGAGATTACAGACCCGGCATGCGCGCCATGGCCGAGCTCGGTATCGTAAGCCCTCTCAAGGAAGCAGGCCTTACCAAGAATGACATCAGGCAGCTGTCCAAAGAGGCGGGGCTTCCGACATGGGATAAGCCCGCGGCTGCGTGTCTTGCTTCGCGTTTTGCATACGGAGAGAAGATCACGACTGAAGGCCTGATCCGCGTCGCGAACGCTGAGAAGTTCATAAGAGACCTGGGCTTCAGGGGGATACGCGTGAGGGTTCACGGCAATCTCGCCAGGATAGAAGTCGCACCGGATGACAAGGGCAGGTTCCTCCTCAAGGCGAATGAAGTTACCGCCAGGCTCAAGGAGCTCGGCTTCTCCTATGTGACGATGGATCTCAAAGGTTACAGGACCGGAAGCATGAACGAGGTGCTGGGATGAACGATATCAGAGACCTCCTTGAGAGGGTCAAGGCCGGAGAGATAACTCCCGAGGAAGCGGAAGCGCAGCTTAAGATAAAGCCTTTCGTAGACCTCGGGTTTGCAAAGCCCGATACGCACAGAGGGCTCAGGCAGGGCGTGCCCGAAGTTATCTACGGCGCAGGCAAGTCGCCGGAACAGATAAAGCAGATCGCAGATGCGCTTATGGAAGCAGGCCAGAAGACGGTCATCGCGACGAGAGTCGATGCGGACAAAGCATCCTGCCTCGATATGACAAAGTACTACGACGTCGCACGCATCGGCGTGTTCGGCGAGATCCCCTCCCCTGATACGGACGGGACCATTGTGATCCTGACCGGAGGCACATCCGATCTGCCCGTCGCAGAAGAAGCTGCGGTAACGGCAGAGCTTCTCGGCAATAACGTAACAAGACTTTACGACGTGGGCGTCGCGGGCATACACCGCCTCCTTGCCCACACTGAAGAGATAATGAACGCCAAGGTAATAATCGCGATCGCCGGCATGGAAGGCGCACTCGCATCTGTCGTCGGCGGCCTTGCAGACTGCCCCGTCATCGCAGTTCCGACGAGCGTCGGATACGGCGCTTCTTTTGAAGGACTGGCAGCACTGCTGTCGATGCTCAACTCATGCGCGAGCGGTGTATCGGTCGTCAACATCGATAACGGTTTCGGCGCGGGATACCTCGCCGGCATGATCAATCACATCGGAGGAAAGACCACATGAAGACTCTGTATCTCGAATGCAACATGGGCGCCGCAGGAGACATGCTCACGGCAGCGCTCGCGGACCTTACGGGCAACAGGGAAGCCTGCGAGGCGGAACTCAACGCACTGGGCATCCCCGGTGTCACCTTCGATCTTCAGGTATCCGCGAAATGCGGTATCGTCGGCGTGCACTCCGATGTCAGGGTAAACGGCATGAGCGAGGGCGAGGAGCATGTGCATGCACACGAGCATGATCACCACGATCACCATGACCACGATCATGAACATCATCACGAGCATGAACATGAGCACCACCATCACCACACATCGATGCATGACATCGAGCACATCATTGGTGACCTGGATGTTCCTGCCAAGGTTAAAGAAGATGCCGTATCGATCTACAAGCTCATTGCTGATGCAGAGAGCAAGGCACACGGCCGTCCCGTAGAAGAGATACACTTCCACGAAGTCGGCGCGATGGACGCAGTCGCAGACATCGTTGCCGTATGTTATCTGATGGATAAGATCGCACCTGACAGAGTTATCGTCTCCCCCATCCATGTCGGCTATGGCGAAGTAAAGTGCGCGCACGGCATCGTTCCTGTTCCCGCTCCTGCAACGGCAGCCATCCTTGAAGGTGTTCCCGTAAGCGCGGGTCACATCGAAGGCGAGCTCTGCACACCGACAGGCGCGGCTCTCCTGAAGCACTTTGCAGATGAGTTCGGCCAGATGCCGGAGATGAGCATAAGCAAGACCGGATACGGTATGGGAAGGAAAGATTTCGAGCAGGCAAACTGCGTGAGAGCGATGCTCGGTGAGGCTGCCGGATCTATTGCCGATGATACACCCGACCGCATCGCGGAACTTAAGTGCAACCTGGATGACATGACAGGCGAAGACATCGCTTATGCGACAGGCGTTCTCATGGATGCAGGTGCGCTCGACGTGTTCACGACCTCCATCGGCATGAAGAAGGGCCGCCCCGGGATAATGCTGACCGTGCTGTGCAGGACCTCCGACAAGGAGAAGTTTGCAAAGCTGATCTTCGAGAACACGACGACGATCGGCATACGCTACCTCGAAGAGTCGCGCTATATTCTGAAGCGCACCGAAGATACGGCTCACTCCAGGTTCGGCGACGTGCGCATGAAGGTCTCCGAAGGCTACGGAGTAAAGCGTGCGAAGCCCGAGTACGATGACATTGCCGGGATAGCAGACAGAGAGGTGTAATGCGGAATGGATTATCCCCGTCTTACAGGGTTTATCATCTTCTTGGTCCTGCTGGCAGTCGCAGTGGGAATCGTATCTTATTTTGTGATCAAAAAGTACCCGAAGACGTACTGGATCTTCAACCACGTCCTGATCTTATATCCGTACTACTACATGCTGGTCATCGCTGTCCCGCTGATCCTGAACGGAGGAATGGAAGGCTTTGACGGAGAATCTGCGTTTGTGGGAGAGATCCTCGTGTTCCTCGTCAATCCGATCAGCCTCGGAGTGCTGGTCGCGGATTTTGTAACGAATGCGAAGGGGCATGTTCCGCCTGAGAAACTCGCCAAGCTCAACATGATAATCAAGCTGGTGCACATACCCGCATATATAATCCACTTCATCCTCGGTGCGCTCGGCACTCTTGCCAGCGTCTGGGGTATCGGATTCATTCTCTGGGCGATCATCATCGATCTCATTACGATCGCTCTGTCCGGCACGCATATGCTGTCATGCGTGATCAGCATCATAAAGCATAAGGCAGCCAACACCGCGATCTCCGTCGCGGCAGCGATCCTGTCTTACATCTACTGCATAGATGTGGTCGTGGCTATCGTGTATTACGTCTATATCAGGAATCTGAAGCCGGCTTCGGCATTGAAGGCGGAAGCTGCAGAGGAAGTACCGTCCGAGTGACAGGGGGCTCTTCTCGCCTGTGCGTAAAAAGTGTGCGCCAGGGCCCCAATCAGTCACAAATCCTGCATAATCTGTTAATTGTGCTGATTTTGTGCGCGTGGGGGTACGATTCAGTCACATTCTACGCACATGCCCGCCATGAACCCCTTTACCGCCTCATACAACTCATCCAGATGCCCGACAAAACAATGGTCAGCGCCGTGCACCGGAACAAGCGTCGCATTCTTATAGAGTTCGTTGGCCCTCTCTGCATACGAGTAAGGCACAACATCATCCGCATCTCCGTGGACGATCAGGACAGGGCCGCCGTAGCGAGCAATCTCATCTTCCACATGTATCGTCTGTACCACGCGGATATAGTCACCCGACAGTTCAAGGTCCTCCTTGTAGAGCATCTCGGGAATATGCGCGGGATCAAAGTCTATTCCCAGCAGATTGCCTTCCCTGGCGATCTCGGGGATCATCCACGCAGGCGACAGAGGAAGAATAGCCTTGAGATCATCACACCTCATTCCGCCGATCAGCATGGTGAGAAGACCTCCCTGCGAATGTCCGGACAGATAGAGATCAGTGACCCAATCAAGCTGCTTCGCATAACTGACAACAGCCAAGGCATTCGTTACCCACTTATACAGAGTGTGGTCCCTGAATTCGCCGTCACTTTTGCCGTGACCGTACATCTCGACGCGGAGAACTGACACACCGGAATCCAGCATCGCATCCTTTGCCATAATTATGTGATCCTCTTCCATGTGTCCGGTAAACCCGTGGATAAGGATGCACAAAGGTCCCCTGTCAGTCCCTGTGGTCCGGTCCAGTTTGGCGTGAAGCCTGATGCCGTCGCTGTTAATGTAAAACTCTTCCATGTTAGCTCCTCTTTGTGCGGCAAAAATCTCTAAAATTTCCGTTGTTCATTCCACGGTAATTACAATCGTTCCCGGCATAGGATCAGTCCACTCTATGTAATACGGGTCATCGACGATGATGCTGTCCAGCGTGAGTTCTTCATCAGGAGTATCTGCGGTAATACCGCAAAAACCTACATTGGCAGCTTTGTTGCTGCCATCATCCATATAGAACACGTCAACAGAGAACTGAAACTCAAAGGTGCTTGTATGGAACTCTTTCTCTGCTATGCAGATATCGCGGAGATCAGCAAGGAACGATTCGATCTCTGCTTTTTGCTCAGAAGTGATATCCGGTGATATGAATATGCGTACATCTCTGACCAGACCTCTGCCGATCTTGTACAAGCGCACCCCGTCCAGACTGCAGTCGGTAGAATCAAAAGAATACTTGTTCAGGCTCTCAAGGATATAGTCATTCCAGTATGCAGCAACGGCGGTATAGTAGTTGGCATCTCCGTCGTAAAAAACGGACCCTATAGATCCGGCGTGTTCGGAATCCAATACCCAATAAGTGACCGTACCGTACATTCCGGAAGATTCTGACAACAGCCATTTTTCCGTAAACTCAAGATCGCGGTCCAAAGAAGAGAAATTCCCGTCGCCGAGAGCCTTTATATTCTCACCGCGGACCAGATCCGCGACTTCCTGCTCGAATACTTCATCCGACGGATACTCGGGTCTTTGCGGAATAAGCAAAGACAAACATCCGCTCAACATCACCGCACATGCAGTGATCGCGGAAACAACTAAAACTTTGGTAAGCTGATTTCTCATAAGAGGATTACGGATCAGGTCTTCGTATATCTCGGCTTCTTATAGAGTACGTCCATGCGGGGTTCGATATCCTTGTCCCAGACAGTATCGTTCCACTGCTCCTGCGGCACTTCCTGGATATCTATGGAGATCGATCCTTCTGCCGCGCCGAAACACTCGACGATATCACCGGCGATCTTCTGTGCAAGCAGCTTCTTCTGTTCCTCGGATCTTCCGGGATAGCATTTGATGGTAACGTGCGGCATAACCTACCTCCCCAACAGGTGAATATTATAAGACGATTATATCACCCTTTTTCCTTCCCAACCGCACTTACCTGTGCGGGCGAACTCTCCCCATATCGAGCGCATCAGATCGCCGGTCTTCTCTGACTCGGGATCATTAATATCTGTTATACCCATGTCCTGCGCGAACAATACCGGCAGCTCGCTCGCGTGGAAGCACCCTGCACCGGACGATCTTATCTGCGGTGTCTGGTATGTGTATTCGTATGTCCATACGGGACCTTTGTATGCGGAAGTGATCGCCCTTGCCGGAGCTTTGTAGATCGCTTCCGTCTCCTGGTCTGCGTAACGCTCTTTCGCGCCTTTGCCGTGTTCGGGCTTAAGGCGGAACTTTCGTGCCGCTATAAACATCAGTATGTCCGGGACGTCGTTAACGAAGAGGTTTGCCTCGCTCTTGACCGTTCCCATCAGAAGCGGCTTGTCGCAGCCTGATGCGAGCACGGAAGGATAATCCTTGATCGTCACACCGTCTATGACCGGTGAGAAAGCACACCTCACATCGCCTCCGGAAAAGACCTTACGCTTCAGTTTCTTTGCAGCCAGATAGACTGCCTCCTTGTCGATTGTCCTGAGCTTACCGACCTCGTTCCTGCCGACGCCGATATACTTCAGGAAGAGCTCTGTCATCTTCCTGCTCTCTTCTATGTTCCAGAATGAATCAACGCACGCCGACTGCACTATCGCCTTATCGAAGAGCGGTGCGGCATCCGGATGTGTCATGAGCGCGAGTATGCATGCCGCGCCTGCAGACTGGCCGAAGACCGTGATGTTCTTATCGTCGCCTCCGAACGCACCGATGTTCTCACGAACGAACCTGAGCGCTGCGATCTGGTCATACAGGCCGTTGTTCATCTCGAACGACGGATCTATGTATGACAGGTTCAGGAAGCCTTCCATATTGAGCCTGTAATTGAAAGTAACGACTATGGTCTTCGTGTCTCTCGCGAACCTTCTCATATCGTACAGGAGTTCGTCCGAATCAACATCCGTAAGACCGCTGCCGCCCGTGCAGTACGAGCCTCCGAATATCCACACCATTACGGGAAGTTTGTCTTCAGCCGTGTCCGGCGCGAAAACATTCAGATACAGACAATCCCTGTCTGTGACCCTGTACTCCTTGTGGCCGTGACCCTGAACAGGATTCGCCCTGGCACGGACAGCGGACAGGACACCCTCCCACGGCTCCGGCGGGAGCGGATGCCTGAACGAGAGATCTCCTACGGGAGGCTTGGCAAAAGGCACCCCCAGGAAGAGCTTTATGCCTTCTTCAGCGATGCCTTCAATCTGCCCGTATCCGGTTGTAACCAGAGTCTCTGTCATTAATTACTCTATTCCCGTTACCTTGAAGTCCTTGTCTTCGACTGCCTTCGTGAGTACATCGTCTCCGACCTCAGATTCCATGGCGACGATCGCCGTGCCTGCATCGTGAGATACTTCGGCGGAAGTAACGCCGTCCAGCGCTTCGAGCGCCTTCTTGACGGTTGCCTCGCAGTGTCCGCACATCATGCCTTCGATCCTGATAGTCTTAGTCATCTTGGATTCTCCTTTACTTACTTTCTTGAATATAACATCAGACGGGATATCCGCCAACTTCTTTCTCTTGCCGAACCCGGTACGCTTCGGATCGAAGAGGTTGATCCTCAGTGCGTTCATGCACACGGTAAAGCTCGATATGCTCATCGCAGCAGCACCGAGCATCGGGCTCATGACGATCCCCAGCCCCGACAGCGCGCCTGCCGCCAGAGGTATCAGCAGTATGTTGTAGATGAACGCCCAGAACAGGTTCTGCTTAATACCGCGGAGCGTTCTGCGGGACAGTCTTACGGCCGCGGGAATGTCTCCGGGATCAGACTTCTCGATAACGACATCCGCGCTGTCTATCGCGATGTCAGTGCCCGTACCGACCGCTATTCCGATATCGGCTTTGGTGAGCGCGGGAGCATCGTTGATGCCGTCTCCGGCCATTGCCGTGACGCCGTATTCTCTCAGCTTATCTATTGCATCGGATTTGTCATCGGGAAGAAGGCCTGAGATTATCTTATCAACTCCCGCCTGCTTTCCGACGGCGTTTGCCGTGCGCTCGTTATCGCCGGTCAGCATAACCACATACAGCCCCATATCGTGAAGCTGCGATACGGCATCGGCCGCGCCTTCACGGAGCTTATCCGCGGTAGCGATGATGCCTGCGAACCTTCCGCCGACTGCGAAGAACATCGGTGTCTTGCCTTCGTCTGCCAGGCGCGCTGCATCTGCAAGTGCAGCATCAGGTATGGCCGTCACTTCTGCAATGTAATCTTTGTTGCCTGCCAGCACTCCCGTTCCGGCAACAATGCCTTCCAGTCCTCTTCCGGGTACGGCTCTGAAGCCTTCACACTCCGCTAAGACAACCCCGCGCTCCCCGGCGCACGTTACTATCGCTTTGCCGAGAGGATGTTCGCTTCCGTTCTCGACAGAAGCGGCCGCTTCCAAGAGTTCTGTTTCGGTGAATCCTTCACCTGCGATAATGTCCGTTACCTCGGGTACGCCTTCCGTCAGTGTTCCGGTCTTATCGAGCGCGATCACCGCCGTTCTTCCCGTATGCTCGAGGGCAGCTGCCGTCTTGAACAGTATCCCAGACTTTGCCGCTACGCCCGAACCGACCATTATCGCTACCGGCGTGGCAAGGCCCAGTGCGCACGGACATGACACCACGAGCACCGCGATGCCCCTCGTAACGGCAGTCCCCACGGGGGCGCCGGAGGCAAGCCAGATCACGGCAACTATTGAAGCAATTATCAATACTGCCGGCACGAAAACAGCCGCCACCTTATCCGCCATCCTCGCGATGGGAGCCTTGGTACCTGCGGCATCCGCGACGGTCTGTATTATCCTTGCAAGCGCAGTGTCTTCTCCGACTGCAGTTGCACGGCATCTGATGAATCCTGATGTGTTCATCGTGGCTGCGGATACTTTGTCTCCGGGGAGCTTGTCGACGGGAACGGACTCTCCCGTAAGAGCAGATTCGTCCACTGCGCTCGCGCCTTCCGTGACAACTCCGTCAACAGGTATCTTCTCACCGGGGCGCACTTCGATAATGTCTCCCGCTACCACCTCGGATATATCGACCGTGACGGAAGCTCCGTCCCTTACCACGACTGCGGTCTCGGGAGCGAGCCTGATCAAGGCCTTAAGGGCATCTGTGGTCTTTCCCTTGGAGATCGACTCGAGAAGCTTGCCGACAGTGATAAGAGTCACGATCATGGCAGCTGACTCGAAGTAGAGATCGTCCATCAGCATGTGCGGATCAGAGCTTGCAGTCATCCTGATCAGCGTAACGAAGCTGTACAGGAATGACACACCCGAGCCCATCGCGACGAGCGTGTCCATGTTGGGCGCCAGCTTTACGAGAGACTTGAATCCGTTTATGAAGAACTTCTGGTTGATGACCATTATTATTCCTGCAAGGAGCATCTCGGTCACGGCTGTCGCGACGGGATTGCCCTGCAGGAAAGCGGGCACCGGGAAGCCGAACATCATGTGTCCCATCGACACATACATTAGGACCAGAAGAAGTATTACTGATGAGATGAGACGCGACCTGAGGACGGGTGTCTCTTTGTTCTCGAGCGACTCTTCGAGTGACCCGAAGCTCTTATCAGAAGACTTGTCTTTGCCTGCGACAGATGCGCCGTAGCCTGCCTCTTCGACGGCTTTGATCACCGTATCCGGCGAAGCGGATCCTTCGACCGTCATCGAATTCGTGAGAAGAGAGACACTGCAGGATGTAACTCCCGGGGTACCCTGCACGGCCTTCTCGACGTGCGCCTGACATGCGGCGCAGCTCATTCCGGTAACATTGTACTTTGTCATAAGATCACTTCATCATCTTCTGAAGGAGCTCTACCAGTTCGTCGATCTTCTCTTCGGAACCGTTCCTCACATCTTCTTCCACGCATGACTTGATGTGACTCTTAAGTACTACCTTGGAGAAGCTGTTAAGCGAGCACCTTGCTGCATTGACCTGGGTGAGGACATCGACGCAGTAAGCGTCTTCTTCCACCATCTTCCTGATCCCCCTTACCTGACCTTCTATCCTGTTAAGGCGGGTGATCAGATCCTTGATCTCTTCATCCGAGCGCATCTTCTTCCTGCAGCAGCAGGGCCTGGTGTCTTTCTTCGAGGACATGTGAACCTCCCTGATATATACCCTGTGGGGGTATGTTGTTTTCGGGATAATGATATACCCCTTGGGGGTATGTGTCAAACAACGTCTGCAGCAAGGAAGCGGTATAAAAAGGAAACGGTCCCCGGTGGGTAGTTCAGCTCCGGGGACCATTTGAATAAGTCACGGGCGATGGTCTTCGCCCACGCATTATAATATCAGGCATAACATCTTAGTGTGTTACACCTGTGCTACAATCACAAACCAAAAATGTTAAACGGCGGAACGAACCCTTACTTGAGCATCTTGGAAAGGTCACCTGCAGAAGGCACGTCGATATTGGTCTTCTTCTCTATAGCGCCGGCTGCCTTCTCGTAGATATCGTTTGCCTCTTTGTTCTTGGACACCTGGTCCAGGGCCTCTCCGGCCTTCTCTTTGATCTCGTTCAGATCCTTGATGTCAGGCATTACCATGACCTCCTTATGTAATTAATTATTGCGATCACTTATCGCTGTTCCTGTCTTCCGCGATCTTCCTTACTTCAGCTTCGGAGTCCACAAAAGCCTTTACGATCTGCGGATCAAAATGCGAACCGGATCCTTCCTTGATGATATCCATTGCCTTCTCGAACGGCATGCCTTCCTTGTAGCTTCTCCTGGATACCAGCGCATCGAAAACATCCGCCACCGCCATGATCCTTGCAGACAGAGGGATCTGCTCTCCCTTGAGGCCTTCCGGATATCCCTCGCCGTTCCATTTCTCGTGGTGGTAGTGCGCCATGTCCTCGGCCTGTGCCAGGTATCCCGCATCCGCCTCGTCGACGGTATGCATCATGTTGTCGATGATCTTATGTCCGGCATCCGAATGCAGCTTCATCTTCTCGAACTCGTCCGGAGTAAGCCTGCCGGGCTTGTTGAGGATCACGTCGGAGATGACGATCTTACCGATATCGTGGAGCGGCGCTGATGCTACGAGGTCCTTCTTGAACTTCTCGCTCAACTGATCCGCATATATGCCTTCTTCCATCATCTTGTCGACGATGATCTCGACGTAGGATGCGGTGTTCTTGATATGCATGCCGGTCGACTGGTCACGGCTCTCTACTAAGTCTGCCATGATGTTGATCATGCCGGACTGGAGCTTCTCGATTGTCTCTGACTTGTGCTCGGCATCGGAGATGTAATCGCTTGTCTCCTGAGTGTTTGTAATGAACGCCCTGTACAGCCTCTCGACCTCGTCTCCCGTCTGGATGTTAAGGCTCTTCACCCTGTTCATGGTGAGCTCTCTTGCATCAGGTGTGGAATAGTCGAACTCCTTGGTTATCCTGGCCATCGCCTTGACGGGATCTACGAGGGACCTGTTGGTCAGATAGACGCCGGTAGCAAGGATCGCACCGAAGAATCCGAGGAGGAGCGCGATCATCCTCGATACGAAAGTCGTCTCGTTCTTAACGATATCCGGCATCGGGATGTCCGCACAGACATAGCACTTGCACGCGCCGGTCTGATCGTAGAGCGGCACATACACGGTAAGGAGCCACCCGTATGTATCGTTCGTAACAATGGGGTCGATCTCCTCGCCTGCAAGGAGATCCGGAATAAATGCATCGAAGCTCTCATCAAAAGGCACGAGCTCTCCTGCTTCTGCTCCGGGCGTGTCCGGCGTATCCATATCAAAGACGACGTGACAGCCGTCTTCTTTTATCTGATACACATACAGATATGCTATCTTCGGCGAGCATGACAGGATCTGCTCAAGCTTTGTCTGTGTCTGTCTGTAATAATAGTTGTTCTCTCCCTGTTCGATGAACTTGTCGACCAATATCGGATCGATCTGCTCAGCCGCGTAATTGGCAACGCCATATGCATAAGCTGATTCCTGTTCAATGGAGGACTCTTCAAACTGCTTGAAGCTCGTGTAGGATACGGCACCTGCAACGAAGAGTACGACTACCGACACCATTATGACCACTTTGCCGCTCAGTGACAGGCCCTTAATATCAGACTGCTTGATCTTAAGCTCTTCCCTCCGCGGGAACAGCCTGCCGGGGATGATCTTCACAAGGGCCATCGCTGCAACCACGGTTATCAGTTTGTCCGGAATATCATATATCAGACCGGATATCAGTTCGGCCGTGAATTGGTTATGCGTGAAGCCTTCGTAGATCTGATAGGCAAGACCCGACGTGATCTCGTCGCCTATCTCACTGCCGTAGATAAGATATGTTACGACAGAACCGAGACCGCCGCCGATGAGCGCAAAAATGAGCACCGGGATCAAGGCCTTCCACGAGACCCTGAAGTACTTTCTCGATGCCAATGCCGATGCGGCAATGGCTATCAGAACGCTTATGACGCTGTAATAAGAATTGGAGTATTCACTGAATCCCGAGATAAAGTTCGACAGGAAGCCGACCAGTATC
>JAEEGK010002360.1_pt1 | contig 47306 bp, 38 predicted proteins | sample 8958771 | NCBI WGS metagenome assembly JAEEGK01 (sample SAMN16246547, study PRJNA631951) | gut metagenome | biome: gut microbiome; feature: rumen; material: SC-attached | host: Bos | place: Iran: Karaj | collected 2018-10 | reverse complement strand
CCTCGGACCGGGCTTGGAACCATACTGTGAAATGCTGGCATCGGAGATCGCTGCCGTCATCAGCCCGGACAATTATGTGCCCTACCGCACGGTGCTGCTGCATGAAAAGCTCGCGTCCAAGTGCAACCTGTTCACAAACGAGCAGCACGGCTATGCCTCGTTCTCAAAGCTGATGAAAGCCAGGAGCTTGCAGGATGTGTTCGATTTCTTTGACCGCATCGGTGCGTCGCAGGCGTTCCGGGAAATGCTTGTAGTCGATTCTCTTTGTTTCAATCAGGACAGACACGCGGGCAATTACGGTGTGCTGTTTGATAATGACACGTTGGAGATCACCGGCATGGCGCCGATCTTCGACCTGAATCTCTCCATGCTGCCGTATGTCTCCATGAAAGACTTTGACAACATCGGCGACAAACTGTTTGAGTATGCGCCGGTTCTCGGCGATGATTTTACCCGTATCGGACAAATGGCGATGAACGATACGCTGCGCGACCGTGTCAAAACAATCTGTGATTTTTCGTTTGCATTCCGCGGCGATGATGTTTTTACGCCGGAGCGCGTCAAGGCAATGGAAGGCATCATCCGCAGACAGGCACAGGCGCTGCTTTCAAGCGAAACGCTCCGTACAAAGGATGTGTTCTTTTCGCAGAATGCCGCTGACGATGAACAGTATCAGGACGAAGTCCGGGCAGCGGTCAAGCGGTTCCACATCTTTGCCGATGCGGTCGATCAGATGGAGCTTGGCAGCAATGTCTTCCAGAGTGACTGCGTTTCATCGGACACCGTGCAGTATATCTTTGAGATGGATGGTTACGAACTGACCGTCGATTTTCTGAAACGGAAGATTCTGATTGCCGATGACCTGCTGCAAGCCGTGACGCCGGACGCGCTGCAAGATGCCGCACCTGCGGTCTATGAGCTGTATGACAAGCTGCTCAGTCTGTTCACAAACATGAACAATTATTGATAGTATACCATTATGCTGCATGTATCCACATAGTAAAACAGCGGGAGCCGGTGTTCCGGTTCCCGCTTTGTTTCTCTGCAAAGTCAAAAAAGCTGCATAAAAGACGATTCAAGCAGTCCAAAACGATGCAAAAAAGCGCGTTTCAACAGTCGAAAATGATGCATACTCATTAATGCGTGTCGTTATATTCAAGTAAATACACGTTTTCTACAAACAGTTCAAGACAAGGCGGCCTTTTGATAGTTGACACATCTGTCATCTTTATAAACCTATAGCGGGGATTGATCCGCTATCGGTTCCATTTTCAAATGCCCATTGCTTTCTTTTGTGAAATATGCTATACTGAATCTAGTGAAAAGCATATTCGGATGAAAGCGGTGAAATCATGGATCTCAAAACAAAACTTCTGTCCTGGAAAAAAGCGTCTGTTACAAAGTCCGAACTCGAACAACTGATGGGACTGCACTCAGATGCCGAACTGTTTCCGCTCGTACAGGAAGCAGTTCGCAACGGGCTTTTGAAGCCGTATCAGAATGCAGGAACAAATGGAAACCTCAAATATCCGATCTGCATGAAGTATCATATCATTCGGGAATCATCTGACCATGCTGCGCTGCTGCCTGAGATTCAAAGGCTGCATCCCGATTTACTGAAAAACGGTTATCTGCATAGGCATCCAAATGCATTCCAAGAGTACCGTGAGGTCATGGAAGCGTTAAGTCGCTGGCTATTTCAGAATCTTACAAAGCCAGTCGCAGTATCCAGAAAAGAGCGGTCCTTCGAGATTTTCGGAAAGGAAAAGACTCTGGATGACGCCGGCGTAAAAAATCTGCTGAAACGGCTGGAGATCAGCGCGGACACGCTCAGATTTTATGATACACCTGCGTACTGTTTCCATGACTACATTCCCAAGCGCAGTGATCAGATGTGTCTGCTGATCTGTGAGAACAAGGATATCTGGTTTAATCTCCGGAAAATGATTTCAGAATATGAACGCAGCATGTTATGGGATATTGTGCTTGACGGTGTGATCTACGGAGAAGGCAACCGCATCTGCGAACCGAACGCACTGACAGAATACACAAGATTCTTAGGTGTAAACGGAGTGAAGTATCTGTACTGGGGCGATATTGACCGCGAGGGACTGAACATCGCTGTGCGTCTTTTCCGGAATAATCCGGAATTGAATATTCAGCCGTTCTGTGCTGCATACATGCAAATGCTGGAGCGTGCAAAGCAGCATCTGATCATGCACAGTGATGATCAGCGTGAACGAATGGAAAACTATACAGCGTTTATGGCCGCTTTTTCTGCAAACGAACAGCTTCAGCTGGCGAATGCAATGGAACAGAATCTGCACATTCCGCAGGAGATCATTTCTTTTGCGCTGCTGCTTGATGAAATGAGGTGACGATATGATCCTTCGGCAGGATATCTCGGAACTGCTCAGCGGATTTGAAAGCCGCATGCGGTTCATTCATATCGCACGAGCCGTTTTCGATTATCCGTATAAAGACCATATTCGGGAGATGATTCCGGACAGAGCCGTTCTGGACAATCTGATTGTCGCGGTGCTGGTATTTATCAAGGAGCGGACGCTCGGTACGCAGCAGAGGTGCACGCTCAGTGATGTGCAGGCATTTCTGGAAAATCTGCTGCCTGTTCTGCCGGAAAACTGCAATCCGGATTGCAAAATACTGGCACGGTATCTGGTCGTAGATGTGCTGCAAAACGGCGGTTTGCCAATGGAATACCTTACTTATATTGATTCAGAAGAACGCTTTGCCATGCGCATCGTCCGGTTGCTTGAAGAAGAAAAAGGCAGCTATCATCTTTCAGATGAGGCTTTTGATTTCCTGTTCCGCTCTAAGGAGATTGAATCAGAGCTGGATTATTCTGTGACACGGTTCCGCCTAAAAGAATACATGAAGCGTGATAATTATACGCAGGCTGTGGAGCAAAGCCGAGAGCTGATCAGCCGGATCCGGAATATGAAAACAAGCATGGAGGATTTTCTGCTTCGCTGCCGGGAGAATCTCGCTGCAATTACATCTGATGCTTATGAATCCGTGATCCAGCGTATCCGGACGCTGCTGAACGACGAAGAAAAGGAACTGACCGAGATCCAGCAGAATGCGCAGGAACGCATGGCACAGCTGGAAACCGCTGTCCAAAGTGGCATGAATGCTGAGGAAACAGTGAAATCACGGCAGGCTCTGCGGGAGATCATTCGCAATATTACGACCACGATCAACGAGCAAAGAAGTCTCATCAACAAACGTTTTCAGCTCTCTGAACAGTATGAGCAGATCCTAAAAGATCATTATGCGATGCAGCATTTTGAACGCATGAACTTTGCAGATGATATTCTTGCACCGCTGCAGCGTATGGGCAATCAGCTCGGAGATGCTGTGAAATTCCTGTTGTTTCCGTTGTGCAGACCGGAACTGCCGAAGCTGTTTAGCGTTGAGAATTACTATGCTGCACAGTCCGCCCTGACGGAAGATGCCGAAGAACGAGGCACATTGATTGATACCCCAGAAGAAGATGCGGAAGCATTGCGGGAACAGGCGCGTAATCAGCTGTTTCTGGATATCATGCGGTCATTGCTCACATATATGCAGGATAAAAGGCAGTTTCTTGTCAGTCAGTATATCGGTTCGCTTTCAGATGCGGAACTGTTCCGGTTCTGTGATGAGAACGCACTGCCGAACGTATTGCTGAAGCTGTTTGAGCTCGGAAAAATCCCCATTGCCATTTGGAAACAGTCCGCAGAGCCGATCCCGGAACCGAAGGGTGAATTTGAACCGGGCTGGTGCCTGAGCAATCTGAATGAGAAACTGCTGCAAATGCAGGAAATACACATTTTGAAGACAGAGCGGGAATGCAGCTTTGCGGTGACACAGTATCAGGTGCAGCGGAAAATCAGCATGACGGATTTTCGTGTGGAGGTGATTTGATTGAAACAGGAAACAGCGTTCCTTTTTTATACACTGATGAAGAAAGACGGCTGGATTGAGCGTTCTGCGGATCCACAGGCGTGGGAAAACTGGCAGGACAGCGAAGTGCAGGCAGAAATGGAAACACTCGGCCAAGAGCTGGGCTTTGAGATGTATCCGGCAGGCGGCAGAGTGTATCTGATTCCGACACAGGACAATGATCTGTTCCTGAAAAACAATCAGGATTACCGAAAGGATATCAGCGCTGATAATGAGGTGAAGCTGCGCGATCTCTATCTGCTGAATTATCTGGCGATCTATCTGCTGTATCTGTTGTTTCACGGTGAAGGCAGCAATGCCAGTTCGCGTGATTTCATCACCAAAGAAGGTTTGATTTCCGAATTCAATCAGCACTGCGAAAGTGTCACAAAAACCGATATCAATGGCAGTGCAGTTCGGGCAGAATACAGTGAAAACTTTTTGCAGCTTGCACATATGTGGCTCAGTAAAATCGAAGGCGAACCATCCAGCCGCAAAATGGCAGAAAAATACGGCTGTATTAACCGTTTGCTGGTCAAATTTCGTGCGGACGGACTTTTTGAAGAGCAGGGTGACGACATTCACCCGACGGATAAGCTGCGTGACCTGATGCCGTATTTTCTTCGCAGAGATCGTGTACGCCCAATTAACGACTGGATAGCGCAGGAACAGAAGGAGGGCTGAATATGCCGCAGATCAGAAGGATCCGCATTGTCAATATCAGTTATAACAACGGAAAACGGCTGATCCCGGATGAACTCTTTGACCTGACGGACGAAACCGGTCGTGCCGGCCTGAATACGCTGATTTCTCTCATCAACGGCGGCGGAAAATCTGTTCTGGTGCAGCTTATGATGCAGCCGGTTCTCCCGCGTGCGCACGCTTCATCCCGAAAAATCGAGGAATTCTTCACACGCTCCGGCGATCACGGCTTTATTCTGTTGGAATGGATGCTGGACAAAAACAGTGACTATCGTCTGCTGACCGGCATTGCAATCGCTGCTGCGGAAACGAGTGATGATTCGCGCGGGCGCAATATCAAGTATTATACTTTCTGTTCGACTTACACGCAGGACAGCGCAAAATTCAGCATCATCAATCTGGAACTGTCGCGGCGGGACGGCAATCGGTTTGTGCCAGCAGAGTTTGATTTCGTCCGGAAGCAGGCGAACAGAAGCAGCGGCGAACTGCAATACTTCTCGGACAGAGAAAGCACTGAATGGAAGGATTTGCTCGAACAATATGGCATTTTGCAGGAGCAGTGGCGAACACTGACCGAAAAACTCAATTCGTCTGAAAACGGCATGACCGGCTATTTTGAAAAGTTCAAAACATCCGATCAGCTGATCGACGCACTGCTGATCCCGACAATCGAGGCGCATCTTTCACAGACAGATTCAGACGGAGAGAGTACGCTCTCAACAATGATGCTCAGATTTCTGAAGCAGTATCGCACCAATGAAAAGCGGGTGCTGGAACGTGATGTCTGCCACAAATTCACGGCTGCGATGACAGACCGTCAGAAAACGGTGCAGGCACTCTGGAATACAGACGATGCGCACCGGCACGCAGTCAGTGATCTGTTTGGATTTCAGGAGGCGCTTGCTGCGGAGATTGCTGTGCTGTCTGCCAAAAAGGATGAACTGACACAAGAGCAGAGTGATGCAGAATCCGCACTGCATCAGATCGGCTGGGAAGAGGCGTCTGAGCGATACTGGAAAGCGAAAGAGGTTGCGGAACAGTCAGCGGAAGCATACAGGCAGGCACAGGAAGATTCAGCGCAGTGTGCGGAATCCATCACAGAGCAAAAACAGGCACAGAGCAGGATGCTGGCGGCGAAATATGCAGAGCGTGTTTCTAAGGCAGAGAATGACGCTGCCGCGATCACCGCGCAGATACAGGAAAAAGAGCAGGATTCTGATGCCAAACAGCTGACAGTTCTCGGCGCAAATGTGCGAAGGATTCTGGAAACAGAACTGCCGGCTCTGCAAGAAACTGTTCAAAAACAGCAACAGGAAGTCACTGCCACAGATACTGCATTGCAGCAGGCGCAGGAACAGCAGAATAAAGCTGAACAGGCTGCACAAAAAGCCATCAGCACTAGCAATCGGGCGGAGGGCGCACTGACGCAGTATCAGCTGGACACGGATAAACAGGTGCAGGATTTGCAGCTCAATATGCAGCGCAATTTCACCGATTGCTATTCTGCTGATAAACTGCAAAAGCTTGCAGATAAAAAGGCAGCAGAACAGAAAAAGCTGGAAGAATCGAAGGCAAAGCTTGCTGCGGAATTGCAGGCAGTCACCGACCGCATTGCGCAGATACCGCAGAAAATCGCAGATCTTCAGATTCAACAGCATGACTGTAACAGTCAGCTTACAATTCTGAAAAGAAAACAAGCGGATTACCTTGAAGCAGAAAAAGCGCTGCGTCAGATTTTTGCGCTGCATAGTCTGGATTTTGCACAGCGGTTCACCCAGACAGCAGTAGATTACCTTAATAGCAAGCTGCGTGAAGCAGAATCAGAACTGCGGCAGGCAGAACGACTTTTGGAACAGAAAACAGAGGAGCTTGCCGCCGCAAATGCTGGTTCACTTCATATTTCGCAGACTGTCCTAAGCTGGCTCGATCAGACCGGCGTACAGTATCAGACCTGCGAAAGCTATCTGCTGAACTGCGAACTGACAGCTGAGCAGATTGCAGAGATTCTACAGGCGTATCCCGCTGCAGCATACGGCATTCTTGTCAATGAACAGGAAAAACAACTTCTTCTTGACGCAGAGCATCCTGATTGGCTACCGGCTGTATTGCCTGTCTTTACGTATGAGGATATGCGTGCAATCATGCAGCAGTCTTATGCGGCTGGTAATCTGCTCGGATACTATGCGCAAGACTATTTTGCAGATCATGACGGATTTATCGGGTTGTTACAAGCTGAGAAGGACGATATTTCGCGGAAGATTGAAAGCATCACAGAACGTATTCAGCGCCTGACCGGCGAATTGCAGGCTGTTTCCGATTTTCAATATGATGAAAACTGGCTTGCACGCAACGGACAGGAAATCAGTGAACAGAATGATCGGATCGACAATATTACACAGCAGCTCGTAAAACTTGAACAGGAAAAGATAGACCTGAGTGAACAACAAAATACTGTTCGCGAGCAAATTGCTGCGGCAGGCAGTGAAATCGACACCCTGACACGGTTTCTGGAGCATTTGCAGGAATTGAAGAAGCGCCTTCTCAGGGAAGAAGAACTGTATAGTCAATTTGAAGCCGCACAAAAAGCTGCTGACGATTGCAGGAAAAAACTGGATGCCGCACAGCAAGCAGCAGAATCCTGCCTTAAGACAAAAGAGAATGCGAAATTCGCTTTGCAGCAAAGTCAAAACCTGCTGACAGAAATGCAGCAGGCGCAGACAGAAGTACAAAATTACAGGGATGAGACGGTCATAGACGATGATTGGCAAAACCTGTATCAGCAATTCCAAAAGCTTTGCGAAACGCAGAATGACAGCATTCAGATGCTGCGCCGGGACTTACAAACAGCACAGGAAAAGAAGAAAGAAGCTCAGACAGAACTCCGCAAAATTGGCTGCCAGCCGGAAGAATATGCGGGCATTGTGTATTCAGAACAGGCGGAAACGGCGATCGCAGGGGAACTGGAACGACTGGAATCATTGCAAATAGAGCTTCACCGAAAGGAAACCTCTTGTGCCCAAGCTGACGGAAAGGCACAGTCCGCATTTGAGCAGGCAGAGACGGGATTGAAGGAATACGGAGAGCCGCTTGCAGCATCGCAGATTATCGGAAATTACAAGGACAGAAGAGGAAAACTAAAGCAGCGGATCGCCGAACTGAAACAGCAAATCAAACAAGCCGAAGACAGACACAAGATGTTTGACAATCTTTTCGGTCGTGCAGAGGATACTCTGCGTAGCATACAGAAACCAGGAACTGTTTCTCGGCTTGTTCTGAAAGCAGATGCCAAACAACAGTGGCGGCAGCTTTGTGAAGCGGAATACAAATTGCAAATTCAGCTTGCGGCGCAGCACCGTGATTTGCTCTATGATCTGCAAAAGCTATTATCTGAATTTGAACACGATGCAGAAGCAAAGGCAATCAGCGTCATGATCGGCCTGATGCATCAGACCAACACGCAGGGTGACCGGTATTATACACTGGATGAGCTGATAACGGAATCCGTCAAAAGCACAGAACTGCGCGCGGCACAGATCGATGCGGAACTGAATGATTTTGACAACACAAAACAGGATCTGGTGCGTCAGTGTGTGCTTCAGGGTCAGCAGATCTATCAGGGCTTGCAGACAATCATGAAAAACTCCCGTATTCAGGCTTACGAAGGAACGCGCAAGGAAATGCTCAAAATGGATCTGCCGAAGGATGTTGACGAAAAGCTGGCAGCCGATGAAATTGCAGCAGAAATCGAACACTCTGCACAGGAGATTGTCCGCAGACTGGAACAGGGAGAAATAACAGAAGCAGAACTGAAACAAAAAGCAGAGGATACTGTCAGCAGCAGGCATCTGCTCCGGAAATACATCCGGAAGGAAAGTATCGAACTACAGGCATATAAGGTCGACGCAAACCGCAGTCATGCAGAATACAGACGCTGGAAGGATATTCCGCGAACCAACTCCGGCGCTGAAAAGTTCCTCGTATACTTTGCCGTGATCGTGCTGCTTATGGACTATTCCAGCAGCGAGGCGGGCATTCGTACAGCTGAGCATACCAGTGTGTTGATTCTGGATAACCCGTTTGCAGTCATCACTTCTGCACACGTTTTGGAGCCGATGTTCAACATGGCAAAGCAATTCAAAATTCAGCTTATCTGTCTCTCCGATATCACGAAATGTGACATCACAAACTGTTTTGATCTGCATATCAAGGCGGCAGTGCGGCAAAATATGCTCTCAGAGATCGGCATTCTATCGCATGATGGCAATGAAAAAATCGAACACGGTTTTTATCGTGCAGCACAATACACTCTGATCTAAAGAAAGCACCGCAGGAATTCAACCATTCCTGCGGTGCTTCTGTTTTCTCCATTTCTGTCATACAACATCAGATTTCTTCAATCCCGATGCCCTTCAAATACTGATAAGTCCCGTCATAGTATTCCGGCAAGCGGGTGCTGTCCTCCCAAAAACCGCTTGGGTTCTTATTCGGATTACCAGTCGGCACGCAGATCACCATACCGGCTCTGGCGCGGGTGAGCAGCACGCGGTACGCATTCAGCATGTATTTCATGCGTTCCTGCTTGCTCTCACTGTTTCCTGTCAGCTCGTTCCATTTCGTATTACCGTTGAACGTGTAGTAGCGCCATTTGCCGTGATCGCAGCGCATATCTGCATCCCAGAGCAGACAAGTGTAGTCCAGTTCCAGTCCCTGCACCTGAATCTCGGTGGCAGCGTCCTCCAGATAATTCGACGATCTGGTATCGGATTTGTCCTCAAGGAACCAGTGAACGGCATTTTCATCACCGGATGGCAGGATATGAACAGCCAGCGGCTTGAATCTCGCGGATTCCTTTGTCACCAGAACGCCGGTACGCTCTGTGCCGCGCACCTTTTCATGCAGCCATCTGCGCGCCGTTGCCATATCGCGTGTCAGCATGATCGGATACTTGTCCTTGATCTCCTGATACAGCGCCGCAGCGGAATCATCAAAGGACAGCAGCGCATGAACGAATGCTGACAGCTTTTCCGCACGATAGGACCGCAGCGAAACAGCCAGATGCAGGCTTTCGGAATAGGTGACATTGGGATTGTCCTTCAGCAGCTCATTCACCTTGCCCTCGGCGTATTCCGCATCAGTCAGCTTCGGCGAGATATACACATTCCAGTGCGGGAACATCTCATTCAGCGCTTTGATCCATTCCGAAATGCCTGCTTCTCCAGTGTTGATCTCCTGACCGCCGCCGACAAGGCAAATGATCGTCGCCCAGTCCTCGCGCTGATCGAGCGACCAGATCAGAAACGCCGCTTCCGACATCGGGAAGTTCGGCACCTTCAGCTTGTTGCCGTATGTGCCGCCGCGTTTCAGATAGTCTGCAAGTCTCTTGTGCGTCCATGATCGCTGCGCCTCGTCGAAGATCGCAACGTGCTCGACTTCTCCGAATCCGGCGTGTTCCATTTTCACGGCCTTTTCCGGATCTATTTCAAGGATGCCGTTCTCAACCGGATTTTTGATCTTTGCAAGCATATTGTCACGGTAACGGTGAATCATCTGAATGGATTTTCCGACCTCGCGGCGAGAATCGGTCTTGTTCTTTTTGATATTCTGCTCGCGGCAGCGTTCATAGTTATCCCTTGCCAGTGCTTCGGTCAGCACCGCGACAAGCGGGCCGTTGCCGGAAAGATACACCGCGCCTTCATCCTCGACCGGCTCATCATGCCCCTGATAGGTCTGCTTGATCGCAACATCCAGACCGACCAGCGTTTTTCCCGCGCCGGGAACGCCCGTCACAAAGCAGATGCTTTTCTTTTGCTGTGCCTTGCTCTCATGGATTACATCCAGAACATAAGCGATCGTCTGGTCAGTATATACCTGATCAGCTTCGTGCCGCGTGATATTCTCGACGGAGTGGCTCTCATACAGTGATCTGGCAGCCTCGATGATCGTCGGTGTCGGAGCATACGGGCTGATGATCCAGCGGCTGTCAATCGGGGGCTCATTCGGAAACTTTTGCAGCACAGAGGATATTACATCAAACAGTCCGGCAGCGCCTGTCACCAGCGGATTCACAACTTTATCGTCATACACAGACATCTGCACGACCGACGATGCGTTCCGATATTTCGTCGCAATCAGAACCGGCGCAATGATATGCTCCTGACTGAATTTATGGAAGTTTTTGAGATCCAGCGCATAGTCCAGAACCTGATCGACGTCCGCTTCCAGAATCTGTGATTCGCCCACCTTGAATTCGAGACAGAAGATGATGCCGCGCAGAAGCAGTACAACGTCAATGCGCTTGCCGAGCCGCGGAATGTCATATTCAAAGATGATCCGGCCGTCAGTGTCCAGCCGGCGCACGAGCTCTCGCATGATCGAGATTTCGCCCTTCCACGCGTCGCGCGTCGTTGTGCGTGCATCGCCGTGGTAATGATCGCACAGCAGTCCGAGGATTGCGTTCTCGTCTTCACGCAGGAAATCCGAAAAGCTGTTATGATACAGGCAGCGCGGGCTTTCGGTCATCGTTCTCATCTCCTTTGTCACGTGTTTACATATAGTGTATCACAATTCGTATTGGAAATCAAGTATGATTCGTAAAAGGAACCGGCAGAGCAACACGCTCTGCCGGTTCTTCTTGTCACTGATTGTTGCTGCCGTCCTCGCTAGAGCCCTTCTGTATCAACGGCTCCTGCTCCAATTGCTCGATTTCGTGATCAATCCAGCTGAAGAGATTCATCCTTAAGACTGAGTAAAACTCGTCAATATATCTTGCGTTCTCTTTCCTGATTGCAGCATCCACACGTTCTGTGTCATATTCCATAACCGTGCGGAATTTTCTCAGAAAATCAAGAGAATGGATACGGTAATCGGAAATAACGCTTTTGGACGGGTAGGTTTCATGCTCCGGATGTACTTCAACCTCGTACTCCTGCGGAAAAGCATCCTGCCAGTTGCGGTAATCATCTTCTGAAATCTGTTCTGTCTTCCACAACTTCCATTTCTCCAGCCATTTTTGCATGGCTTCGCTCAGCACCTCGTTCGTAGAACGGATACCGATGGACTGGCGCAGATCGCGCGTGATATCAGCCTGAATCTCCACTGGAACAATATAGCCGGCTGTTTCCGCTTCAAACAGAATGTGCATGATATCCGCGATACTCTCGATCTTGCGATCATAGAGCGCTGTCACATCAACGCCAAGTGCTGCTGCGATTTCCTGAAGTTTCTCTTCATTCGGCGTGCGCTTGTCTCCTTCATAATGTCGGACGGCAGCATCTGTTATATGGCATTTCGCTCCTAAATCCGATGAAGATATTCCCTTGCGGAGTCGAATCTCGCGTATTTTTGTTCCCGTGGAACGATTTCCGCCATTTTTTTTGGAAAATAACCACTCAAACACAAAAAAACCTCCTATTAGGGCTTGACAAAATAGAAAACAGGTGCTATAATAAAAATACCGATACAGAATTGTTGCGGCAAAACAAGATCGATACAAGGCTGTATTCTTGTGCGCCAACACAATGGATACCACAACACAAAAGGAGGAAAAACAATGAAAAAAGCAAAGCCGCCTGATAAGCACCATGAATGCCTCACGCTGCGCGTAGAGGACTGCGCCAATATCCTTGGCATCAGTCTTTCGTCGGCGTATTCGCTGGTCGAACAGGCATATATCAATCATGCGCCGTTCAAAGTCCTGCGAATCGGAAAGAGCTATCGCATTCTCAAAGCATCGTTCTTCGATTTCGTGGAATGCAGAATAGAAACGCCGGATTCATAAAGGAGGGATTATCATGGATACAGTAAACAATCCGCACACCGACTGTCTGACCGTCGATGTCAAAACCTGTGCGCAGATGCTGGGTTTAGGACTGCGCAGCACTTATCGCCTGGTCGAGCAGTCGTACCGGGAAAAACAGCCGCTGCGGGTCCTGCGCTTCGGGACAACCTACCGGATTGTCACGAAATCTATTCTGACTCTTGTATACGGTAATACAGGAGGCTGATCGAAATGGCCACGATCACATCAAAACAGCGAGCAAACGGTCTGGTATACTATATAGTGTATAACCATACCGAAGAGGACGGAAGCAGAAAACAGAAATGGATCCGCTGTAACTCCCTGCACGATGCCCGTCTGCTGCTACCGGAAATCGAGGATTATGAACACCGGAATCTGATCTATCCGATTCCGCAGGAAAACCAACAATACCGGATTGCAGCCAAGGCGAAAAAAGCCCCCATCGAAATCGGCGCCGGGATCACCGTAAAGCAGCTGATCATGGAATACATGGATCACCGCTGCAAAAACGGATTCTGGGAAGCCGCGACCTGTCAATACAACGAATCGCTCAGCAAAAACTATATCTATCCTTATATCGGGGACTATCTGATTGTTAAGATCCAACCGCGGGATCTGCAACTATTCTACAACGATCTGCCGAATCACGAGGCTGTGCGGCAGCGGAAAATGGATTCTGTCACAAAGATCACCAAACGCACAGTAAGAGAGATTCACAAGATCATCCGTCCCGCTTTTGCCTATGCCGTCAATCTCGGCTATATCAAATTCAATCCGGCGAACGACCTGGAACAGCCGAAGCTGGAAATGAAAAAGCGTGAGCAGTGGACAGAGGAAGAAGTCAAGAAAGCGATCGAACTCTGTGATGACCCCGATCTGCGGCTGATGATGCAGGTAATGTACTGCGCAACAGCCCGCAGCGGGGAGCTGCTCGGTCTGCAATGGAAATGCGTTCATATCTTCGGAAAGGATGCCGAGCATCCGTATATCTACATCGACAAGGAGCTGGCACGCCTCAGCAAGGACAGCATTGATTCGACGGACACCGTCGTATATCTCACTTTCCCGGCGTTCAGTCCGAATCAGGTCACGCGGCTTGTGCTGAAAAAGCCCAAGACGGCATCCAGCGTCCGGAAGGTATATATCCCGTTCTCGCTTGCGGAAAAGCTCCGTCAGCACAAGCAGGCACAGGACGAGCGGCTCTCAATGAGCGACTTTCCGCGCTATGATATGGTCTTCTGCCACGACAACGGCAGACCGATCAGCGATGATACCATGCTGAAACGCTTCAAGCGGCTTTTACAGGAGCACGGGCTCCGTCAGGTGGATCCGTACTCGCTGCGGCATTCCGGCGCAACGACAAAGCTCCGCGCCTCACATGACATCAAGGCGGTGCAGGGCGACATGGGTCACAGCTCGACCGATATGCTGCTCAATGTGTATGCGGATATCGTCGATGAGGAGCGTCAGAAGCTGGCAGCACACATGGAAAGTCAGCTCTTTGCCGACACGGACGACAGCACCAAATGAGCGGGATTGTTAGCGGATGTTAGCGCAAATGATTCATTCTCCCTGCAAAACGGCGGTCATGTTAGCGGATTGCAAACGGTGTCCGGTCGTTCTGCCGGCCAGTTCCCGATCAGAATCAGATCAAAAATCAATTTCGCATTTTATCCATGATATTGAAAAAGCACCGGTGGAAACACGCGAAAATACGCGCATTTCCGCCAGTGCAGAGCGCCCCGGACTGGAGTCGAACCAGCGGCGTTTCGCTTAGGAGGCGAACCCTCTATCCTACTGAGGTACCGGGGCATATTCAAATTTGACTCGGAAAAGGTGGCTCTTCGCTTTATGGGTTAGGAGGCAGCCGCTCTATCCTACTGAGCTATCGGGGCGTATAGGCGTATACTAATATCTGTGCGCATTCGCGCATCCCTATTATACCACATTTTCGCTCCGCGGTCAAGCCCTTCCGGCGCGCCCCCCTGCTTGCATTTCTGTACGGGATGTGTTATAATTGCACTGAATGAGAATGGAGGGATCGGCATGAAACCGGCATCCGCAGAGAGCCGCAGCGTCGTTACGCCGTGCGGGACACTGCAATACACATTTCAGCGAAAGCGCGTCAAGAATCTCAATGCGCGCATCCGCAAAGACGGCAGTGTTGCTGTCTCTGCACCGATGCGCACACCGCTTTCTGCTGTTGAGCAGTTTTTGTGCAGCCGTGCTGCATTTATTTTTGCTGCAAAGGAAAAATATGCAGCACAGGCGTCGAAGCGCACGGTGTTTCGCTGTGAGGACGGCGACTGCTTTCCGATGCTCGGCGGGATGATGCATCTGCGCGTGATCGCCGATTCCGCCGAATCCGCACAGCAGTGCGGCGATACCGTCACACTGCATGTGCGCGACACGGACGATCTTCCGCGCAGGCAAAAGCTCTTTGATGCGTGGATTGACGCACAGTGCCGCACGGTTTTTGCCGAGGTCATGCAGGAGACCGCCGCGCTGTTTTCCGATCTGCCGACACCGGCCGCTTCGCTCCGTATCCGCACGATGGTTTCCCGCTGGGGCACCTGCCACACACAGAAGCATATCATCACAATGAACCGGCGCCTGATCGAAGCGCCGCGCCGCTGTATCCGCTATGTGATGATCCACGAATTCACCCATTTCTTTCATGCAGACCACTCCCCTGCATTTTATGCGCTGATGGAGCAGAAATGCCCCGACTGGCGCGCCTGTAAGGAACTGCTTGAACAAAGTGTGATTCTCTGATACCTGTGAAAGGAGAGATTCTATGCAAGTGACAGTCTGTTCCAGAGATGCTGCCGAAGCACTCATTTCATCAGGACGCTTCCCGCAGAACACCGCCGTGATCAGCTTCTGCGACCCGCCCGACCGTCACGGCGGCGAAGCCTATGCGCCGGTTGATTACAGTGCTGTCTGCGGTGATGTGTGCTATTGCGAGCTGGAGGATCTTGACCGCGATTATCTCCCGGAGCGCGGCTGCACCTACGAGAGCTTCTTCCCGGATGCTGCAAGGCTTGCTGCTTTTGTCTATGCAGTGCACGGTGCCGGAATGGATCTCATCTGTCAGTGCGACTACGGCCAGAGCCGCAGTGCCGGATGTGCCGCCGCGGTTCTGGAGCATTTTGCGCAGCGCGGCATTTCGATTTTTGCGGGATTTGATTATTACCCGAATCAGGTCGTATATCACAAGATGATGGATGCGCTGGCAGCATATAAGCGGCACACCGAAAACGGCATTTTCTTCGGTGCGGATGCTGCACGCATGACGCTGCTGCCGGAGGAACTGCTGCGGAATTATGATCCGGCAGATGCGGATTCTGTCGCGGACACAAGGCTTGCCGCCGTGCAGTATCTGGAAGCGCAGGGGATGCTGCACCGCAGTCTGTACGGGATCATGGGCTGCTTTCTCAGCGGGACGCGGTCGCTGACGGCGGCGCTCCGGGTTGAGTTTCCCCGCGGGCTCTATCTCCCGGGAAAATGGGATCCCGCTGCGGTCTTCACGCGCACACGGTATGCGGGGGAAAAGATCACAGTGACCTACTGGTTTGACCGGATTCGCTTCCGGGATTCACGCGCCTCACTGATGCGGCGGCATCCGCGGAGAAGCAGTGCATACCGGCTGGACACTATGCCGATCCGTTCCTTCGACTTTCTCGGGAAGCTCACCTGGGACTCTGCGCGCAAAATGATCGACGCGGTGCCGTGGATGATTACCAATCTGAAATACATGTGATGATCGGATGCACAAAGCCCGTTTATCACATCCGGCACTGCACATGATAACATAGAGGGCAGAAGGAACAAATCCTTCTGCCCTCTTTGGCTGCGTTCGGTTATGCCTCCTGCCTGTCGAATACCTCCGCTGCCTCTGCCAGCAGCGAAATGATCGGCAGATGCTGCGGACATACGCCCTCGCACTGTCCGCATCCGATGCAGTCGCCCGCTTTTCCGCCGTCTCTGGTCACGCTGCCGTAGAAATTGCGCGGACGCCAGTCCTCGTGATAGAGCCGCATTGTATTGACGGCGCGGAAAATATCGGGAATGCGGATCTGCATGGGACATCCGTCAGTGCAGTAGCGGCAGGCTGTGCAGCCGATCAGCGGCGTATCGAGCATGATTGCGGTCACCTCGCGGATGATGCCGCGCTCCTCCTCGGTGAGCGGCTCAAAATGCGTGAAGGTGCACAGATTATCCTGCATCTGTTCCTCATTCGACATGCCGGAGAGCACGGTCATGACGCCGGGGAGCGATGCCGCAAAGCGCAGTGCCCAGGATGCCGCGGAAGCATCGGGTCTCGCTGCGCGGAACTTCGCTTCGAGCTCCGGCGTAAGGTTTGCGAGATTGCCGCCCTTTACCGGCTCCATAATGATCATCGGGATGCCGCGGCGCTTGAGAATCTCATAGAGCTCGCCCGACCGCACAACGGGATTTTCCCAGTCGGCGTAATTGAGCTGGATCTGCACGAATTCCATCTCCGGATGCAGATCGAGCACCTGCTCCAGCAGCTCGGGGGTGCCGTGGAAGGAGAAACCGAAATGCCGGATCTTCCCCTCTGCTTTTTTCTGCAAGCCCCAGCGGAAGCAGTCGAGCCGCTCATAGGTCTCGTAATTGCTGCCGTCCTCAAGCGAATGCAGCAGATAGTAGTCGAAATAATCGACGCCGGCGCGCTCGCACTGTTCGTTAAAAATGCGGTCGCGGTCTTCTGCGGTCTTCATGCACCAGGCGGGCAGTTTCGTCGCGAGATAAAAACTGTCACGCGGATAGCGCTTCACGACTGCTTCCCTTGCGGCGACCTCGGAGGTGCCGCCGTGATAGACATAAGCGGTGTCGAAATAATTGAGCCCCGCCGCCATATAGGCATCGACCATCTCTGTGACACGCGCCATGTCGATCGCGCCGTCCTTCTGCGGCAGCCGCATGAGCCCGAAGCCGAGCTTCGGCATTTCAGCCGGATGAATCTTTTCCATAAGTATTTCTCCCTTTTTTCATGTGCTGCGATCACGGATTCAGCTTGATATCGTTGATCACATATTCCAGATGGGCTGCGTTTTCGGAGCAGCCGGTATACAGCCAGCTCCCTGTGCGGAAGGCACCGGTCAGGCTGGTGGCACGCAGATAGACTTTTCCGCCGCCGTTCGGGTTGCCGACACCTGTGACAGAGCCGCCCTCGCAGTTGAGATGCAGCTCCGTGTTTTTGATTTCGCAGTCTGCTGTGCCGCCGTTTGTGCCGATACAGACGATGTTTCTGCCGTTCATCTCGGTATTCATCGCGATATTCGTGCCGCGGACTTCCGCCTTTCCGCCGTGCAGCACACCCGCGCCGCAGATTGCAGCACCGGCGCATTTCAGCGTGATTGCGAGATTCTGCATCTCTACGGATGTATCTCCGCGCATCGAGCCCACGCCGACAGCCGCAACCGCCTGAATGCTGATCAGCACGGCGCAGTCGGTGATGCTGACGGACACGCCGCCCTCATAGCTGCCGATGCCGAGCACCTCTGTACCGGAGCCGATGACTTCAATCGCGCCGGACGCCAGACGGATGCTGCCGCCGCTGCCGCCGCCGATGCCGACGATCTTTTCACCGTTCGAGATGACGCGCAGCGTACCGTCCATGTCAATGACGATCTCGCCGAAAGTCTCCTCATAGCTGCTGCCGATGCCGCAGCAGTAAGACGATTCGGCAGTGACGGTCAGTCTGCCTGCACCGGCGAACCGGATCGACGATTCTGCCGGGACGTAAATGCCGCTGCTGCCGCGGAAGCAGCTGTCGCCGTCGCAGTTCAGCCGCACATGTGTGCCCTTGGTCAGTGTCAGGATCGGCGCAGCCTGATTGGATTCGATCTGCACATTGTGCAGTGTGATTTCACAATCCGCGCCTTCCTTGACGCTCATCGTGAGCCGGAAGACTTTGTCCGGCTCGCCGTGTATTGCGACCTTTCCGCCCTCGATGAAGATATCCGTATATTTTTCGGCGGCGAGCCGGCTGAGCTCCAGCGTGTCGCCGTCTGCGGCGCAGCAGACCTTGCGGATCTTGCTCTGTGCCTCCAGGTTGATCTGCTCGATCTCGCTGCGGATATTCTCAGAGATCTCGCTGATCAGCACGGGCTTCGGGCGCGAGACATAATACCCTTGCAGGAGATCGGCGCTCAGCCGGATGACCGTCCGCACCTCCTCAAGTGTCTCAACACCCTCTGCAAGTGCCATGCAGCCGTTTGCGTGGACGAATTCGATGATGCTGGCAACGAGTGCCTGCTTCTTCGGGTCGCTGTCGATGCCGGCGATGAGTGTGCGGTCGAGCTTTAGGTAATCCGGCGCATAGCGCATCAGATTGGAGGTGTTGGAGTAGCCGGTGCCGTAGTCATCGAGCGCGAGCTGCATGCCGGCGCTGCCGAGCCGTTTTTTGATGAAGGCGAGCGCTTCGTCATTGAGCTCTGTGTGCTCGGTCATTTCGATGACGGCCTTCTCGGTCAGCTCGCCGAAATCCGCGAGCAGCGCAGAGAAATCCGCGTCTGTCAGGATCTGCGACGGGATGGAGTTGATGAAGAGCTTGCGGTCATCGAAAAAGCTCTGGTTCTCGCTCAGGGCAGTGAGCGCATTGCGGAGCGTCGCGAGCTCAATGTCATAGAGCCTGCCGCGCTTTTCCGCGAGAGACAGAATCTCCAGCGGACCGTATCCGATGGAAGGATCACTGCGCATGAGAGCTTCGTAGGCGACGATCTCGCCGGTGTGTGCGCTGACAATCGGCTGGAAGTGGTAGACAAAGAGGTTTTCATTGATGAGCCGTGAGAATCTGACAAGGCTCGAATATTCCTCCTTGCGCTGCTCGTATTTCTCGGGATAGAACATGCAGATGCCGTCATTTTTGCCGGATCTGGCTTCATAGAGCGCGAATGCCGCCGCGTGCATTTTGAATGCGGCTGCGGTGCTGCCGGTGCAGATGCCCGCGCAGAGACCAAGCATGCGGTGCGCGCTGAGGACAGTGCCGATGCGGGTGCGGATTGTGCAGGCAGAGACGCGGCTGCGGAGCTCTGCGGCGAATGCCTCCGGGTCCGTGACGGCGGGCGGGAGCAGCAGCCGGAATTCCGTTTCGGAGATGCGGGTCATGCAGGCGCCCTCCGGGAGCGCACCGAAGATCGCATCCGCGGCGCTGAACAGGCAGCTGTCCCGCTCCTCGGCATTGCCCTCTGCGCCCTCGACTGAGAGCATCATGACCGCCGCCTGCGGCTCCTGCACGGCAGCAGCGGCGAATGCCTGCTGCGAGCAGAGCCGGAAATGCAGCTGATCGGGGTGCGCTTCCGCACAGCAGTGCAGGAAACCGGCAGTGCGGTTTTCGCCGGCGTTCAGCAGGCGCACCTCGAAATCGGCAGACTTGCCGCTTGAAAAGGAGATCAACTCCTTGAGGCGCGTGTAATCCGGCTGCACCTGCTTCAGCCCGATGCAGCGTGCGGCATTTTCATCGAGCACGGCACGCTGCACATCATCGAGCAGCACAAAGGCGCCGAGACCGGGCTCCAGTCCGGCGGCGGTTTCCCAGGCTGCGCCGAAGATCTGTTCAAACAGCGCAATATCTGTTTCATCGTTATAAATGTATTTCATCTTTTTGCCCCACTGAAATAAAAACACATATATTATTATAAAGTATTATATCATTGAAACGCCGGAAAGTCAATGCGAAATCCGGCCGAAGTCCTGCAAAATTCCTGCATGCAAAGCATTTTTGTAAAGGTGCATGAAAACGGCGCCCTGTTTTTGCACAGAGCGCCGAAATTCTTTGAATCAGCCGCGGAGCAGCATGCGCTTCAGCAGCGTGAGATCGGCGGCATTCAGCTTTCCGTTTCCGTCCATGTCGGCGGCTTCCGGGTCTGCGACGGTATCTGTGACGCGCAGCAGATACTTTTGCAGCGCGACTGCATCCGCGAGATTGCAGCTGCCGTCCGCGGTCACATCGCCGATGACCTTTTTGAGCTCCGTGCCGTAGAGCTTGATCTCCGCGATATTGCAGCAGTAGACGTCATCTGTGTTGTCGCTGTTCTGCGGTGCGCCGGAAGGCACGGCATAGCGGACATAGCGCGCCTCCTGTCCCTCCAGCCCGACATAGTGCATGCCGAAGCCCGGGACCGTTTCGATCGTGTGGACCTTTGTCCATGTCACGCCGTCCTTTGAGATTTCAAAGTAGCCGTCCTCGCAGCGTGCCTCAAAGCTCTTGCGCGGGCAGAAGCCGATCGCATCGAGCGCATAGAGCCCGCCGAGATCCGCCTGCACATAGCCGTCGCCGACGCCGTCGAAGAAGGTGGTGTTGCTGCCGTCAAATGCTTTTTTTGCATCGTTCGCGGAATTGTTCCACGCCGCAGAGCCCGTGACATTCGAGGAAGCGACGGGAATCTCCGTGAGGTCCGCAAGCATCGAGGGTGCGCCGTAGATCTCGATTTCCGCGATGTTGCAGCAATAGGAGCTGTCCTTGTTGACGCCGTTGTTCGGGGTGCCCTCCGGCACGGCGTAGCGGACATAGCGCCCGGAGACGCTGCCGCCCGTCGGCTTCACGACATGCAGCCCCGAGGAGGGCGAGCCGGAAATCGTGTAGACGGTCGTCCAGTCGGTGCCGTTATCCGAGACCTGGAACATCGCGTCTGCGCAGCGGTATTCATAGCCCGAGCGCGGTGCATAGCCGAAGCCGTTGATCTCATAGACTGCACCGAGATCCGCCTGCACCCAGCCTGCGCTCAGACCGTCGAAGAAGGTGGAGGTGCTGCCGTCGAATGCCTTTGCATAGCCGACGGAGCTGTCGCTATTATAGGAATCGGTGCCGGAGACCGAAACCGGGATGAGCTTTTCGCCGAGCGAGGTGCTGCCGGTGACGCCTTCGAGGATATAGGTGGTGACGGAGTTCGGCGCGAGCGAAACCTTGAGCGCCTTGCCGCTGAGGGCTGCGGTGCCGAGGTCCGCCCAGCTTTCGCTGTTGCTTGTGCGGACGACCTGCGCCTTTGTACCGACGGTATCGAACTGCGAAAGATCGAAGGTGACGTCGCTCGCGCTGCCGGAGGTGTTGTAAGCGACCATGACGAGCTGTCCCTTTTCCTTGTCAAAGGCAGCCATCGTATTGCCGGAGGAATTGAGCATAATCATGCCCGGGCGGATATAGCGGGTATACTGCCCGAAGGCGTAATACTTCTTCGAGAGCACGATCTTGTCCTGGTCGTGGTCTGCGACGGCGACGCCCCAGAAGCCCTTGGTGATATCGGGCATGCCGGAGTCCTTTTTGCCGTTGTAGCCTGCCGCACAGACATGCTTGTCGATGACCTGCCAGAGGATCCATGCGGAAGCGTTGAGATCATTGCAGTCTGTGGTGATGCGCTGTGCCAGCCAGAGACCGGGCGCCATTGCGCCGGCGTTTGTGCCAGCCTCGCCGTTGCCGTCCACTTCGCTCATCCAGAGGTTCTTGCCGGCGTTCAGCGCGACATCCTTGAGCTGGGCGCGCTTGCTCCCGCCGTAGGTATGGGTGTCGATGCGGGTGATCGCAGCCTTTGCTTCGCCGGAGAGGGCGTTGTAGGCGTCGATCTGCGTGTCGATGGAGGTTTCGTCGGTGCCGCAGAGGATGACATCGCTCATGCCGCGCTTTGCCATTGCCTTCTGGAGCTCCGTGATGATCTTCGATTCGGAGCTGCCGATGTCGAAGTGGCAGCCCTCCTGCTTTGCGCTGTTTGCGCCCCAGAAATTCGTGTAGGGCTCATTCATTGCCTCGACGGACTGCACCTTGATGCCCCACTCATCCTGGTAGTGCTTGCAGACCTCGGCGAGATACTCCGCGAAGGCGGTGTAGGAATCATCCTTCAGGTTGTTCTTGCCGGCGTCCGTATTGCCGGTGGAGCAGCCGGACTGACACATGTAGTAAGGCGGCGAATTCGAGAACATCTCAACGATGGCGTCATCGCCTGCCGCTGCAACGCACTTGCGGAGCACATTTCGCTGATTGTAGTCGGCGTTCCAGTCGTAGGTCACATTGCCGTTGTTATAGACCGTGTAGCCCGGCATATTGGAGTCTGTGCGGGTGATGTGGTCATGCGTCGGATTGTCGCCGCCGCCGATGTTGAAGCGCATGATGTTCATGCGGAGACCGTCGTCGCCGTAGAAGGCGTCGGCTGCCTTCTGCGCAAGCGAATCGGAATAGCCGAGACGGTTTGCCCACCAGCAGAGCGAGGTGCCCCAGCCCTCGAAGACGCCGTTGTTGATCGCATAGGTGTCCATCGGCGAGAGCGTGACGGTCTGTGCCGCCTGCGCCGGGAGCGCAGGCGGCGACGCCGCAGAGACAGTCATCGCGGCTGTCAGGAGCGCGGCAAGGATTCTGCGTTTCGGTTTCATTTTGATTTTCCCCCTATTCTCAATCGAACAGTGTTGATTGCCGCTGTGCGGCGTTTCTTTGTCGCAGCCCTGCATAGCGGCAGACTGACTGATTTTATTATACAGTACCGCATCTGAAAAATCAAGCACAATTATAAAAAAATATGTAGAAAGCACATATTTTTCAGTTTATTCATTGCGCGCATCGGCGGCAGCGGACTGTTTCCGCCGGGGATTGCTTGACAATTTTCTTAATTTGTGATAGAATGAAAATGCGGCATTGTTTGCATTTGCGGATCTGCCGCATCCGTTTCCGGAACAAAACAGAATTTGTGAGGTTAGAAATATGTGTGGAATTGTTGGATTTACAGGCACAAAGCAGGCGGCTCCGATCCTGCTGGACGGTCTCTCCAAGCTCGAATACCGCGGCTATGACTCCGCCGGCATCGCAGTCCGCGACGGCGAAAAAGAGACCGAGATCATCAAGGAGAAGGGCAAGCTCAAGGTGCTCCAGGAGATGACTGACTACGGCAAGGCAGTCAAGGGCTGCTGCGGCATCGGGCACACCCGCTGGGCGACCCACGGCGAACCCTCCGCAGTCAATGCGCACCCGCACGCAACCGACGACCAGAATGTCATCGCGGTGCACAACGGTATCATCGAGAACTATCAGGAGCTCCGCGAGAAGCTCATGAAGCACGGCTATACCTTCAAATCGCAGACAGACACCGAGGTTGCCGTCAAGCTGATCGACTACTACTACAAGAAATATTCCGGGCTCCCCGTTGAGTCCATCGCACGCGCAATGGTCCGTATCCGCGGCTCCTATGCGCTCTGCATCATGTTCAAGGATTACCCGGGCGAGATCTACTGCGCCCGCAAGGACAGCCCGATGATCATCGGCATCGCAGACGGCGGCGCCTATGTCGCTTCCGATGTGCCCGCGATTCTCAAGTATACCCGCAATGTCTATTACATCGGCAATATGGAAATCGCGCAGCTCAAGGACGGCGCTGTCAAGTTCTTCACGATCGACAGCGAGGAGATCCAGAAGCCGCTCACCGAGATCAAGTGGGATGCGGAATCTGCCGAAAAGGGCGGATTTGCACACTTTATGATCAAGGAGATCCACGAGCAGCCGAAGGTCATCCGCGATACGATCAATTCCGTTGTCAAGGACGGCATCGTACACTTTGACAGCGTGAGCCTCACCGATGAGGAGATGCAGAACATCGAGCAGGTCTATATCGTTGCCTGCGGCTCTGCTTACCATGTCGGCATGGCGCTGCAATATGTGATCGAGAATCTGACCACGCTGCAGGTGCGCGTTGAGCTCGCATCCGAATTCCGGTACAGAAAGATGACGCTCAACAAGAAGAGCCTTGTCGTCGTCATCAGCCAGTCCGGCGAGACCGCCGATACGCTGGCAGCGCTCCGCGAGGCGAAGGATCAGGGCATCAAGACGCTCGGCATCGTGAATGTCGTCGGCTCCTCCATCGCACGCGAGGCAGACAATGTGTTCTATACGCTTGCAGGCCCCGAGATCTCTGTTGCCACGACCAAGGCATACAGCTGCCAGCTCGTCGCAGGCTATCTGCTCGCAATGCAGTTTGCAAAGGCGAGAAACGAGATCGACGAGGAGAAATATCAGGCACTGCTCGCCGAGATCTATTCGATCCCCGAGAAGATCGAGAAGATCCTCGAGGATGACAAGGAGCGGCTCCAGTGGTATTCCGCGAAGCTCATCAATGTCGGTGATGCGTTCTTCATCGGCAGAGGCATCGACTACGCCATCGGCATGGAGGGCAGCCTGAAGCTCAAGGAGATCAGCTACATCCACTCCGAGGCATATGCCGCGGGCGAGCTGAAGCACGGCCCGATCTCTCTCATTGAGGAGGGCACCATCGTCATCAGTGTTCTCACACAGGATCTGCTCACCGAAAAAACCGTCAGCAACATGGTCGAGGTCAAGAGCCGCGGCGCAAAGCTGATGGCAGTCACCACTGTCGGCAACTATTTCCTGGAGGACACCGCGGAATTCACCTGCTATGTCCCGAAGATCAACCCGCTCTTTGCAGGCAGCCTCTCGGTCATCCCGCTCCAGCTCCTGAGCTACTATGTCTCCATCGGCAAGGGCTTCGATGTCGATAAGCCGCGCAATCTCGCGAAATCCGTGACGGTTGAGTGATCGGAGGGAATGACATGGCAACAGTATTGCTGGCAGGCGGCGCCGGATACATCGGCTCGCACACGGCACTTGAGCTTCTGAACGCAGGCTATGAGGTTGTCGTTGCAGACAATTACGCAAACAGCTCCCCGGAGGCGATCCGCAGAGTGGAGAAGCTCACCGGAAAGCCCGTGAAGCTCTATGAGGCGGATATCCGCGACAACGCAGCGCTCAGACGGATCTTTGCGGAGAACCGCATCGACGCGGTGATCCATTTCGCGGGGCTCAAGGCGGTCGGCGAATCGGTCGCAAAGCCGCTCATGTATTACAGAAACAACATCGACACGACGCTTTCGCTGCTGGAAGAAATGGCGGCAGCGGGCGTGAAGAATATCATTTTCTCCTCAAGCGCGACCGTCTACGGTGAGGCGAATCCCGTACCCTACACGGAGACGATGCCGCGCGGCACCTGCTCGAATCCCTACGGCTGGACGAAATCCATGATGGAGCAGATTTTCGAGGACGCACAGAAGGCAGACCCTGCGCTCTCTGTGATCCTGCTGCGCTATTTCAATCCGATCGGTGCGCATGAGAGCGGCATGATCGGCGAGGATCCGCAGGGCATCCCGAACAACCTGATGCCGTATGTCACACAGGTCGCAGTCGGGCGGAGAGAATGCCTCACGATCTTCGGCAAGGATTACCCGACCCCGGACGGCACCTGCCTGCGCGATTACATCCATGTGGTGGATCTCGCGAAAGGGCATGTCAAGGCGATCGACTATATTTTGCAGCATGACGGTCTGGAGATCTTCAATCTCGGCACGGGTACGCCGTACAGCGTGACGGACATTGTGGAGACCTTCCAGCGCGTGAACGGCGTCGAGGTGAAGCATGTCTACGGCGAACGGCGTGCGGGCGATCTGCCGGCATCCTATGCGAATGCAGACAAGGCGCTCAGGCTGCTTGGCTGGAAGACGGAGAAGACGCTCGATGACATGTGCCGCGATTCCTGGAACTGGCAGCGCCAGAACCCGAACGGGTACAGGGAATAAGCGTTATATTGACACAACAGAAAGCCCGCGGTACAAAAGCGCAGCGCTGATATAAAAGTATTTCGCCCTAGTATTTCTGATGTCCGGTCAGAAATACTAGGGCGTTTTTTCTATTGACAATGCAGTGACGTGGTGCTGTATAGGTATCGCCGCGGCGATGATTTAGAATGAGGGCGCTGCCCTCAAACTCCCGCCGGGGTCAGCGGACCCCGGACCCCGATATTATAGAAGAGAAACCTGCAAAAGCCGCGAGCAGCGGCGTCACCGGTGCACAGTCGAGCACGGAACAGTCATTCGACTTGAGAATAATGCCTGCGGGGGCTCCCCGCGCGCGCTCACAGCTCCACGCCGTTTTTGCGGAGCAGCTCGCGGGCGGTGTCCACAGAATCCACGCCGGTCTTGTTCTTAACAGGCGCAAATTCTTTGTCGCGCTCCACCTCGAACACCAGACAGTCATCCTGTAAGCGTACCATATCCAGCGCCAGCGTCTCGAACTTGTAGGCATTCGGAGACTCCGGCGAAATCATCGCACCGTCGGCATCCATATACGGGATCGCCTTGAACGCACGGTGCAGCGGCAGATGCGCGCCGAGCGTCTGATTGAGCTTGTCCACGCGGAAAAGATAGTTCAGAATCACGCCGTAGTTATAGGCAAGCCTGCCGTCCTCCGTGCGGAGCGTGCGCATCTCCTCGGTCATTTCGTAATACTCAACGATCGAGGGCTTGCCGTCCTCCAGGCAGATCACGCCGACCTTTTCATCCGGCGCCGCCTTCGCAACGACCTTTGCGCCGGAAACGCGCCCGGAGTCGATCACAGCACCGATGAAACAGGGGTCTGCGATCTGCTGGAGCACATTGTCCACAGCGAACACATTGAGCCATTCGATCTTGCTCTTGCGGACAACCTCCAGCATACCGGTCTTTGCCATCGACGCATACCAGCCGCCGTTGCCGTTCGGTGCCGTGCGGATGCTGCATCGGTCGGCGAGCATGAGCTTGCCGTTCCGGTCAAGCGTCGGGAGCTGCTCCTGCATGAAGAACCACACATTGTCGCTGCTGTAACCGAAATAGTTATTCGCCTCAAAAAATTCGCGTGTCTCGCGGTTGTTGTCCGCACTGGTCATGACAAACAGCGGAACAGGCGCATCCGCCTCTTTGGTGACTGTCATCAAATTGCGCATCAGGCACTCAAAGATCGAAAGCTCGCGGTTCACCCCGATATTGAACATGCCCTTCGGCTTCTTGAAGCCGAGACGGCTGCCCTGTCCGCCCGCGAGCAGCACCGCGCCGACCTTCCCCTGCCGGATGGCATCCAGCCCGAGCTGCTTATAATGTGCGCGGTTTTCTGCAATCTGTGAAAGCGTCAGCGCATCAAGCGGCGAAAAAATGCCGCGGATCTCCTCCTCGCCCGTCTCATTGAGCACAGAGAGATCCATCTCCTCGATCTGCGAGACAAGTGACATCTGCTCCTCCGCAGAGAGCGTTTCCATATGCCGCACAAGATGCGACTGATCCAGCATTGTAAGAATTTCAGATACTTTTTTTCTCATTTCCCTCACCTTTTTCGGTCAGACCCGCACACCGCTCCTGCGGCATACGGATGGCTTCACAGGTATATTTATATTATTATATCACATTCTCCGCCGAATTTCAACCCTCGCAGCGTAAAATACGGTGTTTTCGGGCGATTTCAGGCCCAGCACTTCAAAGCATTCCACACAAAGCCGCCTGTTGCCGTCACGCGGATGCCCGGCTTTCACAGATAAATCAGGAACAGTCTGACATTGCAGTGCATACGATACCATAACAAGATGCTGTGAATGGAGGACGCTATGGAAAAACGATCTTCTGAAAATGTGCAGCGCCCCTCATTCCCTGACGGCTGCCCTTTGAAAAATGAATGGAAGCGCTGCTGCACTTTCCGTCACGCCGCCGGCAGGCGGTGCAAGTCCTGTCTCTGCGCATCTGATGATCATGCAGGTGCAATAGCCGCCGGTCATAGCCGCAGAAAATGATACACGCCCGCCGGGGAATTCCCTGACGGGCGTGCAGTATTACCCTGAAAACCCGATCACAGATACACTGCGCCGAGGCGCCTGAGCTCCGCACGGGTCTTGCCGCGCTTTGCCGTATCAAAACGGGTCGCGCAGGCAGCGCCGAGAATGCCGACCTTCGCGCCGGTTTGCAGCGCAGCCTTCGCCGTCGCCGCAAGACTTGCGCATTCGTCGATCCCGCAGAGCAGCACGCGGTCATAGCCGACCTGCTCCATATGTCTGCGGAAATCCTCCGCCATGTATACATCGCTGTAATTCTTGTCGAACACAAGATCGGAAACGATGTCGAGATTTTCATAGAGTGCAGCGCCCTCTGTGCCCTCGATCTGGAAGCCGAAGATGATGTGGTTCGAGGGCGTGTCGGGGTAGATCTGCCGGATGTAAATCACATCGCAGCCCTCCGCGCTGTATGTGCCGATTGCAGCATTCACCGCAGCAGTCAGCGCCTCCGTGTCATAGGTGAATTTCTCCTTGCGCTTTTCCCAGAGCATATCATTCTGCATCTCCAGAACAAGCAGCGCTGTCTTTTCTGCCATATGTCCTCCTGTCCCGCATTCAGTGCTGAATGCGCATGAACTGTTTTTCGATCTGATATTTTGTGAGCAGGAACATGACGGGTCTCCCGTGCGGACAGTGCCGGATCTCCTCACGCTCCCAGACCTGCTCCGCCAGCGACTGAAGCTCCTCCAGAGTCGAATGGTCGCCCGCACGGATCGCCGATTTGCACGCGAGATCGTGGAACATGTCGTCAAGCAGGTGGGCATCCGGCCGGAGCAGCTCCATGCGGCAGTGCGATGCGAGATCAGCGGCAATCTCATCGAGATCGAGCTCTGCGCAGGAGAGCGGCACGCCCGTGAGCTGCACGACCGGCGCTTCTGCAAAATCAAATGTAAATCCGCACTTTTCGAGAGTGTCCTCCATCTCCAGCAGGGCATCGACCTCGTCTGCTGTCAGCAGGACGCGCACGGGCGTCAGAAGGGTCTGCCTGTCCTTGCAGGCGCGTGTGCGGAATTTTTCAAACTGAATGCGCTCATGCGCGGCGTGCTTGTCGATCATGACAAACTGCTCGCCTGCTTCTGCAAGCAGATAATTGTCAAAGAGCTCGCCGATCACGCGGATCGGTGCGCGCCGGATCTCGGAGATCGCTTCATTGCGTTCGATGGGATCCTCGGGGAGCGGCTGCGGCGGCGATTCCGGCTGCGGCGGTGCGGCAGGGCGCTCCGGCTGCGGCGGTGCAGAAGGCTGTGCCGTCAGCGAGGGAAATGCCCTGAGCGCCTCGGAGAACGCCGGATCGGGCGTGTGCTGCGGTGCCGGAACGGGCGGTGCAGCGGGCGGCTCCGGAATGTGCTGCGGCGCTGACTGCGGCTGCGGGATCTCCGTGCGTGACGGTGCTGCGGCAGGCTGCGGTGTCTCCGGTGCTGCGGCATGCGGCAGGGGCGATACGGGCTGCGGCGCGGCGGGCGATACAGGTGCAGCGGGTGCAGCAGACGCCTGCGGCTTTGCAAAGAGCGGCGCCGGTGTATCGGAATCCTGCCCCGCGACCGGCGCATACCAGTCCGTATGGCGGCGCGGCGGCTCCAGGATCGCTGCCGGAGACTGCGGACGCGCCTGCTCCGGGAGCTGGAATTCATAGATCAGGTGATTCTGCGCGAGCGCACCTGTCACGGCAAAATAGACGGCATTGTATACCCTGCGGTCGTCGGAAAAGCGCACCTCGGCTTTGGTCGGGTGCATGTTCACATCGACCGTGCGCGGCGAGAGCATGATGCAGAGCACGCAGACGGGGTATTTGCCGGTCATGATCAGCGTTTTATAGGCTTCCTCGATCGCCTGGATGCAGGTAAACGACCGCACGGAGCGCCCGTTGACGAAAAAGAGCTGATGCGAGCGGTTCGGGCGGGAATAGAGCGGCTTCATGACAAAGCCCTCGACCGTGACGCCGTTGTCCTCATAGTGCACAGGGAGCAGATCGCGGGCGAAATCCTTGCCGAAAATGGCGTAGATCGCGGAATAGAGCGTGCCGTCGCCGGGTGTGACAAATTCCGTTTTGTTCTCACGGATCAGCCGGAAGGAAATCTCCGGGTGCGAGAGCGCGATTTTCTGGAAGATATTGGCAGCGGCATTGCCCTCTGCGGTATCCTTCTTCAGAAAGCCTGCGCGCACGGGCACATTATAAAACAGGTCGCGGACAACGACCGTTGTGCCTTCGGGGCAGCCGCTCTGCTCAAAGGCGACCTCCTCGCCGCCCTCGATGACATAATGCGTGCCGAGCTCTGCGCCCTTCTGCCGCGTCAGAACCTCTGTGCGGGAGACTGCGCAGATGGAGGCCAGCGCCTCGCCGCGGAAGCCGAGCGTGAAGATGCTTTCAAGATCTTCCTTTGATGTGATCTTGCTGGTCGCGTGGCGGAGAAAGGCGGTGCGCACCTGGTCGGGCGCGATGCCGCAGCCGTCATCGGTCACGCGCATATACAGCACGCCGCCGCGCTTGAGCTCTGCGGTGATGCGCTTTGCACCGGCGTCAATGGCATTTTCTGTGATTTCTTTCAGCACGGATGCCGGCCGCTCGATGACCTCACCGGCGGCGATCAGCTCCGCGATATCCTTTGGCAATACCTGAATCTCGGGCATGTACTTCCTCCTGTTTTTTTCTGCGTGTGCTGTGCCGGGATGCGCGGGAAGCACTTTCGACGGTTCTATGCGGGGGCTCACCCCCCACACCCCCGCTGAGGGGATAGCGCGATCCCCTCAGACTCCCCTGTCTCAAAATCCCCCCGCCCCCACGGGGGGATTTTGCAATGGGGTCCGGGGGCCGCTGCCCCCGGCGGGGTTTGGGGCAGCGCCCCAATATAAATCCGCCGAAGGCACTTCTCCCACGCTCCCCGCTCAGCGCTCCTGCTGGTAGCCGTCGATGCGCTCGAAGCCGTCGAGCAGCACATCCTTGCGCTTAAATGCCGCCGCCGTGCCGAGCGCGACACAGGTCAGCGGATCCTCCGCCCTGCGGCACTTCACGCCGAGCTGCCGCGAGAGGAACGGCTCCAGTCCGCCGAGCAGCGCGCCGCCGCCCGTCAGCAGAATGCCGTTCTGGCAGATGTCGCCCACCAGCTCCGGCGGGGTCTCCTCGAGCGTCCGGCGGATCATCTCGATAATCGCTGTGATGTCATCTTCCAGTGCCTCATAGAGCTCTGTCTCGCTCAGATCACACTGCTCCGGCACGCCGCGCGGAATGCTCCGCCCCTTCACCGATGCGATCACGCCTTCTGCGGGATCATAGAGATTGCAGAGCGATTTCTTCACATTCTCCGCGGTCTTCTTGCCGAGCAGGATCTGATATTTATTCTGCACATAGCGGATGATCGACTGATCGAACTGATTGCCCGCAACCTTGATCGAACGCGCCGTGACGATGCCGTTCATCGAGACGACTGCAACATCCGTTGTACCGCCGCCGATGTCCACGACCATATTGCCGACGGGCTTGTTGATCGTGATGCCCGCGCCGATCAGCGCAGCAAGCGGCTCCTGAATGAGATGCACCCTGCGCGAGCCGGTGCTCTGCGCCGCGTCGAGAATTGCGCGCTTCTCGACCTCTGTGATGAGCGAGGGCACACAGATAATAATGCGCGGCTTCACAATCGGATGCCCTGCCGTCGCGAAAATGAACTCGCGGATGAGCGCCTGCGTGAGCACATCATCGGAGATCACGCCGTCCTGCAAAGGGTGCACGACCGCGATATGCGAGGGGGCTCTGCCCTCCATTTTATAGGCTTCCGTGCCGACTGCGACCACGCGCTCCGTCCGCTTGTTGAAGGCGATGACGGAGGGCTCATTGAGCACAACGCCGCGGCTGTTTTTTGTGATGATGATATTTGCCGTTCCGAGATCAATGCCGATATCCATGTTTTATTCCTTTCCTTTGCGGGAGATCAGTTCCATTTCGGTGTATTTGGAATGCGCGGGCTGAAAGCCGAGCTTTTCGTAAATCGGTCTGCCCATTTCCGAGGCGCTGAGCACAATGCGGTCAAGCCCTGCGGCTTCCCCGTCTGCAATGAGCCGCTTCATGAGTGCGGTCGCGATGCCCTGCCCGCGGTATTCCGGGACTGTGTAGACGCCGTAGACCGTGCCGCTCTTTCCGTGCGGGAAGAACGGATTTGCGGGCTTTTCCGTGCAGACAAGGATCACGCAGCCGACTGCTTCGCCCGTGCCCGTTTCTGCGATGTTCACAAAGCAGTCGCGCCCGAGATGCGCTGCAAAATACTCCGGAAGCTGCGCGGCGACCTGCGCCTGCATCTCCGGGGTCATTTCTCCGACATCCTCTGTCAGATATGCGATGCGCAGGCGGCAGACTGCCGGTATATCGGCTGCCGACGCCGCGCGGAATTTCAGTTCAGTGTTCTGCATATATCTCCTTTTACGGTTCTGTTTCCCCGCGCAGACGATATGCCGCAACCGCCGCATAGACCCGCTCTGCGCCCATCTCCCGCAGCAGCGCCGTGCATTTGCGCAGCGTGCTGCCGGTCGTTAAGATGTCATCCACAAGCAGCACATGCTGTCCGCTGAGATCGGCGCCCGTGTGCTGAAAGCGCAGCCTTGCGTAGACCGTGCGGTCCTCTGCGGGGAGATCGTGCTGCCGGAGCGCACCGCCGTGCTCGGTCAGCAGATCGCCGCGTGCGGGGATCCCGAGCGCTTCTGCAAGCGATTTCCCGAGCAGCTCCGCGTGTGCATAGCCCTGTGTGCGGCGGCGCGCCTTTGTCACGGGCACCCATGTCACGCAGGAAAGCGACGCGGGGTCTGTCATTTCCCGCACCGCATCGGCGAGCACCTTTGCCGCGTACCGCCCGAAGCCGCGGTATCCGTCCTTCATTGCGAGCACGCCGCGTCTTGCGATGCCCTGATACGCAAATGCCGCCGCGCTCCCGTCCCAGGGGATCTCCGCATCCCTGTGCGTCTTTTCCCATGCGTCATTTCTGACGCGCAGTGCATCCAGCGCTGTGATGCAGCCTTCGCAGATCAGCGCATCATAAGGGATCCGCACACCGCAGCAGTCACAGCGGTTCGGATAGAGCAGATCGAGCAGCCTCAGGCGGAGCCGCTGCATATTTCTCACGGGCATTGCCTTATTCCTCTCTGCGCCGGAGCGTCCGCAGATACGCCTTCTGCTCCGGCGTGATGCGGAAGCTCTCGACCGCCTTCTGAATCGTCTTGTTGTGTACCGGGAGCGGCAGGCGGCATCCCGTGAGATACCCGATCACCGCGTCATATTGCTTTGCGAGCGCCGTCGCGAAATACCACGCCTGCATCATCTGCACATAGTATTCCTCCGAGCGGAGCGCCGCGACCCATTCCGCGTATTCCGGCTGAAAGCGGTCATCGAGAAAATACCGCATCAGCATCCCGGCGGCAAAGCGCACGGTATAGGTGTGCGGCGATTGCAGCCAGCGGCGGATTTCCGGCAGAAGATCGTCTGTGTGCTTTGCAAAGACCTTCGGCGAAAACTGATCGCAGGTCGCCCAGTTGTCGATATAGGGCAAAAAGCGCTCGGTCTCCGCAAGGCATGTGTCAAAATCCCGCAGCTCCGAGACAAGGAATGCATGCAGCTGATCCTCGTCAAAATAAGTATGCGGGAGCATATGCAGAAATGCGCTGTGATCCTCCTTGCTGAGCGATTTTGCGAGCTTACGGAGTGCGGGCGTCCGCACGCCGATGAGTGTTTCGGGGGTGCGCGTCGGCAGGAGCTTTGCCTGAAAGGCGGCATATTCTGCATCGCGCATCGCAAAGAGCGCCCCGCGGATCTCCTCTGCGGTCATGTTGCATCCTCCTCCGCGCCCGGGAGCATCGGCGTCTTCTCCGGGAGATTTGCGCGGATCATCTCGCGGAGACATGTGAAGCGGAGCGTGCGCTCGTGATTCTGCACCATCAGACGCACCTTTGCGGGCGAGCCGATGATGATGAGCAGCTTTTTCGCGCGCGTCACTGCCGTGTATAATAGACTGCGGTAGCTGAGGCGGTCGTTGCCCTCGGGGAGCACCAGAATCACCGCCTCAAACTCGCTGCCCTGGCTTTTATGTACCGTGACCGCATAGGCGAGCTCAAGCTGGTCAAGCTGTGCCTCCTGATAGGTCACCGTGCGTCCGTCGAAATCGACGCGCATTGTTTTCCGTGCGCGGTCAACGGAGACCACCGTGCCCATATCGCCGTTAAAGATGCCCGCGCCGCGTTCGCCGTCGCGTGTCCACTCCATCTCATACTGATTCTGGATCTGCATGACCTTGTCGCCTGCGCGGAAGGTGTAGAGCAGATTCTTGAGAACGGGCTTGCCGTATTCCGGCGGATTGACAGTTTCCTGTAACATGCGGTTCAGCTCGGTGATGCCGACAATGCCCTTTCTGGTCGGCGAAATCACCTGAATATCATTGACAGGATCGAAGTGATAGGCAGCGGGGAGACGGCGGCTGTATAAATCGCGCAGGAGCTCTGCCGCCTGCTGTGCATCGCGGCGGTCGAAGAAGAAGAAATCGCCGGTTTTCTCCGAGAGATCGGGCATCTCTCCGTTCACGATCGCATGGGCGCTGCGCACGATGCAGCTTTCCTGCGCCTGCCGGAAGATCTCCGTCAGCTGCACAACGGGCAGGCGCTCCGATCGGATCAGCGTGTGCAGGATCTGTCCTGCGCCGACAGACGGGAGCTGGTCCTCGTCGCCGACGAGCACCACGCGGCAGGAGAGCCGCAGGGCGCGGAGCAGTCCCTCGAAAAGCAGCGTATCGACCATCGAAACCTCGTCGATGATCACGACATCCGCACGCAGGGGATTCTGCTCATTGTGCTGGAAGGTGAGGCGGCCGTCCTCATCGTAATCGGTGCCGAGCAGGCGGTGGACGGTCTTTGCCTCGCAGCCCGTGAGCTCGGTCATGCGCTTGGCGGCTCTGCCGGTCGGCGCCGCGAGCAGAACGGTGCTGCCCGCCTGCTTGCAGAGATGGATGACCGCATTGAGCGTTGTCGTTTTGCCGGTGCCGGGGCCGCCCGTCAGCACCATGATGCCGCGGGAGAAGGCGCAGGCAATCGCCTGCTTCTGACGCTCTGCATAGGTCGTGCCGGTCTCTGCTTCCTCGCGCCGGATGGCATTCGTGCAGTCGAAATCCTCGGGGGGCGAAAAGGCGAGCATTGCCGCGATGCGCCCCGCGATGAAATCCTCCGCACGGTAATATTCTTCAAGATACACATATTCCTTGCCCTCAACGGGGTAAGAAAACAGAAGCTGCTCCTCAAGCGCCGTCTGATAAACCTTCAGAATGTCGGTCTCGCTCACGCCGAGCACCTGATTGCAGATATGCAGGAATTCCGCAAACGGCAGGCAGGTATGCCCCTCCAGCGCAGCGTTTTCCATGACCCAGCGGAAGCCCGCCGCAAGCCGCTGCGGGGCATTTTTCGGGAGACCGAGTTTCCCGGCGATCTGCTCCGCCTTGCGGAATTCCAGCTCCATGCCCGCGCCGCAGAGCCGGTAGGGATTCTCACGGATGAGCTCCCATGCCGCGACGCCGTACCGCCGGTAGGCACGCATCGCGACCGATGCCGGCACGCCGAACTCCGCGAGCTTGCCCATCAGCGCACGCAGCCCGAAGATCTCCTGTGCAGCGGCGCCGATCTCCTCGCATTTCTGCGGCGAGATGCCCTTGATCCGCAGGAGCTTCTCCGGCTCTTTCTCGATCACCTGCAAGGTGAATTCGCCGAACTCCGCGACGATCCGCTTGGCAAGCGCCTTGCCGATCCCGCGGATGACGCCGCTTGCGAGATAGCGCTCGATATTGACAACAGAGGAAGGAAGTGCCCGCACGCAGCTCTCCGCCCGGAACTGTTCACCGAAGCGCGGGTGCATGACAAAGCTGCCGGTCAGCTCCAGCTCCTCACCCTCTTCGATCTGCCCGAGCTCACCGACGACCGTGACCATCATGTCCTCGGTCTCCAGGTCGGCGACGACATACCCGGTATTCTCGTTGAAGAACAGCACCTCATCGACGGTGCCGCGCAGGGAATGCACAGGATTTTGCTGCGGCATGGGATCCCTCCTTTCTCATTTCATGGCATACACTTCTATTATACTGCTTTTTTCGCCGGAATGCAACTGATTCTGCAAATTTCGGTCAGGAACGCCGCAGCCTGTGCCGATACGCCTCGGACGCTCTGTGCTTCTTGCACAATCGGTGTTGACATTTCTGCCGATTTATGGTATAATATAGAAAACCTAACACGCAAGGAGGTCAAAAACCATGAAACGAACTCTGATGCTCGCTGCCCTGCTTGCAGGCACGGTGCTGCTCACCGGATGCGGCGGGAGCTCTGCCCCGGAACCCGTATCGACGGACGCACCGCCTGCCTCGGAAGCTGCTGCTCCGGAGACCGATGCCCCCGCGAAAACGGAGACAGCCGCGTCATCGGATGATGTGCTCGCGCCGCTGTACGGCTACTGGGAGCTGCTCGACACCAAAGAGGACGGCGTGCATCTCGCCGTAACGGATCAGTGGGCATTCAGCGATGACGGCACCTGCATCTTCCTCCGGAATGCCAGAGCCGGGGAACTTGATACCTACACATATGATGCGGACACAAATACGATCACAGTGAAAACGCCCTCGGAGACAATTCTGCTGAAATACTATAATCTGCTCGGCACCCCCTCGCTCTACATGACCGATGAAAACGGCGAAGGAACCTTTGAATACACACAGGTCAAAGCGTTCACCGCGATCCCGGAGGAGGATTTTGAGCGCGAGATGCGCGAGAACAACTTTGTGGCAGACCCCGATACATTTATCGCGCAGCGGCAGGCGTATATAGCGGATCAGCAGGCGCATGTGCCGTTTGAAAAGCTGCAGCTCAGCACAATCCTGCTTGCGGAAGACAATTCGGAGATCAGTGCGTTTCCTGAGCAGGAACAGATCGAGCTCCTCCCGAACGGAGAATATCGTTTTCTGCGCAATAAAGTGCAGATTCTCGGCGGATACTGGATGTATCTCTGCACAGAAGACGGTTACTGCTATCTGCGCACAGTTTCCGGAAGGACAGCGAACGGAGAGGAAATGCTGTATAAAGAAAATGATACCAGCCTGGTGGGAATCAATGTGTACGATGAAAACGATACACTGATCAGAACCTACGGCTATATCCCGGTAGATTCATTTTCGTCGATCCCGATGCCGGAGTTTCAGGAGAAATATAAAAGCGTGTATGAGGACGGTGAGAAGATGTGGAGCTATTTTGAAGACGCCGCCATCAGTTTCAACGGGCAGGAAGCCTGGGATGCACTCTGGTAATTACAGCAAAACGGCAGCCGAAACAAACCGGCTGCCGTTCTTTTTTACATATACATGCCGAGGATCTCTCCGATATAGAGCCTGTGCGCCGCATCGCCCGCATAGAAGGCGGAGGCGATCTCCTGCGGCAGCGCCTTCGGGTCGATGTCTGCGGAGAACTGCTTTTTGCAGACCATGACCATCTTTGCTTCCTCGAAGCTCACGCCGCCGCCGATCTTGACCGGATGCAGCCCGGTCTCCGCAATTTTGTCGCAATCCCTGCCGGAATGCGACCCGCAGAAGGCGAGTGCCTTGCGCTGTGTCTGCGCGAAGAAGCTGAGCGTGAAGGTATCCTGCGCCTCCATGAAGCCGAAGGTGTGGCGGGAATGCCGCACATAGCAGGTGACGCTCGGCTTGTTCCAGAGCACGCCCATCTGCCCCCAGGAGCAGGTCATCGTGTTGAAGCCCTGTTCCTTCGTGCCTGCCGTGAGCAGGAACCAGTCCTTGCCGACCGCCTCAAAGGGGTTGCCGACCCATGCCTCGGGTGCTACCTGAATCAGTGACATATGTGTTTCCTCCTGTGATATGTTTTTTATATGCAGCGGGGCGCGCCCGCATGCGTGTCCGCTTACTGCTGATTTTGCAGGCGGAGCTTATCCGTAATCAGCGCAATAAACTCCGAATTTGTCGGCTTGCCCTTGCTCGTGTTGACGGTATAGCCGAAAAATGCGTTCAGCGTGTCGAGGTTGCCGCGATCCCAGGCAATCTCAATGGCATGCCGGATCGCACGCTCGACCCGCGAGGGTGTCGTCGAAAATTCCGCCGCGACTCTGGGGTAAAGCTGCCGCGTGACGCTCTCAAGCAGCGCAGGATCGCGATAGGCGCTGAGGATTGCGCAGCGCAGATAATGATAGCCCTTGATATGCGCCGGAACGCCGAGCTGATGAATAATATCGGTGATCGTGATTGCAAGATCCTGCCCCTGCCGCGTCGTGATCGCACTGAGCGGCTGCTTCTGCGTCAGAAGGGCGATGCGCTCGCCGAGCACCTTGAGGTCAAAGGGCTTGAGCATGAAATATGCCGCGCCGTTCTCCATCACCTGCTGCTCGACAAAGCTGTTGTCATAAGACGAGGTGACGATGAAAGCAGGCCGCTTGCCTGCGCCGGCACCCGCCTTCTTCATCAGCTCAATCGCATCCATATGCGGCAGTGCCGCGTCCACGACCACAACATCCGGCGTATCATTCCGTATGGATTCCAGCACGGTGTTGCCGTTTTTCGGTCTTGTGTATGCATACATCCCCTGTGCACGAAGCACACTGGCGCAGGACACGCCGTATTCCGCTGTGTCGTCGCCGATCAGAACCTTGACTTGCTTTTGCATGGTTCTACCTCCTTTTGCTTTCTGCTTCCATTTTATCACGCAGAAACCGGAAAAGCAAGAGCGAAGAAAGGCGAAGAACAGGTCTTTTTGTCGGGAGATGACGCTTTTCGGCGATAACCGTAAAACATGCGCATCTGCGTATATTTTGCATCATTTGCGCAGAGAAAAAAAGAGAAATCGGACGGATCCTGTCGGCGATTGTCGAGTCAGCGGGGGTTTTTGTCGCCGAGAATGCTCGGTGCGGGTGCATTCTCTTTTGCGCGCTTCGCCTCGCGCTTTGCCTGCCGCTTCACGGCTGCGTCATAGGAGAGAAAGCGCGTCAGCGTCAGCAGCAGCAGCAGGATGAGCGTGACCGCATTCGGCACACAGGCATTCCGCCAGACGGCAGCCGCGGTGACGCCGAAGCTCTTTTCCGTCACACCGCTCCAGCCGTTTGTCTCAGCGATCTGCATGGCGCGCAGCAGAATGCCGAGCATCGGGACATAGCAGACGGCGCCGAGGATTGCGGCGACGAGATCCGCCTTGCAGAAATAGAGAATCACGGCGGCGGTCATGCCGGCCGCGAGGGCAATCGTCCAGCCGCCGAACGCGGCAAAGGGCGCGCCGTAGTGGTCTGCATTCAGAAGCCAGCCGTAAGCGGCGCCGCCGTTCATGAGCCATGTGAAGATGAGCAGGCTGAGCACCAGCGCAATGCTGCCGAGAACCCGGAGCATGCGCCGTGCCGGCGATGCAGTTTTTTTCATATGATAGCCTTTCGATTCATGATCAGTTTATCGTTATATTTTTCCGCATCCGCTTCCGAAAAACGGCAGTTTTCTGCGCAAAAGCATGCGTATCAGCGCATTCTGGCGCAATGCGGAAGAAAACCTGTTTGCATTTCGCTGTGTGACGGCCGCGATTTCTGCACATACTGTCTCTGTGCGGGAAAAAACCGCAGAGAGGAAGATTTTTCATGACAGATTCGCAAAGAAATCACAGGGGCAGATGGCGTTCCCGCTTTGCGGCATGCTGCATGGCGCTGCTGTTCGGACTGGGCGGCGCTGTGCGCTATTACGCAAAACAGATGCCCGATCACTTCTACGCGGAGAATGATGCGCCGGTCTCCGTGTCAGCCGCACTCCCGCTGACGGTCTCCCCGGCCAAGGGCAATGCGGCAGAGCTCCGGCTCTTCGGCGTCATCCCCGTCAAGCAGGTCACACGGACAACCGTCCCCGCAAAGGCGGTCTATCTCGGCGGCGCACCCTTCGGCATCCGCATGCTGATGGCAGGCGCGATGGTCGTTTCGCTCGCCGATGTGCCAACGGGCGCAGGGAACCTCTGCCCCGCGGCACGCGCCGGCATTGAGGTCGGTGATGTGATCCGTTCGGTGAACGGCGTCCCCGTCACGGACAATGCCGCGATCCAGCAGACAGTCGCTGCATCGGAGGGCAAGCCGGTCACGGTGTCGCTGACGCGGGACAGCACCGCGCTGACGCTCGTCGTGCAGCCGGTTTTGTCCTCTGTCACGCACCGCTGGCAGACCGGCATGTGGGTGCGTGACAGCACCGCAGGCATCGGCACCGTCACTTATTATACGCTGTCTGAGACCGGCGCCGCGGGCTTTGCGGGGCTCGGGCATGCCGTCTGCGATGCCGACACCGGCGAACAGATCCCGCTCGGCTCCGGCGATGTGATCCCCGTGCGCGTCACGGAGGTCATCCCGGGCACTGCCGGAAAACCCGGCGAGCTGCGCGGGATCTTCGACCCGGAGCGGAGCATCGGCACGCTGCTGGCCAACACCGCATGCGGCATTTTCGGCAGCCTGGATGCACTCCCGCCGGATGCACAGCCGGTGAAGGTCGCCTACAGCCAGGATATCCGCCGCGGCGAAGCGTATCTTTACACCACGCTGCACGGCGAGACGCCTTCGGCATACACGGTCGAGATCGAGGAGCTGCGCCGCAATGACACCGCGCTCCGCGATCTGGTCATCCGAGTGACAGATGAAACGCTCCTCGCTGAGACGGGCGGCATCGTGCAGGGGATGAGCGGCAGTCCGATCATGCAGGACGGGAAACTCGTCGGCGCCGTCACACATGTGTTTGTGAAGGATCCGACCAGAGGATACGGCATTTTTGCCGAGCATATGCAAAGCGCGTGTGCGGGATAAAGAGCACATCCGCTCAAAGAAAAAGGGGCGTTTCCTCGCGAAACGCCCCGCTTTTACGGTGATCCGTCCAGACGGCGATCATCCCGTCTGTTTGCCGGCAGCTCTATGTCAAACCTCTCATCTCCGCATGCAGGCCGCTCAGCGCGTTCAGGACGCTGCGGACACATACGCCGCTGCCTTTCCTCAGGATGCTGCTGCTGCGTTTTGCAGCAAAGCGATCAAAGCTCAGCGGCTCTCGTCGCTGAAGCCGCTGTCAACGAGCTCAACCAGAGCTGCGACTGCCTGCTCTTCGTCAGTGCCGTCTGCGATAATGCGGATCGCGGTGCCGCCGACGATACCCAGAGAAAGGATACCCAGCAGGCTCTTCGCGTTCACGCGGCGCTCCTCCTTCTCGATCCAGATTGCGGAACGGAACTCGTTCGCCTTCTGAATGAAGAAGGTAGCAGGGCGTGCATGCAGCCCGACCTGATTCTGAACCATGACATCTTTAATACACATAATGACTTTCTCTCCTTTGTAAATTCATAAACCCGGTACATTGATTGCAGTTTGGATTCGTGTTGTCCGCAGGACCTGCCACACGCAGGGAAAAGAACCCGATAGAACCGACCGCTGCCCGTTGCTGCCGCGATGCCTGACCAGCGCCGCAATCCGCAATCCAATACACGCGGTAAACGCTTTGCGTTCTATACAGCATGTATAAGACAGCGTGTTTCACCCGGCAGAGTCTCCATTTCTACCTCTGCGGAACCACACTATCATTATACAGATATTTTGCCGGTTCGTCAATGTATTTTCTACACAAAAGGGGGGAGTTTGGCGAATTTTCTACGCAATGCAAGATTCCGGCGAGAGAAATCCCCATCTGTTTAGGCAGAATCACGAACCAACACTGTTGAAAACCTTTGTTCAAGTCGGCAGTTTTCAACATAGTATTTTGTATAATTCCACAATAAGGACTCCGACTATTCTCCCTTTGTCCATTTTGCCCAAAGATCCGGGCGCCGGGTCCGGGTGATTTCCGCGCTCTGTGCGGCGCGCCACTGTTCAATCTTTTTGTGATGTCCGCTGAGAAGCACCGGCGGGACGGCCTCTCCTTCCCATACCTCCGGGCGCGTATACTGCGGGTATTCAAGGAGACCGGCATAGTGGCTCTCCTCCTCGAACGCCTCCGCTGCTGGCAGCACGCCGTCCAGCATCCGCGCAACGGCATCCGTCAGGATGAGCGCCGGCAGCTCTCCGCCGGTCACAACATAGTCGCCGATGGAGATCTCGTCATCGCAGATGCGGTCGAGCACACGCTGATCGACGCCCTCGTAGTGCCCGCAGAGCAGAAAGAGCCGCGGCTTCTCCGCAAGCTCCCGCACAATCTGCTGCGTCAGCGGTCTGCCCTTCGGTGACATATATATTGTATACATCGGGAGCCCGGATTGTGCAGCCACATCCTTCCAGCAGTCATAGATCGGCTGCGCCTGCATGACGAGCCCCATGCCGCCGCCGAACGGTGCGTCATCGACACGGTGATGCTTGTTCAGCGTATAGGAGCGGATCTGGTGGCAGTTGACGGTGAGAGCACCCTTGGCGCGTGCCCTGCCGATGATGCTCTCCGAAAGCACCGCCTCGCACATCTCCGGGAACAGCGTTGCGATCTCAATCCGCATCGTCAAACAGTCCTTTCAGCGGGCGGATCGTGATGGTATCCGTCTCAAAATCCTGTGCGATCACGACATCCGGGATCACCGGCGCAAGCAGCGTCTTCCCCTCCGGCGTCTCGATCTCATAGACATCGTTCGCGCCGGTCTGGAGCACATCGCGCAGCCTGCCGTAGACCTTGCCGGTGTCGGCATCTTTGACGGTCATGCCGATCAGATCCTGAATGAAGAAGGTGCCCTCCTCGAGCTCCACATCGTCGCGGTCCATGTAAAGGACGGCGTTGCGCAGCGCGTTTGCCTGATCGGGGTTATCGACGCCCCGGAACTTCACGAGCGCCATATTTTTCTGCACGCTTGCCCGCTCGATCTCCATCGGGATATGCGTTTTGCCGCGGTAGAGCGTTTCAAATTCGCAGAGGAATTCGGCGGAATCGCACCAGGGCATGACCTTGACGACGCCGCCGAGCCCGTGGATATTGACAATCTTGCCGATCTCAAGAAATTGCTTTTTCATATTGTTTCTCCGAAATACAGTGCGTGAGAAATCGGGACGGTTGGCATTCGATCGCCGCCCCTCCCGATTTCATAACGAGCTTTATGAACGGTGCTTTTTGAGGAATCTCTCGATGCGGACTGCCGCTTCCGTCAGATGCTTGAGCGAATACGCATACGAGATGCGGATATTGTTTTTTCCGCACTCGCCGAACGCAGAACCCGGCACAACCGCGACGCGCTCCTCATGCAGCAGCGTCTCGCAGAAGGTCTCGCTGTCCATGCCGGTCGATTCGATGCTCGGGAACAGATAGAATGCGCCCTGCGCCTCGAAACATCGGAGCCCCATTTCATCAAAGCGCTCCAGCAGGAAGCGGCGGCGGTGATCGTATTCCTCGATCATATGCGCGACCTCAGCGTCACAGTGACGCAGCGCCTCGATCGCGGCGCGCTGACTGATCATCGGCGCACACATGATCGCATACTGATGGATCTTTCTCGCCTGCTCGATGATCGGCGCGGGGGCTGCCATCCAGCCAAGCCGCCAGCCGGTCATCGCAAAGGTCTTCGAGAAGCCGTTGACGACGATTGTGCGCTCGCGCATCCCCTCGAATTCCGCGATGGAGCAGTGCTTGGTGCCGTAGGTCATCGCGCAGTAGATCTCATCGGAGAGCACGAAAATATCCTTATCGCGCAGGATCCCGACCAGCGGCTCATAATCCTCTCTGCGCATGATCGCGCCGGTCGGGTTGTTCGGGTAAGAGAGCATGATCAGCTTGGTTTTCGGCGTGATCGCAGCGCGGAGCTCCTCGGCGGTCAGGCGGAAGTTGTTTTCCTCCTTTGTCGGGAGCGAGACAGGGATGCCGTCCGCCATGCGCACAAGCGGTGCATAGCAGACAAAGCTCGGCTCGCAGATCAGCACCTCGTCGCCGGGATTGATCAGCGTGCGGAAGGTCAGATCGACTGCCTCCGAGCCGCCGATGGTGACGAGGATCTCATTCTCCGGGCAATAGGGCAGATTGAACCGCCGCTCCATGTAATGTGCGATCTCCTCGCGGAGCTGCATCATGCCGGAATTCGGGCCGTAGAAGATCGACTGCCGCTCAAGCGTGGAGATTGCGGCAGAGCGGATCGGCCACGGGGTACGGAAATCCGGCTCTCCGACGCCGAGCGAGATCACATTGTCCATCGTTTCGGCGAGGTCAAAATATTTGCGGATGGGGGAGGGCGCAATATCCTGTGCGCGCTTCGACATCAGCTCCTGATAGTTCACAGATAGACACCTCTTTCGTCATCGGGCTCCTCTAAAATGAAGATGCCCTTTTCCTTGTAGCGCTTCAGCACAAAATGCGTCCGGGTCGAGAGCACGCCGTCGAGCGTTGCAAGACGCTGTGCGACAAAGCCTGCGATATCGCGCAGACCCGTGCCGCTGATTGTGATGCCGAGATCGTAGCCGCCGGACATGAGCGTCACGGACTCAACCTCCTCGAAATTCGCGATGATGCGTGCGAGCTCATCAAAGCCGCAGTCGGGCTGCGGGGTGACCTTCAGCTCAATATAGGCAGAGACGGCGTCGCGGTCGGCGAGCTCCTCGTCGAGGATGACGCTGTATCCGCGGATGACGCCGGCATGCTCGAGATCGGCGATCTCCGCGGCGACCTCCTGCTCCGTCTTTCCGAGCATCGCGGCAAGCTCCGCATTGGAGAGCCGCGCATTCTGTTTCAGCAGTGCAAGCAATTCTTTCATGACTGATTGTTCCTTTCTGTATTTATCATAAGACCGTGCAAAGCGGCAGACTGCATCCTGCTGCTGCCGCCTGTGCGGTCAGATGTATCTTATTCCGTTACGGCGAGACCGGGCAGATCTTAAAGCGGGAGACAGCGCCCATCGTGTAGCCGACTGCGCGCACGGCACGGTATACTTCGCTCCCCTCCGGCGCCAGCTTGACCTCTGTGCAGAGCAGTGCATAGAGCAGCTCAAACTGCGGGATCGTGTGCGGGAGGCTGCCGCCCGTGCGGGTGCTGTTGATGCGCTTCCGCATCTTCATGACCGTGTCGTCCGTGATCTGCTCCATCAGCATATAGGTCAGCGCACGGTCACGCCTGTCCGGCGATTTCGGGACGCAGCGGAAGAACATCGGCTGCGCATCCCATGTGATGCGGAGCGAGAAGGGATCCGGCATGGATGCCATACCCTCGCCGAAGATCGCCGCCGCACAGAGTGCGCGGTGCGAGATCAGCGGATTGTTCGCCGTCATGACAAATTCCGCAAGCAGATCCCACGGCGGCAGGATCCGCTGCGAGACCGTGGAATAGCCCGTTTGCAGGCTGTTCCAGATGCGGGTCGTGTCTGTGATGAATTCCGGCACCATCGCGGCTCACTTCTTCTTGTCGAGCTTCTCAAGCTGCTCTAAGAGGAAGCCTGCAACGGTGCGCTCGAGCTTCCTCTTTCTGCCGCTCTCGGTCGTCGGGATGCCGGTGACCTTTGCGATCTTGCGCTTCAGCTTCGTTGTCGGAGACTGCTTCCGCCTGCGTCTGGGGCGCGGCGGAGGCGGCGGGGGCGGATAGCCGTAGCCATAGGGCGGGGGCGGAGGCGGCGGTGCGCCGTAGGGACCTCTGTCCATATCCTCGGGCGGCATAGCCGGGTTCTTGCGTACAGGCATGCGGATCGCTCCTTTCAGATCAAATATTCAGTACGGTACGGTTCATTCCTCCGCTTCAAAGACAACGCTTCCGCCGACAATCGTCTTCATGACTCTGCCCTTCAGCGTCATGCCCTTGAACACGGTATTATGCGATTTGGAGTGCAGCTTTTCAGGATCGACGACCCATTCCCGGTCGGTATCGACAAGGATGAGGTCGGCTCTCTGCCCCGCTTCGAGCGTGCGTGCGGGAAGATGCAGCAGTCTGCGCGGGTTTGCGCTCATCAGCCGGACGATGTCGCTGAGCGTGAGCTTTCCGGTGTGATAGAACGCGGTGAGCGTTGCAGCGAGAGAAGTCTCCAGCCCGACAACGCCGTTTGGCGCTTTTTCAAAGACCGCCTTTTCCTCGGCGGTGTGCGGCGCGTGATCGGTGATGATGCAGTCCACGGTGCCGTCTAAAATGCCCTCGATGACCGCCTGTTTGTCGTCCTCGGTGCGAAGCGGCGGATTCATGCGGTAATCGGCATCGCGCTGCATGAGCAGCTCCTCGGTCAGCATGAAATAATGCGGTGCGGTCTCGCAGCTCACATTGCCGCCGGCTGCCTTTGCCCTGCGAACGGCGTCGATGCTGCCGCGGGTCGAGACATGGCAGATGTGGAGCTGTGCACCGGTTCTCAGCGCGCAGCGAAGGTCGCGCTCCGTGACCGAATCCTCGGAGGCACGGTCCATGCCCCTGACGCCGAGCGCCTCGGAGACTCTGCCCTTGTTGATGATGCCGCCGTCAATGATCGCGAGATCCTCACAGTGCGACACGACCGGGAGCCCTGCCGCCTTCGCCTTCACGAGTGCGGCTTCCATCATCTCCGCAGTCGGGACAGGTCTGCCGTCATCGGAAAGCGCCGTGACGCCCGCAGCTTTCAGCGCCTCGTAATCCGCGAGCTGTTCGCCTTTGAGACCGAGCGTCAGTGTGCCGGTCTGGTGCACATCCACAGCCTCCGCTTCGGCGCGCTTCAGAAGATCGCGCACAAGCGCCGGGTCATCCATCGGCGGGGTTGTGTTCGGCATGCAGAGCACGCCTGTGACGCCGCCTGCGAGCGCTGCCGCGCAGCCCGTGTGCAGATCCTCCTTGTGGGTCTGCCCGGGATCGCGGAAGTGCACATGCATATCAAAGAGGCCGGGCATCGCGGTGAGCCCTGTGCCGTTAATCACGCAGTCTGCGTGCTGCTTCAGCCCGCAGCCGACGGAGACAATTTCCCCGTCTGCAAGCAGCAGGTCGCCGGCGCGTTCGCCGAGACTGTCTGCGATGCGGACATTTCGGATGAGCAGGCTTTTTGCTGTCATCGGTATCAGCTCCTTATCTTTCTCTTTCGTTTCAGAAAAGTGTTCCTGTGATAAATCAGAGTTTACCGAGGGGAGCACTTTCGATGGTTCTATGTGGGGGCGCCGCCCCCACACCCCTGCTGAGGGGATAGCGATCCCCTCAGACTCCCCTGTCTCAAAATCCCCCCGCCCCCGCGGGGGCGGGGGGATTTTGCAACGGGGTCCGGGGGCCGCTGCCCCCGGCGGGAGTTTGAGGGCAGAGCCCTCATTATAAATCCGCCGGAGGCACTTCTCC
>JAEEGK010002359.1_pt1 | contig 47327 bp, 30 predicted proteins | sample 8958771 | NCBI WGS metagenome assembly JAEEGK01 (sample SAMN16246547, study PRJNA631951) | gut metagenome | biome: gut microbiome; feature: rumen; material: SC-attached | host: Bos | place: Iran: Karaj | collected 2018-10 | reverse complement strand
CTGCGCGAGGCAAAAACGCAGAGCATCCTCTGTGGATGGTCGAGTATTTTAACGAAGTGCAGGCGGAAAGCTGCCCGTCAAAACCGGGTTCGTATAGGTTCCGTCTGCTTAATTTTACCACAAACAAGAAGCCGAGGCGACTGTTTTCAGCCACCTCGGTTTCTTGTTCTTCATGGGACTTTTGCTACAGCCCCTTTTTTCATGTCTATATATAATAATGACCGCAGCGCGGTCATTATACGTTTTACGGCGCGACCGCCTCGCCGCGAAGCGGCAACCGGCGGCGATGCCATATACCATGTCCTGCGGACATGGTATAATATTTTTCGGGGTCAGGTTCTTCACCCGACCCCGACGTTTGTCAGGGCAAAGTATCCGCAAATCACGTCGGATGTATTAAGCGTCCTTCTTCGGGCAGCTGAAAGCGATCTCCGCCGTCTATTCCTCATGCTCCTTTATCGGGACCACACATACATAGCAATAATCATCGGGCCTGTAATGATCGCCGGTGTAGGGCGCGATAAGCGTGATCAATCTTGCGGGGCCGGCCGGCTCAAGTCCCCGCTTCTCGATTTCCGCAAACAAGCGGGTCCAAAGCTCGATAATAACGGTATATTCTCCGAAGCCGAGGATCGAAACCGCCTCGCAAGCCGGTACAACCCGAAGGTTAGGATCATTTTCCGAATCGGATATTACGGGGATACATGCGGTGATTTTGCCTGCCGAAGCAAACGGATCGATACAGGTGCGGAGGTCGTCGAACATAGCCATCAGCGGTTCGCTGCCGAGTATACGGTATCCTTCTTCCACACACTTTTCATGGGCAAGATAAGCCTTTGTCTCCAGCTCCTCAAAAGAGGAGCCCGTGATTTCGGCGCAATAGCAGGTCAACGAGGGCAGCGTTATGTAGGAAAACGAATAGTTTTTTGCTTTGTCATGGCGCAGCTCGTATTCATAAAGAAAACGCTGCAGCAAGTTCAGCTTTTGCCGCAGCCCTTCCAGCAGCTTATCGCTGTCGGCGCGCTCATAGTACAGATCGGCGATCTCTTTCCGCGAGAGGCCGACGCTCTGCAGCCGCTGATACTGCCCGACAGCCGCCACGTTCGACAGGTCGTAATAGCGGTAACCGGTGTTGGGATCGACCCGGTACGGCTTAAGAAAACCGTCCTCCTCCATGCGGATAAGCGTCGTCCGGCTGACGCCGCAGGCATGGCATATTTCTTTCATTGTAAACAGTTTTCTTTGTTCGGGATAATTCATGAAAAAAATCTCCTGCGCCTGTTGACTTGACCATGGGTGGTTGAGATACCATTATAATATAGTATAGGCGTATTATTGTCAAGTTTCGCGGAAAAACTCACCTGGGAGGAAGCATCATGAAACACCGTGCAAAACAGCTCATAGCCATCATTTTGACGCTGGCTCTGGCGTTATCCATGCTGCCCATGCAGGCATTTGCCTCGCTTGCGGACAACAGCACGCAATACAACCGGGAAATACTGGACGCCATCAAAGCCGTCGCGGCAAGCGAAGACGAGAACAAGGCCAGGCTCTATTACGACGTGCTGCAGAATTACGGGCTTCTGGACGAGGACGGCAATATCGTTGAGAGCTGGAAAATCTACAGATGGTCGAACCACAGTGATATAACCCTCGCCGAGCTCCGGGATATCCTTGAAAGCGGCGATTACGATCCCGAAGAGTGGATATCGCTGGAGGAGGCCAATCAGGATCCGTCCTCGTTCGGCGCGTCGAGCTTTTCCATCATCCAGCTCAAAGACGTGAAGATCATGCTGGAGATCGAGGACTATCTGGCATACATACGGGATACTTACTACTCCGACGACGGTGTATTCGAATGGTCACAGGAGCAGCAGGCGGCCTTCTCCTCCCTGTTGTATCAGGTCTATACCAAGGGTATAACGCTGCGCCGGCCCGGGGCTTCCTCCGCAGGACTGCGTGCCGCGGATGATGTCAGTCACGGCGCGGGACTGCGCTTCAGGCAGCTGCATAACGGTCAGTTCCGGGTCGATCTGACCGGCGCCGCCCCCAATCAAAAAGTATACTTTCTGTGGAAGATCTCCGGCATAAACTGCTATATGGAAATCGGAAACTCGCATCCCGGCATGGTCACCGGCTCGATCGAGCTGACCGCCGACGAAAACGGCGCCGCAACGGCTACGTTCGGCACGGAAGACGGGACCGAGGTGTTTCCCCGCAGCGGGCCGGGCACCAAAAACTGCTGCCTGCTGCTCAACCTTTACCAGGTCGTGAACGCTCTGTTTGTAGATGAGTCGGAAAAAAGCTGCGACGCCATGAGTATCCTGTTCAAATGGGACGACTATTCCGGCAGCGATACTCCGGAGGATCTTACAAGCGAGAAGTTCGTCTTGGGAAGCAGCTATGAGACGCCCTCCGGCAGCATGCAAAAGGGCTGGACGCTGCCCGGGGACGGAACGCAGCTCAAAAGAGCTTTGGAGCTGGTCGAGCAGGGTTATTATTCGCATGCGCGCCTCCTGGTTTCGGCGTCAACGGGAAGAATGGACGCCTGGAATCATTCCTTATACTATCACAACCGCAACAAAAGGGGGATCCCGTTATATCCGACAAGCGGTTCTGTCATAATAACTCCGAAAATACACCTTTCCGTCCTGAAAAACGGGGAAACGGAATATTATGATGCGCTGTTCCCTTCCGATACTTTCGATATCCTGACCGGCGGACCCACGGAAAACAACGCCGTGTTCGACAACGCGCTCATTTTACATGACTATCAATCGGGGCAGGACTACACTGAATTTTCCGGCCAGTTCTATACCTCGTATTTTGACGCGGGAATGATCCTGAACGCTTTTCATACGCTCGAGGCGGTCGATCCCGCTTCGGAGCAATTTCAGGACGCTTCCGCCCTTATCAAAGCGGTCGATCTTGAATCAAACGGCGGATCGACGAATGCCAATTACCACGGTTCCTGGTCTATGGGAAACGCGAACATTGTTTTCGACAGTCATACAGCGCCCGAAGCGGTCGAATACGCCGCGTTTGCCGGAGAGTACTATCCCGGCATGGGCGTTCCGATCTATGTTCGGTTTTCCGAGCCGGTGAAGGCTGCAAAGACCAGCATTACGGTCAACGGGCAGCATATTCCCGCCATTTACGCGGCCGGAGATTCCGCGGTGCAGACGTTCATCTATCCGGTGCAGGAGGTCGACTCCACATTTGTCACCATCACCGGGTACCACACCGAGGATCTCTTCGGAAACGTGGCGGACTCCTTCAACAATGAACGCTTTGAAGCGCAGGATTTTGCAGACGTCCATATAAATTCACCCGTAAAGGGGCACACGTTCACCGGCGTTCACGCGACCCTGGGAAGAAAAAGTACAAACGCATACACGCTGAACGTGACGGCGGACATCAGCAGCGACCCGCGAATGACCCAATGGCTTTTATCGGAATTTGAGACAGATGATCAGGCAGGGACCGCGCAGTGCCGCTGCCTGGGCTTCTCCGTATATATTCCCGGCGCCGGCCACGGCTTCACCGGGCATCAGCTTTACCTGATCAAGGACCTGGAGGGCGGCATCGAGGGCGCTGTCACGGGCGGCAGGCTGATGACTGCCATAACGATCTATGATGATCAACTCCCGGATATTTCGGAGCCTCTGGAGTGCGTCGTCGCGCTTAATCTGATGACATTCGATGATGAGGGAGAATATGTGGGAAGCACTCCGCTCATGGGCATGACCGACAGCTTCACCCTATATCCGATGAGATATATCCAGGCGGAAAATATGAGTATCCGCCTTGTGATCGACTACCCGGATCCGGATCTTGAGGATTTCGATGAGATAATGGTGAGCGACGGCTCCCCTTATGCCAGGTCGATCCCGGTGGATATTTCCGCCGGCCCGACCATCCGGGCTTATCCGGTGCTTGACAGAGGCGACTACACCTTCGGCGATACCACCAACTGTACGGCCTGGGGAAACAACGAAGGCGCGAGTCAGTGCCCCAATTTCGTATGGGCGATCATGGAAGGCGGGGTCGCAGGATTAACATCGACCTGTTCCTGCGCCTCTATCGATAAGGATGGCTATATCACGCCCACGGGCACCGGCTCGATATTCCCCTTCCTCCAGGCTTCAAATGACTGGACTCCGGAACACAGCTGCTCGGTCGGCGGTTTCTTCGTTCTCGTATTCTCCGAGGGACATAACCCTTATCTGGCGATACCCAACGCTTCCCGCGGTACAGAAGTCCCGGCAGGGACATCCGTTCCCGTTTATTGGAACAGCAATCTGTATGAATTCGGAGTCACATCCTTCCATGTGTCCCTGATCCCGAAAGGAGAAACGAGCACTGTCTGGGAGACGGATGTGCAGGGCAAGGGCGTGACCATACCCAGCGATTATCTGCTGTACTGGTACGGCGGGCCTATCAGCAACGATTACATCGTCAGGGTCAGCGCCGAATACGCCGGCAAAGAATTCACCGCCTCGATGCCGCTTACCGTGAAATCTCAGCCGGCGCAGGTGAGCTTCGGGAAGCTGCGGAGCTATTATCTAACGGATACGTCCGAAAGCGTTGAAATCCCATGGACCGTGACCGACTTCGACCGTTACAGCGCGGACGAGACCCTGTTTGAGATGCAGATAATGTGCGGGAACAGCGAGGTCGCCTCCGTCACCGATCCCGGGACTCATTTGGGGGAAGGTAGCTATACCGGCAGCTATACGCTGCAGCTTTCCGATTTCAGCGCCGATATCCTTGACCCAACGAGCTACCGGCAGGTATATACCGTCACGATACGCGCCAAAAACGGCACGGACAGCACGTGGAGCTACGACTCCTTCCTTCTGTACGTCTATGACGAGGACGCCCTGAAGATCCTGGTGGACGGCGAGGACATAAGCGAGCTCACGATGTCCAACATCCCCGAGATCTCTCAGATGACCTCGGCGGAGATCCTTGAGCTGAAGCGGGATATTTCTCTGCACAATGTCATCTCCGCCAACTACGGCGAATATGACTGGGCGGAGCTTGCCGACAGGCTCGCGTGGTCCTCCAGCGACAACAGCGTGGCCACCGTAAACTATCAGCAGGGCGATATCTATGAGGATATCCGGAATTTCAACTATTCCTATTACAGACCGACGTCGGACTTCGTCCTCTCGGGTCTCGGAAACGGCACGACGCAGATCACGGCGACCCACGCTCTGACGGGCATACAGGACACGCTCGACGTTACCGTGAATACGCTCAAAGACAAGCTCTATCTCTTCAGCTTCGAGCCCAAAGAGGAAACGACGCTTACCTATGTAAACGGAAACAGCGAACAGATCACCGTCTCTACGGACGCAAACGGCGCGCTGGCTCTCTATGAGGAGAGCGGAATAAACAGCGCCGTCTACTGTCAGGCGGAAGTGGACGGCAAGACCTATTACGGGACCATAAAGGCGGAGCAGCTTCTCTCCGGCGAGCGGGATTCCACGAAGCTGGAGCTCTACCCCTGCAACTATATGACGCTGCGCCCGGCGGCCTTTGCTTACGTTTATCTTAAAAACCCCGACGGCACGCCCTATACAGGCGAGATAGACTTCCGCGGCGGCGTCTATCTGCAGGGCGTTTACCAGCCCGGAGCGGCCTTCGCCCTGAACTCGGACAGCAATCCTACCGAGCTCGGCAGCGCAGATCAGCGCATCACTATGGGGGCAAACGGCAAGCTCACCGTCTCGATGGACCAGACCCAATGGAACGAGGGCGTCACGGTCGGCGCGTACAGCGGCGTGCGGTACGTCTTCTGCATCAGCAAGCCGGGCGACAGCTACTATCCCATTCTGATCGACATGGACGCCGGCGTGAACCAGCAGAACTTTGTCAGCAGCGGCAGCGCGATCGTCAATTTCCGCAGAAATCCCACGGGTGATAAGCATCCCTTCCTGATGGAACAGCACATCAGCGCCGACGGCGCGCAGAACGACGTGCTGGGAAAAACGATCCGCGTCGGCCCCAATGAAAACACTCCGGAATATACGCTGACCAGCGTCGTTCTGTGGTGGGGAGAAGAGGCTGCTCAGAACGCGAGGAACAGACTGCAGCTCTGTACCGCGGACGGGCAGGAGGTCGCCGACGATCCGAGGTACTCTTCCAACGTCAGCTATGCCTATCCCTTTATTGATCAGGAGGTCACCACCTATACCGTTGAGCTGAGCGACGAAAGTCTCGACGGCGTCATCGGATCCGGAGAGATCGCCGGTACGGTCCTTGAATTCTACCGTGACGGCGAAAATCTGAGCCGCCGAGAGGAGCTGAACCTGAGCATCTGCAACCTTACGGGCGTCGGCTCCATAGTGGACAGTCAGAAGCTGCAGGACGAGCTCGCCGATTTCGGCAATGCCATGAGCACCAGCGGTCAGAACGGCATGAGCACAGGCGACCAGTTCGTCAACGCGATACTGCGGCTGATCGCCCGCGATGATTTCACCGAAGGCGACGAAAAGCTCTTTGAGGTGAAGATCGTGCCCACGTCAGACCCGACCAGGTTCCTCGGCTTCATGCAGGCCAACTACGGCGACCGCATAGAGGACGCCGGCGACACCGGATTTTCCTATCTGGAACAGGACGATCTGGAGTACGGAGAGGACCTTGCTCTGCTGGACCGTATCCAGATGGCAAAGCAGAGCCCCTCCGAGTGGGGCGCCGACAAGATGAGCGAAATGAATTCTGCCAAGCGCAATCAGGGCGGCGGTTCGGACTGGAGCGTCTCGGTAGGCGGATATATGGAGGTCGTGATCTATTACGACTTCGACGCCGGCGAGTGGACGATGCAGCCGATCTCCGGCGGCTTCCACCTGGGCGGCGGTCTGGAATATTCCCAGGTCTGGAACTATATGGCCGGACCCATTCCGTTCACGACCGAGCTTACGGCCGGCGGCAATGTGGAGGTCAGCATGGACGCCATTACCGCGGCGTATAAGAAAGACGCCGACAGCACGAAGACCGACGTGGCGACGGAGTACCTGACACAGCTGCGTGTCTACCTCTACCTCCGTCTGTTTGCGGGCATCGGCTTTGACTATTCCGTCATCGCGTTCAAGCTGGGCATCTTCGGCATGATCAGCTTTGATATGCAGTTTGCCTGGCTCAACAGGCCATATCTGGAGGATAACCCGGACGCTTATCTTATGGCCACGGGAACAGACGAATCGGGCCAGCCCAATCCTCCCGAGCAGAACACGGAGAACGCCAATCTGAGCGGCCAGCATTTGCGGATCAACGGGCAGATCGGCCTGGAGCTGATCATCAAGATGCTGTTTTTCGAATTGGATTGGGTGCTTCTGTCCTATTCTTTCGATCTGTACAACGAATCGTTCAACAGCTATGACAGTATTCAGGATCACTGGGAAAACAACCAGAAAAACCTGAACCGCGCCATTGAGGCCCTGCTGAGCAACGGCGACGCGAAGCTGATGAGAGCAGGCGGACAGACTCTCGCCGCCGTTAGCATGGCGCCCACGCTCGAGTCCCGCGATTATCTTGAAAACGGCGACAGAGAGTGGGGCTTTACGCCGCGCCGCGGACCCGCAAATCCCATAAACAACCTTGAAAGCAATACATATCCTTACGCAAACCCCGAGCTGACCCGTGACGGGCAGATCATGGTCTATCTGACGGATCAGCAGAGCGCAGACATCACGAAGACGCGCGCGGCCTTCGCCACGAGCGGCTGGCCCACCTATGAGCAGGGCGGCCTCATCGACGACGGCGGCTTCGGCGACAGCGAGCTTGCCGTGGACGGCACGGCCCGCTTTGCCGCGGCGGCATGGGCAAGGCAGACGATCGATCTGAAAAAGGAAGCCGGAAGTCTTCTCGGCAACGACGAAAAGGCGCTGGTTATGAACGGCACGGAAATCTACGCCTCTATCTATACCGACGGGGCGTGGGAGACTGTCCGCCTTACCGATAACGGCGGTCCGGACGTTGCGCCCACCGTGGCCGTCAGCGGCAATCAGGCCATCGTCGCGTGGCGGAGCGTGCTTTCCGGCAATATGGACAGTCTTACGGAGTTTGATCAGAAGGACGTCATTCTCTGCAAGGTTTATCAGAACCATCAGTGGAGCGATACGGTGACCCTGTACAACGGCACCTCAGGCTCCGTAAAGGGCCTCACCTCCGCCATGATGAGCAACGGCACGGCTGCCGTGGCCTATACGCTGGATACGGACAGCAACGACGGCACCTATACCGACCGCGAGATCGTTTACGCCGTCGTGGACAGATCCGGCGAGGTCATACGCAACGTACGTGCCACCAACAATGATAAGCTGGATGAAAATCCGCAGCTTGCCGCGGTCGTCTTCCCCAGGGACGGCAAGCAGCACTTCCTGCTGGGCTGGTATACGCAAAATCTGAGCACGGGCGGCGCCGCGGCCAACTCCGACTCGGATATCGGCCTGCTGGATTTTGACGCCGAAGGCATCGCCACGATGCTGATACCGGAGTCCATGAGCAAGGTGGCTGCCGCGCCGGGTGTTTCCGTCAGCTCCAACTTCCGCTTTACAAAGAACGCGGAAAGCATAACCGACCTTTCTCTGGTCTGGACGGAGCGCGACAGCGGCGATCAGAGCGGCGGCACGGAATCGGTGGACAGGGATGTGCTCAAGGGCGTCAAGTTCTACCTTTACGGCGGAAACGACAGCATCGGCTTTACGGGAGCTCTCAGAGTGGCCGAAATGAGCGACGCTACGCTCATTGACCACTTCGACGTCTACACGATCGACGGCACCTCTCTGAAGGCCGTGGTCCTCGGCACCACTTACGGCAGGAACGGCGTGGTCGAGAAGACAGGTCAGACTGTCGGAGGCAGCACCGTGACCTATTCCGTCCCCTCGGCGGAATACGCCATGTACACCGCCGAGGATACCTACGACAACAGCTTCGACGTCCCGACGCTGGCCGTGGACTATGACGCCGTGCGGCTGGGCGCCGATACGCTTGTGGGACTGAGCGTCAGAAACGACGGTATAGAGCCGATCTCCGACGTGACCGTGGACATCGGCGGCCATACCGCCTCCTTTAACGGCATTGAGATCCTGCCCGGCTACACGGCCGAGCTCTGGACGGACTACACCGTGCCGGCAGACGGCGTGGAAGATCCCGACTATTCTGTGATCGTCGTGACGGACTCGGACGGCGACGGCAGCGGTGATGTTGTCCTGCCCGAGATCAGCGGGACCGTCATGATGGACCTTCCCGACCTGCAGATCACGGACGCGAGCATTCTTGAAGAGGTCAACGGCATGCGCACGATCCAGATCAAGCTGAACAACCGTCAGGACTCCGTCCTGGAGGGCAGCGGCCGCAGCGTAAAGCTCAGCTTCTGGAACGACGCCACTTACGAAACGCGGATCGAGGACCTGGCCGACGTCATAATCAGCAGCGACGCGGATCTGAAACTGATCGACGAGGGCGGCTACAGCAGGCAGGTAATATTCGATGTGGCTTCCTACCTCAGGGGCGACGGCGAAGAGGTCGTGGAGATCACCGACGGCGGCGTCCCGGTATATATCAAGGCCGAGGTGATCCAGACCGTTGAGGAAGAAACGGTCACGGTCCCCGAACCCATCAGATCCAACAACTTCGCCGTTGTCACCTGTGACAATATCCGGCTTCGCACCGGCAGGGACGTGCTCATAAACAGCGACGTGGCGGCGGACAACGGCAGCACTGTCGTCACCGTCCACCTGCAGAACACGCGGCTGACCGGCACGGCTACCGGCAACCTGATAGTTTCCCTGCTGGACTCGGACGGCAAGCTCATCGAACAAAAGCAGAGCTACGACGAAGCCCTTGAAAACAACGGCCTCATCACCCTCGGCGGCGAGGCGAAAAAAGACGTGACCGTCACCTTCGACAATGTCGGAGCCACCGTGGAGGTCGTCTATTCCGACAAGCAGATCGAAGAAAACGACGCGGCGCTCTCATCTCTGAGCATAAGCGGCATACCGGCAATATCCATGGATATTTTCACGGACGACGGCAGCGGAACGTTTGCCGCCGAGATCAGCGCAGACGATCTGTCGGGCGCGGCCAATATCACGGCGACGGCGGCGAACACCCTCTCCAAGGTCAGCGTGACCGTGCAGACCGCGGACAGCAGCCGGAGCTTCGGCGGCACTTCATACCGCACCGCGGCGACGGCGGCCATGACGCCCGGCCTGGATACGACCGTCGTCATCCGCGTGAGAAACACCACGGCTGCCGTGGGCAAGACAGAGGCGGACTATGTTCTGACCATACATAACAACGGAGCGCCGAGCATCGAAACGCCTGCGTTCGTTATCAACAACGACGGTACCGCGACGCTCACGACAGCCGCCTCGCCGCAGCCTGCCGAGCCGGGGTACGATATTTCCTACCACTGGTACGCCTGCGATGAGACCGGCGAAAACATCACTGAGATCGCGGTATGCACCGGAGCGGACACAAACACAGTGACCGTCACCGATGAATTCGGCTCCGAGCCGAAATATTACATCTGCGAAGTCATCCGCACATGGCTGGACGGCTCCACGCAGCGGGAACGCTACTTCAGCGAGCCGTGCGCCGTCGCTTACGGCATGCTTGTCAGGATCACGGCCAACGATCTCACCAAGGTCTACGGCGAGAGCGATCCCTCGGCGGCCTACAGCTGGCGCGGCTGGTATAACTATATGGAGGTACCGCACAGAGTCAGGGAACAGTATCTGGAATCACACCTCAGCTTTACGCGTGAAGAGGGCAATGACGTGGGCACCTACGTGATCACGCCCGTACTCGACACTGATGAACGCACCTGGGTAGATGACGCCAACGGCGGCGACGGCGAGGACTATTACTTCCTGCTCATTCCCGGCACCCTGACCATCGAACAGGCTCCCGTGACCGTGAAGGCCGACAACAAGAGCAAATATCGGGGCGACGCGGATCCGGAGCTGACGGCGACCGTTACGGGCATGAAATACTTTGAGGATCCCGATGAAAAGCTCTCTTACACGCTCAGCCGTCAGTCCGGCGAGCAGCTGGGAAACTATACCATCACCGCGACGGGCGAAGCCGATCAGGGCAATTACCGCGTCACTTATGAAAACGGCACTCTGAGCATCGCCGACGCCCACGAGCACGACGGCGTCGTATTCCTGCCCTGGACGGAGACGGACAGCCTCCCGCCAGACGGCGGAAACTGGTTCCTTGTCAGCGACGTGACGACGGACTCTTCGTGGTATGTCAACGACGATACCTCTCTGTGCCTGAACGGACATACCGTCCGCGATACCGGCTTGCAGACGTTCATCGACGTGCGCGAGGGCGCCGAGCTCAATATATATGACGAAACCGGGCTCGGTTCCGTCATAGGCGCCGAGTACGGCGGCGGCAACGGCAAAGACGCTGTCATCTGCGTCCGTGAGAACGCCGTTCTGAATCTTTACGGCGGCAGCGTCAGTATCGACGACGGATGCAGAATGCATCGCGGCATCATTTTCGTCAAAGACGCCGAGTTCAATATGTACGGCGGCACTGTCAGCGGCGCCGAGGGAACAAACGGCTGCGGCGTAATGCTCGGCTATATCGACTACGTCGGCATTGACGGGGGCGACTCCGAAGGCACGTTCAACATGTACGGCGGAGCGATAGAAAACAACGTTCTTTCCGCCGTGCTCACGGACGAACTTATTTCCGGAGCGGGCGTGAACGCGGAAAAAGGCACGTTCACCATGAGCGGAGGCGCGATCCGCAACAACACCGTACAGGGCAGCGAATATTACAGCGCAGGCGGCGGCGTGTTCGTAAACGATGGCAGCTCCTTTGTGATCAGCGGCGGCGTAATAGAAAACAATACCGCTTCGGCGGCCGGCGGCGGCGCTGCCAGCGGCGGCGGCGTATACAGCTGCGGCGCCATGACGGTATACGGCGGCTGCATCGCCGGCAACACGGGCGGAGACATCGTACTCCTCGAAGGGTCCGTGATCACCTCCGAAGGCACGCCGGACGAAAGCTGCAGCATCGGAATAGACGGATGGGATAATTCGGAAGACCGCATCGTCCGCGTCGGCGGCGTCTTCACGGTGGGACTGTCCGGAGCGGCAGGACGCTTTTACAGCAGCGACGACGACTTAATAGTCACAACCGCGGCAAACGGCGAGGCGCAGCTGGTGCCCAAGAGCTCCGTCACCGTTTATACGGTCACCTTCCTTGATGAGGACGGCGGCGAGCTTGCGCAGGCGGATACCGCAGAGAACGAGATCCCGGTCTATCCCGGCAGGACTCCGGCGAAAGCGAGCACGAACGAAGCGATGTACAGCTTCGCGGGGTGGTCGCCCGAGCCCGCTCCCGCCGGCGGAAACACGTCATACACAGCCGTTTTTGACGAGCATATGAAGCCTGCGTTCAAGCTGCAGTCCCTGCGTCTTTCCGGCGAGATCGGCGTGAACTTCTATCTGGATCTGTCCGGCCTCACCGAAGATCAGCGGGAACTGAGCTACATGACCTTCACCGTCGGCACTTCCGAAGAGGAGTTCCGCGCCGACTACGATCCGACATTCCTGAACCGCAGCGGGAAGTATTACGGCTTCACCTGCTTTGTCAACGCGGTCCAGATGGCGGACGAAATCACGGCCGTCTATCATTACAGCGCGGGCGGGACGGAATACACCCGGACCAAGACCTATTCGGTCGAGCAGTATATCAACGCCCGCATCTCCAACCCGGAGGTATCCGGGGATGAGCTGGCGCTGATCAAGGCCATTAAGGATTACGGTCACTATTCCCAGCTCTATCTGTCCGGGCTGAGGGGCTGGAAGCTCGGCGAAAAGTACGCTCTGCTGGCCGATCCCTATACCGGATCCTACGATACGGACGCAATAAAGACCGCAGTGCAGCAATACGAGATATCCAAAACGCTGGTCACGGAGGACATTGAGAAAGTCACCTTCTCCCTGGCGCTGGATTCAAACACCTCGATCTATCTGTACGTCAGAATGGCCGAGGGTTATGACGGCGGCTTTGCCGCCACGGTCGGCGGCAAGGCGACACAGGCCGAGCTTCGCACCGACGGGCGGTACCGCATCACCATTCCCGGGATCTCGGCGCATAAGCTGGGAGATACCTACGTGGTGGAGATCACGACCGATAACGGGACGTCCACGGTCGGCATATCGGCCATGTCCTATGTGTATGCCTGCCTGAACAATCCCTCAAACACAGCGGTCAACAAAAACTGCGCGGCGGCTATTTACAGTTACTATGACGCGACGATCACCTTCAAAAAATCACAGTAAAATCAAAACGGGAGTAATTGTACGGATATGGAAAAGTATGAAACACTTGAAATGGAAGTTATAGTGTTTTACAATGAAGACGTCATAACCACCAGCGGTGAAGATGTCGAGACCGGCGAGGAGGAGTGATCCCGCGGCAGCGCCGGGAGGTCCGATAAAATGCGGAGCAGGGTCGTAAGAGCTATCCCGCTCCGCGGTGCGGAGCCGTCCCTTACGGCCGGCGGAGACGTATTTTATGAAGATAAAAAGATCGCTGTCCATTATAATTCCGTGTCTTATCATGACATTGAGCTTCATGTGCTCTGCGGTCCTTGCCGAAGGCTTTTCCGACGCGGATAAGATCGGCGCCGCTTATAGCGAGGCTGTGGATGAGATGGCGGAGGCGGGCGTGCTGGAGGGTTATCCGGACGGCAGCTTCCGCCCGGAGGCAACGCTTTCAAGGGAAGAGGGCGCCAAGATCATCACGTATCTCTGTCTCGGCAAGCCCGAAGCGGAGACGCTCGTCTGCGACAAGGCGCCTTTTGACGACGTCCCGGCCGAGCGCTGGTCAGCGCCTTACATCGCGTGGTGCGCCGAGCATGAAATACTGCACGGCTACGGAAACGGGAATTTCGGCCCGACCGATACCCTGACCGGCGACCAGTATGCCAAAATGCTTCTGTGCGCTCTCGGGCTTGCCCGGAATGTGCAGCTGTATATCGGCCCGGACTGGTACAAGGCCGTGCGGGAGGACGCAAAGGCCGCAAAGCTCTATGAGGGCGATCCGTCCATGGAGAGCTCCGCGCCCGTTACCCGTATGCAGGCGGCGCTTCTGAGCCGCAACACGGTAAAGGCGGAAAAGGAAAAGAACGCTTCCGGCGGGGACGCGGAAAATCCGGCGTCTTCCGCGGAACACGCCGGCAGCGCCTCGGCGCCGGGCGGCGGGGGCGGCTCATCTTCTTCAAGGCCCTCCGGCGGCTCCGGGTCCGCGTCTTCAACGGACGGCGGGACGCCGGAGAGTGAAGACGGCCCCGAGTCCGATACCCCCGCGGACAGCGAGACCCCGGGCGAAGAAGACGGCCCCGAGTCCGATACTCCCGCGGACGGAGAGACGCCGGACGAAGAAGACGGCCCCGAGTCCGATACTCCCGCGGACGGAGAGACGCCGGACGAAGAAGACGGCCCCGAGTCCGGGACATCGGAGGAAGAGCCGGGCGATTACGAAAAACCCCACGGTCATACGAATGACGACGGAGACATTTTTCTCCCGGAGGTACCCTGAGCGGTCATCCGTACAAAACAGACGGCAGGCGGCCGGTATCGGACGCCTGCCGCTTCGAGTTAAGAAATGACTAATATCTATTCTATCGCAGAACGGAATATCGCCGTGACCTCGCTGCATGACGAGGTCCACCGCCTCTGCGCGCCTTACCTCGCTCCCGACGCCGCGCCGGACTTTGCCGTGCGGACGGGGCAGGCGGACATTGATTGCGAGAGGGACAGATCCGCCCGCGGGGACAAGCTCTCGGGCAAACCCGCAATACGGTTTTCGGACGGATATCTGGAGACTTTGGCGGTATATCGGAAGATCGCCGAGCAGATGCCGCGGTACGATACCGTTCTGTTTCACGGCTCCTGTGTGGCGGTGGACGGCGCAGCTTACCTTTTCATAGCCAGAAGCGGCACGGGCAAGAGCACTCACACGCGCCTGTGGCGGGAGCTGCTGGGAGAACGCGCCGTAATGGTCAACGATGATAAGCCGTTCGTCCGCGTCACCGCCGGCGGCGCGGCGGCCTGCGGCACTCCCTGGGCGGGAAAGCACGGATTGAGCTCGAATATCACCGTGCCTCTGAAGGCGATCTGCATTTTGGAGCGGGCGGAGAAAAACGCAATAAGAACGATCACGGCCGGCGAAGCCTACCCCATGCTTCTGCAGCAGGTATACCGCCCCGCCGACGGCGCGGCTATGAGCATGACGCTGACACTGATCGACAGGCTGACCTCCTCGGTCAGTCTCCGGCGGCTGGGCTGCAATACGGAGCCTGAGGCGGCGAGGATCGCCTATGACGCGATGAAAGGATAAACAGAATGAAACTCAGCAGGGATTTCCTTCTCCACAATACCGACGGCGGCGAGAGCATCCTCGTTCCCACCGGACGCGCCGGCTTTTCAGGCGTAGTCCGGGGCAACAAAACTCTGGGAGCGGTTTTGGAGCTGCTGAAAAACGATACCACCGAGGCCGAACTCATCGCCGCGATGAAAGCCCGCTTCGACGCGCCGGAGGGCAGCATCGAAACGGACGTGAAGAAAGCTCTTGCCGAGCTGCGGAAGATAGGCGCTATTGATGAGTAACAGCTCATTTGAGGAGCTGCTCGAAAAAGAAGGGCGGCTCATATATTCCAACGTGGGCGACAGTATGCGCCCGCTTATCCGGCAGGGGCGCGATCTGCTCGTGATAGAGCGGCCCTCCGGCAGGCTGAAAAAGTACGATGTGCCTCTCTATCGCCGGGACAGCGGTCAGTATGTGCTGCACCGCGTTGTGAAGGTACGGGAAAACGATTATGTGCTCCGCGGGGATAACAGGCTGCACAGGGAGACCGGCATCACGGACCGGCATGTCGTCGGCGTGCTGACGGCGGTCATACGGGACGGGAAAGAGCTTTCGATGAGCGGCTTCGGATATCGGCTCCGCGTCCGTCTGTGGTGCGGTTTTTATCCCCTGCGCGCCGTTGTGCTGAAAGGGATCCGTGTTTTGAAACGGAAGATGAGAAAGAAATGAAAGACGCTGCGCTCCGCTGGCTCTGGGCCGTGCCGGGAAAGAAAAAACTGAATATCCTTTTCCTTGCCGCGGCGCAGGCCCTTCACGGCGCCTCCGGAGTGCTCTACGCCCTGCTGCTGCGGGATATCGTGGACTCGGCCGCGGCGCACGACGGCGCGGGCTTCCGGCGCTTTCTCGCCGCGCTCATCGGGCTTGCGGCCGTACAGCTCGCGCTGCGGGCCGTAATACGGTGGCTGACGGAGCTTTCCAAAGCGACCATGGAAAACATCTTCAAGGAGCGCCTGACGGACACGCTGCTGCATAAGGATTTCCTGCGTGTCAGCGCCGTCCATTCCGGCGAATGGCTCAATCGCCTGACGAATGACGCCAAGGTCGCGGCGGACGGATATACGGACATCGTTCCAGGTCTCGCGGGCATGGCCGTGAAGCTCGTCAGCGCGCTCGTGATGATCCTTGTGCTGGAGCCGCGCTTTGCCTCGGTCTTTATTCCCGGCGGCGCGGCGCTTATGCTGTTCACCTGGCTTTTTCGCCGCAGGCTCAAGACGCTGCACAGGCATATCCAGGAAGCGGACGGGCGGCTGCGCGTTTTCCTGCAGGAGCGCATCGGCGCCATGGTCATGATCCGCTCCTTCGCCGCCGAGGAGCAGACGCGGCGGGAAGCGGGCGAGAAAATGCTGGCGCATAAGGCGGCCCGTATGCGGCGCAACCGTTTTTCAAATCTCGCAAATATCGGTTTCGGCGCCGCGATGAGCGGAATGTATCTGCTTGGCGTGGGCTGGTGCGGCTTCGGTATCCTGAAGGGGACCGTCAGCTTCGGTACGCTGACGGCCGTCACCCAGCTCATAACGCAGATCCAGACGCCCTTTGCAAACATCACGGGCTTCCTGCCCCGGTATTACGCCATGCTGGCCTCCGCCGAGCGGCTCATGGAAGCGGAAAGCTTCGCCGGGGACGGCGGCGGCGCGAAGCCGCTTGCCGAAATGACGGCTTTCTACGAAAACGAACTCTCTTCCATCGGCCTGGAGGACGTTTCCTTCACCTATTATCCCGCCGCCGAAGACGCGGGAGAGCTCAGCAAGGACGATATGCCCGTTGTTTTGGAGCGCCTGTCGCTGGAGATAAAGAAGGGCGAAACGGTCGCCTTTACCGGGCACAGCGGCTGCGGGAAGACCACGGCGCTGCGGCTTTTGATGAGCGTTTACGAGCCGGACGGCGGCCGGCGGTATTACACCGGCCAAAACGGAGAACGCGTCAGCCTCTCCTCCGCCTGCCGCCGCCTTTTTGCCTATGTGCCCCAGGGCTGCGCTTTGATGAACGGCACCATACGGGAGATAGTCGGCTTTGCCGAGCCGGATGCGGCGCGGGATGAAGCCAGGCTCGGGCAGGCCCTTCGTATCGCCTGCGCTTATGAGTTCGTTTCGGAGCTGGCCGACGGCGCGGATACCCTGCTGGGCGAGCGCGGCGCGGGACTTTCCGAGGGTCAGATGCAGCGGCTCGCCATTGCGCGCGCGCTGTTCTCCGGCAGTCCGATCCTGCTGCTGGACGAGGCCACCGCGGCTCTCGACACCGACACGGAGCGGCGGCTGCTGCAAAACCTGCGGACGCTGACGGACAAGACCGTGGTCATCGTGACCCACCGCCCGGCGGCGCTGACGATTTGTGACAGAGTATTGGAATTTACGGAGAACGGGGTGATCTGCCGTGACAGGTGAAGAATACCGTGCCGCCGTTCTTGACGTAGCGTTCCTTGCCGCCTGCGCGGTGAATGATACGGTGCCGGACGCGGAGCGTGTCGGAAAAATGGATCCGGAAAAACTCTTCAAAGCCGCGGACCGCCACATGCTCACCGGCATAACCGCCATGGCGCTGGAAAGCGCGGGCGTGAGGGACGACGCCTTCACCCAGGCCAAAGGCAAGGCCGTCTTCAAGGCGGCGGCCTTTGACGCGGAGCGCGGCGCCGTCCTTGCGAAATTTGAGGAAGAAGGCATCATGTATGCCCCTATGAAGGGCTGTGTTCTGAAAGAGCTGTACCCGAAGCTCGGTATGAGGCAGATGTCGGATAATGATATTCTGTACGACGATACCCGGACGCATGACGTTAAGGCGATAATGGAAGGCCTCGGCTTTTCCTCCGGTCCCTCCTTCGGCCGAGGCGTTCACGACCATTACTTCAAGCCTCCGGTCTTGAACTTCGAGATGCATCGCTCCCTGTTCGGCGTCGGACATAACGTCAAATTCGTAGAGTATTATAAAGACGTCAAAAGCCGTCTGATACGGAACGAGGGCAGCCGATACGGGTATCATTTCAGCGACGAGGATTTCTATATCTACATGATCGCCCATGAGTATAAGCATTATTCCGGCAGCGGGACCGGTCTGCGGTCTTTGCTGGATACTTATGTATTCCTGAAAAAAAAGGGCGAAGGGCTGGATTGGTCCCATATTGCCGGGGAGTTGGAGAAGCTGGACATTTCCGCCTTTGAGGAACAGAACCGCAGCCTCGCCATGCGGCTGTTCAGCGGCGATGAGCTTACCGGGGCGGACATCGAAATGCTCGACTATATAGCCTCCTCCGGAACCTATGGCACCTGGGCAAACCGCGCAAAAAACCAGATCGCCCGAAAGGGCCGCGCAGGATATCTTTTCTCCAGGATGTTTCTGCCGCTCGGGACGATGAAGACGCTTTATCCCGTGCTTGACGCCGTTCCTGTACTGCTCCCGTTTTGCTGGATATTCCGGCTTGTCAAGGCCCTGATCACAAAGCCCCGCAAGGTATTGTTTCAGCTGAAAGCGGCATTCAGGTAAAGCTTCCGAATTCCGAAAGGGGCGATACGGTCTGCCCGGCGTCCGCGCCGCGGGCGCGGATGCGCGGTACGGGTGAACAGTCTTCCGAAGAACGCCCGGAAGCATGCTGCCGCCGAAGCGGCATATAAACGGCAGGGAGAATGAAATATGAGAAAATTTGCGGTATTCAGCGGCTTTCTCGGCTCGGGCAAGACTACGACGATGATGGCCCTGACCCGGTATTACACGGAGCATCACGGCAAAGCCGCCATGATCTCCAACGATCTCGGAGCCGGCGTGACTCTTGCCGACGACCGGCTGGCAAAGCTCAGCGGCGTAAACGCGTCGCAGATCACGGACTCATGCATCTGCTACTGCCACGACGTGCTTACCGACAGGCTGAACTCTTACTATGCCGACGGCTGCGAGCTCGTCGTTTCTGATATCCCCGGCTTCGGCGTCGGGGCGCTGGAGCACGTGTATCACGGTCTGAGCGAGGAATATCCCGGAGAATTTGAGTTTGCTCCCTTCACCGTGCTCATCGAGCCGCGCAGCGCGGCTCTTCTTCACGGCGGAAACGCCGGAGACGTGGGATATATCCTGCGCGCGCAGCTCAAGGAGGCCGATCTCATCGTGCTGAACAAGAGCGATCTGCTCCGGCCCTCCGAGCTCGAAGCGCACAGGAGCCGGCTTGCCGAAGATTTCCCGCAGGCGAAGGTCATTTCCATCAGCGCGCTGACGGGGGACGGCCTTGAGGAGCTCTCCGCGGCGCTGAAGAACGGCAAAGCGTCCATGCGGCATCCGGATATAGACTATGACGGCGAAGATCTGCAGAACGCGATGGATCGGATCACCGAATATTATCTCGAGTATGCCGCCCGTGTCTGCTGCGATGATTTTGACGGCGCAGACTATCTGTCGGATATCGCGCGCATGGCGCAGGCCGAGCTGAAGGCCGGAGGCTATGAGATCCCCCACATGAAGCTGCTTGCCTGGGAGCCCGAAGGCGATTTCGGCAAGGTCGACCTGCTCGGAGCGGACCGGCCCATAGAGGTCGCGAGGCGCTTTGCGGCTCCCTGTACCGATATCGCGGTCGTGCTGAACGCAAGCGCCGTCTGTCCGGCAGCCGCGCTGGACGAGATCGTCATGGGCGCGGTAAACGCCGCTTCCCGCCTTTATCAGCTCGATCTCAACATTTTCAAAAAAGAGTTCTTCAATCTGGGCGAGTGACCGCCGTCATTCCGGGGTCTTTTAAGGGCGCAGTCTCCATGCCGTTTTGAGACTGCGCCCTTATCTCTGCCGCCGATCCACTTGCGCAAAGCGCCGACATGTGATAGAGTATGCGCTGAGCGTGGCGCGCCTGTCCCCTGCCCCGTTCAGCACATACGGTAAAGGAACGACAAACATGTATTATTCGGCGATCGGTATCATTGCCGTATTGATCCTTCTTATCGAAAATCAGGATATCCTGTTCAAGCGCGGCGTCGGCTCGGACGCCCCCGTATGGAAGGTATACCGCCGTTTTCTGTTCGCGGTTACGGTATACTACGTCACGGATATACTTTGGGGCGTGATCGAAAGCCGGAAGCTCCCCGGCCTGCTGTTCGCCGACACGCTGGTCTATTTCATCGCCATGGCCGTGGGCGTGCTTTTCTGGACGCAGTACTCGGTGACCTATCTCGACGAGGGCAACGCTTTCGGGCGTTTTCTGATGTACGCCGGGCGCGTCCTCTGCGCCGCGGTCACGGTGGTCGTCGCGGTCAACATCTTCACTCCGGTGCTCTTCGAGATCGACGCTCAGTGCGTATACAGCGCCAAGGTCCTCAGATACGTGCTGCTCGGAGTACAGATCCTGCTGCTTCTGCTGATATCGGTATATGCCCTGCTTTCCCTGGCGCGCAAGAAGAACGCGGCGACGAAGCGATACCGCACGCTTGCTCTTTTCGGCCTGATCATGGCCGTTTTTCTCGCCGCTCAGCTTTGGTTTCCCTATCTCCCGCTCTATTCCATCGGCTATATGCTCGGGCTCAGCCTGCTGCACACCTTTGTCGTCAACGATGAAAAGGAAGGGTTCAAAAGGGGGCTCGTGGAGTCGCTCCAGCGCGAAAAGCGGCAGCATGATAAAATAAAATCGGCCATGCAGCTTGCTTATACGGATCCTCTTACCGGCGTGAAAAACAAGCACGCGTTCATTGAGGCCGAGCAAAATATCGACCGCCGCATAGACGACGGCACGATATCCCGGTTCGGCGTCGTGATCTTCGATCTGAACGACCTCAAAAAGGTCAACGACTCCCGCGGGCACGAGCTCGGCGACCGGTATATCGTCGACGCCTGCAGGATGATATGCGTCTGCTTCAGGCACAGTCCCGTCTATCGCATCGGCGGAGACGAATTCGCCGTGATCGCCGAAGGCGCGGATTACGAGCTTCTCGACGAGCTGCTTGAAAGCTTTGACGGGCAGATGAACGCAAACTCCGCGCAGGGCTCGTTCGTGATCGCCTCCGGCTGCGCCCGCTTCGATCCCGGTACCGACAACAGCTTCAGCTCCGTTTTCAAGCGCGCCGACGAAACGATGTACCGGAGAAAGCGGCTGCTCAAACACGCTTCGGGCAGCGTTCCCGAGACGGCGCGGCATAAATAAACGCCCTCCCCTGCAATCGCAGCGGATGGCTTCATTTCTTTGCCCGGACATATTTCTGAGCCGGCCGATCCGTCATGGATCGGCCGGCTCGGAATTTGATCATATTCACCGTGAAACGGTGCACTCCACGCCGAGAGCTCTGTACCTTTCGCAGACGGCATCCACTTCCTCGGCCTTCATCAGTTCGAGCGCTTCGAGCGTATAGGGTATGTCCAGCGCGGCGTACTTGCCCATGCCCATGCGGTGATACGGGAGCAGCTGCAGCGCCGCGTCCTCCCTGCCGAGAGAGAGTATGAATTCCGCAGTGGCTTTGATATTTTCTTCCGTGCTGTTCACGCCCGGGATGAGCGGCTGGCGGAAAAGGATATTCGCCCCCGCGCCGGCAAGAAAACGGGCGTTGGAAAGAATTCGCTCGTTGCCGAGCCCGGTATACTCTTTGTGCTTTTCCGGGTCCATGAGCTTCAGATCGAAATAGAAGGTATCCGTCAGCGGCAGCACCGCTTCGAAGGCGCTTTGGGGCACGCAGCCGCAGGACTCCACGCAGGTATTTATCCCGCCCTCCCTGCACAGCTCGAAAAGGCTTTTGACGAATTCGGCGTGCGTCAGCGGCTCGCCGCCCGAGACGGTCACTCCGCCGCCGGAGTTTTCATAGAAGATCTTGTCCCGGCGGACCTTGTCGTAAACCTCGTCCACGCTCATTTCCCTGCCGTAGCGCACGAGCGCGCCGTAGAAGCAGCCGTCGACGCAGTCGCCGCAGTCATCGCACTTTTCCCGGTCGATGCGCTTATCGGGCTCGGGCAGTATTGCGCCCCTGGGGCATTTTTTCGCGCAGCGTCCGCAGTGCTGACACAGGTTTGCGAGGAAGCCCACCTGCATCCTGTCGACGAGATTTTCGGGATTGGCGCACCAGCGGCAGCGCAGCGGGCAGCCCTTGAGGAAAACCACGGTGCGTATGCCCGGGCCGTCGTGGATGGAATAGCCCTGAATATTTTCGACCAGCGCGGTAAGTGCCATGTATCATACCTCTTTCTTTGCCGTCAGACTCGGTTTTTTCTTCCGGGGCCTGGTGAGTCCGGCGGACTTGCGGTTGTTGTATACGTTGAAGGCGACGGCCAGCACGATGATGACGCCCTGCACGGCCTGGGAGTAATTGGTGTTGATATTGAGCATGACTATCATGTTTTCCACTATTCCCGCGAGCAGCGCGCCGAAAACGGCGCCGGCGATATCGCCGTAACCGCCCATGATGTCCGCGCCGCCCACGACGAGGGCAAGCATGATCATCATTTCATAGCCCTGCGCGGTAGTGGCGGAGGTGACGTAGTTCATGCTGGTAAGCACTATGCCGCCCACACAGGCAGTGAGGGAGCATATCACGTAGCAGCCCACGCGGAAAACGCGGGAATTGATGCCCACCAGCTCCGCGGCGGCGCGGTTGGCGCCCACGGCGTAAACGCGGCGTCCGAAAACCGTGAAGGCGAGTATCAGCCCTACGATCACGGCGACCGCGACAAAAATGACGATCGGCATGGGTATGCCGAAAAGCCTGGAGTTGGCTATGCGGTAGAAAAAGCCCTCCGTGTTTGTAAGGTGGATGAAGGAGCCCTTCAGTATGGCGGAGGCGAGACCGTAAAGCAGCTTGCCGGTCGCCAGCGTCACCACGAAGGAGGGCAGCATGAGGTAGGCGTCGCATACGCCGTGGAGTATGCCCACGGCTATCGCCGCCAGCACCGCCAGCACAAGGCCCACGGCGAAAGCGCCGTCTGTCATGCCGTGACCGTTATAGTACCACAGGCAGATAACGCTTGTAAAGGCTGCCGTAGAGCCCATGGCAAGGTCTATGCCGCCGGTCAGCATGGCGAGCAGCATGCCGCAGCACATGATGCCGTATATGGCTATCGACATAAGTATTGTGCGCAGGTTGCCGAGGGAGAAGAAGCTGCGGTTGCCTATCAGCATTATGACGAGCAGTACGGCGAGGATCAGTCCGCGCTGCGCCCAGACGTTGGCAAATATGTTTCTGTTTTTCATAATACCTCTCCTTCCTTTGCGGCGACGCCGGAGGAGGCGAGCAGGACTGCCTGCTGCGTGGCCTTGTGATCCTTGAACTCCTGGAAGAAGGTACCGTTGTGCAGCACCAGGACCCGGTCTGACACCTCGGTAAGCTCGGCGAGATCGGACGAGACCATTATAATGATCGCGCCCTTGTCCGCCAGCTTCCGCATGTATACATACAGCTCCGCCTTTACGCCAACGTCGACGCCCACGGTGGGCTCGTCGAGTATCAGCACGTCGACGTCGCGGCTGAGCCAGCGGGCGAGTATCACCTTCTGCTGGTTGCCGCCCGAGAGATTTTGTACCGGCAGCCTGCGCATGGCCGGACGCACGTCGTAATCCGCTATTGCCTTCTCGGCGTGGCCGATCTCGTCCTTTCCCTTGACTATGCCGCCGCTGCTGAGCCGGTCGTAGCTGGATATCGCGATATTGCGGAGTATGGACAGCTGCGGGAAGAAGCCCTCCGTGCGCCGGTCCTCCGGCACCATGCCGAAGCCGGCCTTGATGTTCTTCGCCACGCTGCGGCTCACCGGCCTGCCGTCGAGAGTGATGCTGCCTTTGTAATTCTTTATCGCTCCGTAAATGCAGCTGACGAGCTCCGTCCTGCCGGAGCCTACCAGCCCGCCTATGCCGAGTATCTCGCCGCCGCAGGCTTTGAAATTGATATCATGCAGTAGCTTGCCGAGCTGCAGGTCCCTGACCTCGATGCAGTGATCCGGGTTTACGTTGGGCGTTCTCACGCCGGTTTTTTCTATCTCGTGCCCTATCATCATGGACGTGACCGTATCGGCCTCGACCGTTTTGGAGTCCACCACGCCGACGACCTCGCCGTTGCGCATGATGGTAAGGCGGTCGGTGACCCGGTAGATCTCCTCAAGGCGGTGGGAAATGTACAGTATGCTCGTCCCGCGCTCGCGCAGCCCCTCCATCGTTACGAAAAGCTGCTCGGTCTCGCTCGCGGAGAGAGAAGTCGTCGGCTCGTCCATGATGAGGAGCTTCGCCTCGGTGGACAGGGCCTTGAGTATCTCGGTCATCTGCCGCTGCGCCATGCCCATGGTAGCCACGAGCGTATCGGGCTTGAGGATGAAGCCGTATCTGTCTATGAGCTCCTGCACCCGGCGGCGCATTTCCTTCCTGTCGGGCAGACCGTGCTTCATGAGCTCGTGGCCCAAAAAGATGTTTTCCGCAACAGTCAGCTCCGGCACCAGCGACAGCTCCTGATAAATGACGGATACGCCCGCCTCCGCCGCGTCGTGGCGGTTATTGATCTGCACGTGCTTCCCGTCGATGTATATCTCGCCGTCGTCCTTCGTATATACGCCGGTGATTATCTTGATTATGGTGCTTTTGCCCGCGCCGTTTTCGCCCATCAGCGCGTGGATCTCGCCCTTGCGGATCTCGAGATTTACGTTTTTCAGCACCTGTATGCCGTTGAAGGATTTGCATATGTTTTCGGTCCGGAGGATCAGTTCTTCGTTCATCACGCGTTTCCTCCCTTCGCCTTCGCCTGAGCCTCGAGCAGCGCCTCTTCCGCGTTGTTCCTGTCCGCCATTGCCTTAAGACGGCGCGCCGTGATCGCGGCAAAGCCGGCGTCGCTCATTATGGCTATAAGAATGACTGCGCCCTGGAAAACGTACTGCCAGGAGGTATCCAGGCCGTACTTATACATGCCGTTGTTTACCAGCGTCATGAATATCGCGCCGAGGAAGGCGCCGACGGTATCGCCCCTGCCGCCGCCCAGCATAACGCCGCCCACCACGCAGGCCGCGACGGCGTTGAAGCCCATGCCGCCGCCCAGACTGAGGTAGGCCGTCTGCTGATACGCCACGGTGAATACCGCCGCCACGGCGCAGCAGGCGCCGCAGACGGTAAAGGTGCTTATCTTCATGCGCCTTACGTTCACGCCGCTCATCTCCGAGCTTTTGGAGTTGGAGCCCATGGCGTAGGTGTGCAGGCCGTAGCGCGTGCGGGTAAGTACGAACCAGGCGATCACGGTGAGAACGATCCATACTATCACGATGTAATAAAATCCGCTGATATGCCTGCCGAGCATCAGAAAGGCCTTGTTTTTTATCTCCTGGCTCATTACCGTACCGCTTTCGTCCTTAAGTATCGTCAAAAGGCCGAAGCCCGTGAAGACGAAGCCGGTCGCGAGAGTGGTGATAAAGTCGTTGAGATAAAAGCGGGTAATGACCCAGCCGTTGAAAAAGCCGCATGCCGCGCCGATCACCACGGCGGCAAGCAGCACCGCGGGCCAGGGCAGCCCCATGCAGGCCAGGCGGCAGGCGACTATGCCGGTAAAGCAGATTATGCCTCCGGAGGACAGGTCGATACCGCCCCCGATAAGGACAAAGGAGACTCCCACGCATATTATGCCGGTGTAGGCGGATACGCGCAGTATCTCCTGAATATTCCGAAGCTTGAGAAAGCTGTCCGCCGATGCGGCGAATATCGCGGAGAGCACCGCGATCAGGCCGAGGGTGATCAGCTTCCGCGTGAATTTCTGACTTATTTTCAAGGCTTCCACTCCCTTGATGAAAGAATAGCCGGTCTATTCCGCTCCTTTACGGTCCTTCGGGCCGTATCTGCGGCTTCGGCGGAGGCCCATGAAGGGCCTCCGCCCGGATCATTGCCCTGCGAAGCTTTATTGATTATCAGTAGTTGTAGGCGCTCATATCCCAGTGCGCGCCGCGGATGGTCTCGATGACGTTCTCGGAGGTAACGTTCTTGGTGGGCAGCAGTACGTTGGCGAAGAACTCGTTGTTCAGCTTCTTGGAGTTCACGCCCATCTGCACGTAGTTCATGGCGCTGACCATGGCCGCGTAGCCCTCATAGAAGGGATCGGAATAGCTGGTGCCGGTGACCTTGCCCTGCGCGATCGCGTCGAGAACGGCGGGAATGCCGGAGTAGCCCCAGATGATGATGCCGTCGTCCTGGCGGCCTGCCGCCTCGATGGCCTGGGAGGCGCCGATGGCGGTGTTGTCGTTGACGCAGTAGAGCACGTCGATGTCCTTATACTTGGTCAGGACCTCGCTGGCGGCCTGATAGCCCACCTCGATGGAGGTAATGGTCTGAGCGTAGTCCTCCAGGATCTCGAACGCTCCGGTCTTCTTGGCGTAGTCCTCAAAGCCCTGGCCCATGGTGCAGGCAAGCTTGAGCTCGGCGGGAACGTCGAGGATGACGGTCTTGGCGCCGGAGGGGACCATTGCGGAAATGACCTCGGCGGCCTCGTAGCCGGCGTCATAGGTGGTGTTCTGAATGTGCGCGGTGTGTACGCCGGAGGCGCCGTTGTTGATGGTGATGACGGCTATGCCGTGCTCCTCGGCCTCGGCTATGGTGGAGTTGAGCGCGGTGGCGTCCATGGCGTTGAGGAAGATCACGTTGACGCCCTGGGTGATGCACTCGTTCATCAGGTCGATCTGATTGCTGGGATTGAAGCCCGCGTCATAGGTATCGAGAGTGATGTTCGGGTAAAGGGCTATGGCTTCCTGCATGCCCTTGAGGATCACGGGGAAGTCTTCCTGTCCGGCGCCCATCGGGATATAGGCCATCTTGCAGGCCGCGCCGCCGTTGATGTCAACAATGGGCTTGTCGTGGGTCTCTGCTTCGGTCGCGGAGCCGCCGCCGGCATTGCCGCTGCATCCGGCAAACAGTGCCAGGACAAGAACGATCGCGAGAACGGCTGCTAAAAGCTTGGTTTTCATTTTCTGTTCCTCCGTTTTTATTATTGTTTGTTTTCTTTTTTTATTTCCGATGGGTCTCCCCATCCGTCCTGCAATTTGTCACAGCTCGAATTCGCTGCGGTATATCACGTCGTCCTGTATGCCCTGAGAGAGCTGGACGAAGTAGGCGCTGAAGCCGCCTATGCGTACTATCAGGTCGGGATAATCCTCCGGGTGAGCCTTGGCGTCCTTAAGCTGCTCGCTGTCGAGGATGTTGTACTGTATGTGGGAGCCGCCCGCCTTCATGTAGGCGTTGGTATATGCCACGAGCTTGTCGATGCTCTCGTCGGAGCGCAGCAGCGAGGAATTGAACTTCTGGTTGAGCACCGCGGCGCAGCATACGCTGCTGTATTCGCTGTGCAGCGCGCTGCGGAGCACGGCGGTGGGGCCGTTTTTGTCCGCGCCCCTCATGGGGCTGAGCGAGCCGTCGTTCAGAGGCTCCAGCGCGGGACGTCCGTTGGGCAGAGCTCCGGCGCCGAGGCCGCCGAAGTAGTGCCACGCGAGGCCCTCGCGGGAAATGATCATGTTTCGGAACGGGGCGTTGTCATATGAATATATGATCTCGGCGCTGCGGTCGGAGACGCGCTTTACCATCTCGTCCGCCTCGTCGATATCGTTGCCGTACTTCGGCTGGCGCAGGCAGAGCTGACGTATCTCTTCTCCCCTCACGCCGGCGAAGTTGCTGTCCAGCGCGTCCATGAGTTCGTCCATGGTGAGCGTCTTTTCGTCATATACGAGACGCTTTATGGCCACGAAGGAGTCCGCCACGTCGATTATCGCGCGGTCGGAAACGCCGAACATCGAGTAATCCGGGTGCGCCTTGCACAGGTCCTGCCCCAGGTCCATGCCGGCCTCTATGCCGAGGATGGACAGCAGCGGGGTGCGGATATATTCATGGCACATGTCGCGGGCGACCGCTCCGAGCCACAGGGCCTTGTGTATCAGAGCCTTTTCCTGGCGGAAGAAGGCCTCGTACAGCTCTTCGAAGGTTTTGAAGCCGCGCGGATCGCCGGTCTCAAGGCCGGTTTTCACGCCGTTGATATCCAGGCCGTTGTGAAGGGTCAGGTGCAGAACGGCGGCCAGGTTGTAGGCGGCCACGCCCTCCGCGCCGTAATGCTCCGCCCTGTTGGGCAGGCAGGGATACACGCAGCCCAGTCCGCGCCACTCCACGGCCTCCTCGAAGGGGATGCCCCAGTCCATGTACTTGCGTATCATGACCTCGTCGCTCTGGAACAGAGGTATACCGCCGCGGGTCTCGAGGTTGGTGCGTATGGCCTTGTTCATCATCCAGTCGGGGGTCTGCTCATTCCAGCGCAGGCCCACGGTGGGGCTGGAAAGCTTCAGCTTGGCGACGACGTGGAGGATAAGGTAGCTCAGCTCGTTGGACATATCGGTGTGATCCTGTCCGAGTCCTCCTACCATCACGTTGTTGATGCCGTAGTTGATCTGATGGGTCTCCTTGTTCATGTCGTCGGACACGAAGGTCTGCGTGCCCCAGCGGCCTATCATGTCGGCGAGAGCAGAGGCGAGCTGCTCCAGCGGCACGCCGTCGGCAAGATCCTTTTTGAAGTATCCGTAAAGGTACTGGTCGGCGCGCGCCCAGTGGCTGTTGTTCTGCATGGGGTTCTCGAACATCTTGGCCAGAGAGCACATTTCCATGAACTGCAGGGCCTCGCGGAAGGTGCGCGGAGGATTTTCCGGGACCCATTCGCAGGTCTCGGCTATTTTTTCAAGCCTTGCCCTCTCGGCGGGATCGCTCTCGGCGGCGGCCATTTCGCGGGCAAGCGCGGCATAGCGTCTGGAATGGTCTATCGTGGCCTGCAGGACGATCATCGCGGCTTTCCAGAAATATACCTTATTCACGTCAGTGCCTCCGGCGGCGATATAATCGTCTATATGCTCCCGGCAGCGTTCGATATAATTCTTAAGTCCCGCGGGAAGGATATTGGGCCAGTCGAGAGCGGAGGTACTCTGTCCGGTTATTCCGTTCTGAAGCCCGGGATCGCGCAGCTTCGCGGCCTCGGTCTGCTTTGCCCAGTCCCCCACCAGCTCATGCCAGGCGTCGTAAGTGCGCTTGGGCATGCATATGGGTTCGAAAATGCGTACCGCCTCGCGCAGGACTTCGAGCTCTTCCTTATCGAGCACGGCGGACGCGTCCAGCGTTACGCCGATCACGCCGTCGTCGTTCCAGATATCGTGGATGTAATCGCCGCAGACGTTGATCGCCGTCTGGCAGCCGATGACGCCGGTCGTGGGACGGCCGACGATCTCGTCAAAGGGATGGATCTTTATGGGTACGTTGTCCATGACCTTTTTAAGCATTTTCGCGATACGGATCTCAAGATCGTCGCCCTCGGTCTCGCGCCAGGACTCCACGGTAAGACGCTCGCGGTCCACGTATACCCGCCAGGGCGCCGCCTTCATGGCCGCGCGCCAGGCCTTGTTTCTCTCGCTCAGTTCAAGCGCGTCTATCTGCTCCAGAAGAGAGCGGTCAATTTCATACATGGCGATTACCTCCCGAAATCAACTTATAGTCAAGTGCGCATGTGATTATAGCAGACCGTTATTCCGGAATATCCGCCGCGGCTCGTGCTATAACAAATCGCGGGTACCGGAACTCGGTTTTCGTGCTCGCCGTCGGGAAAGAGCGGGGTTTTTTTACGGTTTTATTACCTGAGTCAATGATATCCCATTACTCCGCTACCGTCAACCGTTCCAGATATGAAATAATACTATACCTGGCCGAGTGACTTTCGTTTACAGGGGTGTTATAATAGCTGCAGCATATAGTTATAGCTGAAAGGTCGGTCGGATATGGCAGATATCAACATGCGGCAGATCGAAGTATTTCTCTGCGCCGCCAAGTATCAGAACATTTCCAAAGCCGCGGCTGAGCTGTATATCAGCCAGCCCGCGCTGAGCAAGACCATCTCCAGGATCGAAAAGGATTACGGCAGCCCCCTTTTCTGCCGCACCAACCGCGGCGTCAGGCTTACCGACGAGGGCAAGGAGCTGTATTCCCGGCTCGACTTTGAATTTCACCGCTTCCGCGTAAGCGTGGAGGGCATACTGAACCGCAAGCGTTTCGATCCGTCCGACACGCTGCGCATAGGCAGCCTTAACCGCGAGGTCATTTATCTCGTCGCGCAGGAACAGATACAGGCATACAGGCTCCGGCACCCCGAGGTGCGTATCGAGCTTGAGCGCTACGACGCCTACTCCCTGCGCAGAAAGCTTCTGTGCGAAGAGCTTGACCTTATCATGACGCGGGACTCCGAGCTCATCCCGCCCGAGGAATTCGAAACGCTCTTCATGTGCGAATATCCCGTGTTTTTCCTCGTCCCTCTCTCCCTTTCGGACGCCGGAGTGGACGCGCTGAACGGGAAAACGCTGTTTCTCGAGTCTCCGGTACAGCGCCGGCGCGCCGAGGAGATCTGCGGAGATTACGGCATAGTTCCCGGAGACGTGCGTTACGCCGGCTCGTACTCCATGCTGGCGACGCTTATCTGCCGCGACGGCGGCTTCTCCATAGACAGCAAAATGGTGCTTTCCGACGCGGAGGAGGCGAGCATAGCCTATCTTCCGGTCAAGCGCGCTTTTCACGGGCGCGTGGAGTCGGCCTGGCGCCGCGGACATATTTCTCCGCTCGCCGCCGATTTCGCGGCGTTTCTGCGTCCCGGAGAGGCCGCTTTGCCCAACGCGTGACGTTCCGGGATACACATATATTATTGAGGAGAACAGGACCATGAATATCAATCCGGAGCTTCTTAAAGAAATAGACGCCATAGAGCTGAGCCCTTCCAACCGCGCGTGGCGCGAGGCCGTCCGGAACGCGGAGTGGCGCATACACGGGGACCGGCAGCGTCTTGCCATGGAGTCCTGGCGCTCTACCGAGGGCGAGGATCTTGAGATACGCCGGGCCAGGCTTCTCGCTCACGTGCTCGATCACATGCCGATAGACATACTGCCCTTCGATCTTATCGTCGGGCGGGCCACGCCCTCCGTGCTCGGCTGCGCCACCGCAATGGATATCTGCGGGGATTACATTCCCGCCATATGGAACGACGACGGCCGCGTGGACGCCACCATGGACGCGAGCGTGCTCCTTGACGGAGAAACGCTCGGTATCCTGCGTGAGGCCGCGCGTCTTTTCGGCGGAAAGACCGCGCCGGACCTCTCCTACAAGGCGTGGGAGGAGGCCGTCGGTTCCTTCGGCAGGGACATGGAGGACGCCAAGCTGAAGGACCCCTCGCTCGACGCCGCCGTCTTCGGCCAGGTCACCACCGCGCTGAACTGGGATAAGATACTCTCCGTCGGCCTGGGCGGGTATATCGCCGAGGCCGAGGCGCACCTTGCCGAATTCCGTGCCGGAACGGACACCGACATTTCAAAAGCGTATTTCTGGGAAAGCGCGGTCATCGTGCTGCGCGCGGTCATCCGCGTCGGCGAACGCTACGCGGTGCTTGCCGAGGAAAAAGCCGCCGTAGAGACCGATCCCGGACGCGCCGGCGAGCTTCGGGAAATCGCGCGCGTATGCCGCCGCGTCCCGGAAAACCCGCCGGGCTCCTTCCGCGAGGCGCTGCAGCTCATGAGCCTTTGCGGTCTTGCCAAGATATCCGAGCACCCGATGCACGGCAATCCCCATTGGGGCCGCGCAGACCGGTATCTCTATCCGTTTTTCATGCGCGATATCGAGAGCGGCGTTCTGACCGCGGCGCGGGCGGGCGAGCTTATCGCCGATCTTATCGGGCGCTGGGGCACTCAGTGCTTCGTTCAGCCGCGCAGTCAGAAGCTGTCTCATCAGATCAATTTCTGCATCAACAACATAATGGTCGGCGGCGTGGATAAGCAGGGCCGCGACGCGAGCAACGAGCTGAGCTATCTCATACTGCACATGGTCGGCCTGCTGAAGCTCTCCTCCCCCACCGTCGGGCTGAAATGGAGCCGCGTCACTCCGGACTGGCTGATGAAAAAGGCCATACGCACCAACATGGAAACTCGCGGCGGCATCCCCCTGTTCGAAAACGACGACGCGGTCGTCGCCCACTACGTCCGCGACGGCATACCCTACTCCGACGCGGTGGAATGGGCGGGGCTCGGCTGCGTGTATCCCTGCATCCCCACCAAGGCCGAGCATACCGGCGCCCACGGACTCGGCGCCTTCAACGTGGCGGGCTGCCTGCATCTCGCGCTGCACAACGGTCTTGATATAAACGGCAGGCAGACCGGACTGCCCACCGGAGATCCGCGCACCTTCGACAACTTCGAGCAGCTTTACGGCGCTTTTCTGCGCCAGCACCGTCATATAAGCCACGGCTGCTTCCGTCTGGGCAATATCGCCCGGCGCATCGAAAAGGATTATATCCGCCTGCCGCTCATCTCGGTCCTCGGGCTGCAGTTCTGCATGGACGCGGGACGCGATACCGTGGACGCGGACCCCGAGCACACTCTGCAGGGCATAGGCGACCGCGGCATAATCGACGCCTCCGACGCGCTTTACGCCGTAAAGTATCTGGTATTCGACGAAAAAAAGCTCACCATGGACGAGCTCATGGACGCGCTTGACAGCGACTTTTCCGGCGAGCGCGGCGAGGAGATACGCCGGCTCTGCCTTGCCGCCCCGAAGTTCGGCAACGACCTTGAGGGCCCCGACATGATGGCAAGACGCGTCAGCGACGACAGCGCCGCCATAATCAAAAGCTACGACAACTCCCCCTTCCCGCCCATCATGATCGCGCGGGAGGGCCTCGCCTGGCATTATCTCGGCGGGCTCGGCGTCGGCGCGCTGCCCAGCGGCCGCAAGGCGCTCGAGCCCCTGTGCGACGGCTCCATATCCCCCATGCGCGGCGCGGACAAAAACGGTCCCACGGCCGTGCTGCGCAGCGCGCTGACCGCCGGCTTCAAGGACTCCTACGCCCAGGTGCTCAACCAGAAATTCAGCGCCTCCCTGCTGCGCGGTGAGGACGGCGCGGAGAAGCTCTGCGCCTATACAAAAGCCTTCATGTCCGCGGGCGGTACCCACATACAGTACAACATCCTCGACAGCGAGGATCTTAAGGACGCGAAGGTCAGCCCGGAGGACCACGGCGACCTCATCGTCCGCATCGGCGGCTTCAGCGCCTACTTCGTACAGCTCTCCGAAGAGATACAGGACGACGTCATCCGCCGAAGCGAGCTGTCGCTCTGACCGCTCACAGACCGCGATAAAAAAGCGCAGACCGCGATACGAAATCACGGTCTGCGCTTTTTGATTTCCGTTTTTTGAAACGCCTTCCCGCGTCCCTGTCAGGTGGCCGCGTCCGCGGGCGTATAGACCACGCCGTCGCCGTATATGGTCGTCCAGTCGTTCTTCATGGATACGGGTATCCAGTCGAATTCCTCACACAGCGCGTACATTTTGTCCGCCTTGCTTTGGCTGCCGTTCTCCCGCTCCGTATCGTCGCAGCAGAGCATGAACGCAAGGCTCCTGTAAGGATTGCCGCTCGTAACGAATTCCGCCATGCTGCTGTCGCCCGTGCTGTTGCCGAAGGAGAGCACCGGCTGCTGCCCTATCTCCTGCATGATGACCGAGACCTTGTTCATTTTGAGATTTTTTATTATGAATTCGCCGCCGAGCACCAGCTTTTCACCGTCGGAAAAGACGTAATCCAGTCCGTCCTCGCCGCCCTGAGCGTTCGATACTATCGTCTCGTCCGAGCCTATGATCTGTCTGTTGGGTATATCAAGGGGAGAATCATCCACTATCCCGCGGACTATCAGCCGGTCGGTGCCGCTGACGATGTATACCGTGAAGCCGTTGTCCTGCAGATGATCCACGACCTGCAGCATGGGCAGATACCAGCCGTCGCCGCGCTTCATGCCTGCGTAGCTCGGCATGGGAAGCTGCTTGAACGCCCGGATATATTCGTTGAACTCCTCCAGCGTCATGCCCGCGAAGGCCGAGGCTACGGCCCTGCCGTGGTCGACCTCCAGCCCGGGGAAGGATTTGCCCGTTTCGTTTTGTTCCTTTATCCTGTTTGCCGTCTCGCGCTCGAAATCCGACGCCTTGTCCCTGTATTCCGGGTCCTCCAGCACGCGGTATTCGAGCAGCGTATAGTCAAAGTAATTCGGGTCGGTCTCGCAGAAAAGCGTCCCGTCCAGATCGAATACGGCGACGCGGTCCCGCTCGGGGATATAGTCCGGGCTGTCTTCGTCCGTCACGGCCTCGACGTACGCCGTCAGAGCTTCCGCGGCGGCGGAGCCGTCCGTCCACAGCGAAAGCGGGTCTTCCGTCCTGCCGGCGTCGGCAAAGCGCCGCAGCATCACCGCGGTCTGCGCGCGGGTGAGCTGTCCGTCCGGGCTGAGCAGGCCGCCGCTCATGCCCTCGATAACGCCCGAGCCTACCGCCCACTGCATCGCCGGCATGTATTCCTCTTTTACGTCGAACGCGTCGTTATAGCTGAGGATATTCGTATCCTCCCCCACGCTGACGTCCATACCGCAGTATTTTGCCGTGTTCCACAGCAGCAGGGCGGTCTCTCCGCGGGTCAGCACGTCCCCCGGGCCGAAGCGTCCGTCGGGGCAGTCGACTATCTTCTCCTCCGCGGCCCAGTGCGCCGCCTCGGCATACCAGCTGCCCTCCTCCGTGTCGGAGCAGGCCGCGGTCCGGTCCGCTGTCGGCTCGCCGGCCATTCTCCAGAGTATTGTAACGAGCTGGGCGCGGGTAAGCTTGCCCCCGGGGCTGAAGGCCGCTGCGCCCGTTCCGTTCATCAGTCCGTTTTGATATACGTATAACGCTCCGTCTGCGTACCACGCTCCCTCGGGCACGTCGGCAAAGGGCATGCCGCTGCGCCACATGGCCGCGCGGGCCGCGATATTGTTCTTCAGCTCGGTGAAGAAGAACATATAGTCGTAGATGTGGTAAGCTCCGTCCGGGAAAATGTCGATCACCGCGGGATACTCCTCCGCGCTGACGTCCGTTACGACAAGCTCTCCGCGCTCTCCGATATACGCCCCGCAAAGTCCCGGGATAGGCTCGGCCCCGGCAGACATCACCGCGCCGTGGTTTTTCGTCCTGTCCGCGGGCGTTCCGTCGGTCTTCCAGTTGAGCGGGTTTATCGAAAGCGCCTTCGTGCCCTCGGGGATCACCAGGGTGTCGGTCAGAGTTCCGTCCTCACAGTCAAAGCAGACCACCGTGCCCGTGTCCGTTTCTCCCCGGGCGGGAACTATCTGAGGATATTCCCGGGTCATTTCCTCGGTGACGGACCAGCCTATGCAATATACGGTGACGAGCCGTTCCCGCAGCGCGGACGCCTCGGCCCCGTCGCCGCCGAAGTATTCCTTCATCAGCTCCAGACACATCTGCGAGCCCTGGGAAAAGCCCGCGAGGATAATACCGCGTCCGCCGTTTTCGCAGTCGAGATACCGACGGAACGCGGCGGAAACGTCTCCGTAGGCCGTCTCAAACGCGGCGGCGCGCCTCTCCTCCGCGAGCTTGTACGCGTTCATGGACATCTGACGGTAGTACGGCGAAAACAGTCTTCCCGTATCCTCATATATGCCCTTTTCCATATCGAGAGCGTTGACGAACTTTGATTTCAGCTTGTCGTTGAGATCGAACGAGTTCGTCTCGCTCCTCGTGTCCACCGTCGGGCATATCAGGAAAATGTCCACGCCCGTATCTTCTCCCATACCGTAATAGGCCCAGCTCGCGCTGTCGGCGTAGTCCGGCGCGCCCCCGGAGTCTTCCGAGGCAAAGGCCGCGCAGGGCAGAAGCATGGCGGCGATAAGAACCCATGCGAGCAAAAAATACCGTTTTTTCATTGTCTGAACCTCCGAAAGAATGATCATATATCTATTTTCGGTAAACGAGCAGCGTCAGCGCGACGTAGAACGCCGTCATGCCGAAGAGTATGAGCGTCTGCTTCAGTCTGTGCTCCGTCAGCAGTCCGACAAATTCCCTCACCGCCGCGTTCGGCCAGAAATACCACTTTGTTTTCGCGCCCATGCCCACGGCCCGCATTTTTACCCGTCTCGCGAACAGGTTTCCGACCAGCTCATGCAGGCGGACCTGAGCGAGACTGCCGGAGACACGGTAATCGTAGCAGAACAGGAACGCTTCTCCCGCGAGCATCAGGAAGGCAAGAAGGATGCCCAAAAAATTGACCGTCCGCTTTCCCTCATGCCGTATGAGCGAAATATTCGATACGACCAGCGCCGCCGAAAAGCCGAGGATGAACGGCGCCGAAAGCAGCATATACAGCTTCGCGGAATTCAGCAGCGCGTGAAGGACCGCTTCGCCCGTATACAGGCCGGGCATGCGAAGCATGCGCAGGCACAGAACTACGTTCGTTACGAACACGGACAGGTCGAACAGCGCAAAGCCCATGTAATATACGGATTGTACTGCAGCTGTCCGCGCCACGCCCGCAGAAGCTCGATCAGCGTCACGAGGCAGAATGCCGCCGTCACCGCGCAGATCGCGGGGGCGCGCCTTTCGTTGCCTCCGAGCGAGAGCAGCGCGGCCGCGGCGGCCGCGATCGGCAGGAGATGAAACAGCTTCGGTTTTTTGTCCCTTGTATCAAATCGCAGCAAATTCATGGCTCTTCATATCTTCCAGAAAGCGTTTCAGTCCGGCGGGATATTCACTCTCCGCGTCAAGGCCCGTGTCTCCCGGAGCCACCGGCTTGTTTCCGCCGTGATAGTCGCTGCCGCAGGTAACGTACAGTCCGAAGCGTTCCGCAAGGGAAAGCATTTCCCCGCGCAGCGCGGCGTCAAAGCCGGAATAAAAGCATTCCAGGCCTTTCAGGCCGTATTCGGTCATGCGTTTTACGCGCCCTTCCATTTCCTTCCCGGATATCAGCTGTTCCCCGTCCCCGAACGCGGGATGCGCGAGGACCGCGGCTCCGCCGGCCTCCGATATGCCCCGTATGGCCTGCTCGGGGCGGATATTGTGATCATCCAAATGCATCAGGTCGATATAGCGCCTTATCGCCGCGTCTTTAGTCTCCGCGTATCCGTATTTGACCATCAGATTGGCGATATGCGGCTTGCCCGGATTGTCCAGCGCGAGCAGGGCGGATATCTCCTCCTCCGGAAAGCCGAAGCCGAAGCGGGTTTTGATAAATTCAAGCCTTGCCTCGGTCTTCTCCATGCGGAGGCGGTGTCCGAGCTCCGCGACGTTCTTTATCGCAGGCGATCCGGGATCGAACCCGTAGCCGAGGACGTGATATTTTCCGGACCCGTCCCTGCATGAAAGCTCCACGCCGCAGATAAAGCGCGGGTCTCCCGCCTTCAGCAGAGCGGGTATGATGACGCCGCATTTCAGCGTATCGTGGTCCGTGACCGAAAAGAGACCTATGCCGGCCTCTCTCACGCGGGAAATGATCTCAAGGGGGCTGTCCGTACCGTCGGAGGCGGACGTGTGGATATGCAGGTCTATGCCTTTTCGTTCCATGCGTTCCACCGCGTTTCAGGGCGCTTCAAAATCAAGGCAGTCCGTTTTTCGGAGAAGCCCGGTCAGATTTTCCGTCCACAGCGCAAGCGTGGCCCTGTCCTCCTCCGAGCTCAGATCGGAGTGTCTTCTCTTCCAGTCTATCAGGTCGACGTAGGCCACGCAGCGTATCCGGTTTTCGATCTCTTCCGTCTTCCCGTCGTCCTCGGTGTTAAGGTAGGCGCGGAGCGTCTTTCTCCAGAACTCCCGGGCGACCGACTGATCAAAGCCCTGAAATTCCTTCACTATCCCGTTGTCGTATTCCGAAAAGCCGATATATGAATTGTACATCTGCGCCAGCTCGAACACGGGCCGTCCCACGGACAGGGTATCCATGTCGATAAGCAGCACCTCGTCCCCGGCAAGCACGATGTTTTTCGTATGGCAGTCGCCGTGTATCAGCTTATCGCTTTCCGGGATCCCGGATATCAGACGCTCGGCCTTTTCTCCCGGCTCCGGCGGAAGGGCGGACTTCATTCTGCCCGCCGCCCTGAGCATTTTCTCCTTCGCGGACGGAAGCTTGCCCTGAGGAACGGTGATGCCGTGAAGCTTTTTCAGCATGTCGGTATATTCTTTCACGCACCAGTCCATGCGCTCCGGCTCCTCGGCAAGTATCTTTGCGAAGGAGCGCGCGTTCAGCAGCTCGAAAACCGAGCCGTAGCTGTCCCCTACCCTGACCACGTCATAGGATATCGCGGTCGGAACGCCGAGTATGAGCGCGAGCCTCGCCACCTCCCGCTCATGCCGTATCTCGGAAAGCGCGTCGGCGTTTTTGTAGACCTTTACTACGTTGTCGCTGTCGATGCGGTAGACCTTGCCGTTGAAGCCCTCGCCTATGACCTCGCAGCCCTCCGTGGAAACGGTGCGAAATGCCTTTTCCACTTCCATTATCTCCGTAAAGCCGGTCATTTCGAAAATTTCATATACGTCGGAGCCGACGTTGACTATACGAACGTCCGGATAGGTCTTTTTCAGGCGCAGTATCACGCGCAGTCCGGCGGAAGAAATGTATTTGAGCTCCGCCGCGTCCAAAGTGACCGGTTCTTCCTTTCCGGCGTCGGTCAGCAGACCCATTATTTCGTTTTCCGCCATGGCGGCGTTGCCGGAATCTATCCTGTCCTGCAGCTTTATCGTCATGTCGTTTTGTCCTTCCCTCTTATCCCCGGAGCGGAGGGCTTCCGTCCTCCGCCGGCTTTTTCGTTTCTCCGGTCTGCGCGTTCCGGTAGAGCATCGCGGCCATCTGCTCCCGTGTCACGGGATCGTCGGGGCCGAATTTCCCGTTCCCGTAACCGTTTACTATTCCGCTGTCCGCCGCCCAGCGCACGGACTGCGCGAGACTCCCCTCCGGGGGAACGTCGTCGAAATGATCCTGCTTCGGCTCCGCGGCGCTTTCGTCGGCCAGCTTATAGAGCGCCCGGACGAATTCGCCGCGCATGAGCGCCTTTTCTCACATCTCCGCGTCATCCGCCGCAAAATCCGCGCCGGCGGAGACCGTGATCCTGCCCTGTCCGTAAGGATCGGCGTATTCCTCGCCTACCGCACCTCCGAGCGAATCGACGATATACTCTGTCAGCAGCTGATAGTCCGGCTTCACGCAGTCCAGCAGCAACGGCGCTCCGTCAAACATGGAATATCCGTCGCCGTTTTCCAGCAGCATGTAATTGTGACCGGCCAGCGTATAGGTTTTGTCCGGGTCGATCGCCTCGCCGCCCACGAGCACGTTTTTCACTCTTCTCTCGCCGTCGACCTTCACGAACATGCCGTTTTCGTCCGCGACGCAGGGCGAGTCTATGTAGCTGCATATCTCATACGACAGGCCGGATACCTGCAGAAATCCGCCGGACTCGTTCGGGATGGAATGTGCGCCCCACTCCAGCGCGTCCAGGATCGTCCTGCCGCTGACTTCGATCATGCACAGTGAATTCCCGAAGGGGAAAACGCTGAAAATATCGTTCAGCGTAACGTCACCGGCGCTGATATTCGCGCGGACGCCTCCGCCGTTTACGAACGCTATATCCGCTCCGGACTGATCCCGGAAAGCGTCCGCGCACAGGTCTCCGAGATTGGTTTCCATGCGCCGGACGATGCGTACCGGTTTTCCGGCGGCGTCCGTCGCGACGGGATCGCAGATCGTCAGATCGGCTTCGGTCACGGCTACCGTTTCCTTCAGCTTTTCGTTCAGCTCGTCGGTGGCCTCGGCGACGGCGGCGGTCATATCGTTTTCTATCCCGAGCAGCTTCGGCGCGGGCTCTTCCCTGTCCCAGCTGTATACGCCGGTGTCTATGCTGCCGTCCGGCGCGATGCTGCACCAGCCGATGCACTCCAGCTTGGTTCCGCAGGCTGAGCGCGGCACGGGCTTTCCCTCCGCGTCATTTACGATCATCTGTTCGGTATCATGGCTGTGGCCGTCCAGAAGCACGTCGATACCCGTCGTACGCGAAATGACCTCCGAACAGCTCCACGGGCTGCAGTTGACCGAATTGCCCAGATGGGCCATGACCACTACGCACTCCGCGCCTTCCGCGCGGGCCGAGTCGACCGCGGTCTGCAGGGCGGCGCAAACGCCTTCTCCGGTATTGTCCTGACAAAAACCGTATATGAATTCTCCCGACTCGTCCCGGAAATACGCGGGAGTCGAGCTGACGAGCGTTTTCGGCGTCGTCACGCCCACAAAGGCTATCTTCCGTCCGCCGAGCTCCATTATGACGTAGGGCTCGAACACCGCTTCACCCCCGCGGACGAAGTTGCAGGAGATATACGGATATTCCGCCTCATCCGCAAGAGCGATGAATTTATCCGTTCCGAAGTCGAATTCATGGTTTCCGGGGATCGCGACACTGTAGCCCATTTCGTTCATAAGCCCGCCGATCGCCTCGCCCTTCGTCATTACTCCCAGGAAATCGCCCCCGATGCTGTCGCCGTCGTCCGCAAGGATCACGTCGTAGCCCTGGGCCTTCAGCGCGCCCTGCGCCTCCCGCAGCCCGGCGTAGCCAAAGCCCTGATCTACGGCGCAGTGCACGTCGCTGGTATACAGTATCATTATCCCTCTGCTTTCGCCCTCGGGCACGAGGAAATCCTGCCAGCGTCCGAGGACTATCGAGAGCTGATCGTCCGCAGCGGTCGCTTTCGGCTCGATGCCGCTGCCGGTCCCGATGATGATGCGGTTCATCACCGCCCACTGCATGGCCTCGTCCGCCCAGGCGGCGACCGTGTCCGCGTCGGCAAAGCCCAGCGGGAACATCCATTCGCCTGTGGGCGCCTGTCCGAGCGCCTGCGTGTTTCTGTAAAGCATCGTGACCATCTGCTCCCGCGTAACGGGGTCGTCCGGCCCGAATTTACCGTTCCCGTAACCGTTTACTATCCCGCTGTCCGCCGCCCAGAGCACGGCGCTCGCCAGCTCGCCCTCCGCCGGAACGTCCCGGAAGCGGTCCTGCTTCGCCCCGGCGTCCGCCGCTCCGCAGAGTGCGAACAGTCCGGTCACGAATTCTCCGCGCGTCAGAGTATCGTCTTCATCTGCCGCGGGCGCGGCGGAGAGGTTCTTTTTCAGCGCCGCGATCTCATCCTCCGTAAGCCCGCATTCCTTCAGATACGCGGCGGCGCAGGCCGCCGGGTCGGCGTTTTTCGGATCGTCGACGCCGAAAGCCCTCGAAAGGCTCTTGACTATGCCGCTGTTCAATACGGCGTCGTATCCTGCCTCGCCGGGCGTAAGGCCGTAATAGTTGCGGAAGGAGAGCATATAGTCGTCGGCGACCTCCTGCCAGCTCGCGCCCATAAGGCATTCCAGCAGCGCGGAGACAAAGCCGGCGCGGTCCTTTCCCTCGGTGCAGTGGATCGCGTATATTCCCGGATGCCCGGCGAAAAAGCGAATGCCCTCCGCCAGCTTATCCTTGAATTCCGCGGAGGAAAAGTCCACGCCCAGGTTCAGCGCGATAAACTCCGTCGTTGAATAATAGCTTTCGTCAAAGCCCTCATAAGCCCGGGCCGAGGCCTCGTCGTCCGCAAGGTTCATCACCACGGTGACTCCCGCGGCGCGCATCGCCGCGTCGGCAAGGGAATTGCGATTATGCTCCGGGTTGATGGGCGAGGCGGAACGGTACAGCACTCCCCTGCCCATGCCGGAGGTCTCCACGGCGCGGAAGTTGGCGAATTCTTCGTCGCTCAGTTCCGGATAATCCGCGCGCTCATCGGTATAGCTGAGCCGATGGAGCAGATATTCGTCCCTGTATCCTCCGGGCTGCTTCATACTCAGCGCAAAGCTTACGGGGCCGGACGCTCCGTCAGCCCGGTTCCACTCGAAGCTCTTGTCCTCGTGCGTGGTCTTGACGGCAATGCCGTACGAGGAGGCAAAATCGCCCATATTGATCGCAAGGCATACGTTCGTGTCGCCGTCGCGCGCAAACACGGCCGGTTCGCCGGAGTCTACGTCGCCGTAATTGCTGCACAGCGGGAGCTCCAGCGTATGATCAAGAAAGCCTACCGTGACGACGTCTCCGTATTCGTATCCCGCCGCCAGCAGCTCCTCTTTGGTCAGCGAGAGCACCACGTTGCCGTATTTCTGGATATTTTCGCTTTCCGCCGTGCCGGTCAGCTCCGGATAGTCCAGCGCGCCTGCCGACAGCGACAGCACAAGCGCCAGTACCGTCACAAGGGCAAATAATACTCCGGTTTTTTTCATTGACATATACCTCTCAGATCAGTCTCAGTCCTCCGCCGGACTCCATTCGAACACCATATCCGTCCCGTACTCGGATTGATCCTCGTGCCAGGTAAAGCCGAGCTCGTCGCGATCGAACACGATCGTCCCCGTGCCGTCGCCGTATTCCGTTTCCTCGCTCTCTATCTCGCCGTCGTCGCCGTAAACGACGATCGTCTTAGTGCATCCGTAATAATCCACGGTCAGCGTATCCGTATCGAGGCGGCCGAGGATGACCCAGCGGGCAAGCTCCCATGCGCTGCTGCCCCACTCTATGGTGATCAGCGCTTCGTCGGCGCCGAAGCACTCTACCAGCGCGCGGGCCCTGCCGCACCCGTACTCGCCTATGAAATTCATCACCGGATTTTGCCAGCCGGGATCCTCTTCGAACACCGCGATGATATCCGCGCTCTCGTCAAGAAGCACGGTAACGGTATCCTCCGTCGAGAGATCCTCGCCGTTCTTCGTCCACTTTACGAACCTGCTGCCCGCGTTCGGCCACGCGGCGAGGGTATACGTCTCCGGCTCCGCCAGATTGACCTGGGCGGACTGATAGGGATAATCCCTGTCGATCTCCGGGGCCTCCGTGCCGGGCGCGTATTCGATATTGCCGCTGCCTTCAACGTTGATGCTGACGAAAATGGTCGCCTCCGGAACGGCGGTGAAATAATAGGTCTCTCCGCCGTCAACGGTGAGCGTCAGGCCCTCCTCGCCGTTCTCGGAAACGGTGACGCTCAGGGCCTCCTTTTCCGCGGCGGAGGGCAGTTCTCCGCGCAGAGTATGCCCATCCTGCGGAATTATGCCGCCGTAGGAATCCTCAAACCAGTCCTCGCCCAGCAAGCAGCCCACGTACCAGCCGGACGCGTCCGTGACCTCCATCCGGGTCACGGAAAGCATGTTTTCGTTTTCATCGACAAAGACGCCCTCGCGGGTCCACTCCCACGAGTCCTGCTGCGGCTCGGGGTCCTCCCCGTCCGCGGGCTTCCGTCCGCCGTCCGGGTCCGCGGCGCCGCAGGCGGCCAGCGCGAATAACATGCAGAGAGCAAGAAGCATACACACCGTTTTTTTCATCGTCATTCTCCTTCTTTTGCCGTGGTATCACGATCATATGTGCCGCCGGGATCACGGACTCCGCGTTTCGGAGGCGTGCCGGCGTCCGTCGGGCCGGGAGGCTCGAAAAGCGCCGGTATCAGCCCGAACGGCTCCGCTGCCGGCGCCGCCCCGACGATCCTCCCGATCCGGTCAAGCTCTTCAAAAATAAGGCCGGCATGCTTTTCCGGCTCGTCCGTGTAGTTTTCGAGCCGTCCGCCCACGTACCGCCCGCCGCGGAACCCGAGGAACAGCTTTTCCGTCTCCGGCTCGAAGCGCCCGAAGGCGGCGTACAGTCCTACCGCGTCGGCGATGAGCTCGTCCCGTATCGCGTCGATATCGTCCGGATACAGTCTGCGGCATATAACGTGGGTCAGCTCGTGAAAGCGTCTTATCGTGTCGGAGCGGTCGAGCCATTCTTCCTCGGACAGTCCGACCTCCTCCGCGCCGACTCCGCTGTAGGGTCCGCGCGAGAGCACGACCAGCATGTCCGTATAGTTTTCCTTTACCGAGGTGAAGCGTCTGAATTCCGCCGCGCGCTCCTCCTGCGGGAACCGCGACAGATGCGCGTTGATGCGCTTCCAGTTGAAAACGGTGAGCGCTGCCGCGCCCTGACTTTTCGGGACAGGCGTCAGCGGCCCCGTTTTGGCGGCCGTAAAACCTCGCAGGACGAGCTCGAAATCCCGCCGGTCTCCCAATGTGATCACCCGCACGGGGCCCGCGGGAGTATCCGCCGTTTCGTCCCTGTCATGTACGCTGCCGCGGTAGCGGTCGAGGCGCTCCTTCTCCGGCTTCTCGCCGCGAAGTACGACGCGCCTGTACGTCTCCCGCGTATCGGTATCCGGGTCCAGGTAAAGCAGCGGATAGTCCGACGCAAGGCTCTCGAATATATCTCCGGCGCTCACGGCAGTCTCCTTTCTCCGGAAGGACGGTCAGAACACCGAGTCCCAGATGTCGTAAGCGATCTTCCTCAGCATGTCAAAAAAGCCTCCTCCGGAAACAGCCTCCAATTCCTCGGGGGACAGCTCCCGCGCCTCACCCGTTTTCTTTGCTTCCAACGCGTTTTCCTTTTCACGGATGAACATTTCGATCGCTTTTTCTTTCGTGATGTTCGGGTCGCGCTCTTTTGCTTCCTTCACGAAACGCCCGATCTCATTTCTTAAGCTTTCGTCTCTGTTCATGCTCCCGTCTCCTTTATACTTTTTCTGTTCGTATCGCGTCGTTTTCGCCGAAAAAAGATCCCCGTCGAAAATATATTTTTATTCAAAATCGAAGCCCGACGAAGCGGGTTCGATTTTGGGAGGAGGGGCAGCGGAGTGATATATGGTTTTCACCGCGTGGCGGTGAAAACGGCGTGAGCCCGGTTTGCCCTGACGAGCGGGCGCGAACTCCGCGAGTCCGGCGGCGCACTGCCGCTGTTTTTTCCTCGATCACGCTTTGTCTAAAGTATGAGGCCGCGCGCGGAACGAACCGCGCACGGCCTCAGGCTCAATAAAATACGGGATCATCGGGGGCGGTCACGATCAAAGGCCCTGCGCTCACAGGCCGGTCGGAGCGAACTGCGCTCACTCCGCTTTCCGCTCTGTTTCGGATCACTGGTTGCGTCTTGTATACCAGGTGATCTCCTTATCCCAATAATAGCTGGGCACATCCGCGTCGGAGGAGCTGCTTATCGGCTTGTTGCCGGTGATGGTGTCTATGATATCCTGGATGAACTTGACTATGAGCGGGGAGTCGTTATGGTCGTCGGCGTCGATGTTCATGCTGAACTGCACGCTGCCGCCGACTATGTCGTCGATGCACTCGGGGTCCTCCCCCTCCATCCAGATGACGATCGTATACTTATCCACGTTGCCTATCAGGAAGTCCGGCTCCTCATAGGTGCAGACGAGATTGCGGGTAAGGAAATTCACACAGCCGTCCTCCGGCGTGCCGTCGGCGGAGGGCATCGCGTAAACGGTGCTCTCCCCGTTTCTCCATACCGCCACGCGCACGGCGTTCTCCGCGCCCTTCGCGCAGGAGTCCAGCGTGACGGAGGCGTAATAGCTCACGTCCTCCTTGCCGGCGTTTCTGACGTAGTAGGTATACGCCATGTAGTTTCGTCCGTTGTGATCGCCGTCCACCTCGTCAAGTCCCGGAGGCAGGTCGGTCATGGTGATATTCGTCGCGTCGTCAACGGCGGAGGCTACGAGGCGCGCGGTGGCGTTTGTGAATTCCGCGTCCGCGGAAATGGCTATGCCCTTTCTGTACATCTCCAGCCTGTTCAGGTTGATGGTGAAGTTGCCCATTTTTTCCTGAGTGAAAGCCATGATGAAAAGTATGGCAAGGCCCAGGAGCAGCAGAAGCAGGAGCAGGTGCAGCTTGTTGAGGCGCAGCAGAGCGGCGCCGAAACGTCTTGCCCTGCGCTGGGGCAGGTAAAGGCTCATCACGGCTTCCTTGTCTATGTCCTCGCCGTACTCCTCCAGCGCCTCCTTGATCTTTTCCACGCGGATGACGTGCTGTCTGTCCCTGCGGCTCTGCTTTTTCCCGCCGGACGGACGTTCCGGGGCTGTTCGCGGCGCGCCGGGCGCTCCCCCCGTGCTTTCATCGAAGCCGAGAGGATCCTGCGGCATGCCGTCGGCGGATTTTATTAAGTTTTTCTTGCTTGATCTCGCCATTGCTTCTCCGTATTCCCGCTGCGTGTTACAGACCGGATTTCTTTTTCGCGTTTGCGACGTAAGCCGCGTACGTTTCCTTTTCGGACGTGTTCACAAATCTGAACTGAAGACCGCATATCAGTCGGAAGGGGCTGCCCTTGGGGGCCTCGCGCTGCCAGCAGACCACTCCGATGACGTTCTCTATCGACTGTCCCTCCGGCTTGCTGCCCACGCGGGGCAGCGTGACCTGGCAAACCTCGCCCACCTCGAAACGGCGGTTGAGGTAAAACGCGAGACCGCCGTTGGAAATATCCAGGGTCAGACCGTCCTCTTTCATTATCTGAAGATCGTCGTTCATGGGCCAGGTGTCCTGCATGTATTCCACCCTGAGCGCGATCTTGATACGTTCGTCGGCACGCTGGAAAAACTGCCTCTGTTCCGTTACGCGGCGTACCTTCCAGTACCGTCTGATGCCTTCCCGGACAACGTCGTCGACGTAGCCGGCGAGGATCATCGCGCTTTCTCCGCTCCCGTAGCGGATAAGCAGTTTTTTCGTTTCGTCGCTGTCCACCGGCTGTCCGTTCACCATGGGTATCGAGACCAGGAACGCCGATTCGTCCAGGGCCTTGTAGAACGTACATACCATGTTGAAGACCGGATCAGCTCCGATCTGAGCGTCGAAGGACATCTGCAGCTTCGAGCCGCTTCTGATTTTCAGTTTTTCCGCCATAGCCGATTTCTGTGCTCCTCTGTATATCCGAATTGCCGGGGATCAGTTTTTGCTGATGTATAATTTCTGAAGCATGGGCTCGCAGGCCTTAAGGCTCTCTATGATGCACGGATTGAATACGCCGCACTCTCCGCCCAGGATCATGTTCATCGACTCCTCGAAGCCGTAATCCTTCTTATAGCACCTTTCGCTTACAAGAGCGTCGTAAACGTCCGCCATGCTCACTGCCTGAACGCCTATGCTTATGCTGTCGCCCTCGAGATTGTCGGGATAACCGTTGCCGTCATAGCGCTCGTGATGATGCCGCGCCACGTCCTTGATTATTTCCTTCAGCCGCTCCTGACCGGGCAGGTTGAGGCGCTCGACTATCTCCGCGCCGCTGGTGGTGTGCTTCTTCATTATCTCGAATTCTTCGGGAGTATATCT
>JAEEGK010002358.1_pt1 | contig 47345 bp, 28 predicted proteins | sample 8958771 | NCBI WGS metagenome assembly JAEEGK01 (sample SAMN16246547, study PRJNA631951) | gut metagenome | biome: gut microbiome; feature: rumen; material: SC-attached | host: Bos | place: Iran: Karaj | collected 2018-10 | reverse complement strand
CCCAATCCCCAATCCCCAATCCCCAATCCCCAATCCCCCATCCCCAATTATCAACTATCAAATTAATATTATATAATAATAAAATATATATTAAAAAAATAATTTTATTTTATTATTTAATATATGATATTTTATTACATTTTATATTTATTTATTATTATTATTATTATATAAAACTTATATTTTTTTATATAAAAATAAAATTTAAATTTGATTTACTTATATTATTATTATTTATTTTATTTAAAATAATTTTTAACTTATTAAATATTATTTACTTAAAAATAAATATGAATAATGATAATTTATCTTTAAATAATAATACTTTAACAAATAACAACAATAATAATACTAATAATAATAATAAAGAAATTAATTTAATAAATAACAATAATAATTTCAATATAAATTCAAATAATAATGCAAACATAAATTCTAATAATAATAATAATATTAAAAAACACGAAGTTCTTATAAATAAAATAAAAGCTGATGGAGGTGCTTATAAAGGTTGTCCAAAAAATGATTATTGTCTTCATTTCGTAAAATCAGGTGAGCGTCCTCAAAATTTCATTAGAGATTATGAAGAAGATAAACGATTTATAAATTATCCAAAACTCAATGAATTAATTAAACTAAAAAATGAAATTCTTAAAAAACGAGCAACACCCCCTCGATGGATTCAATGTGATTTAAAAACATTTAATTTAAGTGCCTTAGGAAAATTTGATGTTATATTAATCGACCCACCTCTTGAAGAATATTATCGTAGAGCCAAAAATTTTGGTGTTGATTTAACACCATATACCCCATGGACATTTGAAGAAATATCTAATCTTAGAATTGATCAAATATCAGAAACATGTTGTTTTTTATTTTTATGGGTTGGTGCTGGTGAAGGACTTGATAAAGGTAGACAATTATTGAAAAAATGGTCTTTTCGTCGATGTGAAGATATAGTATGGATAAAAACAAATAAAATGAATTTTTCAAAAAAAACTTATCAAGATGATGAAAATAGTTTATTACAACATACAAAAGAACATTGTTTAGTTGGAATTAAAGGAGCAGTTAAACGTGGAGTTGATGGACATTTTATACATGCAAATATAGATACAGATGTTATAGTAGGAGAAGAACCACCTCAAGGGAGTACTGAAAAACCTGAAGAACTATATAGAATAATTGAAAGATTTTGTATGGGAAGAAAAAGAATTGAATTATTTGGAGATGATAGAAATAAAAGACCTGGATGGTTGACTTTGGGAAAAAATATTAGTAGTACTAATTTTAATTTAGATGAATATAATAATTTTTTTAAAGGAGATCTTTGCTATCCTGAAGTAGAGGGATATGAAGGAGGGAGATATGTTGGAAGTACACAAGAAATTGAAAATTTAAGACCAAGAAGTCCACCTAGAAATAATAATATCAATGTAAATAATAATAATGTTGTAATGAATGGAAATAATGGTTCAGTGAATGTTAATAGCACAGGAAGTACAACTCAAAGTATTTCAAGTATTAATCCACAAATGAATAATATTAATAATAATAATATTAATGGATTGAATGGAATTGGAATTAATATTCAAAATAATTTAAATGGTTTACCTTTTATTAATCCACTGAATTATCAAATTCCTAATCAAAATATTATGAATATGTATCCATTTCCTCAGAATAATGCATTAAATACTTTAATAAATCCCTTGAATTTAACAAATAATAGTTCTAATTCTAATTTATGTAATAATAATAATACAGCAACTAGTAATAATAATAATAATATAAAATAAACTTCTCATTTATTATTAATTAATATATATTTGATATCATCAGCAATATAATTTTATATTTGATGATATTATTATTATTTTTATTATGATTTTATTTCTTTATAATTTCTTAAATATTTTAAAAGTTTTTTATTCTGAATATCATATTTCAAAGAATTAAAATAATTTGATTTATAATTTATTTTTGTTAATTTTTTTCATCAAAAATAAAATTAATTTATAATCATTATCTCAATTTAATTAATATTATTTATAAATATTAATTAATATTAATTTTTTACTTAAAATAAAAATAATATATAAAAAAAATTTATTATATAAAAAAGTATATTATTTAATAAATTAAATTTATATAATACAAAAAGTTATGATATATTTATATAAAAACATCTTAATAATATTATTATTCTTATTTTTATTTAATATTATATTTATAATCATTCTAATTCATTTATTAAATTATTATTATTAAATTCTTCTTTTATATCATTTTTTAATGTATTTTCCATTCTTCTTTTAATTGTTTCTATTTCACTCATATCAAAATCCTTAAATTTAATTTCTTCTTCAATATTATTATTTATATTATTATTTGAATCTTTATTTTTTGAGTTTTCTTCTTTATTATTTTCAGTTTTTTTTCCACCAACAATTACTCCACTTATAACAATTTCTTTAATTTTATATTGATTTTCATCAATAATTTCGTTTTTTTTTAACAAAGCTATTTCAAATATATCTGTATATCCTCTTTTAAATGCTGCTTTTCCAATTTTATTTATATTTTTACAATATAATTCTGTTTTTGTTACAAAATTATAAATTTGATTTTTATATGATTCTAATATATCATATCTTAATTTAACCATTTCTTTAAATAATTCCATACTATCATTTATTTTTTTACAATTTTCTTCACTAATAAATTCTTTATTTTCAAAAACTAAAAATAATAATTCAGGTGTGTCTTTATCAATTTGTTTTATTATTTGTTTATATCCTCTTATTTCAACAATAAAATCAAAAATTTCTTGTAATTTTTCTTTTGCTTGTTCAGTTAATAAATTAAAATCTGTACATTGAAGATAAGGGGGATCTTCAATATATGTTAAATTACTTGCAAGTAAATCTCCTTTAAAATCTGCTGAAATTTTATAAAAAATATTTCTTAATGCAAAGGTTATTGTAGGATAATTATATATGCAAGCTGCAGAAGAATAAATTATTTTATGATATAAATATATTATTCGATTTCGAATTTTTGTTATTAATGATATTATTACTTGAGCATGTTGAAGTTCTTTTTTTAAATGATTTGATGTAAATGTTAAATTAATTTTAGATTGTTGTAATTCTTTTCGATTTTCTAATATCATTGTACTACTACATCCCATATTTTTATTTATAATATTAATTTAATTAAAAAAAATTAAAAATTTAAAATTAAATAAGAATTTTAAGAAAAATAAATAGATTTTAATATTTAAATTTTAATATAATTATGTTTAATATGAAATTTTTTTAAACATTTAAATAAAATATTTTTTAATTTAAAATTTAATCTTAAATTTAAAATATATATTAATTAAAAAAAATATTATTTTGATTTTAAAAATTGATTTAAATAATTATCAGCAATATTTCTACATATTTTTTCAGTTAAATTATATTCTTCTTTCTCTTTATTTTTCAATTTTTTATTATAATTTATTCTTATTTTATTTTCATTTCTCTTTTTTATCATCGAATTTTTTTTTTCTTCTATTTTTTTTTGTTTATTTTTTGTATGAAGATTCATTAAATAATTTAATTTTTCTAAACTTACTTTTTCTTTAGGTTCTGCCAATAAACTTATTCTCGTTTTTTTTTTTAAATTTTTATTATTATGAGCATTATTTTCATCAATATTTGAAGAATTATTTGAACTATCGATAAAACTACTATCTGAATTACTATTAATATTTTTATTATCATTATTTTGATTTTTTATTACAATATTTTTAATATTATCATAATTATTTATTTTTATCAAAGAATTTCTTTTATTTGCATTATATAATTTACTTTCTATTTTTTCAAAATCATCTAAATAAAAATCATTATCATCAATATTTATTTCTTTTTTTTTATATTTCATTTCTTTATTCAAAGTATCAGTCAAAGAATAAGTAGTATTCACATGACATCCTTTGAATGGTTCTTTATTTAATCCAAAAAAAATAGGATCTCTCATAATAATTAAAATTTCTTCTGGTGTGAAATATTTTTTTAAAAATTCTTTTGGAGTTAAAAATAGATCTTCATATCTATTAGTTGCTTTTTCACTTTTTATTAAATCAGGATTCATTTTTGTTGATATATTAATATTATTTTGACCTCTATATTTACTTGCATATGCTAATTCACGTTGTTTCATTTCACTTTCTAAATCTTCATTATATTCAAAATTATGATATATAACTTGTTCTTTTGACATTATGATTGAATTTCGAAGTTTAGTTAAAAAACGACCTTTTAAAATATTTTTTCTTTCTTTTTCTTTTTTCATTGTATTTAATATATCTTGAGTTATTTCTTCGATTTTGTTTTGTTTTTTTTTAATAGGTTTGAAAATTTTTTTTAAATTTATCTTTGGAATTGAACTTTTTTTATTAATATTAAAATTGGTTGCTGTTTTTGATGCGAATGAATTAGTATTTAAAATATTATTTCTTTTATTATCAATATTATGATATTTAATATTTTTTGGAAATGAATCTAATGTTTTTTGTGTATTTCTATTTCTATTGTTAGAAATATTATTAAAATAAGTTATATTATTTTTATTTTCTTTTGGTAAGAGATAAAATTCATCCAAATCACTGCGTAAACTAATTTTTTTATTTAAATGAGTATAATTACTTTGAGGTCGAGAAGATATATTTGAAAATAATCTATTTTTATTATTAATAATGGAATTAGTTTTATTATTAGATAAGGAAATATCTTTATTATTATTATTAAATGAATAATATTTAGTTTTATTCAATGAATTTTCTAAATATAAATTATGTATTTTTTTCCTTGTTTCTTTTGATAATTCCATATATAAAGATGCTTTTGATTGTTGATTTAATTGTTTTAATGGATTGCCAGAATATATTCTTATTTTTTTTTTCATTTTAAGATTTTTATTATAAAATTATAATATATTAATTTTATTACAAATATTAAGTAATATACATATTTAAAAATCATAATTAAATAAATATTATATTGAAAAATAAATTATTTATAAACAATACTCATATAATTATATACAAAATATATAAATCCTATATTTATATCTATTATTTTATAAAATTTTATAATTTTCCAATAAAAATCAATATTTCTTATCTGAACTTAGCTTTATTCCATCTTTATAAACAACAATTTTTTTACTTCCATCTGATTTATTTAACTCCCCAACTCCATCCATTTTCCCATTCTTCCAATTAATATTAATATATTCTAATCTATTATAATAAAATCTTCCAAAACCTTCTTCTTTATCATTCATCCATTGTCCTAAATATGAATTTCCATTACTATAAACTAATAATCCTCTTCCATGTCTACATAATTCTTCTTTTATTTTCCATTCTCCTATATAATAAGTTCCACCAAAATCAAAAACATCTCTAAATATAACTTCAATTCCATCATGTAAGGAAGAAACATTATTTAATATTAAATTCATTTCTTTTGGATATTTTTTTAAAAAATATTTTAATGCATTTGTTTTATAATCTATTTTTTCAATCATATTATCAAATTTAAAATGAATTTTTTTGAATAAAAAATTATATTCATCTTCATCTATTTCTTTATCATAATTATTAATTAAAAATTTTTTATTATCTTCTTTATTTATATAATAATTAATTGCATTTGTTTCTTGAATGAAATTTGCCCTTAATAATAATTTATTTTTCATATGATTATTAATAGTAAAATTTTCTTTAAAATCAATATTGTTTTTTTTAATAACTGAAATTATAGGAACTGAAAAAGGAGTGTTATGACTTAAGACCAATAATGAAAATTTATATAAATCATAATAATTTTTTCTTACACCCACAAAAACTGCACAACAATTGCCTGGAACAATACATTCTACATTTATAGTTTTATCATTAAATGGATAAATTATATAAAAATTTTTTGATTTATTTTCAACATTCAATCTAATTTCTTTTTCACTTAAATTTTTAATTAATAAAAACCCAAAAGTTGTATTTTCAAATTTATTTGAAGTCCATGAATCAAATTCATTAAAAACATTACATCTTATATTTTTTTTATTATACATATTATATATCAATAATTTTAATAAATTAAATTTAATATCAATATCTTTATAATACAAAAAAAAATATTTATTTGCAGAAACATATAAATTAACTTTTCTAATATGTTCAATATTAGTAGATTTATAATTACAAAACACATAAATTAAATAAAATCCAACTGTTAAATCAATTTCTATAAAAGGATTTTTTTCACTGTCACTCACACTATTAATATAAATTAAATTATTTCCTTGAGTTTTTTTCATTATTATTACATTAATAGCTAATTCATAATTACTTTCCATAGTTCTATGAAATCTATAATTTTTTTTTAATACAGTTATAAATAAATTTGTTTTTGAAAAAATTTGTAATTCAAAAACATTAGGATAAATAACTTTATCTTTTTCAATTTTATAATTTTTAACACATTGTGGATCAGTAACTTTACATATATCAACAATACAAAAATATTTAAAAAAATCTTCTAAACTTATCCAAAATGCTCCATCATCATTTATTATTAAATCATTTTCAAGACATAAAACTTTTTTAGCTATATCAGTCCATAATTCTGAATGAATACTCCAATCACCATTCCATTGTTTATATCCCCAAGGATTTCTAAGTCTAATTAATCGAATCCATTTATTATTTAAATAGCCTTGAGTAAAATTAATAACTGTAAATGAATGGCCTGATATTAATCCATATTTTTCTATTTCACTATGGAATTTAGAACAACATGATATTATTTGATTTTGATTAAAAGCATTTATTAATATATCCCATATATCATCTTTTTTTAAAAAATCTAAATGAATTGTTTGTATTGGAAAAGATGTTAATGTTGATAAAACTTCAGATGCATAACCACCTGTAATGTTTAAATAACCTCCATTTATTTTTGCCCATGCTTTTTCTAATAACATTGACCATAATTCAGGTCCATTTGGCTTTGCAAATATTGGCATTCGAGTTTTTTTACTACATGGAAAATAATCATCTAATAAAACAATTTTCCATTCTCCTTCAATATTCATTCCTATTTCATAACAATTATTCTTTGGAATTTTATTTGTTTTAAATATTTGTATAATTAACTGAGGAAATGATGCCATTGCAGCTAAAGAAGACATAAAATAACAATTACCTAAATTTCCTTGTTTCACATCATCTATACATATATCATCTACAAATATATTGTAATTTGTATTAATAAAAATATCTTTAACTCTTAACCAAATTATATTATCGGGATCATATATAAAATCATTTCTAGATTTTATTAAACGTGGTCTTATTTTATCTATTGGATTTCCGTCTTTATCTAAACCCATTAAACTATTTAAATTAGGTGGAAATAAATCATCTGTAAAATGTTCATTTGGTTTAGGATATTTTTGATTTTTATAAACTTTTGTAATTTTTTTTATACTGTAATTTATTGAATCAATTATTTTATTATCTAATGTTTTATGAGAATAACCTTTTGCTAATAAAGATGTTTCATTTTCTGTAGAATTTATAAATATTCCTGTTTTAGCTTCAATAAATTTTGCTAATAATTGTAACATTTTATGAATATTATTTTGTTTTTTAATATTATTTTCTAAACGACGATTTTTTTTAAAATTTAAAATTTTTATTGTTTTCATAATATTTGATTTTTGTGTATTTTGGGAAGATGTTTCATCATTATTATTATTATTTATTTTATTTTGGTTATTATTATTATAATTATTATTACTTTCTTCCTCTTCAGATTTTGTTTCTATTAAATTTTGATTTGTTTTACTAAGATTATTAATGGAATATTTATTATTATTTTTTGATTTTTTAAGAATTCGTATATTATTAGTATAATTTAATAAATTATTTGTATTTATATTATTATTATTATCACCTATTTTATTTCTTGAATTAATTTTTTTATTATCACAACTTTTAGCTTTACTTATATTTATATTATTAACTGTATTAAAGTTTATAATATGTTGTTTTGGTGAATTATTATTATCATTTTTTGAATTTGAATTATAACGAATAGTTTGAACAGGTTTTTTTTCTTCAGATGAACATCTGCATCCCATAAAATATAAAAATTTATTTATATATTTAATTAGTATATATAAAAAATAAAAATAATTTTAAAAAAAAATAATTTTTAGTTTAAATTGAATTTTTTTTAAATATATGGACTCTGTTATTGAGAAAGTATTAACCAATGGAAAAATTCAAAACATTCAAACTATATTAATTATTATAGTTTTTGGTTTTCAAAATTCTTTTATTTTTATTTTCCCTTTTTTATTTAAAATTAATTATTATTGTTTAGAGAAAAATAATATTTATAAGGAATGTAGTAAAAATGATTATTGCATGAATTATTATAATAATAATTTAAATTTAAATAAAAGTAAAATAAATTATGATTTATTTAATTTCACATATAAATTTAATTTATATTGTAATAATGAAATTTATATTAAGATTTATTTATTAATTTATTTAATTTCAACAATTTTATTTCTTTTTTATTTTAGTTATCTTTGTGATAAATATGGTAGATTAAAATTATATAAAAAATTAAATTTTCTAATTTCTATTAATTATTTTTTATTATTAATAGTAAATTCAAGAATAATATTATTAATAATATTTATTTTATTTGGAATTACAAATTCAATTATTTTATTAACATCTATTTTTATAATTGAAAATTTAAATAGAGATTATTTAGGAATTATTAATGGACTTTCTGTGGCATTTACAATTATATTATCATTTATTGGTTATATATTTTTAAAATTTTTCAATATTGAATTTTATTTTTTTATTTTATTTTTAGGAAGTTTTTCATTATATTTTTTAAATAAAAAATATTTACATGAAAGTCCACATTGGTTAATATGTAAAAATAGAATTAATGAATGTTTAGATTTATTTCAATTAATTTCAAATTATAATAATAGAAAAGAAGAATTTGATAAAATTAATCAAGAAAGATATGGAACAGATGTTATAAAAATAATTGAAACAACTGATAATTTTTTCCAAGTTTTTTTTTATAGTTCTCAAAAAAAAAGATTAATTATTCATTGTATTTTATGGTTTTGTTTAGGTATTACTAGTGGTTTTTATATTATAAAAAATAAAAATTTAATTATAATATATATAATAATGTTATTTAGTTCTATTATTTCCGGTTATTTAGCTGATATTTATGGAAGAAGAAAAATTGTAATATTATCATTTTACGTTAGTTCTATTATATTATTTACTTATAGTTTACTACCTAAATCTCATATATTAAAATATTTAATCCATTATTTAATACCTTTTTTAACTTCTACAATATATACTATTTTGTTTATTTTTTCTTCAGAAGATTTTCCAACAAGTATAAGAGGAGTAGTTTTTGGAAATTTCATCATATTATTTTTTTTCGGTTTTTTAATATGTTATTTTATAAAAAATGAAATTATAAATATTTTTCTTGCTTTTCTTAATAGTATTTGTGGAAGATTATCTGAAAATTTAGAAGAAACATTAGATTTATTATTAGATGATGAAGTTCCTGAAAGTCAAAATAAAATGCCATTTAAAAAAAAAGAATATAGAGAATTTAAAATTAAAAGAAAAAGTACATTAAGTGATTTATATTTTTTAACATCAGATGATGAAACTTTTAATAGAGAACAAATTCCTATATAAATAAAATTTTCTTTATAAATAAAAGTTTTATTTATTTATATTATTTAATATTATATTATAAGTTAAATTATTTATTATAAATTATTATTTAAAAATAATATATTATTATTCCTTTATTCAAATGCTTATTATATAAATATGGATATGGCTTTAGAATCTACCAATCAAAGAGGTAGATATCAAATTTATGTTATTATAATAGTTATATTTCTACCTTTTACTACATATATTATTGCAGCTGGATACCCATATTTAACAAATCCTCCAGAAATATATTGTAAATTAAAAACGGAAAGTATTTTTATTAAATGTGATATATATGAATATTGTAAAAATGAAAATAATTATGATATGAAAATAGATTATAAAAATAGTTTAGATAATATAGCTTTAAAATATAATTTATATTGTAAAAGAAAAAAGTTATCTCCCTTTTTAAATAGTAGCTTTTTTTTTGGTGCAGTATTTGGAGTAGCCATATGTGCAAATTATCCAGATAAAATAGGAAGAATTCCAGTATTAAAATTTTTAATGATTATAAATATAATTGCACAAATAAACTATTTTTTCAATTTAAGTTTTGGACATATAATGTTTATAGCATTTTTTAGTGGATTTACAACATATTGTAATTCAGTATTATCTTTATTAATAGTTGAAACTATGGATCATACATGGTCTGCTTTGGTAATGTCAGCAAGAAGTGCGTCTTATGGTTTTGTTGGAATTGTATTGGCCTTTTATTTTATGACTGTAAATAATTTAAATTTACTATTATTTTTAAATATAATAATTTCAGTATTACTATATTTTTTAGTTAAAAATAATTTTGTTGAAAGTGCAAGATGGTTAAATAGTAAAAACAGAATAAAAGAAGCAATAGATGCTTTAGCTAAAATGGCTGAAATAAATAATAGTAAAGAACAATTTAATATGTTTTTAAATGTTAATAAAGAAATGTTAGAAAGTAATGTTAAAGAAATAGAAGAAGTAAAAACTAATTATAATATTATTCAAATATTTCATATGAAATCCCAACAAAAATATATTTATAATTTAATGTATGTTTGGTTTTTTGTTGCAATTTGTTTTTTTGGAAATTTTACTGCATTAAATCAAAATAAAGGAAACATATTTATTAAATCTATATTAACTTATTTAGGAGAAGTTATAAGTGAAATGTCTTCAGGTATATTAGCCAATCAATTTGGAAGAATAACTGTAACTGAAATATTATCATATTTAGGTGGATTTGCTTTTACTTTTTCATATTTTTTAGAAGATGGAACTTTATTAAAAAATTTAATTCTATTTTTATCAGCTTTTGGTTTTGCAGGTTCTTTGAATTTATTATTTATATATACAAATGAATTATTCCCTTTAAGTATTAAAGCACTTACATTTGGTTTAATGTTTTTAATGAGTAGAGCTGGAGGTGTTTGTGTTCCATTTTTTTTGAATAATTCTTTTTATCCTATTATATTAGGAATGCTAAGTATTTCATGTGGTTATATAATGGGTAAATTACCTGAAACATTAGGAAAAAAATTATTAGACGATGTTCCTGAAGCTGTTAGACATTATAGTGTTTTGAGTTTAGCTCCTATTGATCATGAAAATTTGAAATTGATTAAAATGAGTTTTGTTGGTAATGATAGCGGAATAAATCATGAAATATTTAAATTAAGTTTTGAAAAAGAAAATGAAAAATATTTTTCAGATAAATTTTAATATATATAAAATATTGTAGGTATTTAATTTCAAATATTTTATATTATATATATATCATATCTATATTAAATATATAATTTAAAAAAAGAATATAAATAATTTGGCTATTAATTTTATATATTATAAAATATAATCTAATTGTATATAATAATTTATATTAATTAAATAAAATGTATTATATTTTGTATACATAAAAATTTTTTCTAAAAACAAAAATCTTTTCCACAAACACATAATAATATAAAAAATATAATTGCAATAATTATAGCTGAATAACATAATAAAACTTTAATTCTTTTCATTCTAGCTGCATTTAAAACATTTCGACTTTTTGTATAATATGTTTTTGAAGTTTCTGTTAATTCATCAGCTTTTTTAACAATTAATGTTAATTTTTCTCCTCTGGAATTTAATAAATCATTTGTTTTAAAAACTTCTTCTTTTAATCCTATTAATTTTTCTTTTAATTTTTCAGTTTGTTCAAAAGAAATATTTTTATGTTCATTATAATATTTAAATTTATCTTTTAAAACAGATTGAAATTGATCATTCAAACCACACGAAACAACATTACTAAAATCTAAATTATTTTTTGAATATTGAACTTTAAATGCATCATAAATTGAGTTTATACACCCATAAGCTGAATCTTTATTATAATTTGTATCTGCTAAACATACATAATTTATATTATTTTCATTTTTATAATAATATGTATAACCTTCAGAAAGTTGAAATAATCCCATTGTTTCTGGTTCTATTTTTGAAAGTAAAGAAATACATAATTCTTGAAAATTTCCTCTATAATCTGAATAATCACATAATGGTTTTTTATCTTCTGCTATTAATAAATTTATGATAGACATATAAAAATAAATAATATTATTTAAATATTAAAAATAATTATTAAATTATTTTTTATTATTAAAATTATTTTTTCTAATATTAATTTAATAATAAATAAAAATTTTTATTTTTAAAAATTAAAAATGAGCTCTCAAATAAGATTCATTGATTTGGTTAGACCAATAACTTTTATAATTCCTGAAATTTCAAAACCAACTAAAAATATAAAACAAGAAGAAAAATTTATATGGACTGCAATTACATTATTTATTTTTTTAATATGTTCTCAAATTCCATTATATGGAATATATAAATCAGAAGGTAGTGACCCTTTATATTGGATGAGAGTCATTTTAGCGTCAAATAAAGGAACATTAATGGAACTTGGTATATCCCCAATTGTAACCTCAGGTATGATAATGCAAGTTTTAGCAACTGTTAAATTAATAGAAGTAGATCAATCATTAAAAAGTGATAGAGAATTATATGAAGCAGCAACAAAATTTTTTGGTATATTAATTACAATAGGTGAAGCTATTGCTTATGTATTTAGTGGACAATATGGAGATTTAAATTTAATAGGTGTAACTAAATGTATGCTATTAATATTTCAATTAGTTTTTGCTGGAATATTAGTTATGATACTGGATGAACTTTTAAGTAAAGGATATGGAATAGGTTCAGGTATATCTTTATTTATTGCAACAAATATAAGTGAAAATATAATATGGAAATCTTTTAGTCCCTTTACTGTTACTAGTGATAAAGGAGGAGTTGAATATGAGGGGGCAATTGTTGCAACAATTCATTTTTTAATAACAAAAAATAATAAGGTTGAAGCAATTAATCGAGCATTTTATAGAAAAGGTGTACCAAATTTGTCTAATTTAGTTGCTACAATTATTGTATTTTTAATAGTTATTTATTTCCAAGGTTTTAGAAAAGAAATTAAAATAGCATCAAAAAGAATTCCAGGACATTACATAACACAACCAGTTAAATTATTTTATTGTTCAAATACACCTATTATATTAGAAAGTGCTTTAGTATCTAATTTATATTTTATTAGCCAAATTTTATATAAAAGATATAAAAATTTCTTTTTAATTAGATTATTAGGACAATGGCAAGACGCTGAAGGAGGACAAAGTATTCCAATAGGTGGATTAGCATATTATATATCACCTCCAAGAGATTTAGTTGATTTTTTAAGTGATCCTTTACATAGTATATTTTATGTACTATTTATTCTAATTTCAAGTGCTTTATTTGCTAAAACATGGGTTGATTTATCAGGAAAAAGTTCAAGAGATATTGCAAGAAATTTAAGAGAAAATCAATATTATTTAGAAGGTATAAGAGAAAATGAAGAAAATATTTATGAACAATTAAATAGAACTATTCCAGCAGCAGCAACTTTAGGTGGAATGAGTATTGGAATTTTAACAATATTTGCAGATTTGATGGGTGCAATTGGAAGTGGAACAGGAATTTTATTAGCGGTAACTATAATATATGAATACTTTGAAGAGTTTAAGAAAGATGAGACTCAAAAAAGATTAGCTAGAACACAATGATTATAAAAATTAAATTATGTTATAAATAAAAATATAAATGTTATTTAAATAATAATAAAATTAATAAAAATTTTAAATATAATAATTAATATAATAATGTTTTATTTTTATTTTATAATTTTTATATGGAAAAAAAATTCGATAATTTAATGGAAAAAATTAAAAATAATATTTTTTTTAATAAAAAAAAATACTATAATAAACCGAATAAAAATAATTCACAAAATAATAGTATTTCATATAGTTCAAAATCATCTCATATTGATTTTCAAAAATTATCAAAAAAAATTTCTATTCAAGAAAAAAATAAATTAATTTCAAAAAAATATTCTGCTTTATCTTCAAAAATGTCTTTAACTAAAAAAGGTTATTTTAAAGGAATATTTTTGAATAAAATTTTTAATCCTTTAAATTCAATAAATAAATCTAATTCTATATTAAATTCTTCTTTGTTGGATAAAAAAAGAGAAATAATTGATACTTCAGAAACAATAAAAAATAATTCGAATTTAATAAAAATTAAAAAATTACCTAAAATAAATTTAAATATAAATAAACAAAAGAGAGAAAAAATATTTATTTATTTGAAGATGAAATATATGATTTGAAATTTAAATATAAAAATAATAAAGATTGTTTAACTAAAAGATTTGAAAATAAAATAGAAGAAATATTATTTTCTAGAGGAGAAATTAATAAATTAAAAAAAAAATATAATTTTATTAAATCAAAAAATAATATAAATAAAGTTCAATTAAAAATGGAAAATATTTATATAAATTTTATAAAAAATAATAATTCTTTAGAATTAAAAAGCAATGAAAAATTAAAAAAATATATTAAACAATACACGTTACTTAAAAAATTTTGAAAATTAACAGAAAAAATAATTTAATATAAAATATTATAAAAATAGTTTAATATTTTTATTTTTTATAAATAATATAATTTTTTTGAAATAATTAATTTATAAAAAGAAAATATTATTTATAAATATTTTAATTTTTAAAAATAAAATGAAAAAAGAAAAATTAATATTAATTTTAATATTCATTTTTTCATTTTTTATCCAAATAAAAACACAAACATGTGGTGTAGCAAATCCAAATAATTTTTCTGATTGTGAATTTGATTCAAGTAAACATTCAATATGTTGTTATGCAGAAGTTGCATTATTAAATCAATCAGAAACATTATGTGTTTATGTTCCAAAATCACAAATATTTATAACTCCTTTTATATCAAGTATGGATATTGGTTTAACAGATAATAATATAGAAATTTATTTAAATTGTGGTTATGATCCAGAATCTCTTAAAGAAGGAGAAACCTATTCAATTTGCAGATATGATCCTGAAAAACCTGAGGATTGTTTTCAAAATTCAACAGAAAATGCATCATGTTGTTATATTAGTAATCCTGATAATAGTTCAGTTTGTTTGTTGAATAGTGGAATTTATAAAAAAAATGAAAATTATTTTGGAATAAAAGTTATTTGTTATGCATTTAAAATTAAAATTCTAAATAATTTTTGGTATTTTTTATTGGCATTATTGATTATAATATAATAGATATATTATTAAGGAAAGTTTGTAAAAAAAATTATATGTATATTTATTTATAATTCATTTAAATATAATAAATATAAATAATAAATTTTAATATAAAATATATTCGAATTATTTTACAATATTAAAATACTAATAATATTATTTTTAAAAAAAATATAAAATTTTTAATATTCATTTAATTTTATTTTTTTTTCTAATAATTTTAATTATATTTTCAGAATTTTCATTTTCAATATTAAGTGGCATTGAATTAGTTGTAAATTCTTTTTTTAGATTTATATCTTTTTGTTTTGTATTTTTTTTTAAAATATATTTATCATTATTATTATTATTATTTTTATTTTTTTTATTTAATAATTCTTTTTCTTCTTCTTCATTATATAATTCATTTTTAGTTTTTTTTACTTTAACTAATTTTAAATTATTTTCCCTAAAACAATTTGTATTATAAATAATTAAAAAAAATACAACAATCGAAAACAATAAAAAAATAAATAAACAAACAATAAAAGCAAAATAAACACTGGATAAATCTTTTTTATAAATATGAAAATTATATTTTATTATTTTATTACATGTTGTATAACTATATTCATTGGATGCTTCTAATGAATTACTACAAACTTCTCCTCTTTGAATGAAATTTAATTTAAATATTCCATCATCATAAAAAGTACAATTTAAATAATGTTTTCCAAAAATTATATTTTTTAAAATTATTATATTTTTATCTTTTGTTATAAAAACTAAAGAAAAATTTTTATTATTATAATCAAATAAAGAAGTTATTGATTTTATTTTTAAATTTAAATCTAAATAAAATTTGAATGTTATAAAAGGAATTGAACTTAACATTCCTTTTCTAATTAAAAATAATTCATTTGATTTTATATCAAATAAATTCAAAATAAAAAAATCCATTGAATAAATAGGCAAAAATGTTCTATTATTATTAGCCACTATTATTTTATTAATAATTGGGTATAATTCATTATTAATAATTAATTCGAAATAAATTTCATTTATATTTGTGTTATTATTATTAAATTGAATACCTATAAAATTATTACCATAAAATGGATTATAATAAAAAAATATTTTATTCATATATTTATGTGATAATATTTTACAATAAGAATAATTATCAATAGTTTTATAAATAAACAAACCAATATTTTCTACAATACAATAGATTGTTTTTTTATTAATTATAAAATCCAATACATTACTAGAATTATAAATATTAGATATTATCCAATCATTATTATTATTTTTTTGGCTAAATAATTTAAAAAATCTTTTATTATTTGTTGATATAATAAAATAATTATTTATTATTCCTATTTTATAAATAATTTCTTTATCATTAAATATATTTGAACAATTTATATGAATAAAATATTTTAATTTATATGATAAATTATCTAATTCTATTATATAAAAATATAATATTTTATTTTTTGAATATAAAACTAAATAAGTTTCATTAATATAAAATTGATTTATTATAAAAAAATCTTGAATAATTAAAGCATCAATATTTTTTGTTTCTATTTCATTATTTTTTATATCTAAAAAATATATATTATCATCTGAATATTTTATATACATTATTTTTTTAGTTTGATTATCCAATCCAAACGTTAAATAAGAATAATGTAATATTTTATAAAAATTATTTAAATCATAATTTAATGTTTTTAAGTTTATTTTATTTTTTCCTATTGAATAATTACAATTAATGTCTAAATTATTTGATATAATTGATTTTTTATAATTTATAGAATTTATTAATTCTGAATTATTAATATAATAATTTATATTAAATTGATAAATAGGAAATAATTTTCCTTCTTTTTGAATATATAATAATTCCATAATATCAGTACCTATATCACCATTCTCAAAGGGTAAGTCTAATATAATACTTTTATTTAAATCAGCTGAAATAATTTTTGTTGATATATATGATATAATAGGTTTCCCAGTTTTATCAGTAATTTTTTGTTTTAAAAATTTTAATAATTCTAACAAAGAATAAGATATTGAAATATTATTTGAATCTAAACTTAAAATAAGAGAATTATTTATAATTGATGAATTAAATTTTATAAAAAGAAAAAATAAAATAAAAATAAATAACATATCAAAATTATAAAATTAAATTAAAAAATTATAATTTATTAAAAATTATGAAAATTTTATTTTACTTGTTTTATTTTTATTTTTTATCAACTTTTTTATTATGTCAAGAAGAAAAAACTTTAACAGATTGTCTTAAGGAAAATTCTTGCTATGATAGTGTTCATAAAGATTGTATAACATTAGAAGGTGATAATTATTATGAACAAAAAACGTATTTTAATAATCTTAAAAATCAAAATGAAACAAATAAAGAAAAATATAAAACTGTAACTTTTGAGCAATTAAAATGTAATACAAATGGATTTTTATGTAGACAAAGATACTCAAATGATATTGATGAAAATTGCTTTAAAGCATATGAAGAAAAAGATGATAATAAAGATAATTGTTGTTATATGACTCTTGATTTTAAATATAATAAGAAACATGAATGTTATCCTGTTCCTCGTAATAAAGACAAAATTAAAGAAATTATAGAGAAATTAGAAGATGAATATTATGGAATTAAAAATATTAAAATAAAATGTAAAAGTCAATACATTACTTTTGGATTTTTTTTATTATTTAATATTTTATTTTTATTTTAAATAAAATAAAAAATTAAAACTAAATTTAAATATTAAAATGAGTTCAGAGTTTACAAATTTAGGAGATATAAATAAAATAATTAACAATAGTAGTTTGATTAATTTTCGAGATAATAACAACAGAAAAGAAAATAAAAATATAATACCAATAAATAATAATCAAAATATATCATTATCTATTAATCAAGTAAGTTTAAATAGTATTGAAGAAAAAAAAAATTTTAAAAAATATCGAAAAAATTCTGCAAATTTTTCAACAAAAAAAATAAAAGAAATTTTAAATAATAAAGATGATTATAAAAAAAATTGGGTGGAATCAACAAAAGAAGCAGTTGAAATTGATTCAACTTTAAAAGATTTGCAATGGAAATTAGGAATAAATTTAAATAATAAAATTTTAGAATTAAAGAATGAATTAAATAATATTTTAGATTTAATTAATCAACAAGAAATAAAAAATTTTAATGAATCTAAAATTTTTGAAAAAAGAAAAAAACAAATTCAAGAACAAATACAAAAAGAAGAAAAAGAAAATATTGAACATCAAAAACAATTAAATAGTATTTTAAATATAAAAAAAATGAATATTTTAAATGAAATAAATAATATTGAAGAAAAAAAGAAAAATTTAAAAAATATTTTAAATAATAAATTCAAAGAAATGATGAATTTAAAAACAATATTAAAAAAACATATTGATGATTTAGATAATATTAAAAAAGAAATTTTATCAAGAAAATTTGTAATAAATAATAAAACTAATAATAATGATTCAGATACAGATGATTTTAAATTAGATTCATTAGATGCAGATATTCCACACGGTTTAAATGAAAATAATTTATCAGAAGAATTAACAAAAAGTAATTATTTAATAAGAACAAATGATGAATCATTTAAAAATAAAATAAATTCAAATTCTTATTTTTCAAATAATATTAAAAAAAATAATAATCTTTAATTAATTAATTTTTCAATTATTTAATGTAAATAAAAATTAATTTATTAATTCAATATTTTCTTTAATTTTTATTTTAAATTGTATTAAATTAATATGGAAAATAATATAAAAGAACAAAATCAAATATCTATAACACCTGAATTTTATCAATTATTAAAACAATATACAAATTCAAATGACCCTCTTGAAGATCCAAATTTTGATATAGCTTCATATTTAAATGAAAAATTTCCAGATTTCAAAAGTTTAGAAAAACTTCCGGAATTAATTGATGATTTTGATAGACAAATAGGTGAACTTGATGAAGAAATAGATGGATTAATGTGTGAAAGAGCAACATATAATGAAGAACTAAAAAATTATATGAATGAACTAAATAATGATGTTGGGAAAATAATTGAATTAATTAATACTATTAAACAAAAAACAGATACTAATGAAACAACAGTGAAATTAATATGCAATGATATAAAAAATTTAGACAACGCCAGAAATAATATAACAACAACAATATCTTCTTTAACTAAATTAATTATGTTAATAACGGGTATTGAAAAATTAGAAACTTTTGTAAAAGAAAAATTATATAAAGAAGCAGCAAATGCAATTGCAGCTTCAAATGATATAATGGATTATTTTAAGGATTATAAACATGTAACTCAAGTAAATAATTTATATCAAAAAAAAGATGCATTATGTGGACAATTATTATCTTCTATATTAGATGAATTTAAAAATAATATAGGTGAATTACCAAAAAATTCAGATAAATTATATGATGCTTGTTTAGCAATAAATGCAATAGGAGACAATGCAATAATAACTTTAAAAACATGGTTTACTCAATATAAATTAACTCCATATGAAAATGCATATTCTCCTAACAATGAAAAACCTGTTGAATTTAAAGAAACTGAAAGAAGATTTGAATGGTTAAAAAGATGTTTAAAAGATTATGATAAATTATATGATGAGATATTTCCTCCTTCTTGGGGATTTAAATCACAATTATGTCAAGAATTTTGTCGAATAACAAAAATTCACTTAAATGATATGTTTTTAAAAAATATAGATGGTATTATTCATATAGACGTTGAAAGTTTAGTTATGGTATTAAATAAAACAATAAATTTTGAAAAACATTTACATGAATATTTATTAGCTGAATTTCCTGGACAAATATTAGATAAAAATAATCAAAAAATTAATTTAGAAAAACTTTCTGAAAATTCAAATCCTCGAGATATTGTAGATGAATTAATGATAAAATATAATATAAATAATAAACAAAGAAATCCTAATCGAAAAGATCCAAATGAAAAACCAAAATATAGACCTTTTAGAGTTTTAGGTGTAATAAGTGAAAGTTTTGAACCTTATATGCAAAGTTATGTTAATAATGAAGAAGAAAAAATAAAAAAAACTATTATTGATTTACAAAGTAAAGATAGAATTGAAGGAAAATTATATGTTTCTAGTTTATATTTATTTAATAATATTAAACAAGCTATGAATAGATGTTTAAGTTTTTCAAAAGGAAAAACATTTTTAGATTTATGTGATAAATTTTCAGATATATTTAAATATTATAATGATAATATATTAAAAAATAAATTTAATTTAAATTTTTATCAAAAAAAAGAAAATACAAATAAAAATCTAAAAGATGAAGATATAACTGTGATAGCTTATATAATTAATACTTGCGATTATTGTATTTCAACTATAGGCTCACTTACAATAAGTTTAAAAGAAAAAATAGAAGAGAAATTTGAAGATGAAATTAATTATGATAATGTTATTGATAATATAAGAGAAATATATAAAAATGCATATGATTTATTAAGCAATAACATAAAAATAAGTATTAATGATATATTACAAAGTAATTTTTTAAAAAAAAATTGGGTTTTAGGAAATAATGAAAATATCGAAGCAAACTCATATGTATTCAGTATATCAAAAGTATTAGAAAAAACATTTATTTTAATTAAAGATATTTTACAAGAAGAATTTATATGTCATTTTTTAAATATAATTCCTAAAATAATTTTAGAAAATTTAATGAGCTATATATATAAAGTAAAAAAAATAGATGAAAATGGGGCACAACAATTACTTACTGATATAGGTGAATTAAAAAATAATATATTAAATTTATATTTTATTGTTATAAAACAAGATCCAGGTCAAAGTAAAGAAAATGATTCAAGATATATTTGTTTAAATATGATAATTAAAAAAGAATTTAGTAAAATTGAATCTAGATTAAAATGTTTGGGAAGTGTTGTTATGGAAATTGGAAATGCATATAAAACGTTTGTAGAAGATAAATCAAAAGAAGATTTTGATAAATTAATTATGTTAAGAGGAATTAAAAAAAATGAAATTACTGATTATGAAAAAATATTTATTTGAAAATATTTATATATAAGAAATAAATAATAATTTTTACTTTTATTTTAATAATAAATTAATTAATAAAATATTAAATTTATATTATAAAATTTAATTTATTAGCATTTAAATTTAAAATAAATTTAATTAAAATATTAATTAAATGTTATATATATGAAATTTAAGTTTAAAATATTTTTTAATATTATAATATTAAATTTTACTAATATTAAATTTATATTTAATCCCATTATTTAATAATATTATAAAAATTAAATAAAGAATGACTGAAAATAAAAAAGATGATGTTAAAGATTCAAATAAAAATTTTTTAGAAAATGATGATAATAATATTGAAAATATTGAAAATGATAATAATGAACTTGTTTTTGAAAAAACATTAATAGAAAATAATATAAAAAATATAAATAATAATTTAAGTAAATTACCAAATGAAATAAAAAATTTTGAAATGAAAGAAGTTAATTATCCAAATGTTGATATTAATTTTGAAAATTCTGAAATAATTAAAAAAAAGATTTTTGAATTTTTTTTAGATGATAATGAAAATAATAATAAAATTAATTATAATTCAAAGTCAATTAATTTAATTAAAAAAATAAAAGAAGAAGAAGAGAAAAAGAAAAAAGAAGAAGAAGAGAAAAAGAAAAAAGAAGAAGAAGAGAAAAAGAAAAAAGAAGAAGAAGAGAAAAGGAAAAAAGAAGAAGAAGAGAAAAAGAAAAAAGAAGAAGAGGAGAAAAGGAAAAAAGAAGAAGAAGAAAAAAAGAAAAAAGAAGAAGAAGAAAAAAAGAAAAAAGAAGAAGAAGAAAAAAAAATAAAAGAAGAAGAAGAGAAAAAGAAAAAAGAGGAAGAAGAGAAAAGAAAAATAGAAGAAGAAGAAAAAAGGAAAAAAGAAGAAGAGAAAAAAATAAAAGAAGAAGAGGAGAAAAGGAAAAAAGAAGAAGAAGAAGATAAAAAAATTAATGAAGAAGAAGAAGAAGAAATAATAAAAGAAGAAAATAAAAAAATTAATGAAGAAGAAGAAGAAAGAAATAAAGAAGAAGAAGATAAAAAAGTAAATGAAGAAGAAGAGGAAATAATAAAAGAAAAAGAGGAGAAAAGGAAAAAAGAAGAAGAAGAAGAAAGAAATAAAGAAGAAGAAGATAAAAAAATTAATGAAGAAGAAGAAGATAAAAAAGTAAATGAAGAAGAAGAGGAAATAATAAAAGACGAAGAAGTTAAAAAAATTAATGAAGAAGAAGATGAAAGAAATAAAGAAGAAGATAAAAAAATTAATGAAGAAGAAGAAGAAGAAAGAAATAAAGAAGAAGAAGATAAAAAAGTAAATGAAGAAGAAGAAGAAAAAAAAAGAAATATAAACAATAAAAAAATTGAAGGTAAAAGAGGGACAAATAAAGTAAAAAATAATATTACAAAAAATATGATAAAAAATATTGATGATAAATTTAAAAAAAAAAATAATATTAATAAAAAAAAAAATAAATTAAAAATGTCAGAATCAGAATCAAGTAAAAAAAGTGAAATTGAAGATGAAAATTTAAATAATATAAAAATAAATTTAAAAGATTTAATAGATAAAAAATATAAAAAAAAATTTGATAAATACATTAAAAATTTAAAAGATGAATTGGGTGGTGAAAAAAATAATAATGAAAATTATAATTTTAATAATTTGAAAAAAAAACATATAGAATTTTTAGAATTATTAAGAAAAAATATAAATAAATTAAAATTATATGAAAAAGCAGGTAATTTAAATAAAGCTAAAAATGATTTGATTAGAAAAATTGATGATATGAAAAGAAAACATGATAATGTTTCAAACTGCAAAATAGAATTTTTTGAAATATATTATGATTTAAAAAAAAAAAAAGAAGAAAAAGAAAAAAAAATAAAAAAAATTGAAAAAATTATTGATAAAGAAGGAATTTTTAAATCAGATGAGCTAAAATTAAGAAATAAAATGATTATAGGATTTCTTTGTATGTGTTTATATTTATTTTTTCTTCAATAATAAATAATTTTTAAATTTAAATTTTATTATTTTCATATTTCAATAAAAAATATTATTAATAAATTTAATTTTATAAATTAAATAATAAATATATAACCATATAAAATTATATATAATATAATTTACATAATTATTTAGTATTATTTTTTTTCATACAACAACTATTTTTTTCTTTTTTATTTTCTTCTGTTTTTTCATCATTAATACTTCTCACTGAATTTAAATTTAATCCTGTAGTTTTTACACCATCAAATATCATTGAATTGTGATTACTAATTATATCAACTTTACTTAAATTTCCTTCATTTTCTTCAATTAATTCTTTAAATAATTCATCTTTAGATTGAGTTTTTAATATTTCATCAAAATAACTTACTTCTAAAATTGAATGATAAAACATTTTTTTCATATTGTCATTTTTTTTCGCACTCACTTCAAAAAAAAGCATATCATATTCATCAGCCAATTTTTTTCCTTGTTCAGTACTTACTTTTTTTTCTAAATCAATTTTATTTCCAATTAAAATAAATTTTACTTTCTTTTCATCTATTGATTCTTTAATATAATCATACCACATTTTAACATTTGTAAATGAACTTTCTTTATTAACATCATAAACAATAAAAATTATATTTGCATTTTTAACATATGATTTAGCTAAACTTTTATATTTTTCTTGACCTGCACTATCCCATATATTTATTTTAAATCCAGCATCTTTATAATATATAATTTTACTATTATAATCTACTCCTATTGTTGGTTCATATGCTTTATCAAATTCTCCTGTAATTATTCTTTTTAATATACTGGTTTTACCTGTTGAATAATCTCCTATGAAAATAAACTTTAATTTAAATGCATTATTCATTGTTGATAACATATTTGAATTTTGCATTTGTTTTTTAATATTTATTTATTTTTTTATTAATTTTAAATAAAATAGTGAATTTATTAAAAAAATAATTTATATTATTGAATATATAATTGTTTAATATAATATATATATCAAAAAATTATTATTAAATATTTTTATATACAATATATTAATTATATTATTTTATTTTATAAATTAATATTGTATTATTTATATATTATTATATTATTATTATTAATTATCATTTTTTGATTGTAGTTTTGATAAACCATCATGAACATTAATTTCATCATATTCACTTTGAACATCTTTTTGTTCAAATTTTCGAAAAATTTCAAAACCCTTTGAGAAATTTGGAGATTCATTAATCATTTTAAATGTTTTTTTTAAATTATGTAATATATCATTTGATAAGAAAAAATAAATTAATTTAAATTTAATTAAGAGTTTATATATAAGAAAATTTAATTTTTTATAAGAATAAACTTGATTAAACGCATTATTATTAAAGAAATATTTTCTTATTCCTTTTAAATATATTCTTATATTCATATAATATAAATTCTCAAAAAATTTTTCATCATATATTACTTTATATGGTAATATTAATAATGTTCTATCTATATCTATATACTCTTCATCGTCTATTATTTTATTTATTAAATTTTTCATCATATTTTTTTTAATTAATTGTTCTTCATGATTATTTGTTATTGAATTATACATATTTAAAAAATGTTTATTATTATTTATTGAGTTTCTACTTGAAGGAGAAATCATATTTTCATGTAAAAATTTTAAACTTTTTCTATTTGAATCTAATAAACCAAGTTTTAAATAAAGTTCTTCTAATGAAATTATTTTTTTTTTTTGTTTATATTTAAATTTTATTAAAACTTTTCTTAATGCTAAAATAAAATCTTTTGTTAATTTATTTTTTTTTTCGTTATTTTTTTTTTCTATTGGCATTTTATAAACTAATTTCCAATAAATTATTAAATCTTCTATAAAATAATAAATTAATTTAAAAGGTATTAAATTTATAACTAAAAATTTTCCAAAAAATGTTTTATTTTGAAATGATTTTGTATTATAATAAATAATAAAAATTATAGTTTTAATTACAGCAAAAAAATAAATAATAATTCCTGTTAGAAAAATTACAAAAAAATAAAAAATCGCAATAAAAAAATAAGCAATTTTCGAAAAAATTAAATTATATTTTTTAATAATTTTTTCATTATCACATACTTGTGAAATAATAATTAAAATAGGTATAAAAAATATACTACATAAATTCAAAGGGGCAGGTAATAAAATTAATAAGCCATATCTATCATCCCATTTTATTTTTTCATGAACAATAATTAAAATACTTCTACTTTGACTTTCATTTTTTTCTTCCAAAGAATTAAATAAATCATTAATAATACCAACTATTAAATTAAATAACAATAAATTAGATATAACTGTAAATGTTATTAAAAATCCATATCCTAATAATGTTAAATGTTCAAAATTATCAAAATTTATTTGCCCAAAAGATGAAATAAATAATGTAATAAAACTTTTGTAAATTATTTTAAAATCATTGTTTGAATTTTTAAAAAAAATTGTAAAACATTGAGCGAAACAAAAAGTAAAACAAACTACTATTAATAAAAACATAAATACATGCCATGTTATATGAAAAACTATACGTAAAAAAGAACCAAAAACATTTGATAAAAATAATGAATTAATTATACGTAACCAAGAAGAAAAAATTATTAAAGAATATAAAATACCTTCGATTAAAGTATATGTATCTATATCTTCATCATCTACTACTAAATCTGTAAAATCTATCCAAATTAAAAAAATACTAGTAAAAAATATTATTTCTGTTATAAATTTATATTTATTTATTTTTATTCTTCTTTTTGTATATTTATAAAATATAAAATGAAAAATATTAGAAAATAAATTCAAAAACGCACATGAATTAATAATAAACATATAAATTTTATATAAATTAAATTTTCTTTTAGTTTTATCATAACTTTTTTTTTTTGTTAAATCAACATAAAAATAAATCAATACTTGATAAGATAAACATATAATAATAGTATAAATTAATTCAAAATTACTTCTATGACTACTATTATTAATATAATAATTAAATTGAAAAGAATAAATAATATTCTGTCCAATATTATAATTTTTATCAATAACATCATCAAAATATTCATAATTCATATTAGCTTTTAATATTCTAGTCAATCTAAAAAAACGAAAAATACTTTGTTCATGTCCAACTCCATACCACATTTTACTTACTATATCACCTACAGTTTTATCTCCAAGTAATATATCAAATTCATTTATAGCACATATCATTAATGTATTTCTTCCATTATTATCAAATTGTCTACATAAATAATAATTCAATGTATCTAAATTAGTCATACTTTTTTGAATTGATAAAGTTAATTTTAATAATTCATTTGCTACTGTGTTTGTTTTATTTTGAAGTTTTTTATTTAATTTTCCTATTTTTATTAAATATTCAGCGGAAAGAACTAAACTTAATAAAGGATAAGAACATTTTGTTATTGAATCACTATTTGTTGTGTATGTTAAAAGATATTGACATGTACGTTCTATGTATTTTGGATTTATTGCTGAAAGATTTATTGACATTAATAAAGAAATACAATTATATAAATATTGACCAAAACATAAATGTTCTATTAAAATTAATTGAATATTTAGATTATTTTTTGATGATTGAATTGAAGAAAAAATATCATCAATGTTACTATCAATAGATGATTTTTTATTTGAAATATTTTTATTAATATTTTTTGATTTTTTCTTATTATTATTCAAAACGGTTTTTGTATTATTTGAAGGATCTTTTAATTCTAAATTACTTTTTTGGGTGCTTATATTTTTAATATTATTTATGAATTTTTTAAATGTAGGTAAAAAATTAAATGATTTATTTTTTATAAGTTTTATATTTGTTTTTTTTTTTTGTCGTTTTGGAGAAAAATAAGAAATATTTAAAAGATTAGATTTTGAATTATTTAATTCTCTACTAAAACTTTTAATGCTTTTATTACTATAATGATGGCTATTAATTTTTCTATTAACTAATTGAGCATAAATTGAAAAATTAGGTAAAGCTAATAAATTTTTATTCGGCGATTTTAAATTATTAATAACAATATTGTTATTATTAATATTATGAATTTTATTTTTAAAAAAATTTTTTTCTTTTATGAAAGAAGGAGAATTTATATTTAATGAAAATCTTGGTTGAATAATATCGCTTAATATTGTTTTATTTTTAATTAAATTATTATTTGGATTATATTTAATATTATAATTAGTATTTTTATTTGCGGAAGAATTTATGTTATCAAAAATTGAACTTAAATTATGACTATTTACTGTAAATTTACTACTTTCATAAATGCGATTATGATAATTACTTGTGCGACTGCCTTTATTATTAATTATATAATTATTACTAATGTTGGAATTATAATAATGATAATTTAATAAGTTATTATAGGTATTTGTATTACTGTTGTAATTATTGTTTATGTTATTACCATTTATATTTAAATGAAAATTATTATTGATTAAATCATTATTCTCAATATTATTTATATTATTATTATTATTATCCTCTTTAAACATAGTTATTAATTTATCTCCTTCATTAAATCTTTTTTTCATAAATAAAGCTTGATTAAATTCATTTTTTTTAATTTTATTCATATATTTATATAGCAAAAACATATATTTTTCATTAGATTTATTAGGTTGAATATTTAAATAATTTTTACATACTTTAAATTTACATAATAAATTTCCTAAAGTAAAATATTTTTTAAATATACAAATTTGCATATAATTTTCTTTAACATTATCTTTAGTAAGTATATCATTCATTATATTAATACATATATCTTCATCATATTGTAAACATATTTCAAATATTTCTAAAGGAATTTTTTTATGAATTTTTATTTGTTGTAAAAAATATAAAACTAATTCTTTTAAATCATATTTAAAAAAAATAACTAATAATTCCTTTAAACATGTAACAAAATATAATTTATTTATTTTTTCAATTTCGTTTTTTTTAAATAACAATTTATTTTTTTTAATTAAATAATTATTTCTTAAATTATCATCATCTTCATTTTCATTATTATTATTATTATTATTGTTATTATTATTATTGTTATTATTATTATTATTTATATCATTATTATTATCAATTTTATTATTACTATTATTGTCATTATTCATTTTTCTATTTAATTCATTTAATTTCATTTTAATTTTATTTAATTGTTGATTAAATTCAATTTGAATAGTAGATTTTAATTTCGTATTTCTTATCATTTCAATATTCGAATAATACAATTCCCATATTTCATAAACTTTTTTTTTATTTATATTCATTCCAATTTCTTTCCAAATTCTTCCTTCACTTAAAAAAATATTATATTCATCTATTTTCAAAAAAAAATTAATTCCAGTATAAAAATTTCTTTTCGCTGAATTTGCTAATATTTTTCTAATAACAATTAATTCAGGAATATTAAATTGATTAAATTTTGTTTTTTCACTTGTTGTTAAAATGATATCATTAAAAGTTAATCTATTATTTTCATTATTATTATCAATTGAAGGTAAATTTAAATTATCAATAAAAATTTTAAAATAATTCGAAAATTTTTGATAAATTGTAATTGCTGATTGTTTATAATCTAATAAACTTAAAAAATAAACTTCAATTTCAAAATCATATTCAAATGTAAAATAAATTTCTAAATCACTGTCACAATCAATATTATTATAATAAATAGTATTATTAGATAATAAATTTTTTTTATTTAAATTTTGATTAATACTTAATGTTTGGGAAATTTCTTTAAATCGCTTTGTTTTTGGAGAAATATTGTTACTATTATTATTATTAATATCAATTAAATCAATTAAATTTTCATCTATTATAGAAGTTATTATTTCTTCAATTATGTAATCAAGAAAAGATAAATCAGTAAAAATTTCTTCTTTTTCTGATGAAAAAATATTATTTATGTTATTATTATTATTATTATTATTGATATTATTATAATAATCATTATTATTATTGTTTATGTTAAAATTATTATGATTATAATTATAATTAAAATTATTATTATAAATTGTTATGTTTATATTATATTTATTGTTATCATCATTAATATTATTTAGATTTTTATTATTATTAATATTATGAATAATTGTATTTGTGTTTTCATTACTTTTTAAATTATTAATAAGATTACTATTACTATTATCTATATTATTTATATTATTTCCATTATATATACTATTTATACTACCTTTTTTTTTAATTTCATTTATTTCAATTACTTGTTGTTCTTTAGCACAAATTAAAATAGAGAGTAAAATATTATTTTTCATTTGAAGCAAATGTTTTTTTTCATTTAAAGAATTTTTATTATAAATAACATTGTCAAAATATTCAAATAAATCAAAATCATCAAATTCTTTAATAATTAATATTAAATCAATATAAGATTTATTTAAATATTTTGAATATTTATTTCTAAAATTTAAAACTCTTGTATAATTTGGATAATTTAATAAAAAATTTTCTGTAACAATTGATATGTCTTCTTCTATTTTTTCTATATCATTTATTGTTTTAAATTTTTTGTTAGAATATAAATATTGTAATCTTAATGGTGTATTTCCAAAATTTGAAGAAGATCTACGCGATGCAATTTGTTGATGAAAATTCATTTTAAAAAAACAAATTGTTTTTTATTATTTATTGAATTATTTGTTATTTTTTTATAAAAAATTAATATATTAATTAATAAATTATTATTATTATTATAAATATTATTATTAAAATATATAATATTATATTTATTTATATGTTTAAAATATATTATATTTTTTTATATAAAATTTGATGAAACTGCATTTCGAAGTGTTGAACCTGATGGATTAGCAGAATATCTTTTATTGTAATTATTATTATTATAATTATTATTATAATTATTATTATTATAATTATTATCATTATAATTATTATTATTATTGTAATTATTATTGTAATTATTATTATTATAATTATTATTATCATTATTATTATTGTAATTATTATAATTATTATTTTGGAGGTTAAAATTATTATTTGCTCTATTATTTTGATTATAATTATTATTATTATTATAATCATCATTTATATTATTATTAATTTGTGGTGTTCTATTATAATTATTATAATTTATATCTGAATTAAAATTATTATTATTATTAATTTGTGGAGTTCTACTATAATTAATATTATTATTTATTTGATTATTATTATTTTCAATTCCATATTGTTCAAAATAATTATCTAAATATTTATTATAAAAAACATTATTAATTGGGTCTAAAATTGGATTTCTTGATAAATTACTTTTTCCTATTTCAAAATTTCTTGAGACTTTAAAAGGGTCTTCTCTTATCATTTTTTTTCTTATATTTTTTATTATTAATGGATCATTTGAATATAAATTATTATTTGAATAATTATTAGGAGAATTAATATTGTTATTATTATTTTGTTGCATTTGATTGTCTAATTCTTGTTTATATGCCATTTGTCTATTAAATTTTCTATTTCTGTTGTAATTATTTACTTCTTTTTCATTTTGAAGATCTGTTAAATAATTATTCATATGATCTTGTCTTGTAATCATTAATTTATTTATATCATATGGAGTCATATTTTTAATATCAATTCGATTATTATAATTATTATTATTGTTATTATTGTTATTATAATTATTATTATAATTATTATAATTATTATTATTATTATAATTATTATTATTGTTGTTATTGTTATTATAATTATTATTATTATTATTATTATAATTATTATTATAATTATTATTATAATTATTATTGTTATTATAATTATTGTTGTTATTATAATTATTATTATTATTATAATTATTATTATTATAATTATTAGAAAATTTATTAGGCAAACTAGATGAACGAGATAAATTATTATTATAATTAAAATTCATTTGATTATTATATTGTTGTACCATTTCATCTATTTCTTTTTTTCTTTCTCTTTGTTTTTGAATTTTAGCTTGTTTTTCATATAATTCCATTTGTTCTTCTTTTTCTAAATTTCTTTGTAAAAATTCTCTTTCTTCTTTAATTTTTTGTTCTTTTGCAAGTTTTTTTTGCATTCGATATTTTTCAGCATCTTCTTTGAATTTATTTAATAACAAACTTTTAGTTTTGGGATCTAAATTAGCAAGCATAATTTAATTATTATAATTTTTATAAATATTAATTAATTAAATTCATAACTTAAAAATAATTAAAAAAAAAATTAAAAAAAATAAAAAAATAAAAAATAAAAAAAATTATTTTTAATATTTAAATAAAATTAATTAAATAAAAATATTTATATCTAAAATGTCCAAAACAAATGATTTAATATCAACTTTACAAAAAAATAATAAAGTTGTTGAAGAAACAAAAGTAAAATATTTATTAATTTTCAAATTATTTAATTATAAATAATAAAATTTATATAAATATAGAAAGACGATGATGATGATTGGTATGATAATGATGACGAAGAAATAGAAGATAACAATGAAATAGTAAAAAAAAATTACGAAATTGAAGCAAAAAAAAAAGAAAAAAATAATAATTCAAAAGGTTTAAAAGGTTTATTAGGAAATGATAATTCATCTCAACAAAAAAATAATTTTCATAATAAAAACAAATATTATTCTTCAAAAAATAATACTAATAATAATAATTATCAAAATTCAAATAATAATAATAATCCTTTTGATTTTAATAATAAAAATAGATTTTTTAATAGTCGAGGAGAACCAAAAAAAGATTTTTATCATAAAAATTACAAACAAAATAATCCTTATAATTTCAAACATAATTTTAAAAATAATTCAAATAAAACAATAGATAATGATAAACCAGCTGAAAATAAAGATAATAAATATTATGATAGATATAATTATTCTTTTTATACAAATAGAAACTATAATTATAATAATAATAATAATAATAATAAAAATAATAATTATAATTATAATGTTTTTAACACTGAAGGAAATGATAAAGAATTTTTCCATAAAACATTCACAGGAAAAATTAGATTAAATACAGAAAATGATGAAATTAAAGTTCCTTTAAAAGATTATAATGATTTTAATTTTAATAATAAATATAAAGAAGATAAAAATAATAATAATAATGATAAAAAAGAAGTTTCTAATGAAAAAAATGATAATAATAATAATGATAATAATAATAATAATAAAAATGATGAAAAAGAAGTAGAAAAAACTGAATTTAATTTCACTAATTCAAAACATTCAGAAGGAATTCCTAATAATTTTAAAGAATTAGATAAAAAAGGTGATTTGTTTCTAGAAAAATTCCAGAAAAGTTCTTCATTAGAATTTTCAAATGATCCTAATAGAAATAATAATGATAATAATAATAATAGTAAAAATAAATATAATCATAATTATACTGAAAGAAATTATCATTCAAATCATTACAATAAAAAAAGATACAAAAAAGGTTATAAAAAATATTATTACAACAATGATGATAATTATGATAATAATAATAATAATGAAAATGAAAATGAAGAAGAAAATAATGAAAATAAAAATGAAGAAGAAAATAATGAAAATAAAAATGAAGAAGATTATGAAAATTTAGGAAATAATGAAGATAATAATAATTATAATTATTATGAAAAACGTAATTATTATAATAATAGTAATTATAATTACAGAAAACATTCTTATAATATGGCACCTAAAAAAAATTATTATAATAATTATAATACATATAGACCAAATTATAAAAAAGAAAGTGATGAATTAATAAATGAAATAACAGGAGTAAATGTTAATAATAATTATTATAATTCAAAAAAGAAAATTAATAAAGATGCAAATATTGTAAAAGATCCTAAAGATTTAGAACCTAAAAAAATAATAACTAAAAATAGTAATAATAATATTGTTCAAAGAAAAATGAGTATAGATTTTGATAAAAATGTAAAAAGATTAGATGATTTATTTGATAAATAATTATTTTTATTATTATAATTTTATTTTTATTTTAAAATTTTATAAATAAATAAAAAAATAATTAAATTATTTTAATTATTATTATAATAATTTTATTAATGAATTTTCATTTGAATGGTTATGATAGAGTTAAAGCTAAAAATATTATTAAAAAAAGTATTAAAGAAAAAGGAGATGAAAATGGAAAAAAAAAATTTATTTTAAATAAAATTAATTTACAACAAATTAAAAATCCTTTTTATTTTAATATTAAAAATTTTAAAACTATTGAAAATAATAATAATAATAATAACAATAATATTAAAATTATCAAATTAAAAAGTAAAAAAATAAAAATTGATTTAAAAAAAAATTTAGAAGAAAATAATAATCAAAATAAAATAAATTTTAATGAAAATTATGTAATTAAAAATAAAAATATTAAAAATCATAAAAGTTTTGATAATAATAGTGTTAATAAAAGTTCTAATCAATTTTATATTATAAATAAAATATTAAATGAACAAAATATTTTAAATAATAAATTTATATTTAGAAATAAAAATATAAAAAATAAAAATAGATTTATATTTTTAAATAAGAATAATAAAATATATGAAAAATTTGCGTTAAAAAAAATTAATTTATCAAAAAAAAATAATAATTATTTAAATAATAATATTATTGTAAATAATAATAATAGTATTAATAATAATGATAATAATAACAAGATTAATATTAATATTTTAAAAAAAAATTTTTATAAATCCCATTTAAAAAAAAATAAATTTAATAGTTTTTATAGATTTTCTGATATTATTAAAAGAAAAAAATTAAATATTAATTATATTAAAAATAAATCAAATGATTTTAATTATCTTTTAAATGAAAATAATTATATTAATAATAATCTATTTGATTTTAAAAAAAATAATCTTTTATCTTTTTCAAATGGAGATATGATGGACACCATAATAACAAATTCATTTAATAATAATTTTGATGATACTTTAAATTTTAATAGTAATAACAATAATAATATGGATACAAGTATTTATAATAATAAAAAACATAAAAATGAAATATCACAAACTTCTTTTAATTATAATATTTCAAATTATAGTGATAACAATGAAAATATAAATAATCAAAATAGAAATTGTTTAACAGATAGATATAAAAAAGGTATTTTAATTTTTACAAATCAATTTTTAATAGATAAATTAAGTTAAAATTTAAATTTTTTTATATTTTTTGATTATAAATAATAATTATTAATATAAATTTATATAAAATTTTTTTATTAATATAAAATAAAATTATCAACATTTAATAATTATATTTAAATTTACATTATGAAAAAATTAATAATTAATTAACCTTATTTCTATTATTATTTTCAATACAATTTATATTATTTTAAAAATATCAAATTTAATTTGATTCATGTTTCTTTTTTTCTTCATTAATTAAATCAATAAGAACTTTTTCATTTTCTTTATCATTTATATTATTTTCTTTAACAAATTGTTCAACTATATCTTCTGTTTTTTCTCCTTTATATACATATAATTGTTTTTTATTATTTCCTGTCAAATTAACATCTAATATAAAAAGAGGTCTTTTTTTTTCTTTTTTATAAAATCTTTTTTTAAAACATAATTTTTTATTTTTATTATAACAAACACTATTATTTCTTTTATCACGGTGATTATTAATATTATTAAAACTAAAATCTTTTTCATAAGAATAATTTCTTAATTGTTTAAAACATTTGACATAATTTCTTTCTTCTCGAGTTTTTTTCATATTTTTAACATATTCTTCTTCTTTATCACTTTGAATAAAGCTATTATTTAAATAGAAACTTCTATTCATTTTATTTAATATTTTTTTACTAAAATTTTTACTTAAACTTAAATTAGGTTTAAAAGTATATTCAGCTAAATTATTTTCAAACACAATATCATCACTTGTTTTATTTGTTGCAAAAGATTTAATTGAATTTATAGAATATCTGCTTCTAACTGAATCTTTAGTATAATTACTTATATAATTTTTATTTATTTTTGGCATAAATGTGTATTCATTATCAATTTTTTCTTGTTTTAATTTATTTAAATTAATTTCTGTTTCATATTTTTTATTTTTTTGGTCGTTGATATGAGAAAATAAATTTCCTTTTATATTTTTATTATATTTTGTATTTGTTATTGGATGAAATGTATTTTCTTTTTCTTTGTTTTTTGAATATGATTCTTTTAATATATTTTTTTTTGAATTTGGGTCATTTGAAGAAAAATTATTTTTTTTCCAATTGTTATTAAAAAAAATATAATCTTTTAATATTTTATTTGATTGTTTTTGAGTTAAATTTAGAGGAATGTGTATGAAATTATTTGATTTGTTGCGATTAAATGAAATTGAAGAACTGGAAGTTGAATTTGAATTTTTTAAATTTTTGTTATTATCTAATTTTAATAAATTATTTTTATCAGTTATGTTTAAATTATTATTATTATTATTATTATTGAAATTTTGAATATTTAGTATACTCAATGTAAAAGTAAATATATTATAAATTGAAATATATTCTTTGTTACCACCATTTAAAATAAGAGAATTAAACATTTTTTTAATTAATAAAATATTTTTATCATTTTCATTTGAAATGTTTGTATTATTATCAATAAAACCTAAATTTTTCATTAATATAAAAAACTCATTAAAATCTACTCTATCATTAAATTTAATTTTTTCATTTTTTATTAAATCATCTACAACTTCATTAAATTTTTTATTATATTTATTAAATAAAATTTCATTTGATTTATTATTAATTTTAAATTGAATATTATCATTATTAATACTATCATCATAAACAAATTTTTTTGAATAATTGCTTGATTCATTATTATATAATTTATTTAAATAATCTAAATTAGATGGAATTGAATTTGGATTTAAAATATTTTTTTTTTCTTTTATTTCAATTTCATATTTTTTTCTTTGATTATATAATCTATTATAAACTTTATTTTCTTCTTTAACTTCTTTAATTTCTGGAATAGAATCTAATTTGATTTGTTCAACTGGAACATTTTTTGTTAATTCAATATTCATAAGTTCTTTTTTGTATTCAGTTAAAAATAAAATTAGTTTCTTATTTAGATTTTCATTTGATATAATTTTATATTTTTCATCTGTTTTTATTAAAATTATTATATCATTCATTAAATTTAATTGAGGATTTTCTATTTGATTTAATATTAAAGCTTCAATCGCTTTATTATTTTTTAATATTTCTTTAAAATTTAATGAATTTAATAATTCTTTTTCTTTTTTAATATTTTCTTCAATTATTTTTTGTTTATAAATGTTTATTTGACGATTTATTTCTTCTTCGTCTGGAATTGCATCATCATTAGATATTATTTCTTCATCATTTAATAAATCTTCTTTATCATCATTATTGTTCATTTTATTTAATATTTTATATAATTATTATAAATAATGATAAATATTATTTATTAATCATTAATTATAATATAAAAATATTTTAAATTTTGATTTTTTTATATATTATTATATTATTATTAATTTAATTATTAATTTAAATTAAATAAATTATAATTTAATACATTTTATTTTAATAAAAAATCATTTTTTATTATAAATAATTTAAAATTTAAATTAATTTCTATTTTAATAACATTTTTATAAAATTTATAATTTAAAAAATAAAAATTTTTTATTTTATAAATATTTTTTTAATTAAATTATTATTTTTTCTAATTTTATAATTTTAAATATTTTATTTTTTAAAAATTTATATTTAAAAATTTAAAATATATAATAATCAAAGAAAAAAATATTTATAATAATTATATTATAAAATTAATAAAATATTTTAAAATTTTAAATTAATGAAAAATAATTTTAATCTAAGTTATTACATTAATTCTCCAAATAAAAATTCTTTAAATCATTTGGATATTAAAAAATATAATAGTCCTAAAATTAAAGATAATTTTTATCGATTAAATAATTATAACAATAAAAATAATGATATTCATAATAATATTAAATTCCAAACATTTGAAGAAAACATAGCAAATAAACAAAAAAAAAGTAAAAATAAAAATAATTTTGAAAAAAATTCCAAAATATCAAATAAAAATAATAATGATAATAATTTATATAATGATATTTTTAATAAAATAACAAATTTAAAAAATAAAAGTTTAAAATCTTCTTCAGAAAAAAGTTTTTCAAACGAAGAACATTTTCATTTTAGTAAAAGTAATAATCATAATTCTAGTAAAATAAAAATAAAAAATATGTTAAATAATGCATATTCAAAAACATTAGAAAATGATAATAATATTATAAAAAATTTAGAAAAAAATTTTGATGATTTTTTTAATAAACAATATAATTTAAAAAAAAATAATCAAATTAGTCACACAAATAAAAATTCTAAAATTTTAATTCAAAAATATTTAGTAGATAATAGTAATATTAATAATAAAGAAAAAAATCAGAGAAATAAAAATTTTATAATAAATAATAATAAAACTTTTGATAAAAATCAAATAAAAATTTTAGCATTTAAAAAATTTAATAAAAAACATAAAAATGAAAGAAATCAAAATTTAACTTTTGAAACTGAAAATTCAAAAAATTCAAAACAAAATTCTTTTCAACAAAAAAGAATAAAAAGTAAAGAAAATATTAAAAATAATATTAAAAATTATTCTCCTAAAAATACAAATAAAAAACCTTTAATTATAAAAAAATATTTTAATGATAATTATGAAGATCCTTATAAAATAATAGAAATATTAAAAGAAGAAAATACCAGATTAAATAAAGAATTAACAAAATTTAAAAAATTATCTTATAAACAAAATAAAGAAAATTCAAATTTTCAAAATATGATTAAAAATTTAATTTCTAAAATTAATTTTATATCAAAAAATTATAATGAAATTAATAAAATATGTAAAAATGAAATAAATATAGAATATTTTTGTTATAAAAATAATAGTTTAGATAAAGAATTTCATTTATTTTTAAAAGAAAATAAAAATTTAGATACTAATAAATTAAATTATAAAAAATTATTTGAAAATACAGATAAAACTATTCATAATATTGAAGTCGAAAATAAATATTTATTTATTAAAACAAAAAAATTAAAAAAATTAATAGATGATTTTATAATTGATAAAGAAAATAATTTTTCATATACAAATAATAATACTACTTTAAATAATACTGATAATGAAAATAATAATAATATTAAAGTTAATAAAAATATTTTAAATCAAAGAGAATATTTTTATTTTAATAATTAAATATAAAAATGATTTTTTTTGAAAAAAGAATGAAATTTTTTAAAAATATTTATTATATATATCATTATATATAAATGATGATTATATATTTTAATAATATATATTATATATTTATAATTAAAATTGAAAATATTTTTATTTATAATATTTTGTATTTTCTTTTAATTTTCCTAAAGAAAAAGGTTTTTTTTTATTTCTATCTTTTAATATATTTATTTTTTCTTTTTCATAAAGTTCTCTATTAGCTAATCGAGGATATTCTTTTTTTGGATGATTTGGACGAACTTTATATATTTCTTTAACAAAACAAAAACCTTCTAAACAATGTGTTCCTGTAACTTTATTAATAACTTCATCAATAATTTCTAAACATATTTTTTTACTTTCACCTAAAACAAAATACATACAATCTGGAACTTTATAATCAAATAATATTTCTGTATTTAAATATTTATGATAATTTTTAGGAATAGTTATTAAATCTGTTTTCATTAATTTCTTATTAAATGAATTGCAAACTTCTTTTTCATCATTACTTAAAATTTGATCTGGATGATAATATTTTAAATTTTCTGGATTTTCTTTTCTAAATAATTTAATCATTTCTTCAGCATAATCTGAAATACTAAAATATTTATAAACAAAAGGTGGTTTAACAAATGAATGATAACTAATTTGAATAAAATCTTCTATAAATTCATCATATGTAATTCCAGCTTTTATTGATTTTTTTTTAAATATTTTTGTATTCATATTACCAACAATCATTAATATATCTTCTTTAGAAATCTCTTTATTTAAAACTCCATGTTCTCTAAATATTTTTACAATTTCACTTGGACTAATTGTATCTCCTATTTCTTTTATTGAATTAAAAACTTTTCCTTGAATAGGTGAATAAATACTTCCACAATATTTCATAAAAACATTTTTAAAAAAACCTGCGTAATCTTTTAAAAATTTTTTTAATTTTATTAAATCTCTATCTTCTTCATTATTTAAATCTAATAATTCTATTCTATTATTTGTAACATTATTTCTAAAATATGTTTCATTTGTTATTAAAGATTTATTATTTTCTGTATATTTTTGTAATTTTTCATGTTCAAATAAATCTTTATTAATATTATTTTTTTTATTCTTTTTTATATTATCTTTAATATTTTTTAATTTATAAATTTGATTTGTATTTAATTTCAATAATTCATTAGATTTTGTTGAAATGTTCGAATCTTTTTTCAAATAAATATTTTTTTTTCTTGAAGTATTATTAGAAATTGATCTTTTACTATTATCACTTTCAGTATTAAATTCTTTTTCTTTAACTTCAGGTAATTTATCATATATTTGTTTAATAATAAATTCAAAGTCTTTATCAATATCATATTCATCTCTATTTACGTTATAATAATAAACAATATCATTTGGTTCACCAAAATGAGATAACATTTTAGATAAACCTATATTATGAAAATTATAAATTTTAAAATGTTGAAGACAACAAATTAATAATAAACTTTTAATAACATTATTTATAAACGTATTATTAATATTTAAAATATCTTGAATCATCATTACAATAATCATTTTTTCTAAAGAAATAAAATTTATTCTATTATTTTTTACATCGTCATTTAAAATAATATCTTCTTCAAAAATTAATTTTTTTTTTTCTTCTTCGGGATTAACATTTAATATTAAAGCATTTAAATATATTTTTTCACTTAAATCTTTATCCAATCTACAATATGTTTCTAATATCATTTTTACATATTTAAAAATAAATTGAATACCAACTTCATGCATTAAAAATCTTGATAAAATCATCATAAATAAATTATCAACAATTTTATAAAAATAAATTCCTCTATAAACATTAGTTTTTAATGCTTCAGATTGAAAAACATTTTCTTCTTTTCCAATATCAAATAAAATTTTACCTAAAACATCTAAAACTAATATTGCTTCTTTTACATTAAATCTTGGATGCCTTGCAACTGTTGTTAAAAAACTAACATCATTTACATTAAAATAATATGAATTTCCTAAATTATATTGCACTTGTTTTACATAAGGCTCAACCATTATACCAACTGGAATAGATAATATATTCTTAAAAACTTCATTGAAATTACTTAATAAAAATTCTCTTATATTTAAATCATTATGATATTCTATAAACATGAATATTAAACATTTATAAATCACTGAAACGAATTTATTTCGTTCTGATACAAAAACTTCTAATGAGCGAAATAATTGACATAATGAACAATATTGAACTAAATGATTTTTGTCTTTGTATAATGTTTTAAATATAGATAATATTTGAAAATTTTCTGCTTCGTCTGTAAAATATATTGAAAAATTTACCCAAATTTCACCTAAAAATAAAGCAGCTTTCATTTTTTCATTTGTATTAGGACTATGAGATACTTCAATAATATATTCTAAAAAAAATTCTTTTAAATGATTTTTTGAAAATTCATCTGTAAAATTTGATAATCTTCCAAATTTTTCAATAATATCTGAAACAAAAGTAAAATATGCTCCATCATTTTGTAAAAATTGCTTTAAATAAATAGTAAAAAATTCAAATAAATGAAATCTAGCAAAATTATTAATTAATGTTACTACTATTTCAACAGCATCATCATGTTTTTTTAATAATAATAAACATGTTTCTAAACCTCCTCCAGGACTAACAAACCAATCCCAAGCAGGAGAAATTAAATTATTTTCAATTAATTCTAAAGCGAATTTACTTAATAATCTTCCTGTTATATAAACTACATCTAAATTCTTTGAAAGTAACCCAGGTTTAAAAGTATTTAAACTTAATTCAATATTTTTACTTATTTGATTAGGATATGCAATACTATTTATTTGAATTAATTGCATAAAATAATCAATATTTCCTAAAATTTCTTGATAAAACATTTTTACTGGTTCAAAATTTTTTTGAGATAAACCTTTTATTAAAATATGAGTTAAATATTTTTTATTGTCACTTAATAAAGCCGCACTTTGTTTTGCTGTTAATGACATTGATTTACATATAGCAACTATTATAAATTCTAAAACACTTCTTGTTTGATTTAAAGGTTTTATTTGATTATTATCTCCTGCTAATTCATCTAAATCTACAATGTCTTCATTAAATCTAACTTTTGGTAATTCTTTTGTTTTATCATTATCAAAAACTGGATTTTCTAATTTTGTTTGTTTATTTTCTTTTAAAAATTTTGTTTCATTTTCTTTTTCTATCCTACTTTGCAAATCTAAATAAAATGTATATAATTTTTGAAATAATTCATTAAATGTTGTGTTATCACCTGCTACTAATAAAGTTTTGAAATTTTCATCAAAAATAATACCATAATAATTTTTTATACTTTCTAAAATAACTTCCCAGTTATGTAATTTTATTTGTGGAGTTTCATTATTAATAACTTGATTTAAAGTTTGATCATGTTTGTAAATATTTCCATAAATTTCGTTCATTAATATGTTAAATTTACTAAAAATATTTAAAAAAAAGTAGCCAGTTAAAATAGATTGATTAACATCTTTTGATAAATTAACACTTCCGTTTTCATTAAATGAAAAGTTTACAACTGAAGCAGGTAAATTAGGATATTGTGGAAATTTTATAGTATTTGATTTCTCTTTATTTGGATCATATAATGAATCATCTAATACATCTATTGATACTAACCAAGCATATATATCAGGAGATAGAGCTAACATTGTAATTTATTTTTATTTTTTTTTAATATTAATTTAATGAGTTTTTTATTTATTTTATTTATTTTTTATTTATTATTATAATAATATTATTTGAATTTATGAACGAACAAAATAATAGTCCAAGAGAAATAAAAAAAGATGAGAATAATAATATAAGTGAAAATGAAAATCTTAATAAATATTCTTTTATTTTTTTTATTTTATTTTTATTTATTGGTCTAATTAATAATTTAGGTTATGTTTTAATTCTTACAGGTTCTCAACAATTAATGGATAATTTTGACAATAAAAATATAATTGCATTATATCCTTTTGCATTAATAGGTTTTAGTTCATTATCAAGATTCATAAATTCAAAATTTTGTATTAAAATTTCATATACAGCACGTTTATTTGGACTTTCTATATATTTTTTAATGGGATATATATCATTATTTATAATATTAAATACAATATCAGATAAAGAGGAAAATGTTTCAATATTTAAATTTTTTTTAACTTTAATACCTACTATTATTATGGGAACAGGAGCAAGTTTTGGTGAAGCCACTATGTTAGGATATATAAAAAATTTTCCAAGTAATTTTGTTTCAGGTTGGGGGAGCGGAACTGGTTTTGCTGGGGTTACTGGAGCAACAATTTCTTTATTATCTAAAAAGTATGATATGAAATTAAAATACTTATATTTATTTATTTCTCCTGTTTCTTTAATTTATTTTTTATTTTATTATATATCAAAAAAATTAAAAGAAAAACTAGATAAAAATTCAAAAAAAGATCCTTATAGAATAATGATTGAAGAAAAAAAAGAAATAACCGAAGAAATAAAAGAAAAAGATAAAGAATTAAATTATGACACATTTCCAAAAGAAAAAGCAAGTGTTACTCCAATTATAAATCAATCATTTCCAGATCAAATGATAAAAACAGATACATCTCAGAATAAAGAATTTACATGTGAAAATTTTAAACAAGGATTTAGATATGGAAAAAGATGCATATTAAATTTATGTTTTGTATATTATTTAGAATATGTTATAATAAGTGGTTTAACTGAAAGAGTTTCAAATGAAGATGGAGATGTCAAAGAATATTTAAATCCTGCATTTTTTCATGATTATTTATATGAAACCTTATCTTTGGCATATCAAATAGGTGTAGTTATTTCAAGAAGTAGTTTACCTATCGTAAAAAAAATTCCTTATGTAGAAATATTTACAATATTTCAACTTGTTAATGTAATTTTATGGGTTTTGGAATATTATTTAATATTTATTAAAAATGAATATATTTTATTTTTCCATTTAATTTTTACTGGATTGAATGGAGGAAGTTCATATGTCGGATGTTTTTATTATATAATGAATTCTAAATATATATTACCAGAATTTAAAGAATTATGTATAAATATTGGAACAATTTTTAATGATATTGGAATATTATGTTCATCAATAACATGTTTAATTTTAGATAACACAATAATGAAATAATAAAATTATTGTAAAATATAAATTTATAATATAAAATATATATTTGATGAAAGAATGTTTATTTTAATTAATAATTTAATTTTATATTTTATTATACTAAAAATTAATTTATAAATTTGAAATTATAATAAATATATTAATAATAAATATTAATAATTTTATATTTCATCATCACTATGTTTTATTACATCATACATATAATCTTCAAAAGTAGGTTCAGTTTTAATTTGTTTTTTATTTTCATAATTCTTTTTTTTTACAAAAAATCTTTCATAATATTGATCAATTTTTCTTTTAGGTAAACAATAAATTTTATTATTTCTTTCAAAAATTTTTTTATTAATTTCTTTAATTCTATTTTCATGTGCTTCAATTTGTAATTTATTTTTTTCAATTTTATGTATTTTTTCCATATTATAACTAATTTCATAAAATTTATCAACAATTTTTTTATTACTATTATATTTCCAAAATTTAATAGTATTTAAAAGACTATTCACTGCGAGTTCACTTAAATGTAACATATGAATCATTTCATCACCTTTTGTTTCTAAAATAAGTTTTTTTTTATTATTTAATAAAACTTCATCAAAAATATTATTTAAATCTAATTTTTGAATAATTTGATATAAACAAACTACTCTACTATACAATTGAGTTTTTGATAAATTTCCTTTTGTTTTTGAATAATTTGAAGCAGTATGACTATATAATTTTGATGTTGCTGTTTTAGGTCTTTTTATTTTTATTTTTTCATTTTTTAATTGTTTAATTTGATTTAATAATAAATTATGTTTTTTTTTTAAATTTTCTAATTCAATTGTTTTTTTCTCAAATTTTATTTCTTCATCTTTCATATTTTGAATATAAATATTTTTTTCTTCTTGTCTTTGATTTTTTAATGATAACAACTCTTTTTGAATGTAATTAAATTCAGATATTAAAAATATATTTTCATTTTCTAATTTATTCAATGCTAAATAAAATTCTTCAGCTGTTTGATAAATACAATTTAATTTATAATTTCTTATATTTTGAATATCTTCAAATTTCATTGTTTTAAATAAATTAGATAAATTTCTAAAATTAGTTCCAAAAATTCTTCGAGTTTTTAATCTTCGATATAAAACTGGTTTTGATTCTCTTTTTTTTGGTTGATTTGAATAATTTTGCGTATCATTTCCATCAGGATTAAAATTAGGGTTTCTATATAAAATATCATATGTAGTTTTTGGTTCTTCTATAATTATTTTATAATGATTTGGAATAGTTAATCGTTTTTCTTTTAATAAAATTTGAAAATAAATCCATTTTAAAACATTATTTTTTTCGAATTCAATTTTTAATATATTATTATTTATATCTAAAATTTCTTTTTTTAATTTAAAAGTAATGTCATATAATTCATTATTTATAATTTTTTCTTTTTTTAATTGATTTTTTAAAAATTTATTATATTCTGTGATTCTATGGAAAAATTCATCTATAAATAATTCTTTCGCTCTTTTTAATTTTTTCATTTGATCATCTATATTTTCAATTTGATTTGTATAAGCTTCAGATAAACTTTGAACTCTTTCTTTTCTTTGCTTTAATTGATATCTAAATAATAAAACATCTCTTGTTTTGTTAATAAATTCATTAATTCCTTCTTTTTTTCTATTTATTTGATGAATTTTTTTTCCAATTAAATTATTATCTTTATTTTTAAGTAAATCATCACTATCTAATTTTTTTGTATGTTCTCCAATTTTTTGTAAAATTTCAATATCATTTTCAGGTGATTGAATTGTAATTTCTTTTTTATTTTTATTTACAGTGAATGTAGCTGCAGTTGAAGGACGATTTATAATTTTTGGATTATCTATAATAATTTCTGTTAAATTCGTTTCAGTTAAATAGAAATTTGTATCTAAATTTTCTAATAAATTTGATAAAGTATTTTTTTGTCGAGTTTTAGATGTTTGTATTCTAGTTGAAGGATTTGTTGAAGTTGTACTATAATTATAATTTTGAAAACCTAATTTTTTTTCGCTGTTTAAATGACTAAATTTTTTAAATGGACCATTTCGATTTGCTGAAAAAATTCTTTCTCTTCTAGAAAATAAATTAACATTTTTAAATTTTTTTCTTTTCAAAGCAGGATTTCGTTTTGAATCTAAAAATGTTAACATTGTTATATTTAATTTAATTATTTATTTAATTATATAAATATTTTTATATTAATATTTATTGTTTTATTTAAATTAAAAATATTTATAGAAAAAATATCAAAAAAAAAAACAAAATTATAATTATAATTTAATTTTCTTTATTTTTATCAATTATTTTATTTTCATTATTATTATTTTCTAGTTCATAATAATCATCAAAAAAAATTGTAATATTTTTTTCATTAATTTCATTAATATTTATTATATTTTTACATTTATATTTGAAATATTCTACAACATTATCATCTTCATTATTTATATTTTTATCAATAATATTTATTTTTATTTCATGTTCTTTTTTTATATTATTATTATCTTCTTTTTCTTTACTATTTTCATCATTTTTATTTTCTTCTTCTTTTTCTTCAGATTCTTCTTCTTCACTATCTTCATCTTTTATTATTTTATAATGAATTAAATTATAACTAACTCCAACAATATTCATTTTATTTATTTTATTTTTTTGTTTTTCACTTATATCAATAATATAATTCTCATTATCTATATATGCATTTTTTATATACATTCCATCAATAAATATTATTTCATTATTATTTGTTTCTAATAAATTTTTTTTTCCTTCAATATCTTTTTCTAATTCATCAAAATTTTTATATTTTGTATAAATAAAATTTAATTTAATCATATCTGCTGTTATTTTTTTAAAGAAATTATCTTCATTAAATCTAACTTTTGGTAATTCTTTTGTTTTATCATTATCAAAAACTGGATTTTCTAATATTGTTTGTTTATTTTCTTTTAAAAATTTTGTTTCATTTTCTTTTTCTATCCTACTTTGCAAATCTAAATAAAATGTATATAAT
>JAEEGK010002355.1_pt1 | contig 47371 bp, 48 predicted proteins | sample 8958771 | NCBI WGS metagenome assembly JAEEGK01 (sample SAMN16246547, study PRJNA631951) | gut metagenome | biome: gut microbiome; feature: rumen; material: SC-attached | host: Bos | place: Iran: Karaj | collected 2018-10 | reverse complement strand
AGAGCAAGACCTACCTATAAAAAATCGATTTTTTCGATTTTAGTAGGTAGGTTTATGTTTGAAAACCTTCGCATACCCGTAGGGGGTATATGTCTTGACAGCTTTATATAAACAAATTAAAATGACACCAAGTCATTTTTATGAAGGCGGACAGACAACTATGCCTAAAGTCAGTGAAGAATACTATAAGAACAAGCGCAAAGAGATCGTCGATGCGGCGTACCGCGTGTGCACCAGAAAGCCGATCACGTCGGTAGAGATGAAGGACATCATTGAGGAGACGGGCTTTTCGCACGGGGTCATATACAGGTATTACAAGGACCTCGATGAAGTCCTGAAAGACCTCGTTATCACGATCAACAGCGAGAACAAGATCGATGACAGGCTGGACGAGATCCTAAAGAATGCGGAGATGGACAATTGGGAGCAGACCATTTACGACATCTGCGCGATGCAGGCTGACTATATGAAGGAGGTCGGAACGGATCTCCTGAAGGTGTCGATATACAGCGACATGCTCGCGATGACTGATCCGGAGAGGGCGATGAATATCGCTCAAAGGCTCGGCAAAGATGAGCAGAGCCCGTTGCTCTATGCGACTGTGGCGACGGAGAAGTTTTTAAACGATGTCGTCAGGAAGAAAAAGTTAAAACCGGCATCAAGCGTGGATGAGATCATCCAGTTCATGATCGTCAATTACCACGGAATCCAGACCGGTTATGTGCTCTCGGAATGCTTCAAAGTTCCGCACATCGAAGGCAAGTACAAGCCCGAAGACATGTTCAGAAATCTTGCAAAATCAGTGATCCTCATGATGGGCGGGAAGGCGTAAAGGCAGGAGAAAACAATGGTTTTTCACACATACGGGAATAAGGAAAATAAAGCGGTCGTTCTGATCCACGGGATGTTCACGCCATACCAGATCTGGAACAGGGTTGCCCAAGAGTTCGCGGGCAGCAATTACGTGATCGTGCCGGAGCTGGACGCGCACACTGAAGATGAGACGAGCGTGATCGTAAGCGTAGAGGACGAGGCGCGGAAGATAACCGAATACATAACAAAAGAGCTTAACGGCGAAGTGTATTTGATGGCAGGCATCTCGCTTGGCGGAAGGATCGCTTCAGAGGCCGCAAAAAGCACAAGCATAAAGATCGACAACCTCGTCATCGACGGCGCTCCGCTGATGAAGGTAAACGGCCTGTTCAAGGGCATAATGAAGAACAACTACAAGACGATCCTAAGCAAGTCCAGGGCGCGCGATCCGAAAGTAAAAGCCTCATTCGAGAAGAATTTCCTTCCGGGCGAATACTGGGAGCCGTTCCTTAAGATCGCTGACAGGATGGAAAAGCAGTCTGTAGATAACGTCATCGACACGGTATTTGTACCGTTTGAATTCATTAAGTATCCGGATGATATGAAGATCCTTTTCATGCATGGCACGAAGGGCAATGAGACGGTATCGAAGAAGGGCGCGCTGAAGATGAAAGAGTTAAATCCAAAGATGGAGATCAGGTCTTTTGACGGCCTCGCGCACGGCGAGCTCTTATGCTTTAAGCAGGACCTGTGGCTCAATGAAATAAGGGGTTTCCTGGCATGATCGATTACATAAGAGAGAATTTGAGTTACTATCCAATATTCTGGAAATACCTGTTCAAGACGAAGAAGGAATTTACTCCGGAACGTGTCGATTACGGCAGTGACAAAGAGCAATATTTCCTGTACTACGAGCCCTCGAAAAGAACAAGTGATAAAGTTGTTATCTGGGTTCACGGAGGCGGCTGGAATGCAGGGAATCCGAAGTTCTTTGATTATGTCGGACAGAAAATGGCGGGGGCCGGTTACCGCTTCGTATCGATAGGCTACAGACTGTCGCCGAAGAATAAATATCCGGTGCAGACAGAAGACGTCTGCACGGGCTTTAATGCTGCAATAAAATACTTGAAAGATAAGGGGATCGACACGTCGGAGACCATTCTCACAGGCCCTTCTGCAGGCGCACATTTATCTTCCATTATGTGCTACAGCAAAAGGGTGCAGGAACAATATAAAGTCGATGTCTCAAATGTTATCGGATATGTAGGTTTCGGAGGGCCGTATTCTTTCAGGAAGGACGCGACTAATACGCTGAAGATGCTTATAAATATGCTTTTCGCGAAGGGGTATAACAGGACGGAAGGCGAGCCAAAAGAGCTCATGGATAAGAGTGACATTCCGATGCTTCTGATACAAAGCAGGCACGACGGGCTCGTGGGATTCGAGTGCGCGGAAGACTTTGCAGCCAGGGCAAAAGAGCTTGGGAACAGGTGTGAGATCTACGAAGTTGAGGATAAGAGAAATACGCATTCGTGGTATACTGCGGGGTGTTTTCTTTTCGAACGCGGAGAGGATAAGACACTCGATAAATTCATGAAGTGGATAGAGGAATTATGAGAAATATAAAAAGAGTTTCCGCACTTGTTTTATGCGTGCTCATGTCGTTTCAGATCTTCGGATGTGCGCTGCTCAAAATCACGCAGAACGATCCCAAAAAGCTCGAAAAGCCTGACGCAGAGCAGATCTTCGAATACATAAAGAACGAAGACATCGGCAGCCTTTGCGGTCTGTTCTCTAAGAAAGTTCAGAAGGAACACGACCTTGAGAAAGAGTGGGAGGAATTCTTCGATAAGATGGACGGCAAGGCTGACTCATATAAGAAGCTCAGCTTCCCGAACGAGGGCGTCGGAACCGACAAGGACGGTGAAGTCTACAAGATGCACATAAGCGTTAATTACGACAGCATGAAGACCGATAAGGGTACTGTTTACAAGAACTTCGGATACTACCGCGAGAGGGTCTTAAGGGATGATCCGGACGCGGAAGGCCTGTCGACATTTACGATGCAGGATCCCGGTACGGGAGATTGGATCACCGTAGGTGACAGATAATTAGCAATTGTCAAAACTTTATGATACAATCTCGCGAGTGTTTATTCGAAGGGCGGATTTAAAGCCCTGCAAGGAGTTTGTATTAATGAGTGAAGAGAAAAATAAGGAGATGCTCGAGCAGCTTAACGCCGCTGAGGAAAAGGCTTCAGGCAAGAAGACAAAGCCTGTAACAAACAGCGACGGACATGTGCTTACGGAAGCTGAGATCAAGCGCCAACAGGCTTTTGATGAGAAGGAGAAAAAGCTCCTCGAACAGGGCTATGAGCGCCACGACATACTGATCTCCGTTGTGAAGGCAAACTTTGTAGGCGTGCTCCTGACACTGCCTTTTATTATCGCTGTTGCAGCCGGTTTTATCGCATGGAACGGCATTCCTGATATCCCCGGCCTGCTTAAAGAGAAGCCGGTTATGTATTTTCTGGGTCTCTTCGGTGCGTTCCTCGCATGCATCCCGCTTGCTGTTCTTCACGAGAAGATCCACGGCTGGTTCTGGTCTATCGGCGCAGAGAACGGTTCAAAGGATATCGAATTCGGATTCATGAAGGAGACCCTCACACCGTACTGCACATGCAGATCTCCGCTTTCAAAGTCTCTCTACATCCTTGGTTCAATGATGCCCATGACGATCTTAGGCATTGTAGTCGGCATCGTGTCTGTTTTTACCGGAAGCTTTGTATTGCTTATCATCTCAGCCATTCAGATCATGGGCGGCGCAGGTGATATCCTGATATCCGCAATGCTTTTGTTCAGAAAGAGCAACGCGAAGGAAACGATCCTTCTCGATCACCCGACAAAGATCGGTCTTGTCGCTTTCGAGAGAGGAAAGAAGTAAATAGGACGGCCGCTTGGAGTTTGTTTGATCCGGGCTCAGAAGACTGACTACTGCGTTATTTCATGCTCGGTATTTTCCACAGGTTTTTGAGGGTAAATTTGCGGCTATTCCCTCAAGTTTACCCGCAAATCTGACAGCCTTTTGCCCGCGAAAATATAGAGGCCTCATGTACGATAAAAAAGGATTGTCTCTACGCTTCAGAGGCAACCCTTTAGTACCATAGAAAGTGTAATTGTTAGAGAGTAATTAACTCCGACAGTTGCACTTTTCTTATAATACGGGGAGTAATTGGCCTGACGTGCAACCCTTTGGATTTAGCATCCGCCAAATAAACTGTCAGCCAATCCCCTTATTATAAGCATTCGATTAAGCAGGTAGGGATCAGCTCCCGCGTAACCAACTAAACTGAATTGTAATAAGTGCGGCTTGGAACAATTACTAATTCAGATTTAGGAGGCATTACATGATCAGCGTAGGAATCGATGTTTCAAAAGGAAAGAGCACTGTCTGTATTCTTAAGCCGAACGAAGATTTTGTCTGCAAACCTTTTGAACTGCTTCACTGCAAAGAAGATCTGGAGTTGTTGGACGAACTGCTTCAGAAATTGGATGGTGAAGTTAAAGTTGTTATGGAAGCCACAGGAATCTATAACCTTCCGGTACTGACCTTTCTCGTCGAGAAGGGTTATTTTGTTTCGGTTATTAATCCTTGTGTAATGAAGAAGTATGCCAGGAACAACAATTTCAGGAATGTTAAGACAGACAAGCATGATGCTGTAACCATTGCAAATTACGGTATTGAAAAGTGGTTCAAACTTCAGAAATATGAATGTTCAGAAGCAGTATATGCAGAATTGAAGCTGTTAGGCAGACGGTATCGCAGTTATATGGAAATGCATATAAAGGCCCTGTTAGAGCTCACACATGTATTGGACTACGTTATGCCTGGAATAAAGAATCTGTTCAACAGCTGGACTGAATCCAACAATAGAGACAAACTCTGTGATTTTGTTGAGAGATTCTGGCATTACGACCTGATAACGGCAATGAGCTGCGATGAATTTGTTAAGGCATATAACGATTGGGCGGAAGAAAAGAAATACCATCAGAGCAATTCCAAGGCAGTGCAAGTCTACGAATTAGCATCTAATGGCATTCCCACATTATCTTCCAGTCTCCCATCGACCAAAATGCTAGTACTGGAAGCAATTAAAACACAGAGAGCCATAGATGACTCTCTGTATACTATCTTATCGCGAATGAAAGAACTTGCGAAGAGTCTTCCCGAATATTCGACAGTACGGGCAATGGGCGGAGTGGGAGATGTGCTGGCGCCTAAGCTTATAGCAGAAATCGGTGATGTCAGAAGATTACACAGCGCTAAAGCCCTAATAGCTTGGGCTGGCATAGATCCGCCACCTTACGAGTCCGGACAATTTGTAGGTTCTAACAGAAAAATATCCAAGAAAGGATCGTCGACTCTGCGTAAAACGGGCTATGAGGTTATGAGGGTGCTTAAGAGCCACCAGGCACCCAAGGATTGCACCGTATACAACTATATCCTGAAGAAAGAAGCAGAAGGCAAAAGCAAAAAGCAAGCCAAGATAGCGGGCTTAAACAAGTTCCTGCGCATTTACTACGCACGAGTGATGGAGGTTTACCAAGCAGCATAAATCCATTGATGCTAAAACAAAGACCGGATTTGACTCCGGACTGTTTGCTGTGCCTAGTTGTTTCAAAACAAAAACCTGCCAACAGGCTATTGATTTTTGTTAGCAGGTTTCTTTACTAAGTTTTTACTCGAAATAAAATACCGCTTTTGCTATTATTCTTGTATGAGAACGGATGAGAACACATTTGAATTCTTATATTACGAGGAACTCAGAATGATCCCCGGGATATTCAGATGCACCAAAGTGGGATTCGTGATAGCTCTTATCGTAATGGCGGTCTCTGCCGCTTCCGGGGCTTTCTTCCTCTCAAAGGCCACCCAGGCCTTTAACGGTGATCTTCCGGTGGGGGCACTTACTGATGCAGAATACATGATCTTTGTGTTCTTCTGCGTTTTGGTCTTTGCCTTGACATTGATCTGGCTGTTGGTATGCAGACAGTATGAGAACACTGCATATAAGAAAGCGTCAAAACTTGCAGGGATGGTCTTACTTGATGAACACCACAAGATGCTGGTGACATGGAAAGAGCGGAAGTCAGGTATGGGGGATAACTGATCCATGGAGAACGACGAGACATTTACTTTCCTGTACAACGACGAGTACGAGAAATTACCCAAGCTGCTCAGGTTCAGCAAAAAGCGCTATAAGATAGCACTTACGGTCATGCTCGTCCTTATCCCGGTCGTTTGCATACTTACAACGGTCTTTTACAATACCGGCAAGACAGAAATGGTGCCCTCTATTCTTCAGCAGAGCACCGTCGGAACATATCAGCTGATAAACACATATGAATACGGTTACCTGTATGCTGCATTGATCTGTGCTGTAGTGATTGCGCTGCTCGGCGCATGGATGCTTATAGCCAGGACATATGAGAGACGCGCTTATAAGAGAGCCTCGCATCTGTCGAACATGTACTATCTTGAAGAGCGTCACAGGCAGGCACGGATATGGTCTGACTGGAAATCACAGAACAGAGATTACTGATAAAGGGGATAAGCGGCGATGTCTATCGAGAATGACGATAACTTTACTTTTTTGTACAACGAGCAGTTCGAAAAGATCCCGCTCCTGTTCAGATTCAGCCGTAAGCGTTTTATAGCTTCACTTATCGTTATGGGTGTTTTCTTTATAGCCGGCATGGTTTTCATGAGCCTGTTCTATAATTCCGGCGAGTATATAAAGATCCCTTCGCTTGGCGGGTATTCTTTCGGATTTAACGATTACAATTACATTTTTCTGATCCTCATGATCATATGCTTTGCAGTCATAGCAGTCATTGCAGGCTGGATCGTGCTGTCCAAACTGTTCGAGCAGAGAGCCTTCAGGAAGGCGACGGAACTGTCGAACATGATATACCTTACGCAAAGGCATAAAAGGGCAGTGGAGTGGTCTAACTGGAAAATGCAGAACAGAGATTATTGATGGTTTCCGCCGCTGTCCTCGTCGCTTACGCGACATGCGGAGGCGCGATTATCGATCATGCTCGCTAGAGTCCTCCGCGCTTCGCTTGTGCGGAAGCGACCGCGCGATCAATAAGCTCTTTGTCTGGTACATATCAAAGCAAGCAGTTATATCTGAAAATAAGTAAAAACTATATCTTCTTTTCTTCTTATTTCTATTGACTTTGAAACTGTGCGTGGTTATAATTTCAAAGCAACTTTTATGGCGGCATAGCTCAGTTGGCCAGAGCGTCCGGTTCATACCCGGCAGGTCGTAGGTTCGAATCCCACTGCCGCTACCATAAAAGGCCCGTTGGTCAACCGGCTAAGACGTCGCCCTTTCACGGCGGAGTAACGAGTTCAACTCTCGTACGGGTCACCAATGGTACCATAGCCAAGTGGTAAGGCATGGGTCTGCAAAACCCTGATCCCCAGTTCAAATCTGGGTGGTACCTCCAAAGCGTCGCTTTTCTTACAAAGCGACGCTTTTTTTACACAAATAATCAGAGTAGAATATTCGGGATAAGATCAATAGGATTAACCCGGAAGATGAGGTTTACATGAGAGACGATATTAAGGACTTACTTAAAAGATATGATGAGATCGGTGCTTTGATCCTTGAGCAGAAGTTAGACGAATTCGGTGACCAGTTAGACCAGAAGCCTGAAGGCGTCGACGATGCAACTTACGAAGAATATATCCAGCGTCTGGCCAAGGAAGAGACAGACATGGCTACGACCAAGCTCGAGAACGAGCCTGATGAGAAACTTGGCGGTAAGTCGATGAGAGAGCTCTTCGATGAGCTCGGCTTTGAAGAGAAGACAGAAGCATTGGAATATGCCGCACTTAATCTGGACAGAGGTGTGCCCCAGTCCCTGGTTGCAAGCATCGCAACAGAGTCTGCCGATATGGTAAGGGATTACTGCGGAAAGATAATCGGCGAATGTGCATGGACAGAAGAGGAACTTACTGATGAGAATGTTCTTTTCGAGATGCAGTTCCAGAAGGCAATAGCATGCTTTGACGTGCTTACGGTAATGAAGGAACCCTGCTTCATCCAGGCAGTCTTAGACCGTTATTTAAGCTATGGCAAGACACGGGAATTTGTCGCAGAGTCCATTGCCGGATATGTTGAAGCGTTCCCTGAAGTATCAGAGCCGTTCCTCATCAGCATACTCGAGAGCAATGTCGAAGACGGCCTGGAAGGTCCATACGAAGACGTAGTCATAATGCTTACCGAGATCGGCAAAGAGCATAAGACGGAAGAGATCTACCAGACATTAAGACACGCATTCAGATACATGACCAATAAGATCTATGCGGTCATCTGCCTCGCTGATTACGGCGATGACAGGGCTGTGGCGATGTTCAAGAATTACATCAACAGAAATCAGAAGACTATCGAGAGAGACTTGTTCTACGAAATGATGTCAGCTATCCAGCATCTTGGCGGCGACATCTCGGATATCCAGGATCCGTTCGGCGATTTTCAGAAGAAACAGGGCAAGAATTAAATGGAAACAAAATATAGAAGATCAGATAAGCTCGAGAGTCTCTTGGGCATATTAAGAGACTTCTCGGATAGTGACAAGATCATGTTCGGTCAGCAGAACTGCGGCCACATCGGCGTGTCCATAAATGCAACAGACGGCACGGAATCTGACTGCAAGAACCTTACGGGCAGCCATCCGGCGGTTGCAGGCATCGATACGCTCAGCTTCCTGGGTTATGAAGGCAAGATGACAGACCTCGTTACGGTCGTTAAGAACTTAACTCGTCAGGGCCTCATCATCACATTGTCTTCGCACATGCCGAACTTTACCTTAGGCGGCGATGAGTTCTACGATTACTCGCCTAATTACACCGACGGTGACTGCGGCAGAAGGATATTGCCCGGCGGAGACTTAAATTCCAAGTACAGAAGATTCCTCGACATGATCGCCGAGTTCGCTTCATTGTGCATAGACGTCGAAGGCGAGAAGATCCCCATGATCTTCCGTCCCTTCCACGAGTGCAACGGCGACTGGTTCTGGTGGGGCAAGAGCTTCATGACTGATGAAGAGTTCATAGAACTGTTCCGGTATACCGTCGATTATCTTCTGGGCGAGAAGGGTGTCGATAACCTTGCATTCTGCTATTCACCCAACGGCTTCATCGGCAGCGAAGATGAGTATCTGGCAAGATATCCCGGCGACGAATATATCGACATCATGGGCCTCGACCTTTATAACGACAAGCCTCACAAGGGTGACGGCTTCTTCCATAAGATGTCCTCATCTATTGATGTGGTCTACAAGATCTCCCAAGAGAGGGGCAAGATAACAGCGCTCACCGAGATCGGCTACCGCTCCCTTGAGACTGAGAACGGCTACTTCGAAGGCCTTGCCCCGATGGACAATACGATACCGGACTGGTTTACGGAACTCCTCGATGCCGTTACCTCCACAGAGGGCGGAAGGCGCCTAGCGTATATGCTTACCTGGGCGAATTTCTCGGATACCCAGTTCTGGATACCTTTTGTCACTGAAGACTTCAGACACGAGATGGCAGACGACTTCATAAAGTTTGCCGGAGACGACAGGATAAAGATGGCTCCGGCGTTTGATTTCGACTTATAGGTCTGATAAGATTTCTTTGTTTTAAGACCTTTGCGGGTTTAACTCAGTTGGTAGAGTGTCAGCTTCCCAAGCTGAATGTCGCGAGTTCGAGCCTCGTAACCCGCTCCAAAACAAAAAACTCTCTCTCCGGACAAGGTCCTCGGATGCTTCGCATCCATGCGGAAAAGTCCGAAGAGAGAGTTTTTGTTTATCTGAATGCTTCAATCCGGGCCGGCAAGAAAATAAGACCCTGAAACTGATATGAATAAAATCAAAAAAACTGTAAAATCAATTTATAACCTAATCCAAGGAGGATAAATTTATGCAGAAGTATGTTTGCGCTTTATGCGGATACGAATATGACCCCGAGATCGGTGATCCCGACAGCGGAATTGCACCCGGCACAGCGTTCGAGGATATCCCTGAGGATTGGGTATGCCCTGTTTGCGGTGTAGGCAAGGAGAATTTCCAGCCCGCATAATCAGTTAAGATCATCTGCGGGTCCGTGTAAGGCTTAAGAAAAGAGGCTGCAGCGCGGGCCCGCTTATTTTTTGAAAGCAGGAACAGCCATGGCAGAGCAGACTAAAACGATCAACAGAGAGAAAACGATAGTCAGGACGGGCATCATAGGGATAATAGCCAATATTTTTCTGGCATCCTTCAAAGCCCTTATCGGCGTTGCCGTTCATTCGACGGCGATGGTACTTGATGCCGTCAACAACTTCAGTGACGTCTTATCTTCCGTGGTTGCGATCATAGGCACAAAGATAGCCTCCAAGAAGCCGGATTATAAGCATCCGTTGGGACACGGGCGTGTCGAGTATCTGGCTCAGATGATCATTGCCGCCCTGATCCTTTACGCAGGTATTACGGCTCTCTGGGAATCTGTCCAGAAGATCATCCATCCTGTGGAAGCAGACCACAGTGCGCTTTCTCTTACGGTCATCTCTGTGGCGATAGCGGTTAAGATCGTTCTTGGATTATTTGTTAAGGGACAGGGAAAGAAAGTTAAATCGGATCTTCTTATCTCATCCGGAACGGATGCGCTTTTCGACGCAATACTTTCCACTGCAGTCCTCATTTCCGCAGTGATCCTCTTGATCTTCAAGTTCAATATCGAAGCATATGTCAGCGTTATCATTTCATTATTTATCCTTAAGGCAGGCTTCGAGATCATAAAGGAGGCCGTTGATGACATGGTCGGACACAGAGTGGAGGCCGAATACACGAAGAAGGTAAAAGACAGCGTGCTGTCTTTTGACGAAGTCTATGGCGCTTACGATCTCGTCCTTCACAACTATGGTCCTGACAAATATCTCGGCTCGCTTCATATTGAAGTCGATGACACGATGACCGCTGATAAGGTCGATGCGCTCACAAGACGCATTACGGCTAAGGTCTATCAGGACACCGGGATCTTTATCACGGCGATAGGTCTTTATTCAAGGAACTCCTCTGATGAGAAGCTCATGCGCATGAGAGATGAGATCGAAAAGCTCGTCGTAGACCATAAGCACATCAAGCAGATACATGGTTTCTATGTCGATGAGGAGAATAAAAGGATCACTTTCGACGTTGTCGTGGATTTTGATGAGAAAGACAGGGCCGGTCTTGTAGCTCATATCACTGATGATGTTAAGAAAGCATTGCCCGAATATGAGGTTGCAGTAGCGCTCGACAGTGATATAAGCGACCAGTAAAAGGCAATCCGGACAGCACACCCCGTAAACTGCATAAAAAGTAAGGCTTTTCCCGTGCAAATAGTACGATTGCTTGATTATGCCAAGTCGTATGATATTATCTTTTTGTTTAATAAATAAGAATCAGCATTCAGCAGGAGATAATCGGAACTTTGGATACTTCAGTGAAATTAAAGAAGAGTAATGGTCTGCTTAAATGTACCATTATCGGTTTTATTACCGCTTGTCTTACTTTCTGTATCTTTGTCATCAGGAACGGTGGGATCCTTACGATCTGTGATGACTTTAATTCACAGCAGCTTACATTTGCCCAGGCTGTATGGAATGCCGTTCATTACGGCAACGGCGGCGAGTGGACCTGGAATCTCGATCTCGGTTCATCAGTATTGAACGGATTTGCTTTCTATAATCTGGGAAGCCCGTTTTATTGGATATTCTTAGCTCTCCCCAAGGGTATTTTCCCTTATCTGGTAGCTCCTTTATATATCCTGAAATATACCGTCGCAGCATTAACGGCATATATTTATCTGCGCTTGTTCACTAAGAAAGAGGAAGGTAAAAAAGATAACTTCGCCATCATAGGCGCGCTCCTTTATGCTTTCTCGGGTTTCCAGGCGGTAAACCTCATGTTCTTCCACTTCCACGACGTTGTGGCATTTTTCCCGCTGCTGCTCTGGGGTGTCGAGACGATAGACGACAAAAAGAAGAGACCGCTCTTTATCCTTTCCATCTTCATCAACTGCTCTGTCAATTACTTCTTCTTTATCCAGGAAGTAATCTTCATGGTCATCTATTTCCTTTTCAGATACTGGAAAGAGCCTGTAAAGGAAACATTGAAGAAGATGCTCAGCTGCATCATCTGCGGCGTTTTGGGCGTAGGCATGGCAGCAGTTATCTTTGTTCCGAGCGTCCTTTACATCAAGGGCAATTCCAGAAGTGAGATGGCGCTTTACCTAAGGAATTTCGTATTTGATTCGAAGTCACTTCTGCACCTTATAAAAGGCACGCTCCTTCCGGGTGACGTTATGCCTGCCAACAGTGCAGTCATCTTCCAGAACTGGGATTCACCGTCATGCTATCTTCCTTTGTTCGGCATCTCTCTTGTTATCGCATTTATCGGCAAGGACAGAAGCTGGCTCCAAAAGCTCCTGTTATTCCTCTTTGCCGTATCCATATTCCCGTTCATGACATCAGGCTTCCTGCTCTTTACGGCAGTTTACCAGCGCTGGTGGTACATGTTCGTGCTCGTAATGGCACTTGCTACGGTAAAGGTTTTAGAAGATCCCAAGGAATACTTCATGTCCAAGGGCCTGCTGCTTTATGTGCTCGCCACGACGGTATTCTTCCTTGCGATCAAGTATGTCGACTGGAGTGCCAACAAAGAGCAGATCGTATTCTATGAGGACAGATTTACGTATTTCTATATCATTGCGGTTGCAGGACCTGTTCTCCTTGATATCCTTCACAGGACCGGAAAACTCAAATACAGCGTTGTGCTCGTAATGACTATGGTCTTCTGTGCCTTCACGACGGGTCTTACGCTCTACTATTACAAGGATGATGATACTTCGGAATATATCTCGAAATACGAAGCCTCCATTAACCTTAAGACATTGAATGCCCAGTACAGATACCATACGAGAGATAATGTCTTCTCACTGGTCGGAGGCGGCAGCAGTATAGGGTGCTTCAGTTCGACCATCGAGAACTCCGCGCACGAGTTCAACACCCTGCTTGAAGTTGACACCAACAATTCCAGCCAGGGCAGGATCAATGTTCCGGGCTTGGGCCAGCTTTTGGGCGGCAGATACATGGTAAAGGATGACGCCGGTGCTGAGAACATCGTTGACACAGTAAGCTATAAGAACAAGACTTTGTATGTAACCGAGCAGGAGGCATTCCCGATAGGATTTGCCATGGACAGGTATATGTATGCAAGCGAGCTTGCAAAGATTCCTTTTGAGAAGCGTGGCATAGCACTGATGAATGCAGCAGTCATCATGCCCGGTGAAGAGGCAAAGGTGACATCCTGCATGACCCATATTGATGTGGGCAGCATCGACTATAATGTCCCGGTCGATGATATGGCCAAGGCAGCGCAGCAGACCGCAGTAGGGAATTTCTCCAGAGACTATCACGGATTTAAGTTCACAACGGATTACGATAAAGAGACGATGGTCTATTTCTCCGTCCCGAACGACAAGGGCTGGACGGTAACCATAGACGGTCAGAAGACATCCGTCACAGACTCATGCGGAATGATGCTCCTCAAGGTCCCTTCCGGACATCACGCAGTTGAATTTACATACCATACTGTCGGACTCAAGGCAGGTATTGCTCTTGCCATAGTCTCCTGGGCAGCCTTTGCAGGTCTTTGCATTTACCTGAAAGTAAATGGCAAAAAGTCCGGAAAGGGGGCAAAAGCATGAGCAGCAAACTTTTCTCAAAGAAGAACTTAAAGCTCGCTGTCATTGTTCTGGAGATCATCTTCCTGGCAGCCCTCGCTTTGCTTGCGTTTAATACATACAGGAACAGCAGGCCCGTTGCTTTCAAGACTTCCGGAATGAAGATCGTCTCCCAAGATCAGGGCGTCGATTTTAAGCTCGAGAGCATCGAGAGATCGACTGACGGCGGCAAAGACTATATAACAGTCAAGGGCTGGGTGCTCGAAAAAGGCGTTGAGTCAAAGGCATCCGATCCGTTAAAGGTCGTACTCATGGATATCAACACCGGAAGATGCTACAGCATACCTACGGTCAGAACGTCCAAGAAGAGCCTTACCAGGCAGTATTATGACGGCGTCACGTATGACGATTCCAGCTTTGAGGCCAAGATAGGGCTCTGCAAAGAGATCAATGACTCAAGCGAATACCAGGTGCTCATCTATCTGAAGAATTCAGAGGGTAAGAAACTGGTAGATACCCAGACGGGAGTGTTCAGCTGGATTGGTTCACAAAGCTGAAAAAGCGGCACTTTTTAAACCGGATTATTATATTGAAAAAAACTTGTTGACAAAAACAAGGCTCGACCATATAATAATCAGGCACGCGGGATTAACTCAGTGGTAGAGTGTCACCTTGCCAAGGTGAAAGTCGCGAGTCCGAATCTCGTATCCCGCTCCACCAAAAAGCCGTCTCAATCGAGACGGCTCTTTTATTTTCTGAATTATTTCTTTCAGCTTATTTGTCTGCAGGCTTAAGCCTTCTTCTTTCCCTTAAACAGGAGCCTTTGCAAAAGCTCTGTAAGCTTTTGCTCGGCAACACCGAGCAAAACGGACAGGATGATCACACCCAGGGCATAGACCAGGAGATTGATCTTTCCGGCCTTGAGAGTCTTATCGGTCTGGAGCATGCGGAGCGCCGTAAGGGCTGCCAGGTTCATGAGATATGTGTGGAGCGAATATTTGCCGAAGAAACGCGATACCGGATTGCTTACGTGATATTTCATCATGAAGATGATGACCGCAAGGCCCAGGAACAGGAACAAAGGTACCTGGCAGAAATATGTCTTGATCTTCTCTTCGATGCCGGGGCCCTTGCCCATCCATTCTGTCCAGTACTGGAACTTCATCTGGCCGAACGAAGACAGCTTGAAGCAGATTACCGTGATAACGAGGAGCAAAGAGAGCTTGAGGACATAGAGCTTTTTGAAGAAAGCCGTGATCTCTTTTTCGAAGTTGGCAAAGATAAGGCCGGTGAAGAATGCGGGAGCAGAGTTGACCCACCATTCGCCGCTGAACCAGAGGGCCTTCTCGGCCTGCCACCAGAGAGCCTTTTTGGCGAGGGCGGGGTTGACCCACCAGTTTTTAGCGCCATACCACCAGGCGAAGTGTCCGTTGTAGCAGAAGCCGATGCCAAGGCCGATTATAACGGCAAGTATGACCGCGAAGCATACCGGACGGTTCTTGATAAAGCGGAAACAGAGGAAGAATACGAGATAGAGAACAGCGAGGACAATGGGGAACCAGGCATATTCATTCATCATGGTAAGGCCCAGAAAATTGAATATCCAGCGCTCTTTGGGAAGCTTGACGCCCGTTGCTGCCATAAGGATGCCGTAGACCAGAACGTTTACGTAGAAGGGCAGAACGATGGCCTTAACGATCCTGTTCCTTATAAAGCCTTTAAGGTAATCCTTCTTGGTATCAAGGCTCTTGATAAGCCCATAGCCTGAGCAGAAAAAGAAGATCGCAACAAAATAAGCGCCTGCATTTACGAAGGGTGACAGGACCTTCATGTTCTGAAAGAGCTCTTCCTGGGAAATATGGTGCAGCAAAACGCCTATTGCGGCAAAGCCCCTGAGAGACTTCATAGCATCAAGGCTTGTGAAGTCGTCATTGAACTCGCCCTTCCTGCCGAACTTGTTGGTTCCGCCCCAAAGAAAAAGAACCAGGCATGAATAGAATACGATCTGATCCAAGGCCGGCACGACTGCCAGACCGGTAAAAAACTCCCTCATAATGCACCTCTCCCAAGATTCATAACAATGCGTTTATTATCGCATTACGGGCAAAGCGATTAAACCTGACAAATTGCATCTCTTTAAATGAAAAAATAAATGGTATCTCAAAATGGAATGAATTGTCCGGAGTATTTGGACTTCAGCGGATTAACCTTACAGCAAATGCGGGGTTAAGGATTTGTTGCCTTCTAAGCGGACACAAAGAGCAACATTTGAAGCAACAATTCTTAACCTGCGGTATAAGAGCGTAAAAAAGACACAAGGCATTGAAGAACACTCGCCTCAGTGCAAAAACAAGGGCTGCCTTTTGAAGACAGCCCTTTGCGATTTAATTATTTCCTGTTTTTCTTCTTTTTCTTCTTAGGTTTCTCTCGTAAGGATGTCTCTTCGACCGTCTCATAGTTTGATACGGCTTCGGCCTTGGCAAGTCCCAGTTCATCTTTCCTGAACATCGACATCTTTCTTGAGAACGTATCATCTGCATCGTCGAGCAAAGATACTCTCGCGACAGGTTCTGTGGCAGGCTTCGGACTTCCGAAGAGCTTTTCCTGTACCAGGGTTGTGATCTTGTATTCCATAACACCGAGAGCGACGGTCAGGATAATGACGCCTATCGCAAATACGAAGAGGTTGTTGTATCTGTCTCCCATGTAGAAGGGGGATCCTTCATCGTTGTACTGAAGGAATCTGAGCAGCGTAATGGCTGCAAGGTTCATGAGGTATGTATGGAGCGAATACTTGCCGAAGAAACGGCTGATGGGATTGCTTACGTGATACTTCATGAGGAAGATGTAGATCGTAACGGGCAGGATCAGGAACAGGGGAACCTGGCAGAAGTAAGTTGCGAGCTTATTGCCGATCTCAGGTCCCTTGAGATTGAATTCTGTCCAGTAACCGAACTTTGACTGGCCGATATCAGAGATCGCAAAGCAGACCTCTGTGATGATTACGAGGATAAAGAAACGCTTCCAGTAATCCTTCTTGAAGAAGGCGACGATCTTTTCTTCGTAGTTCGCGAAAACAAGACCCGTCAGGAATGCGGGAGCGGAGTTGACCCACCATTCGCCGTGGAACCAGAATACCTTCTCCTTCATCCACCATGTAGCTTCATTCATATAGTAATATTCGCTGCACCACCAGTTGTCGGGGCCTGTCCACCATGCGTAGTGGCCTTCGATCATGCAGCCGATTCCCATGAGGATAATGAATGCAAAGATTACGATAAAGCGTGTCTTGGGGAGCTTAAAGAGGCGGAAAGTAATGAAGAACAGGAGGTATAAAATAGCGAGGACAATAGGGAACCATGCGAACTGGTTCATCATGGTAACGCCTAAGAGATTGAAGACCCACTGTTCTTTGTCCATGGGAAGCCTTACGAGTGCGATAAGAGCACCGTAGAGCAGGATATCGACATAGTAAGGAACGACGATCGACTTTACGATCCTCTTCTTTATGAAGCCTTTAAGATAACCGGGCTTTGAATTGAAGCTCTTAAGGAGTCCGTAACCTGATGCGAAGAAGAAGATCGCAACGAAATAAGCTCCTGCATTAACGAACGGAAGAAGGATGCCTTCCTGCTGGAAGACCTGCTCCTGAGATATGTGGTGGAGGATTACGCCCATAGCGGCAAACCCTCTTAATGACTTCATCGTGTCCAGACTTAAGAAGTCGTCGTTGAATTCATTTTTCTTGAAAAGCTTATTGGATCTGCCCCAAACGAATATATAAACAAACGCAATAGCTACGATGAAATCTGCGATATTCCACCAGTGAATACCGTCAAAATGGCCTAAAATGAAACTGAGCATGGATAACCTTTACCCCCAAAATTCAATGTTCATATTGTCGCACAATGCAGGAATATTGTATATTTATATTATCAACAGTTTTTAAATATCTTGGGGGTGCAATATGAAAGGAATCATTTTAGCGGCAGGCAAGGGCACACGTCTTTATCCTATTACGAAGCCTGTTTGCAAGCCGTTGCTTCCTGTTTACGACAAACCGATGATCTACTATCCTCTTTCGGTCCTCATGGAGGCCGGGATCAAGGATATCCTTGTAATTACTCCGCCGGACGACACAAAGCCGTTCGTAGACCTTTTGGGTGACGGTTCACAACTCGGTATCTCGATCAAGTATATGGAGCAGAAGGTTCAGAGAGGTATCGCTGACGCCTTCATCATCGCTAAGGACTTTATCGGATCAGATTCTGTCTGCCTTGCTCTGGGCGACAACATCTTCTACGGTCCTTTCTTCAGAAGAAAGCTCAGAACAGCAGGAAGGAATGAGGAAGGCGCTGTCATCTTCGGCTACTATGTAGCAGACCCCAGAGCCTTCGGTGTTGTAGAGTTTGATGCTGACGGCAAGGCTGTATCGATCGAAGAGAAGCCCAGACACCCGAAGTCCAACTACATTGTTCCGGGTCTTTATTTCTACGATAACCGCGTCGTTGAGATCGCAAGCAAGATCCAGCCCTCTGCAAGAGGCGAGCTCGAGATTACATCCGTAAATGAGGAATACTTAAAGAGCGGACAGCTCAATGTTATTCCTTTGGGCAAGGAGTTCTCATGGTTTGACGCCGGCAACCCGGACAGCCTTTATGAAGCAGCAGGCTCTATCAGGGCAGCTCAGAGATCAGGAAGAATGATCGGATGTCTGGAAGAGATCGCATGGCACAACAGATGGATCGAGAAAGAGCAGTTCTTAAAGATGGCTCAGTCCATGTCCAAGACAAATTACGGTCAGTATCTTGAGTCTTTGGGCGAGGAGATCTGAGACGGGCTTCACCTGTTCGATTTTTCTGAAATAGAATGCTATAATTGACATATGTCGTTTTCGCGGCATATGTCATTTTTTTAGGAGTTGCTGAAAATGCCAAGGCCGGTAAGAGTCAGAAGAGTATGTGAGGAGCCTAAATACACCAGATTTGTGCCTACGGGCGCGGATAAGATCGACGCTCAGGTCTTAACCATCGAAGAGTATGAAGTCATCCGTCACGTGGATTATCAGAAAATGACGCACGAGGAGTGCGCACGGCAGATGGCGATATCCAGAACGACCGTAACGGAGATCTATGAGACGGCAAGATTTAAGATTGCCGACTCCCTGATCAACGGAAAGACATTATGTATCGAAGGCGGCAATTACAGAGTTTGCGAAGGCCACGAGTGCTGTAACGCAAAAGGCAAGCCCTGCAGCAATGAAGACTGCAGGCATGATGAATAAAGGAGAGAAACCATGGCTGAGATTATCTTAGATGACAGCAATTTTGAAGCAGAGGTATTGAAGAGTGACCTCCCGGTGCTCGTTGATTTCTGGGCTCCCTGGTGCGGCCCCTGCAAGATGCTGGGACCTGTCATTGCTGCCATTGCAGAGAAGTATGACGGTAAGATCAAGGTTGGCAAGTACAATGTTGACGATTCGACAGAATACGCAGAGAAGTACTTTGTTGAGAGCATTCCTGCCGTTAAGATCTTCAAGGGCGGCGAGATCGTAAACGAATCAATGGGATTTGTTCCCCAGCCCAAGATCGAGGCTCTTATCGAAGAGATACTCTGATAAACAAAACAGAAATGATAAACCAGGATCCCGGCTTCACACATTGAAGTCCGGGATCATTTCATTTCCGGACGATTCATATTCCTGGATAAAGGCATTTGTCTGCCCCTTTGACGCGAGGTAGTCTGCCAATGTGTCGCATGTCCTTTTCGAAGGCTTGCCGGCAAGCCTGCCTGTGCAGGAGGGCATTGGCGTGTACTGGCTCATAAGACTTATAAAGATCCTGTTTCCGTATCTGGAAGTCAGATAGTCTATTACGTGCTTGGAGTCGAAAAGTCCGCCCGGCAGTATCAGGTGCCTTACGATGACGCCCCTCTTAAGAAGACCGTCGGGTCCCATAACGATGTCTCCGGTCTGCCTTACCATCTCGTCAATTGCGCTGCAGCAGACGCTGAAGTAGTCAGGCGCGTGTGAGTATTCCGATGAGAACTTGGATGAGAAATATTTCATGTCAGGCATGTAGATGTCTACGAGGCCGTCGAAAAGCCTGAGGGTTGAGACGAGATCGTACCCGGAGCAATTGACTGCCACGGGAATATTAAGTCCTGATGCTTTTGCAAGCGATATTGATTCTGCAACGGCAGGCGCAAAGTGCATCGGAGTTACGAGATTTATATTGTTCGCGCCCTGATCCTGAAGTTTGAGATAGGAATCCGACAGGCTCCCGGCGTCCATCTTGAGGCCAAATCCTGTGGGACCTCTTGAGATGGAATAGTTCTGGCAGAATACGCAGCCTAAGCTGCAGCCTTCGAAGAAGACCGTGCCGCTTCCATTAGTTCCGGATATTACAGGTTCCTCGCCAAAATGGAGTTTTATAAGGTTTACCACCGGGTATCCGGGCATTCTGCAAAAGCCGGTCTTGCCGGATGTTCTGTCGGCGCCGCAGCGCCTCGGGCACAGATTGCAGTTCTCAAAGAGGTTTTCCATAACTTTAATATTCTACTACCAACTGAAGTTTCCGTTGTTATAGCCAACTAAAGACATGAACATGTCATTAAAATACAGACATTTTACCGCATATCTGTATGCAAGTCTGATGATAAAATCTATGCATGGCCATACATGAAGAATGCGGAATATTCGGAATTCACGGGAGTAAGTACTCTGCCAGTGATGTTTATTACGGACTTTTCAGTCTCCAGCACAGGGGACAGGAGAGTTGTGGTATTGCTACAAATGATGATGCCTCTATAGAGTGCGTCAAGGGAATGGGACTTGTCAGCGATGTATTGAGCAGCGACAAGATCAGCAATCTCAAAGGCGATATTGCTATAGGTCACGTAAGATATTCCACAGCAGGCGGAAGCGTTCCGGAGAACGCACAGCCTATCGTTACCCAGTATTCAAAGGGAACACTTTCCATCGCACATAACGGAAATCTTACCAATGCGAACGAGCTTAAGAGAGAGCTTGAGGACAAAGGTGCTATCTTCCATACGACCACCGACTCGGAGGTCATCGCATATCTCATTGCGCAGAAGAGATCTTCTAATCCTTCGGTTGAAGAAGCCGTCAAGGAAGTAATGGGTATCATCAAAGGCGGATATGCTCTTCTTGTCATGAGTCCCCGTAAGCTTATCGCGGCAAGGGATCCCTTCGGCTTAAAACCTCTCGTTATGGGTAAATTGGATGACGCGGTCATCTTCTGTTCCGAGACATGCGCATTAGAAGCCGTCGGTGCGAGATTCATAAGAGACATTGAACCCGGCGAGATCGTCATCGTGGAGAACGGTGAGGTCAGATCCATTGATTCCGGATTAAAGCGTCCCATGAAGAAATGTGTTTTCGAGTATATCTATTTCGCCAGACCGGATTCTGTAATTGACGGTATCTCTGTTGCAGCCGCAAGAAGAGAAGCGGGCAGGATCCTTGCAAGGAAACACCCTTGCGAGTGCGATATAGTAATCGGTGTGCCTGAGTCGGGGATTGATGCCGCATTAGGTTTTGCGGCAGAATCGGGCATTACTTATGAGAAGGGATTCGTTAAGAATTCCTATGTAGGAAGAACGTTCATCAAGCCATCACAGGAACAGCGTAAACAGGCGGTTAAGATCAAGCTTAACCCTATCTCGGCTGTCGTTAACGGCAAGAGAGTAGTAATTATCGACGATTCGATCGTCAGAGGAAATACGATCGCTAACCAGGTCAATATGTTAAGAAATGCGGGAGCTACTGAGGTTCACGTAAGGATCAGTTCACCGCCGTTTATGCATCCCTGTTATTACGGAACGGATGTGCCGGATGAAGACTATCTGATTGCATGCCAGCACACGATCCCTGAGATCTGTGAGATAATCGGCGCGGATTCTTTGGGCTATCTGGAGCCTGAGGATCTGAACGATATGCTTGGCGGTGACGGCTTCAGATATTGTGACGCCTGCTTCACAGGGGATTATCCGGAGAGATAAGAGGGCTTTTACATGCCAGATAACAGGGGACAAAGACATCCGAATGTCAGATCAGCTGATTCTGCAGTCGTTAAGGCTGTAGAGCATCAGGCTGCCCTTGAACGCCAGGCTCAGCAGAGGCAGGATCAGGCACGCCTCGCAAGGAATCAGGCTATGCCTCAGCGCATGCCCAGGCCTGCAAATGTAACAAGACCCACATATCAGCGTCCGGCACAGGCAATGCCCCAGAGGCAGGTTCCGCCTATGCAAAGACAGCCCCAGCCCATGCAGCGCCAGGCCCCGCAGCCTGTGAATGTCAGACAGCAGATGCCCCAGCAGCGTCCGGTTCAGGCAATGCCTCAGAGGCAGGCGCAGCCCGCATATCAGCGTCCGGCTCAGCCCGTTAACGCAAGACAGCCGGTGCCTTCTTCTCAGAATCAGGCAGTCTTACGCCGCGATGCGCAGCCCTATGCACAGCCTGTCATGCAGCCCGTGCCCCAGCGTCTGCAGATCCCTCAGCAGCCGAGACCCGTGAACCAGGCAATGCCTGTTCTTCATACATCGACACAGCAGCTTAATACAAGGATGCCTGTGCCGCATCGTCCGGCCCAGTCTCCGAATGCCAATATGCCGGTAGTGCGTTCTGTTCCCCAGACCATTGCCATGCCCCGTCATGTTTCTAATCCGGGTGAAGGAAGAAGAGAACTCGAATCCTTGATGGAAGAGGAACAGTATGACGAACTTCAGGAAGACGGCATTGTTGAAGCAGATTCCGAATTTGAGGAATTTGACGACGATGAAGAAGAGGAAGTTGTTGAGAAAAAGCACCGCAGATCACGTGAGCGCAAGCAGAGAAAACACAGGTATCTGCCTTATCTCATTGTGCTTTTGCTCGAGATCCTGATTGCCGGTGCGGCAGTATGGGCCATTACGGTATTTAACGAGGATACGGATCTCATCGTTACTCAGAATACGATCGAAGCAGGATCTTCAGCAGACCTCTCGATGTTCCTTACAGGCAATGCGAGGTTCCCTGAATATGTATCCTGCAATCTTGATTTTTCCACGGTAAATTACGTTCTCCCACAGACGATCAGATTTACTATCAGGATGTACGGCGTCAATTTCCCGTGCGTTCTTGAGATCGTTGATACGACACCTCCTACGGCAGAAGCCGTACCTCACGAGATGTTCTCTATTGATGCTATTCCGCCTGTCGAAGAATGCGTTAAGAACGTCTATGATCTTAACGACGTAACGGTAAAGTGGAAGGAAGTTCCTGACATTTCCGGCGGCGGCAACATTATCGCAAAAGCATCCGTTACTGATTCATCCGGCAACGAGACCATAGTAGATGTTCCTTTCCAGGTAACAAAGGACTCTGTTGCACCTGTTATCGAAGGCACAAAGAATATCGAAGCATTTGTCGGTGACTCGATAAGATACAGAACTGACGTAACGGTTACAGATGACCTCGATCCCAATCCGACCCTTGACATCGATACAAGCGGAGTCAACTTAAAAGAGGCCGGCACTTATGATGTCATCTACAGGGCAAAGGACTTCACCGGCAACACGACCGAAGTTACCATTAAGCTCACGCTCACGAAAAAGCCGAAGACATATGTCGATCCTTCGACGGTTGCAGCAGAAGCTAAAAAGGTCTTGAACAAGATCACAAAGTCGGGCATGAGCGACATGGAGAAGGCCCTCCAGATCACATGGTGGGTAAGATACAACATCAACTACGTTGCCAAGGCCGACAACTCGTCATGGACGAGAGCTGCTTATGACGGACTCGTTAAGCGACAGGGCAACTGCTATAACTTCGCTATGACTGCGAAGGCTCTTTTCGATGCCGCAGGAATCGAGAACATGATCATCACGAGAGAGCCGTTTATTTACCACGGTCACTATTGGAATTACATCAATATTGACGGTGAGTGGTATCACTGCGATTCTACGCCCAGAAAGAAGTACAACAGCTACTTCTTCATGTATACGACCAAGGAATTGAAAAACTTTTGGCATAACGGCTGGAATGGGTATAATTTTAAAGAGGAGAAGTACCCTAAGTCGGCTACGAAGTCGGTACAAAACAAGATCAATTACGGGGCTCACAAACTGAAATAGCGGTATGAAGAAGACAGGTGACGGCAATAATCAGAAGCCAGTAAAGCGGGATATCGATCATTCCGCGGCAAGGCGCTCCGTCAGCCCGGTCAGCAATTTGACAAATGCTCCCTCAAATGTCTCAAAACCTCAGATAAAAAGCCAGCCGGTACCAAGACCGGTTCAAAACCGTGTTCAGAGAACTACTGATCCCGCTCTCAGGAATCAGGGCCCAAAGTCCGTTCAGAGGGCAGTACAGAGACCTGCCGGAGGACAGACTCAGAGGCCTGCACAGAGACAGTCTCAGAGACCTGTTCAAGGATCCGTTAAGAGACCGGTTCAAGCACCCTCTCAGAGAACTTCCCAACGGCCGGTTCAGAATAAGGTTCAAAAGCCGGAGAGAAGAACCTCCAAGACTGAAACGAAGAAACTTAACCTTGTTCCTCTTCTGATCGCTGCGGCTGTGATCCTTCTGGGAGTCTTGGGTTATTTCGGAATCAGCAGATTCCTCGAAAAGGAATATGCCCTTGTTGATCAGGAGAAGACGATCGAAGCGGGTTCTGCAAAGCCGGAGCTCGGCATGTACCTTAAGGGCGAGCCGGCTCTTCCGAAGTTCGTCTCATGCAATCTCAACTTTGATGAAGTCAATATCAGTCTCCCGCAGACCATAAGATTTACGATAACTATGTACGGAAAGCATTTCCCGTGCATTCTCAATATCGTGGATACGGTCGCTCCGACAGGCGAGGGCGTTCCGCAGAAGATCTTTGCAGGACAGGAAATGCCTGATGCATTAAGCTGTGTTACGAATATTCAGGATGTGACTGATGTCACCGCAGCCTGGTATGAAGTGCCTGATATGTCCAGGGGCGGAAGGTATAACACTTACGTCATTCTTACCGACGCTTCGGGCAATCAGAATTATGTGGGCGTACCTTTCGACGTTACATTGGATTCGACACCTCCGGTGATCAAGGGCTATCAGGACCTTCAGGTCTATGTAGGTGAGACGATAGCTTACAAGAAAGATCTTGTAGTAACAGATGATTATGATTCCGCTCCCATCATTGATGTGGACACCTCGAAAGTGGATCTGAGGACGCCGGGCAAATATGAAGTTACGTATACTGCCAGGGATTTCTCAGGCAATGAGACGTCGGTCACGGTAAAGCTCAAGGTCTTAAATAAACCAAAAGGGTACGTCGAACCTGACGTGGTCTATGCGGAAGCAAAAAAGATCTTAGATGAGATAACCGAACCCGGAATGACCGAAGAAGAGATTGCCCTCCAGATCGTCTGGTGGTGCAGATATAACATCAGATTTGTCCTAAGGACCCAGAGCAGTTCGTGGACTGAAGCTGCATATAATGCCTATACGAAGAGGATCGGCAACTGCTATTCGACCGTATATGCGGTAAAGGCCCTGCTGGATGTGGCCGGCATCAAGAACATGATAATCGAGCGTTATCCGTTCCAGACAGCAACCCACTACTGGAATTACGTTTACCTTAACGGCCAGTGGTATCACTGCGATTCGACATGGAGGAAGGACTACGACAGCTATTTCTTCATGTATACGACCAAAGAACTCCTGAACTTCTGGCAGGGCGGATGGAACGGATTCCAGTTCAAACAGAAGGCATTCCCTGAAAGTGCGACCGAATCTGTACAGAAGAAGATCGATTATAAGAACCACAAGATTGTAGCGGACTGATTTATGCTATAATTCTTCAAAGAATAAGAAATATGGAGTTTAGGATGACGCCGATACTGTATTTAGTGATTCCGTGCTATAACGAGGAGCAGGTACTTCCTCTTACGAGCGGCAAATTCAAGGCCAAACTTGAAGAACTCATAGAAGCCGGCAAGATCAGTGATGAAAGCCGTGTTATGTTCGTAAATGACGGCAGTAAGGATACGACATGGGATATCCTTACGTCACTTTGTGAAGAAGACAAGAAATATGCGGCAATCTCTCTGGCACACAACAGAGGCCACCAGAATGCATTGATCGCAGGTCTCATGGAAGCGAAGAAGTATGCTGACATCACCATCTCGATGGACTGCGACGGTCAGGACGACATCAATGCGATCACTCAGATGGTCGATGAATATGCCAAGGGAAATGAGATCGTCTTCGGCGTAAGAAATGACAGATCCACCGACTCCTGGTTCAAGAGAACGACTGCACAGTCTTACTATAAGTTCCTCCGCGGCATGGGCGTGGACATCATTCCGGATCATGCGGATTACAGACTCATGAGTTCCAGGGTCCTTAATGCTCTTGAAGGTTACGGAGAAGTAAATCTCTTCTTAAGAGGCATCATTCCCCAGCTCGGATTTAAGCAGTCCGTTGTTTATTATTCCAGAGCCGAGCGCGAAGCAGGAACCACACACTATCCTCTGTCCAAGATGATGTCTCTTGCCATAGACGGCGTTACGTCATTTTCCATAAGGCCCTTAAGACTTATCACTGTTTTAGGCATTATCGTTGCTCTTTTGAGCTTTATCGGTATCATATATGTTCTGGTATCGGTCATCTCAGGCTATTACGTTGACGGCTGGGCTTCCACCACATGTATCCTCTGCTTCGTATCGGGAATACAGATGATAAGCCTTGGCGTTATCGGAGAATATATCGGCAGGATCTATCTTGAGACGAAGAAGCGCCCGCGCTACTTTGTTGCAGAGAGAAAGAATTTAACGGAGGAGTAAACCATGGATATTTTGTATGTAGTAATGCCCGCATATAACGAAGAGGACAATATTCTCGACGTAGTTACATCATGGTATCCAATACTTGAGGGTAAGGATCCGGCATCCAGGCTCGTTATCGCTGACAGCGGAAGCCAGGACCGCACACATGAACTTCTTGAGAACTTCCAGAAGGATCATCCCCAGCTCGTTATCCTGTCCGATACCGGCAAGCAGCACGGCCCCAAGGTCATTGCTCTTTACGATTATTCGATCAAGCAGGGCGCTGATTTTATTTTCCAGACTGACTCAGATGGACAGACACTGCCTTCTGAATTTGATGCTTTCTGGCAGATGCGCCATGGCTATAAGGGAATCTTCGGCCACAGAGTCGTAAGAGGAGACGGTAAGGACAGAGCCTTCGTCGAGAAGGTCGTATGCTTCCTCTTAAAGCTCTATTTCAAGGTAAAGGTACCGGATGCAAACGCTCCTTTCCGTCTCATGGACGCGAAAACAGTAGCCAAGTATCTTCCCAAGCTCGACAAGGATTACAACCTCCCGAACATCATGATGACGACTTATTTTGTTCACTATGGTGAGGAGCATACTTTCCGCGAAGTTACTTTCAGACCCCGTCAGGGCGGTACGAACTCTATTAACATCAAGAAGATCGTTAAGATCGGCTGGAAGGCTTTAGGTGACTTCCGCCGCCTTAAGAAGGCAATGTAATGGCTAAGAAAGAATCCGGAAAAATTAAAAAGATAATCACGGCGCTGGTTCTGCTGGCGCTGTCTTTTGGAATCCTTTGGTTTGCCCAGAGACTCCTTGTGAAAAAATACCAGGTTGGTGTTATCGAGGGCTCTTTTACAGAGGAATACTATAAGGAGAAGGTTCCTCATGACATTCTCATCTTCGGCGACTGCGACGCATATGAGAACTTCTCGCCAATCAAGATGTACGAAGATTACGGTATCTCTGCTTATATCAGAGGTTCCGGTGAGCAGTACATGTGGCAGTCCTATTATCTTCTCAGGGATTCATTGAGGATCGAGACTCCGAAGATCGTTGTTCTGTCTATCCATAACATGCAGAATGAGTATCCGAAGCGCCAGGAAGTCTATAACAGAATGACCTTAGACGGCATGAAGTGGTCCAAGGATAAGGTCGATGCCATCAATGTTTCCATGACAGAAGAAGAGACTTTTGCATCTTATGTTTTCCCAATCCTGAGATATCATGACAGATGGAACCAGCTTACAATGACGGATATCCGTCATTTATTCTCGAAAGATAAGATCTCCCACAACGGCTACTATATGCGCTGTGACATAAGAGGCGTGAATACAATATGGAGAACGCCCGGCAGGATCAGTTATGAATTCGATCAGACTTCAATGTATTATCTCGACCAGATCAGACAGCTCTGTGCCGAGAAGGGCATTGAGCTTATCCTCGTGCGTGCTCCGCTCGAATACGGGTGGCACGAACAGTGGGACGAGAATATCGAGAAGTATGCATCCGAGTACGGGCTCACATATCTCAATTTCAATAAATATGCAAAAGAGATGGGTATTGATCTGACCCATGATACCTATGACGAAGGTATTCATCTGAACATCTACGGCGCGGAGAAACTCAGTGTATTCTTTGGCAAATATCTGAAAGAGCATTACGAGCTGACCGATTATAGGACCGTTCCTGCCGTTGCCAAGGATTATGAGAAGGATATCGAATTCTATAACTTCATGAGGGACGACCAGTTAAGAGAACTCAAGGAATACGGCGAACTTATGAGTTACGGAGCCAATGCGATCGAGGATTAACAAGGAATCTTTACAATTGGACATATTAACGTAAAAAATCCCACGGTTTTCCCTTATTTTTGGCATTTGAATGTAATTTCCATAGTGTATTATTAGTGGAGTGTTTATAAAGAACCAAATATGGGAGGATTTTTTGACATGAAATCAGTAAAAGCAGCAGCTCTTATCATGAGCCTTAGCATAGCAGGTGCCGCACTTTGTGCTTGTAACAACCAGCCTGATCCGGTATCTTCTGATATCAACGTTATCGCTACACAGAGCCAGAATGACGGTTTTACAGGCGGCTCTAAGGAGAGCGAAGGCCACGTTGATCCGAACGCAGCAAGCACAAACTACAAGTTCTCATACCAGGGCGTTGATTTTGTAATCGATGCAGTTATCGATCTCTCTAAGTTTACAGAGGGTACAGATTATGAGGCAAGAGAAGTTCAGTCCTGCGCATATCAGGGATTCGGTATGGAGTACAACTTCAAGGGCGGTGCTCTTCAGATCGAGACATATCCTGATGGTGACAAGGAATTCGTAACACGTATTTCCATTTTCGATGACACAGTATCCACACCTGAGGGAATCTGCGTTGGCAGCACTGTTGAACAGGTAAAGACTGCTTACGGCGAGCCTACGGATTCTACAGATGCAGCTCTGATCTATGAGAAGGGCGGTTCTGTTATCCAGTTCCTGATCAAGAATGATGCTGTTTCACAGATCCAGTATCTTGGCAATTAATTATTGCAGATGACACGTCAGGCTAAGAAAAAGAAATTCAGTATCACAAGGCTGTTGGGATTGGGGATTCTTCCTCCGATCGCAGGAGCCTTGTTGGGCGTTGCAGGCTGTTATTATTACTACACAAAAACCATTGAAAGTATTGATAACAGAGTTCTTCAGGAAGTAAGCATCGAGTATGGCCATCCGGTCACATTGGACAGCTTCTTCACTGAGATCCCGCCGAATACAAAGTTCATTACTGCAGTAGACCAGATCGATACCGGTCTTTTGCAGAGCTACGACATTGCCATCGACTGCGGCGGTCACGTCGTTCATTCGGTTCTCAATGTAGTCGACCGTACGGCACCTACCGGTAAGGCAGTTCCTTTCAAGATGTATGCCGGCAAGGCACCTGATCCGGAACTTCTTATCGACGATATCTTTGATCTGACATCCGTATCACTCTCTTATGACAAGGGTGAGCCCGATCTTACTAAGGGCGGAGACTTCATGATCGGCGTAAGGCTTACGGATTCCAACGGAAACTATTCTGTTGTTGACGTTCCTTTCCGTGTCATCAAGGATGTTCAGGCTCCTAAGATCTTAGGAACTCACGATTTTGACGTGGTAGTCGGCAAAGGTGACGGCATTGATTACGCAGAAAGTCTTATTGTTACAGACGACTATGCTGTTAAGCCTAAGCTGGAGATCGATGATTCAAAGGTAGATCTCACTCAGGTCGGCGATTACGATCTTGTTTACAGAGCTACAGATGATGTCGGCAACGTTTCCGAGATAACCGTTCAGGTTCATGTCGTAATCACAGGCAGAGGCGGTCTGTCATCTGCTGAGATCCGTGCCTACGAAGATAAGGCATACAGCATGGCCAAGGACATCAACAAGAAGATCCTGGGAAAGAATGATACCGATGTCGTTAAGGCAATGAAGATCTTCTACTGGGTACACAATAACATCAGATTCGTATTGCGTACTCCCCAGTACGAGAACTGGGCTGTTGCAGCCATCAATACTTTCTCAAAGAAGTATTCTTCCTGCTACGGCACCTGGGCAGTATGCAAGGCCATGCTCGATGTTGAAGGTATCGAGAATCTCTGCGTCGTAAGAAAAGTATCGAGGGCACATCCTAATTACCATTACTGGGCTTTGGTAAAGCTCAACGGCGAATGGTACCACTGTGATGCCCAGAAGTATTTTGACGGAACCTCCAAGAAATACTTTACCTTTATGATGACAGATAAGGAGATATATGCAGCTCCTTCTGACCATACTTTCGAGAAGTCCAAGTATCCGGAAAGATCGACCAAGTCGGTTCAGAAGTATGTAGATGTTTATAACGGGAAGATCAAATCGGGTTTCCCGTATAAATAAATGAGACGGTAAAGCCCGTCCGATGGGGATTTAAATTTATTAATGGGAATTGGTAATGGGAATGAAGAGAAGAGTTTTAAGCATAGCGGCTTGCTTCCTGGCAGTTTTCTCGATTGCCTTGCTTGCCGCATGTAACACCCTTAACGATCTCAAGACTGATGTAACTATCGAGGTAGGTTCGCCTATCTCGATAGATGCATTTTTCGAGAACGTACCTGAAGGGGCCGAATTCCTGACGGATGTGTCGGGAATCAACACCGCTGAGCCGGGAGTCTATCAGCTGAAGATCCGCTGCGGCAAGAAGAGTGCAGATGTCATCTTAAGGATCGAAGACCACACTCCTCCTGCAGGAGAAGCAATTCCGCAGACGGTTTATCTCAACTGGAAGATGCCTGAGGCAAAAGACTGTATCGCCAACCTTTACGACTTCTCGGGAATAGCCCTGGTCGATTACCAGGACGGTGTTCCGAGCTTTACGGAAGGCGGAGAATATCAGGTGCCGGTAGTTGTTGCCGATGTATACGGCAACAGCGCTGTGATCAATATTCCGTTTACGGTGATCAATGATACTACGCCTCCTATTATCAGCGGTCTTCGTGAGCTCGAGCTCGAGGGCAACCCCGACCAGCTTGATTATTTAGAAGGCGTTACGGCTACTGACGATTATGATCCTGAGCCGATGATCACATTCGATGATTCAAAGGTCGATTATACAAAGACCGGAACTTACGAGCTCATATACAGGGCAAGTGACAAGGCCGGCAATATCGGAACTGCCACAACGACCATAAAGATCAAGGTAGCTTCCGAGACGGCTAAGAATAAGACGAGCGGCGGAGACAACGGAACCTATTATGTAGGTGACGGTGATCCGTATGCCCTCGCCAGAAAAGTTATGTCCGGCCTCTGGGGCAAGGACAATGTCGCCACTGCAAGGAATATCTTCAACTGGGTTCATAACAATCTGTGGTTCAGACTTCTTTCCGGTACAAGGAATTACGAGCATGCCGCATACAGGGGCTTTACGAAGCACAGCGGCGACTGCTACGTTTATTATTCATGCTGCAAGATGCTCCTGGATATTGCCGGGATCGAGAATATGAGAGTCGACCGTTATCCGAAGCTCAACGGCAAGGTCCATTTCTGGCTTCTCGTTAAGCTCAACGGTGAGTGGTATCACTGTGATGCAACGGAAGGTTACAATGACCATCCGGGCGTATGGTTCATGTGCACGGATGCGCAGATCAATGACAGATACCATAAGTTCAACGGAGCTTTATATCCTCCGAGAGCAGGTGGATCCAAGGAGTTCGCATCTCCTACGCCGGTTCCTTCCGAAGAGCCGTCGGTTACTCCGTCTCCCTCAGTATCTCCGTCGGTAACTCCTACGGTTTCGGTAACGCCTTCTGCTACACCTACGGTACAGCCGTCCGCAGGTCCGACAGCGACACCTGCAGCGGATACGCCTACGCCGACACCGGAAGGCAATTCACCTACGCCTACTCAGGCTGCCGATCCGACGCCTTCAGCTACGCCGGTCCCGGTTACTCAGGATACTCCGACACCTACAACGAAACCGACAGAAGCAACAAGCAGCGAGTCGGCTGGCGAGTAATAGTTGTTATAAATATTTCTTGATATTTTTCACTTAATTTAAAATAATTAAGATATGTATAAGACCATTGGAAAAATTGGAGCCTTTTTATATTGCGCCGCCATAATCGCGGTTACTGTTATTTTCACGATCCGTGATGCAAACAGAAACCTCAAGCGCGACGTAGTTGTAGAAGCAGGCTCCAATATCAGGATCGAAGATTTTTTCGAGAGGTGCCCTGACGATGCCAGGTTCGTTAACGATGTATCAACGATCAATACCGATGAGCCTGCGGTCTATAAGCTCAAGGTCTTCTATGACGAAGTGTTCGAAAAGGATGTTGTCTTAAGAATAGAAGATCATACGGCTCCGAGAGGCATAGCACTTCCGCAGTCACTTTACACAACATGGAAAGCTCCTGAGGCAGCTGACTGCGTTGGTTATCTTTATGACCTGTCGGGAATCTCAAAGATCGAATATCAGGAAGAGCCTCTTTTCAAGGACGGCGGTGATTATAACGTGCCGGTCCTTGTTACAGATGTTTACGGCAACACAGCTTCCATCAGCGTTCCTTTCACGGTAATAGATGACCGCACGGGACCTGTCTTAACGGGTGTACATGCTCTTGAGACGGAAGCGAACAGTGAGCCTGATTTCTTTGATGGCGTAACTGTCACAGATGATTACGACGAGGATCCGGTAATAAGGATCGACGATTCGAAGGTCGATTACGAGCATCCCGGAACATATGAGGTCAAGTATATTGCCATTGATAAGGCTAATAATTTCACTACAAAAACAGTTGAGATAAAGGTTAAGGAATCCACGGCACCGGCTCCTGCCGGCAGTGACAGCGAGTATGATGTCTCAGGCTCCGGATCAGGCGGAACCGGCGGCGGTGGCGGCGGCGGAAACGGCAGGCTGTCCGATGCGAAGAGACTTGCTTCCAGAGTGCTGTCCGGACTCTGGGGAAAGGATAATGTCGCAACCGCCAGAAATATCTTCAACTGGGTGCACAACCATGTTTATTATTCGCATTGCGGCAGCTTGAGCTATGCACAGGCAGCTTACCGAGGCTTCTCAAAACGTTCGGGAGACTGTTATGTCTATTATTCTTGCAGCAAGATGCTTCTTGACCTTGCCGGAATTCCCAACATGATGGTCAAAAGATATCCGGTATCGGGAAGCAACCATTACTGGAATCTCGTAAAGCTCAACGGCCAGTGGTATCACTGCGATTCAACACGCTTCAAGCACAGAAGCTCGATCTATTTCATGTGCACAGACGAGCAGATAAATGACAAATATCACCGCTTTAACGGAAGGCTTTATCCTGCGCGTGCTGGCGGGTCGAAGGAATTCATGCCTTCTGATACTCCGACACCTACGGAAACTCCGACGCCGGAGGTAACAGAGACACCGACGCCTACGCCTACACCGACACCGGATGTCTCGGTTACGATCACACCTACTCCGACAGGTTCAGCCGAACCTACGGTAACGGGTGCGGATACACCGACACCTACACCGGAGATAACTCAGGACGTGACGGTCACGCCTACTCCGAAAGAGACGGATCCGTCGGAACCTACGGATACTCCGCCGCCGACGAATACACCGACTAATACGCCGCCACCGCCGCCGACGAAAATACCGGAAACAGAGCCGTCTGAAACTTAAAGATAATAAATGGGGAAATAGGAACTTTAGGAATCAGGGAGCAGTTCGGGAAGAAGGGTTATGTACAAGCTTATTGCGCGAATAGGATCTATTGCTTATGTTGCCGCTATTATAGTGGTAACTGTTGTATTTACCATCAGAGATGCCAACAGGAATCTTGTCAGGGAAGTCATGATCGAAGCAGGTTCCAAGATAGACATAGCGGATTTCTTCAAGAGGTGTCCTGATGACGCTGAGTTTGTAACGGATGTCTCATCGATAGATACAAAAGTCCCTTCCGTATATCAGCTTACCGTCCGTTACGATGAGGTCTTTGTTGAAGATGTCACTCTTAAGATAGAAGACCACACCGCACCTAAAGGCATTGCTCTTCCTCATGACCAGTATGCAAGCCTTGAATGGCCTGATGCATCTGAATGTGTGGGTTTCCTTTATGATCTTTCCGGAATAGCATCAATCGAATACAGGGACGGAACGCCCGCATATCAGTTCACGGGAGATTACATCGTTCCTGTTGTTGTAACCGACTGGTATAACAATTCGACCATTATAGATGTTCCGTTCCATGTAACGGATGACCATAATGCACCTCTGTTCTACGGCATTCACGATATCTATATTGATGATTCCGAAGATGCCGCAATAGATTATTTCGAGGGCATCACATATGTTGATGATTATGACGAAGCTCCCAAGGTCCTGGTTGATGATTCCAAAGTTGTTATCGGCAAGGAAGGTGCTTACGAGATAACATACAAGGCTATGGATAAAGCTCATAACTTACGTAAGCAGACAGCATATGTCCATGTTGTTAAGAAGCGCGCGACGAACGGCACATCAGGCGCAGGCGGAGGCTGGGATACAAGCCATCACAATGATGTATACAGGATGGCCAGGGATATAGTAAAAAAACTCAAGGGCAAAAACTCTACTGAAACAGCCAAGAACATCGTGTCTTACGTTCACTCCCATGTATGGTATACGACTGTCAGAGGCAACCAGACTTTCGAGGATGCGGTATATCAGGCGTTCACCAAACATAGTGCAGATTGCTACGGATATTACGCTACCACGAAGATTCTTTTAGACGTTGCCGGTATCCCCAATATGATGGTAAAGAGGTATCCTGTAAAGGAAGTCGGCCACTACTGGAATCTCGTAAAGCTGGGTGACTCGTGGTATCATTGTGACTCGACAGTTTACCAGTATCATCACAGCAGTTTCTTCAAGCTGACTGATAAAAAGATAGGTGACAGCCACCATCGGTTTGACGGTTCGTGCCTCCCGGTAAGAGCCGGCGGAACACCTGAATATGTTAAAGATCTTGAGAAAGAATCAAAATAAAAAACGGTAATAGGAGAAAAAAGATGAAAAAAATCAAACTCGTCGCAGCAGCAATAAGCTTATGCATGGCAGCATCACTTTTCGCAGGCTGCAACAACACAACAGATGAATCAGCAGAAGTGTCCCGTATCGGCGGAGGACAGACAAAGATCTCTGTAGATGCTTCAGGTTCCGGTAACCAGAATGCAAATGTTTTCAATTTCAAGTATAAGGGCTATGATATGGCGCCCGGCAATGAGATCGGTCCTTATCTTGAGGTGCTTGGCGAACCTCTGGAAGATCCTAAGCCGAGCAGAGGTTGTGGCGGACAGGGATTGTTCACGACATATAAGTATTCTGATTTTTACGTTCAGACATATATTGAAGAAGGAACAGACCGTGAACTTATCTATTCAATTGTAATTACGGGATCCCTTATTGACTTTGGCGGAGTTCATGTAGGTGACACTCTTGATACGGCAAAGCAGGTCTATGGCACGCCGACAGTAGATGAAGAGGACAACATTACTTATATTTCAGGCGATATTATTCTTTTCTTCGCTACTGACGGAATGAATACGATTGCTGAAATACAATACCGTGATGATTCTGTTATTTAATTGAGAATCTGAAAGACAATTAATTGCGAAAAAAGGCGATTTTCGACGAATTTAAGAGAATTCTTGAAGTTTTTTGAAGAAAATTGTTGACATAACGATCACAGGCGGTTATTATATGCAGGCTTGCTCAAAGAGCAGGCCTGTATTTTTTGCTTATATTAGGCATTGGAAATATAAGAAGACTCAATGAATTTAAGGAGAAAGACACATGGCTACATATGTTGCAACCAAGGATTCAATAGAAAGGAAATGGCTCGTAATCGACGCTGAGGGCATGGTTCTCGGTCGTTTGGCTACAGAGGTTGCTAAGCTCTTAAGAGGTAAGCACAAGCCCACATATACTCCTTTCCTTGATACCGGTGATAATGTAATCGTAATCAACGCATCCAAGATCGTTCTTACAGGTAAGAAGCTCGACGAAAAGCTTTATCGTCATCACTCCGGTTTCCCGGGTGGACTTAAGGAGATCGACTATCGTACTTTGATGGCTAAGAACCCTGAGAAGGCATTAGAGCTCGCAGTTAAGGGCATGCTCCCTAAGAACTCTTTAGGCCGTCAGATGTTCAGAAAGCTTCACGTTTATGCTGGTCCTGAGCACGAGCAGACAGCACAGAAGCCTGAAGTTTACACATTCTAATCGGAGGACTAAGTAATAATGGCAGCAAAGAAGACAAGCAACAAAGTATATTACTACGGCACAGGCCGTCGTAAGGACGCAGTAGCAGCCGTTCGTCTGGTTCCCGGTAAGGGCAATATCACAATCAACGGCAAGAGCATCGACGATTATTTTGGTCTTGATACACTCAAGCTCATCGTTCGTCAGCCTCTCGCAGCTACACAGACAGAAGATAAGTTCGACGTAATCGTTAAGGCTATCGGCGGCGGTATCTCCGGTCAGGCTGGTGCAATCCGTCACGGTATTGCAAGAGCTCTTGTTGAAGCTGATGAAGAGAGCTACAAGGCAGTTCTCAAGGAGAGCGGATTCCTCACACGTGATGCACGTATGAAGGAAAGAAAGAAGCCGGGTCTCAAGAAGGCAAGAAAGGCTTCACAGTTCTCAAAGCGTTAATCGTTACTTCGATTTCGAGAAAAGAACTTCAAAGGCTGTTCCGTTTGGAACAGCCTTTTTCTTTATTGCTGTTATAACACGGTGGTGTTATAATTAGCTAGACTATAACACCGGGGTGTTATAGCCGGACGACAGGGAGGGATATGTATGAACAACGGGTTTAAAGATGCATTGGATAAAAGCGGAATGACAATGTACAGTCTTGCAAAGAAGACAGATGTTCCTTATACAACGATCAACAGACTGGTAAATGAAAGACAGAGTATTAACAACTGCAATGCCGGGGCAGTCTTTAAGATCGCTTCTGCACTTGGAGTTCAGATGGAGACCATAATGAATGACGAGCGCGTTTATTCATTAGAAGAGATAGCGGAACTGATTGCTCCGGTTGCAAGAAAATACAACATCCCCAAGGTCTATATTTTCGGTTCTTACGCAAGAGGCGAAGCTGACGCAGACAGCGATGTGGATCTGATGATAGAAGTTGGAAGTCTTCATGGCCTTGAAGTAATAGGGGCACTTGAAGATTTCAAGAATGTATTGAAGAAACCGGTTGATATGATTACCACCAGATCCCTGACCCAAGACAGGACTAGAAAATATTCAAAGATATTTATAGAAAATCTGGAAAAGGATAAGAAGGTCATCTATGGATAAAAACAACAAACAAGTACTGCTACACATTTATGCGCATTGTTTAGATATTGAAGCTTTTATAATGCGTTTTGGAAACACGATCGAAGACTTTAAGAAAGACAGAGCTTTCTATAATTCCATGTGCATGTCATTAATGCAGATCAGCGAGTTATCAAGAACTCTGACGGACGATTTTATAGAAGCGACAAAAGATAAAATACAGTGGAGAGCGGTCAAGGGCTTGAGAAACTGGATAGCACATGAATATATGGATCTTGACATGAATATCATTTGGGAAACTGCAACTGTCGATATACCTGTTTTGAAGAGCTTATGTAAAGAAACAGTAGCAATAGAAGAATAAAATAAATAATCTGCGTCAGCTTTGCTATTTATCCTTATTGAATGTAGAATTACTACGCAAAGGAAGGACGGGTATGATCAAGTTCAAGACAACATCTCCTGAAATGACAGAGAAGTTCGGCTACGAACTCGCTAAGTCTTTGTGCGGCGGCGACGTCATCGCTCTTACGGGTGATCTCGGCGCAGGAAAGACATGTCTTACAAGAGGGATCGCGCAGGGATTGGGATCGACATCCCATGTATCCAGTCCTACTTTTACCATCGTAAATGAATATGACGGCGGAAGGCTTATGCTGTTCCACTTTGATACATACAGGCTCTCAGGTCCGGATGATTTCCTTATGAGCGGTCTTGATGAATACTTCTACAGGGAAGGCGTCTGCGTCATTGAGTGGAGCGATATCATCGAAGAGCTCTTGCCTCAGGATACGATTAAGATGACAATAACAGGTGATGGCAATACAAGAACATTCGAATGCGAATGTTCCGGAAAGCATCAGAAGTATCTGGAGGGCGCAGCTGCCAAGGCGGGAGCGGCTATAGAATCATGAAATTACTTGTATGTGATACATCGAATTCAAACTGCAGTGCCGGAGTTTTCGAAGACGGCAAAGAGATCTGCTATGAGCTCTCGTTTGAGACCAAGACTCATTCCGAGACCTTTATGCCGCTGGTCCACAGCGTTATGGCTAAGGCCGGTGTAAAGCACGAAGATCTTGACGGTTATGCCGTAACAGTCGGTCCCGGTTCTTTTACCGGAATAAGGATCGGCGTTGCGGCAGTAAAGGGTATGGCTCTTGCTGCCGGCAAGAAGTGCATTGCGGTATCTTCGACAGAAGCGCTCGCGAGGTCCTGCGAGAATGCGACGATGACGCCAAAGAACGAGACCTTGATAGTTCCGGCAATAGATGCACGGAACAACAGGGTTTTCGCATGCGCGGCAGAAGATGACACATTAAGACCCCTGATCACAGAAGATGCTTACGATGCTGACGACCTGGCAGAGAAGATATCAAAGATCCCGGAAGTCATCTACGGCAAGAGACGCCAGATCCTGGTTGTCGGAAGCGGCGCAACGGTAATGAAGAAGGCATTCGAGAAGGCCGGCTACGGGCTAAATATCTACTACGCACCCGGTGCTGCCATCATGCCAAAGGGCGTGGCTGCGGCAGCTTTTGCCGGCAAGGAACTTATTGACGGAAGGGATCTTAAGGCATCCTACTGCGCCGTCTCACAGGCTGAAAGGCTTAAGAAGAATGGCTGATCTTGTCATCAGGCAGGGAACTGTTTCCGACATTCAGGCGATAATGGCTCTGGAACAGGGATCGATCGAGCATCCCTGGGAGAGCAAAGCGATCGAGACTCTCATTACAGACAACAACAAGGTGTGCCTCGTAGCTGAGCTTGACGGCATCATCGTGTCTTATGTCGGTGCGGAATCCGTGCTGGATGAATCCAATGTCGGCAATATCGTTACGCACAGGGAATACAGGGGCAGAGGGATTGCAACAAAGCTTTTTAAAGTTCTTCTGGCAGAACTTATGGAGAAGGGAATAAGGAAACTTTTCCTGGAAGTTGAGCATGACAACGTTCCTGCCATCGCCCTTTATGAGAAACTCGGTTTTACCGGCTACGGCTACAGACGGGATTATTACGGCAAGGGCAAGGATGCTGTTCTGATGAGCCTGGAGCTCTGTTGATATTTTTACCAAAAGGATTTCACAAAAATAACTCATTTGAGTTAAATAGTCGAAATTGGGCAGTTCGGCTCGTTTTTGGTTGATTTTCGCGAAAGTCAAAAATATACTTATCCTGTTATTTTATGAGGGGACGTACCTGACTATGACTAAAGAAAAGATTGTTTTTGATTGTGAAGATGCTTTGCAGATGAAGGCCGTAGCGGTCATGATCCAGAAGGCTTCTCAGTACCACAGCACAATCTACATTGTCCGCAGTGGCAGAAGAGCTAATGCGAAGAGCCTTTTAGGTGTTATGTCCCTCGGAATCGAGAACGGCGCCGAGATCGAGATCGAAGCAAACGGCGACGATGAGAAGGAAGCTTGCGAAGCACTTCTCGCCCACCTCAAGAATCCTAAGATCGCTGTGTAATGCCCGCCGGTAAATTCGACGCCAGGCTGGACACAGTCCCTTTAAGCCCCGGAGTGTACCTTATGAAGGACTCTTCGGGCTGTGTTATTTATGTAGGAAAAGCAAAGAAACTCCGTAACAGGCTGAAGAGCTACTTCGGAGGCGGAGTGATCTCTTCGCCGAAGGTCAGGGCAATGGTATCCCATGTTGCCGACTTTGAATACACAGTAGTCGGCTCTGAGCCTGAGGCCCTTCTTCTCGAGAACAATCTCATCAAGAGATACCAGCCCAAATACAATATCCTGCTTCGCGACGACAAGGGTTACCCTTATATCTGCGTCACTTTGAACGAAGCATACCCCAGAGTCTTCAAGGCCTTCAGGCCTGATCCTGAAGCTCGTAAGAACGGCGCGAAATACTACGGCCCTTACATGGGTTCGGACTGCTTCGAAGTCCTCAAAGCCATCAATGATATTTTCCCGTTAAAGCGCTGCAAGAAGGTCTTCCCCCGTGACATCGGCAAAGAGCGCCCCTGCCTTAATTACCATATCGGCAAGTGCATGGCGCCGTGCCTCGGCACTGTCAGTCAGGAAGATTACCGTGCCATGATCGACCAGATCGTACAGTTCTTTGAAGGTAAGTACGACGGCATCGAAAAGGACATCAAGCTTCAGATGGAGAAGTGCTCCGAGAACCTCGAATTCGAGAAGGCCGGAGCTTTAAGAGACAGGCTTTATGCTCTTCGCAGCATCCGTCAGAACCAGAGGGTCTATCTTGATATCGAGCGCGATGTCGACGCTATCGGCCTTTATTCCGACTGCGGCGAGACGTGCGTAAGAAAGCTCGAATTAAGACAGGGCCGCATCGTCGGTTCGTCCACATATTTCTTCACGGGTGAAGACGAGGACAAGGAAGAAATCTTAAAGAATTTCATAATGCAGTATTACGAGGATGCACCGTTTATTCCGCCGCTTATTCTCGTGCCGTTCAAGATGGAAGAAGAGGACCTCGAAGTGATCGAGAAGACTCTTACGGAAAAGCTCGGCAAGAACTGCAGGCTCCATGTGGCAGAGCGCGGTGAGCTGCGCGAATTATCAGATCTGGCCAAGAACAATGCACGTGAGATGATGGTCCGCAGGATCTTAAGAGGCGGCAACGCGAATGCCGATCCGTCAGTGCCTCTGCGCTATCTTGAAGAGCTCCTGGGAGCACCCGAAGGCAGGATCTCCAGAGCGGAATCTTTCGATATAAGTAACCTCGGAAACGACGATATCTGCGCCGGCATGGTCGTCTTCAAGGACGGCAAGGCCGACAAGCAGTCCTACAGATTATTCAGGATGAAGCGCGTCGAGACCCAGGACGACTACATGTCCATGAGAGAGACTCTTGAAAGACGCTTCTCACATAACGAAGATGACGGCTTTAAGTATCCTGACATCATCCTCGTCGACGGCGGCAAGGGCCAGCTCGAAGCAGTCGCTTCGGTCGTCAGATCTATGGAAGGCACAAAGGATATCTATCTTGCCGGAATGGTAAAGAATGACCGCCATAAGACGGCGGGGATCGTTTTCGAAGACGGGCGCGAGATAAGGCTCGAAGGAAGGACCCTGACTGACAGCGAGATGGGTCTTTTAAGGTTCCTTACGACTGTCCAGAATGAGGTCCACAGATTCGCGATCTCATACCAGAGAAAGCTCGCCGGCAAGCGCAACATAAAATACAAGCTCGAGAATATCGAAGGCATCGGTCCTTCGAAGCGCAAGAATCTGCTCGCGCATTTTGGTACAATAAAGGCCGTGGAAAACGCTTCTGTTGAGGAGCTTAAGGAAGCAAAGGGCATTTCCGAGAAGGATGCCAATGCAATCTACAACTATTTCCACTAGAGGGAGTCTTAATGGCAATATACGCTCTTGCAGATCTTCATTTATGTCTTTCCAATCCCGACAAATCCATGGCGATCTGTTGGTCAACCTGGGCTGACTATGTGGAGAGGATAAAAGAGAACTGGGAGAAAACCGTAACCGACTCGGATACTGTTCTTGTCTCCGGAGATATCTCATGGGCCACTTATATCGACAAGGCTGAGGAGGATTTCCGCTATATTTCCGAACTTCCCGGCCGTAAGCTCTTGTCGCGCGGCAACCACGATTACTGGTGGACGACGATGAAGAAGATGGAGGAATATTTCGCTTCCAAAGGCTTCAACAATCTTGAGTTCGTAAGGACCAATGTGCTCGAAGCAGAAGGCTGCCTCATCACCGGCACGAGAGGCTGGATGATCGAGACCAAGGACGCGATCGAAGGCTCTGACAACAGGAAGATCTACGAGCGCGAGAAGCTCCGTATCAAGATGTGCATCGATGTCATTAACGAAGCCGATCCTGATCACTCGAAAAAGCACATCCTCATGATCCACTATCCTCCCATAACCGCCAAGCAGGAGTTCACGGAGTTTGCCGAGATGATCTCCTCGGGCGGCATCGATATCTGCGTTTACGGACACCTCCACGGCAAGGCTCACAAGAAGGCTTTCGAAGGTGATTTCGGAGGCTGCAGGTTCATCTGCACATCGGCTGATTTTGTCGGCTTCACGCCGGTCAGGATCGTGTGAGTTCTTTAGTCCGGTTTTCGAAGACTTACAGCCTGTACCTGACTTTATTTTGCGGCTGCGAAAAAAGCCCCGAGCCATTTCAAAATCACTTCAAAAAATTTTTTCGCGTCCGCAAACGCAATAAATAAAGGCGTTTGCGGGATACATAAAATTAATTTGATAGACAGCTAAAGTATTATAATATATAATAATTGCGAGCCGAAGCATCGGGATAATCCCGCATGCGGCGGCTCTTTTTTGTCTATATCTTCAGTAGAGGTAATCACATGGCATACTCGATGACAGGCTTCGGCCGCGGCGAGAAGGTTTTCGACACCAGGAAATACAGTATTGAGATCAAATCGGTCAATTCCAGATTCTGCGATATTTCGATCAGAATGCCCAGGATCTTTAACTACTTGGACGGCGATATCAGAAGAGTTATCACCGACAGGCTCTTAAGAGGCAAGATCGACGTTTTTGTTAATTATGAGGACCAGGGTGAGGCAGGCCAGACGGTTACGGTCAATGCGGGCCTTGCCAAGGAATATTCCGAGGCTGCCAAGGCTATTGCAGCTCTTACGGGACGCGAGGATGACTTCGGAGTTGCAAGACTTGCGACGATGCAGGACGTGCTGAGCGTTACGCAGAACGAGATCAATGAAGAGCAGGCAGCAAATGAACTCATGGAGGCGCTTAACCTTGCAATAGACGGCATGCTCGCCATGAGGAAGAGAGAGGGCGAGAATCTGGTTACCACGATCCTTACAAAGGTACAGACTCTTGAAGGCATCAGAGAGGAAGTCGTAACAAGATCACCTGAAGTAGTTGAAGCATACAGACAGAAGTTAGCCGCAAGGATCAATGAGATCTTAACGAGCGACCAGAGAGAATTCTACGACGACAACAGGCTTGCTGCAGAAGTTGCTATCTTTGCAGACAAGTGCGCAATCGACGAAGAGATGGCACGCCTTTCAAGCCACTTCTCACAGGCAAGGAAGATCCTTGCTGAAGACGGTTCTGTCGGAAAGAAGATGGATTTCCTCGTTCAGGAGATCAACCGCGAAGTCAACACGACAGGCAGCAAAGCAAATGATATCGAGATCACTTCAAGAGTTCTTTCGATGAAGAATCTTGTGGAAGAGATCAGAGAACAGATACAGAATCTTGTATAAAGGACGGGCAGTAAATGGCATCTGAATTTATCGACATCGGATTCGGAAATATAGCACAGGCATCGCGCATTATCTGCGTTGCGGCTGCGGAGTCTTCTCCGGTAAGACGCATGATGCAGGATTCCAAAGACAGGGGAACTCTTGTAGACTGCTGCGCCGGCAAGAAGTGCAAATCGGTAATTGTTACGGACAGCGGCCTCGTGCTTACATCCGCGCTTTCAACATCAGAGATAAAGGAGATGTTGGGATGAGTAATTACAGAGGATTGATAGTTGCAGTATCAGGACCTTCGGGCGTGGGGAAAGGAACAGTGCTCGCAAGAGTCGAAGAGCTTCTTGAGCAGGCTCACCCTGGCAGCGTCGGTCATTCGATCTCCGTTACGACCAGAGCTCCGAGAGGACAGGAAAAAGACGGCGTCGAGTACTACTTCAGAACGACAGAGCAGTTCGAGCAGATGATAAAGGACGGCAAGATCGTTGAGTACGACAAGTATGTTGATAACTATTACGGCACTCCGTCAGATCCGCTTGATGAGATGCTCGGCAAAGGACAGGATGTTCTTTTCGATATCACAATAGAAGGGAGCCTGGCGCTTAACCGTAAGTTCGACGTTGATACGGTTACGATATTTATCCTTCCGCCTTCAATGGAAGAACTCGAGAACAGATTAAGAGGCAGAGGCACCGAGACTGAAGAGAAGATCGCAAAGAGACTCGCGCAGTCAAAAGAAGAGATCAAGCGTGCCGGAGAATTCGAATACATCATTACGAACGATGATGTGGACAGAGCAGCAAGAGACATTCTTGCGATAATCACCGCTGAAAAGCTTAAAGCTTCGAAGAATATATGTACAGCAAAAGAACTTGAATAAAAGGAGAAGAGAGGTAAAGAAGATGTTAACAGATCCTTCAATCGAGAAACTCAAAGAGAAGTCAGCAAGCCCTTACGACCTTACGGTACTCGTAAGCAAGCGTGCAAGAGAACTGACAGACGGCGCTCAGCCCATGATCGATGCTGACGGTGCAGCAAATGTTGTATCCTTGGCATGCCGTGAAGTTGCAGCTGACAAGGTCGTTGCAGTCAAGGGTGATGTAGAGGATGAAGCAGTCATCCCGATCACAAGAGAAGAGAAGATCAGAAGAAGAGAAGAAGCTGAGAACAGAAGAAAGATGCTCGAGGAAGAAAGAGCAGAGAGAATGTCTGTTGCAGGCGGCTTGAACTCCAAGGGTTTGGATGACCTTATCGACGCTTTGGCAGGCGGAAGCTCCGAAGGCGAAGAAGAGGAAGTCGTATACGAAGGTGAAGGCGAAGACGAGCCTTCTGAAGATGAAGAATAATCCAAAGGGAGTTTAAGTAATATGGCAGTAGAGAAAACAATGGATAAGATAGTCTCACTTGCAAAGGTAAGAGGCTTCGTATATCCGGGTTCTGACATCTACGGCGGTCTCGCTAATTCATGGGACTACGGCCCGTTAGGTGTTCAGCTTAAGAATAACGTTAAGGCAGCATGGTGGAAGAAGTTCGTCCAGGAGAGCCCTTACAATGTAGGACTTGATGCTGCGATCATCATGAATCCCAAGACATGGGTCGCTTCAGGCCACGTCGGCGGATTCTCCGATCCTCTCATCGACTGCAAGCAGTGCAAGGCACGTCAGAGAGCAGACAACCTCGTTGAGGATTGGAACAAGGAGAACGGTATCGAGAACGTACCTGTTGAAGGTATGAGCCCTGAAGAGATGGTAGCTTACATCAGGGAGAACAACATTCCCTGTCCTGTATGCGGCGGCCACAACTTCACAGATATCCGTAAGTTCAACCTTATGTTCAAGACATTCATCGGTGTTACCGAGGATGCCACATCTGAAGTATATTTAAGACCTGAGACAGCTCAGGGTATCTTCGTTAACTTTGCAAACGTTCAGCGTTCTGCAAGAAAGAAGCTTCCTTTCGGTATCTGCCAGATCGGTAAGTCCTTCCGTAACGAGATCACACCCGGCAACTTCATCTTCCGTACAAGAGAGTTCGAGCAGATGGAATTAGAGTTCTTCTGCGAACCCGGCACAGACCTTGAGTGGTTCGATTACTGGAAGACATTCTGCCACGACTGGCTGATCGGCCTTGGCATCAAGGAAGAAGAGCTCCGTACAAGAGACCACGCAAAGGAAGAGCTCGCTTTCTATTCCAGAGCTACAACAGACTTCGAGTTTGCTTTCCCTTTCACAGACTGGGGCGAACTCTGGGGTATCGCTGACCGTACAGACTACGATCTCAAGCAGCACATGGAATTCTCCAAGCAGGATCTCACATATTTCGATCCGGCTAAGAACGAGAAGTACATTCCTTACGTTATCGAGCCTTCGCTCGGTGCTGACCGTGTAACACTCGCATTCCTCTGCTCCGCTTACGACGAGGAAGAGCTCGAGGGCGGCGACGTAAGAACAGTAATGCATTTCCACCCGTTCCTTGCTCCTATCAAGATCGGCGTTCTCCCGCTTTCTGCAAAGCTTACAGACAAGGCTCAGCCTATTTTCGAGAAGCTCTCGAAAAAGTTCATGTGCGAGCTCGACGACCGTCAGTCCATCGGCAAGCGCTACAGAAGACAGGATGAGATCGGTACTCCTTACTGCGTAGTTTACGACTTCGATTCCGAGAATGACGGATGCGTAACTATCAGAGAAAGAGACTCAATGAAGAACGTTGAGTACGAGCCCGGAAACATCAGATTCCCGATCGAAAAACTTGAAGAATTTTTTGCAGATAAGTTCGATTTTTAAGACTATATTCTGTTAAAATAAACTGATAAGTTTTTAGCAGGCTAAAATGCCAATAGAGAAACAAAAAACTGAATCCAATAAATGAAAGGCGGATAAAAGAATGACAAAGTACGTTTACCTGTTCACCGAAGGCAACGGAAACATGCGCGAACTCCTTGGTGGTAAGGGCGCTAACCTTGCTGAGATGACAAACATCGGACTCCCTGTACCTCAGGGTTTCACGATCAGCACAGAGGCATGCACCAAGTATTATGAGGATGGCCGTCAGATCAATGACGAGATCATGGCTCAGGTAATGGAGTATATCGTTAAGCTTGAGGAGATCACAGGCAAGAAGTTTGGTGATCTCGAGAACCCGCTCCTTGTTTCCGTAAGATCCGGTGCAAGAGCTTCCATGCCTGGTATGATGGACACTATCCTCAACCTTGGTTTGAATGAGCAGGTTGTAGACGTTATCGCTACAAAGTCCGGTAACCCCAGATGGGCTTGGGACTGCTACAGAAGATTCATCCAGATGTATTCTGACGTTGTTATGGAAGTAGGTAAGAAGTACTTCGAAGAGCTCATCGACAAGATGAAGGCTTCAAGAGGCGTTACACAGGACGTTGAACTCACAGCTGACGACCTCAAGGAACTCGCTTCACAGTTCAAGGCTGAGTACAAGGCTAAGATCGGCACAGACTTCCCTACAGATCCTAAGGAACAGCTTATCGGCGCTATCAAGGCCGTATTCAGAAGCTGGGACAACCCGAGAGCTAACGTATACAGAAGAGACAACGATATCCCTTATTCATGGGGTACAGCAGTTAACGTTCAGTCCATGGCATTCGGTAACATGGGTGACGACTGCGGTACAGGTGTTGCTTTCACACGTGACCCTGCTACAGGTGAGAAGGGCCTCTTCGGTGAGTTCCTTACAAACGCACAGGGCGAAGACGTTGTTGCAGGCGTTCGTACTCCTATGAAGATCGCTGAGATGGAGCAGAAGTTCCCTGAAGCATTCGCTCAGTTCACACAGGTTTGCGAGACACTCGAAAAGCACTACAGAGACATGCAGGACATGGAGTTCACAGTTGAGCACGGTAAGCTCTACATGCTCCAGACAAGAAACGGTAAGAGAACAGCTCAGGCTGCTATGAAGATCGCTTGTGACTTGG
>JAEEGK010002354.1_pt1 | contig 47372 bp, 41 predicted proteins | sample 8958771 | NCBI WGS metagenome assembly JAEEGK01 (sample SAMN16246547, study PRJNA631951) | gut metagenome | biome: gut microbiome; feature: rumen; material: SC-attached | host: Bos | place: Iran: Karaj | collected 2018-10 | reverse complement strand
TTTGTGGAAGTATTTTAGATGTGACGTATATGAGAAGGTATTTAATAGTTCCTGTCATGCTTTTAATCACAGCATGCGGCAACATGTTCGACACACATCCATATGATGTGAACGTGCATGGAGAGAAGAACATAAACAAGAAGCAGATGGCCGTTATAGAAAGCCGTTTTGCTGATAAGGACACATTGCGCGTAGCTTTTATCAGTGATACCCATCTGTGGCTCTCAGATGCGCGTGATCAAGTAGAAGATATAAACCATAGGGATGGCATTGATTTTGTAGTGCATTGTGGTGATCTGACTGATATGGCTACTGGTAAGGAATATGAATGGTCAAGGGATATCCTGATGAAACTGAATTGCCCGTTTGTGGCCTTGATAGGTAATCACGACTATTTGGGCACAGGTGATCAGACCTATGATTGTGATGTATGGCGAAAAAGATTTCTCGTTTATTGCCTCACGAGTGAAGTTCGTGTGACCTCTACATTCGCTCAAAGATTCAGGATGGCAGTGTGCCGTTGAAGGATATTATCGGACTGTCGATAGGGTTGAGACTACAAACACTTTAGGCGATGGTTAGTACAGATTTGTACTAAGACATCGCCTAAAGAGAGGGGGACTTTTACAATCTTAGAATTCCAAGATCAGACTCTGTCTGGGCTTAAGCTCTTGATTATCAGAGAGGTCATAGTTGCGTCCTGTCAGGATATCCTTGGCCTTTGTGGCATTGCCGATAACCTCTGCGTAGCGGCTGACGTCGAAGGTCGCAGGCTCCGAGGTGCCGTTGAGAATGGTGAGGACAGTCTTGCCTTGATACTGGCGGGCTACGACGTAGATACCGTCGAAGGGGATGAACTGCGTTTGCTTACCCTTGATGATAACATCGTTGCCCTGACGCCAATGGAGCAGACGGCTCAGCCATGTGAACATGCTCTGTTCGGCTTGGGTACGTCCTTTACGGGTGAAGCAATTATGCTCGTCGCCAGGGAAACCGCCAGGGAAATCCTTGCGCACATTGCCGTCGGTAATGACCTTTGTGCCATTCATAAGAACCTCTGTGCCGTAGTAGAGCTGAGGAATGCGGTTCACAGTGAGTAGCAGTGACAGAGCCTGTTTAAGTGCCAGTGTGTCTTTGCCTTCACCTAGGAATCTGTCGGTGTCATGGTTCTCGATAAAGGCCATCACACTCGACGGGTTAGGGTAGAGGTAGTCGTATACAAACGAGCCGTAAAGGCGGTTCAGCCCTTTCTCAAAACCGTCGGTCTCTTCATCCTTCGCTTGGCTGAACTTGTTGTAGAAAGAGAAGTCCATCACCGTTTTCAAGTAAGAGTTAGTCTTAGCGAGTTTCGAGTCTTTCTGCCAAGTAGCGGTATAAGCCGGCTCTGTGACCCATGTCTCACCTACGGTGTTGAAGTTGGGATATTCTTCGTTAATCTCTTTCATCCATTGGGCCATAGCATCTGCGTAGGCATAAGGATAAGTGTCCATGCGGATGCCGTCGATGCCAACGGTCTCAATCCACCACATGCTGTTCTGGATGAGGTAGCGCAGGAGGTGTGGATTATGCTGATTCAAATCTGGCATAGAGGGTACGAACCAGCCTTCGGTTGTCTCCTTGAGGTCAATCTCCGAAGCGTAAGGGTCGACAATAGGTGTCAGTTTGTAACTAGTCTGCAGATACTTACTTTGTGGTTGCTCGTCCAGCCAATCGGGAGCATTCAGCCAGTCTTTAGATGGCATGTCCTTGGTCCAAGGGTGCTCAAATCCGCTATGATTGAAAATCATGTCCATAACAATCTTCAGTCCTTTCGCGTGGGCTTCGTCGCAAAAATGCTTGTAGTCCTCGTTAGAACCGAAACGTGGGTCTACCTTATAATAGTTGGTAGTGGCATAACCGTGGTATGTGGAAAAGCCGTTCTCGCTGTCGGGAGAGTCGTTCTCCATAACAGGGGTGAACCAAAGGGCGGTGACACCAAGTTCATTAAAGTAGTCGAGGTGCTCACGGATGCCGTTCAGGTCGCCACCATGGCGGAGCGACGGTTTGGTACGATCCTCTACATAATTGCGCATACCCTTGATTTGCTTTGGATGATTAGCACTCTGTGCAAAGCGATCGGGCATGAGCTGATAGAGAACGTCTGCATTGGTGAATCCCATACGTTTGTCGCCACTCATCTCACGCTGTTTTAACTGGTACTGTACCTTGGTTTTACCAAAGTTAAGTGTCATGGTACCAGGCTGGGCATCTTTCAGGTTCAGATAAACAAGGAGGTAATTGGGTGAGTCGAGACGAACGATGCTGTCGACAACTACACCAGGGTAATCGATGTTCACACTGGCAACATCACGAATACCTTGACCATAGACCATCAGCTGTACAGAGGGGTTCTTCATCCCGACATACCAGTTGGTGGGGTCTATACGGTCAATCACAGATTTCTTCGCTGCCATCATGGTGAGCGTTGTGCTTACAAGTAAGCTAAAGATAAAGAGTCGTTTCATATTTAGTTGTGAATAATGATTGCTGACTGTGGATCGGCTATTGCCTTATCGCCCTTGAGACTGCCGAGGCCTTGTTCATTGATGATACCATCGCAACATACAATGGTGTAGTTGCCTTCGGGAATGGTGATTTCGGCAGACGATTTGCTGGCGTTGAGAATGACGATAATATCGCGCCAGTCATCACGTCCTGCATAGTTCTTCAATCGATAGGCAACAGTGCCTTCTGGGGCATTGATAAACTCAAGGTGCTTGCGCACGAGGTCGGCATTGCCTAAACGGAAGGCGGGGTGGTTCTTACGCAACTGGATGAGGTTCTTATAATATTCAAAGACCTGTGGATACTTAGCTTTGTTGGACCAGTCGAGCTGATTGATGCTGTCGGGCGATTCAAAGCTATTGTGAACGCCTTTTTTGCTGCGAAGCAACTCTTCTCCGCTGAGGATGAAAGGAACGCCCTGAGAGGTGAATACGGTTGTCTGGGCAAGCAAGTCGAGACGGATGAGCTCATCGTCGGCAATGTCGGGGATGCTGGCGCGGAGACGGTCGGCAAGACACATGTCATCGTGACAGCTAACGTAACTGATCATCTGAGTAGGCTCAAGCGCCCAGGGAGTCTGTGAGTAGTTGACTTTAGACATGTCGACCTGAGGGTGTTGGATAGCGCCAACAATACCGTACTTGATGCTCTCTTCGCAATTGGGCTCACCAGCCAGAAAGCCGCCTTTGGTATCGTCAGAGAACGGACCGCGAAGAGCATCTCTGATCTCATCGCTGAAAGCTGCAATACTTGGCATCTGAGCGATGTTGGCTTTCATGCCTAACTGCTCGTTAGGCAGAGCGCAACTGCCTGCACTCCATCCCTCACCATAGATATAGATGGTGGGGTCGATGTTATTAACCATCTGGCGAATCTGGTTCATAGTCTCGATGTCGTGAACGCCCATTAGGTCGAAGCGAAATCCGTCAATGTGGTATTCGTTAATCCAGTATTTCACACTTTCGAGCATGAATTTACGCATCATGGGCTGATCGGAGGCCGTTTCGTTACCGCAACCGCTACCATTGCTATATTGTCCGTCGGCAGTCTTACGATAGAAATAGTCGGGATAGGTACGTTGGAAGTTGGAGTGCTCGATGTCGTAGGTATGGTTATACACCACGTCGAGAATGACGCGTATACCTGCTTTGTGGAGGGCTTGCACCATCTGCTTGAACTCACGAATACGTACTTCGGGCTGATAAGGATTGGTAGAGTAGCCGCCCTCCGGCACGTTATAGTTCACAGGATCATAGCCCCAGTTATACTGTGGTTGGTTAAGACGTGTCTCGTCCACGGAACCGTAGTCGTAGCTGGGCAGTATATGTATTGCATTCACGCCCAACTGTTTCAAGTGCTCGATGGCCCATGGTTCGGTGAGTGCCATGAACTTACCCGGATACTTAGCATCGGTACGGTTGATGGAGAAGTCGCGATGATGCATCTCGTAGATGACGAGGTCGGCAGGCGACTTGGTGACAGGACGCTTGTCGCAGCACCAATGTTCCGGGTTGGTTTGCTTCATATCGATGATGGCGGCGCGCTTACCATTTACTCCGACGGCCTTGGCAAAGACACCAGCACATTCACCACGTCCCACATCAAATGTATAGAACTTACCCATTAGGTCGCCCTTGACGATGGCAGTGAACTGCTCTTTCCCTGTCTTCTGCATCTTCAAGGTTTTGATGGCTTTACCATCTTTCCCTTGCTGATAGATGCGTAGTGTTACCTTCGCGTTGTCGGGCGCAAAGAGTTTAAACGTAGTGGCCTGTGGGGTGTAGGCCATCTCTTGAAAAGCTTGAGCCGCAATCATATTGGGCAGCAACATAGACAATAGTCCTGCAAAAATCAATTTCTTCATTGGTCTTTAATTATGGTTGGCCGTTAATAATACTATTGGGCAATCAGGGAAACGGCAAAACCGCCACCAGGTGCCTCAGTGAGTTTCAGTACATCGCCCGCCTTAACCACACGCTTGGTGATGGTATAGGCTTGGGGATTGGTGTCATAGTGAGCATCTTTTGCATCAGCATAGATGGTGCAGTTGTATTTACGACCCTTATCAAGGAAGTCGAGCTTGACGACACTCTTGTGGCCGTTTTCGTCGCACTTGCCGCCAATGAACCAGTTATCGGTGCCTTTGGCCTTACGAGCTACGGTGATATAGTCGCCAGGTTCCGCTTCCAGATATCTGGAGTCATCCCAGTCGCAGGCAACGTCGCGAATGAACTGGAAGGCGTCGTCGAACTTCTCGTAGTTCTCTGGCAGGTCGGCAGCCATTTGCAGCGGTGAATACATTGTCAGATAAAGTGCCAGCGAACCTGCAATGGTGATACGTGCCCATGAAGTGTTGTCGCTCCATTCAGAGAGCTTTGTCACGAAGATGCCTGGGGTATAGTCCATCGGACCGCCTTGCAGACGGGTGAAGGGAAGAATACAAGTGTGGTCTGGATTAGAACCTCCAAAAGCCTCATATTCTGTACCGCGGGCACTCTCGCCACCTACCAGGTTGGGCCATGTGCGGCAGAGACCTGTAGGACGAGTGGCTTCGTGAGAGTTGACCATGATGTGGTGCTTGGCTGCCTCCTTGATGACGTAGAGGTAGTGATTATTCATTGACTGTGAGTAGTGGTGGTCGCCACGGGGAATGATGTCGCCAACATAACCTGTCTTTACGGCATCGTAACCGTACTTGTTCATTAACTCGTAAGCCTCTTTGATGTGACGCTCGTAGTTCTGCGAACTCGAAGAGGTCTCGTGGTGCATCAGAATCTTCACACCCTTGGAGTGGGCGTATTCGTTAAGCATTTTAATGTCGAAGTCGGGATAAGGGGTTACGAAGTCGAAGACGTCGCGCTTCCACATATTGGCCCAGTCTTCCCAACCTACGTTCCAACCCTCAACGAGCACTTCGTCGAGACCATTTTTGGCAGCAAAGTCGATATAACGCTTTACCTTTTCGTTGTTAGCGGCATGACGGCCGTTAGGCTTCACACTGCTCCAATCTATCTGGTCGAGCTTGATAGAGGGGAAATCGTCGGTATAGTTCCAGGTGCTCTTGCCAACAATCATTTCCCACCATACACCACAGTATTTCGTAGGGTGAATCCATGAGGTATCCTCAATCTTACAGGGCTCGTTGAGGTTCAGAATCAGATTGTTTGCGAGCATGTCGCGAGCATCATCACTCACCATCACTGTGCGCCAGGGGGTCTCACAAGGTGTCTGCATAGCACCCTTCAGTCCTGTAGCGTCAGGAGTGAGATGACTCACGAAGGTGAAAGGTTTTGGCAGAGGATAGGTAGAGGGCTTGGGGTTAGGTGTGTAGGCATTGCTGCCACCGCCGAGTTTAGTGGTGAAAGCCTTTGTTTCTGCATCAACCAACTCAAGATGCATCGTGGCGTAATCCTGACAGGCTGCCTCGTGGATGTTGATGTAAAGACCATCCTGCGACTTCATCTGCAGTGAGGTCTGTACGCCAGTCTCTGAGAATACGGCCACGCTGGAGTTTCCCCAGTTCACAGCCTCTTTCATGCGTCCGCGGATTTCCGACAGCTTCGTCTCCTGTGTCACCTGCTCCTGTGTGTCGTAGTCGCCTGGCAGCCACCAGGCAGTGTGGTCGCCTGCCATGGCAAATTCCGTACGCTCTTCCTGAATCAGGAAATAGACGAGCTCTTGTTGCTGTGGGAACTCATAACGGAATCCGATACCATCGTCGTATACGCGGAAACGGATTAGGATCTCACGCTTAGTGGTAGGTTGTGAAAGCGTTGCAGCCAATTCGTTATAGTGATTGCGGATGGTGGCTGTTTCACCCCAGACGGGTCTCCAAGTCTCATCGAAGGTCGAAGTCTCTTCCTTTGCGATGGTGAAGCCGTCTATCAGGTTGGTTTCGTCCATCCCTTTTGAGGCATGCTTGTCCTTAGCCAACTCAAGGCCGAGGTGCGAGGGCTTGATCACCTCACGCCCCTTGTAGGTCATCTCATAGACAGGACGTCCTGTGTTATCCACAGAAAACTTTAACTCGATGTTGCCGTTAGGCGATTTTACGCTTGCGCTAAATGATAAGTGACAAATAATAAATGCTAAACTTGTCAGTAACAGAATTCTTTTCATTTTCTTCCACTATGTATGATTAGGGTCGTTATTTCATTGTTGAAATCATCAGCAGCCAGTAACTGCTCAATGCTCATATGCATGCGGTAGCGCCAGTAGTGGCGGGGATTCGCAGGGATGTTGATGCGCTCGGCGTTGGCATCGGGCAGGCGAAGGCTCTCGCTGATGCTCATCCAGTCTTGGAATGAAAGCAGACAGAGCATTGAGGGCGAGGTGAGATGACGGCTCACAATGTCCTTTGCCAGCCAGTCGGGCAGTGGGTGAGGTGCTGCGCCGCCACGATAGAGCATAGAGTTGAAATAGTCCTGTGTCAGCGCCTCGTCTTCGTCCCACCACTGACGCAGAGTTGACATGTCGTGGGTTGAGATGGTGCAGACAGAGCGGTACGGGTTGCGTGAGAGGTGACCGAAGCGGACGGTGTTGTCCTTAGGCATTGACTGAATCTCGAGACTTAGGATGCGCAACTCGTTCATCACCCAGGGCACGCAGTCGGGCACCATACCGAGGTCTTCAGCGCAAACAAGCATGCGGGTAGCCTGTGTCAGCTTAGGCAACTTCTTCATGGCCTCAGTATACCAGAACTGGTTGTTGCGGCGATAGAAGTAATCGTTGTATAGGCGGTTGAACGTAAACTTATCGTTGTCCCAGAGGGTTTGGTAGATAAAGTCGTTCTGTACGCCGATGCGTGGGTGGAACTTGTTGCTGTCCTTTCTGTCGCGTATGAAGAGTACATCGCTGATTAGAGCATAGAGGCCGTCGCGCAGGTTCAGGTCTTCTTGTGCCGTCTTGCCCTTGAAGGCTGCTTCCACTTTGCGCTGGGTGTCGTATTCGGGCTTCATCTCCCAAATGTCGTCATGGGTATGATTCAGGAAAGTGTCTTTTACGTATTGGGCCTTCTCGCCGAAGATCTTCTCCAGTGTCCAGTCTGCAATGAAGGGCTTGGTGAAGAGCTCTTCCTGGAAATGCAGGCCGTAAGCCTCAATCTCCTCGGGGGTCATGCCGAGTGAGGGAGAGAACTGACCGAGTAGGCCGTGAACAGCGTTGATGGGAATCTCCCAGATACGGAAGAAACCGAGTACGTGGTCAATACGGTAGGCATCGAAATATTCAGCCATCTTGCGGAAACGACGTACCCACCATGAGCAGCCGTCCTCAATCATCGCATCCCAGTTATAGGTGGGGAATCCCCAGTTCTGTCCGTTTACAGAGAATGCATCGGGCGGGGCTCCGGCCTGACCGTTTAGATTGAAGTATTTTGGCTCTACCCAGGCTTCTACGCCGTCGCGACTGATGCCGATGGGAATGTCGCCCTTCAGGATCACACGCTGCTGACGGGCATGGTTATGGGCTGCCCGCATTTGCTGATCGAGATTGAACTGTACGAAATACCAGAATGCCACTTCTTTGTATAACTTAGTGGTTGGTTTCGTCATCGCCTCACGTTCTGCCTCAGGCAACTCATGATGGTCGGGCCACTCAGAGAAGGTGGCCGTTCCGTAGAGGTCGCGGTAGTGGCAGAAGGCGGCATAAGGCACCAGCCACTCCTTGCTCTGCTCAAAGAACTCCTTGAAGGCTTTTGTCTTCATCGTCTTAGCACCTTCTTGGGCATAAATCTCGCGCAGATAGTCCATCTTGGCGTTGTTCACACGCTCGTAGTCTATCTGTGGCAGGGCATTCAGCTCCTTCTGCAGGGCCTCAAACGCCTTGCGCTTCGCCTCGTCTTTCAGCTTTGGCAACTGGCGCAGGTCGGTGTATTGCGGATGCAGGGCATAGATGCTGATGCTATTGTAGGGATATGAGTCCTGCCAAGTATGCGTGATGTTGGTGTCGTTGATAGGCAAGACCTGCAGGATTCTCTGCTTGGTCTTGGCACACCAGTCAATCATCATCATCAGGTCGCCGAAGTCACCTACGCCGAAACTGCCCTCACTGCGAAGCGAGAAGATGGGAATCACCGTTCCTGCGCCCTTCCAGGGATAAACTGGGAAATAAGCCTGTGGCAGCTCGTAAACTATCACGTCGCCCGATTTCAGTTCGGGCAGTGAAATGGTGCGGTTCATGCCGTTTTCCCAGAGCGGTGTCAGGTCGACCTCTTCGTCGAGGCCCACGAACTTGAACTCGAAGGCTTGTGGCAGCGTGGCGGCGTCAAGACTGACTGTCCATTCGTTGTTCTCGTGCTCCGTCATGCTGATGGCACGCTTCGACTCCCAATTGCCAAGAGCCTCGCCCTCACCGATGATGGCCAGGCGCTCATTGTTGCGCAACTGAGGGGCTCGCACTTTCAGACATACCGTCTTGGCATAGTCGGTCTGTGCGCTCTCGTGAAGTCCGCGAGCGGCTACGCACTCCGTAAAAGCGGTGGAGTAGAGATAGGCATCCTCAGGGATGTCGATCCAATGGTCGTACAGCATATAGTTTGTGCCCTTCTTTGCCGAGATGTCCAGCCTGTGAGGCTCCACAAGCCACTCGTGCCGCACCTCGCTGTCTCCTCGCATCACACAATAGTAATAATCAAGGTGCGCATTTGTCTTAGCGGCCTTGCTTATTTCGCACATCCAATGCACTCCGTCGAGGGTAGTCATCTTGTGCTGCTCCGCCTTCCCGTCCAGTAGGAAGTTCAATGCCAGTTCCTCACCAAAGGTGGTCTGGTACTCGAGATTGAAAACGATCTTCATATCCGAATTGCTTTTAGTTACTCTTTGTGTGCAAAGTTACGAAATAATCCGTTTCGTTGTTCTTCTAACTCCTTAGTTATTAAAGTCTTCCAAATGCAAACGTTTGCACTATAAAGCGCAATGTCCATATACTAAACTTGGGGTTTACTCCGGGTAAAGATTATCCCTTTCGGTACAAAACAAGTTGTTTTGTTCGTGTTCAGATAGTCTCTATGGGTGTTAAGGATAGTCTCTTTGAAGGTAAAACAAGTTGTTTTACTGTAGATGAAAACGTTTGAACGAGGGCTGGAGATAAAGAAAATGCTGCAAGTTTATACTTGCAGCACTTATGCTTAGGAGTCTTGTCGTACCCAGAGCCGGGGTCGAACCGGCACGGGTTGCCCCACTGGTGTTTGAGACCAGCGCGTCTACCGATTCCGCCATCTGGGCTTGGTAAAAAGATGCAACTGGGCTCCTAAAGCGGGTGCAAAGGTACGATAAAAATTTGAAACTCCAAAGGTTTCTTATAAAAAACTTAAAAATATTTGTTTTAATCAACTATTATATGTATCTTCGCAGCAGTAAATTTTGCTAATAACCAATACATGGAAATAACTGATAAGAAGAATTTCTGTATCATCCTTGCCGGTGGTCGCGGACGTCGTTTGTGGCCTGTCAGCAGGGAGCAGTACCCTAAGCAGTTCGTAGACCTGTTCGGCACGGGAAAGACTCAGTTGCAGGCAACATTCGATCGTTTTGCCCGTTTGCTGCCTAAAGAGAATATATATATATGTACGTGTAGAGAGTATCTGCATTTGGTGCAGGAACAGTTGCCTGAGGTGACTGAGCACAATACCATTGTGGAACCGATTCACAGAAACACGGCACCGAGTGTGGCCTGGGCCACGATGCGCATCCTGCGACAGAACAACGATGCAAATATCATCATATCGCCTTCAGACCAGCTGGTGCTCGACGAGGCTTCGTTTTCGCACAGCATGGATGTAGGCGTAGGCTATGTGTCTGAGAACAATGTCCTGCTGGCTATGGGGGTGAAACCTACGCGACCTGAGCCTGGCTATGGTTATATACAACTGGGCGATCTGAGCTGTAAGCCTGAGGTGTATAAGGTGAAGTCGTTCACCGAGAAACCTGAGCGCGACTTTGCTAAGATGTTCATGGAGAGTGGCGAGTTCTATTGGAATACTGGTATCTTTATTGCAAGTGCCCGTCACCTGATAGAGAACTTCAAGTACATATTCCCCGCCGTACTGCGTAACCTGAACGTTGAGAAGCCCAACTATACTTATGAGGAGGAATTGGTATACGTGGAGGAGAATTATCCGCGCTATCCCAATCTCTCGCTCGACTATGCCATTCTGGAGCAGAGTCAGGAGGTGTTTGTCATGAAGTGCAATTTCGGATGGGCCGACCTCGGCACGTGGCATGCCATATATGAGGTGATGACCAAGGTGAAAGATGATAATGTGGTGCTCGACTCACAGGTGTTGCTGGAAGACTGCCATAACAACATCATTCGTCTGCCGAAAGGGAAACTGGGCGTGTTTAACGGACTTGAAGGTTATATCGTGGCCGAAGAGGGCGACGTACTGATGATTTGTAAGAAGAGCGATAACTCTTCGATGGTGAAGAAATACGTGAATGAGGTACGTCTGAAATATGGAGAGGAGTTTGTCTAATCGACAAACTCCTTACGTATCTTAGCGGCAATTTCCTTGAATTCCTCTTCCGTGAGTTTCAGCTTCTCACGGCGGAAGTCAACATCCTGCTCTGACTGCATCGGAATGAGGTGGATATGAGCATGGGCCACCTCAAGACCCAGCACAACCTGAGCCACCTTCTTACAAGGGAAGGCTGCCTTGACGGCTTTGGCCACTTTCTTGGCGAACACCTGATATTCGGCAATCTCGTCATCGTCCATATCGAAGATATAGTCTACCTCGCGACGGGGAATCACGAGCGTGTGACCTTTTACCAGCGGGTTGATGTCGAGGAATGCGTAGAACTTGTCGTTCTCTGCACACTTGTAGCTGGGAATCTCACCAGCGGCAATCTTAGAAAAAATATCCATAACTTACCTCTTTTACCTTTTTACTCTTTTACCTTTATCCTACGGTTATCTTGTCGATGCGCAGTTTGATGGTGCCACGAGGAATCTTCACTTCCACCTCGTCGCCCACTTTGTGGTTCAGCAGACCCTGTGCAATCGGGGTCTGGATAGAGATCTTGCCTTCGCGGAGATTAGCCTCGCTCTCGCTGACGATGGTATAGGTCATCTTGGCCTTGTTCATCAGGTTGGTCATCTCTACTTTTGACAGAATCTGTACGGCATCGGTGCTCAGACGGCTCGTGTCTACAACCTTTGCCTCAGAGATTGTCACCTTCAGCTGGTTGATCTTATCTTCCAGATGTGCCTGTGCCTCCTTGGCAGCGTCGTACTCACTGTTTTCACTCAGGTCGCCCTTCTCGCGTGCCTCAGCAATAGCAGCAGAGGCTTTGGGGCGCTCTACACTCTCTAAATGTTTCAGTTCGGCTAGCAGTTTGTCGTAGCCTTCTTGTGACATGTAAGCCATAATACTTATTATTTTATTGATTTATGATCTTGTTTTAAGTCAGACGTAAAAAACAAAGAATCCCGACAATGGTGTCGTGTCGGAATCCTTGATTTCTAATATGTCTTATCCTTACTTACTTGGTTGCAAAGGTAGACATTATTTTTGAATTAAACAAATTTTCGGGCGAAAAAATGCAGAACCGCGTAAATGACGACGGCGGAAATCCATCCGCCAATCACGTCAATGGCGTAGTGAGCCTGAATGTAGACCGTGGCAAAGCACATAAGCACGTAGAAGGGCATCATGCCCCAGAAGAGAGGCTTGCATCGCGCCTTCCAGGCCAGGAACATCAGGATGGTGGTGATACCTACATGACTGCTGGGGAAGGCTGCCGTGGGGCGTTCGCCTGCGTCATGGGCACTCTCCACAAGATAGTAGAAGAAACCGTCGTTCCATCCAGGGGTGGTTGCTCTGTCCATATGGGTGGCGAACCAGTTGCCCACGTCGGGGAATACACCGTTGGCGATATTATCGAATCCTGCTGCCAGATAATAGTACTGCGGACCGGTGACAGGTAGGAAGATAAAGATGACGTAATAGATGAAGAACGAGCTGAGGATGATGAACTCTGCGCGGTTGAACTCCGTATATCTCTTGAAGAAATAAAACAGTGTGATAACGGCTATCAGTGGGAAATACGAGGCATAGCCCAAATGCATCAGCTCGCTGAACACAGGATTCGTGATGGCCTGTGAGAAGAGTAGGGCGGGCTGGCGGCCGAAGACTTGCTGCTCATAGCCTGCAAAGAGATGGTCGAGGTTGGCGAAGTGACGGTTGAACTCGTAGGTTTCTGGGTACCAGAACGACAGAAGTACCAACTGTAGGCCGATGCGGCAAAACAGCGTGAAGCGGCATGGAATTAGCCGATACACGAACCAGAGGGCCAGTGTCATCATTACAATATGGAAGCGTCCCCAGATGATGGGTTCGATATCGTAGATCTTCGTCGACATGAAGAGTGCCAACAACAATGTCAGCAGCACATAGCCCATGATGACCCATTCTACGGCCAGCAGTCCCTTGCGTGGCTTTTTCTCAATCTTGAATATATCCTTTATAACCATCCGTTTTCTTTGTACCATTTGATTGTTTCCTTTACGCCACGCTGTAGGTCGTATTGAGGCTGATAGCCAAGTTCGTCGATGGCTGGTTGAATGTCGCATCGCCAGTTGCGTTGGCGCAGAATGTTGTATTTGTCGTTGTTGAGTGCTGTCACCTTACCTGTCATCCTTCCGATGTATTCTCCGAAGAAGGTCACGATGCGCAGGACCCATACGGGTGCTGTGATGCGTATCCACCAGGGGCGTCCCAGTTCTTCGTGGATGAGGTTGCTGAACGTCACACTCTGATAGACGTTTCCGTCGCTGAGGAAATACTTTCTGCCTGTCTGTCCCTTTTCCAGAGCAAGGAAGACGGCCTGTACCACGTCGCGTACGTAGACAAACGTGATGTCCTGACGCTTGAAGCCAACGGCAAAGTCGGAATGCCCCTTGATGCTCTTGGTCATGATGAAATAGTCTTTCTCGCGCGGTCCGTAAACACCTGTCGGCCTTAATATAATATAAGGTACGCGTGTGCCCAATGATTCTAGATGTTGTTCAGCTGCCAGCTTGCTTCGTCCGTAGGCAGTATTGGGCTGGGGCGTGTCAGTCTCACGGATTTCTTCGTAGGGCTGCTGCTCTTTGATGGCACCAAAGATGCTGAGACTGCTTACGAATATAAATCGCTTCAGAGGCATCTTAACCTCCAGAAGAGCGTCTACAAGGTTCTTGGTCCCTTCGGTGTTGATGCGCTGGAAGTCGGCCTTGTTCAAGCATTTCGTAACACCGGCGGCATGCACCACGTAGTCGAAGTCGCAGTCGCGTAACTGTTCAGCGAGTTGTTCTTTCGATGAGAGATTCAGCTCAACGAAATGGGTGCGATTGTCCTGCAGGTATTTCCTTGAACTGCTTCTGCGTACAGCAGCCCAAGTCTCGAAACCCCGATTAAGAGCTTCTTCAACGATGAAAGAGCCAATAAAACCGCTGGCACCAGTGACTAATATCTTCATTTTCTTAAATTTTGGGTGCAAAGATACGTAATTTTCCGGAAAAATGCGTATCTTTGCCAAAAACTTAAAAGAATAGAAATCTATGGGAAAGAAAAAAGGAGGTAAACGCTTAGGGAAGAAACAAGTCAGCGAACTGCTGCAGAATCTCTTCCAGCATAACCCTAATGAGACATTTACATTCAAACAGATATTCAGGACCCTTAAGCTCGACACACATCCTCTAAAGATGCTCGCCATCGATACGATGGAGGAGATGGCTTGGGACGACTTTCTGTCGAAGGTTAGTGATAACTCTTACCGTCTGAACCTCAAGACACAGGTTCAGGAAGGTGTGTTCCGTCGCAAGGTGAGTGGTCGTAACTCATTCTTGCCCGATGATGGTGGTACGCCGGTTTTTGTGGCGGAGCGCAACTCTATGTCGGCTATGGATGGCGACAGGGTAAAGGTGTCGTATATGGCCCGTCGCGACAAGCACATTAAGGAGGCTATGGTGATTGAGATTGTGAAGCGTGCCCATGATACGATTGTGGGTAAGCTCCGTGTTGAGAAAGATATGGCATTCCTTATTCCGCAGGATTCGACCTTCGTTCACGATATCATTATCCCTAAGCGTAAGCTGAAGGGCGGCAAGACAGATGATAAGGCGGTGGTGAAAGTCATCCAGTGGCCCGACAACGAGCATAAGAACATCATCGGTTCCGTAATCGACATCTTAGGCAAGACGGGTGAGAATAATGCCGAGATGCATGCCATCTTGGCTCAGTATAGTCTGCCCTATAAGTATCCTAAGAACGTAGAGGATGCCGCAGAGAAGATTGATGCAGGTATTACGCCGCAGGAGATAGAGCGCCGCGAGGATATGCGTGACGTCTTTACCTGTACTATCGATCCCAAGGATGCCAAGGACTTCGACGATGCCCTCAGCATCCGTAAGCTCGATAACGGACTTTGGGAGGTAGGCGTTCATATCGCTGATGTGAGCCATTATGTGAAAGAAGGTTCAACCATCGATAAGGAAGCCTTCAACCGCGCCACGAGTATCTATCTCGTCGATCGCACCATTCCCATGCTGCCCGAGCGTTTGTGTAACTTCATCTGCTCGCTCCGTCCCGACGAGGAGAAACTCTGCTATAGCGTCATCTTTCAGATGGACGATGAGGCTAATGTGAAGAAGTGGCATCTTGCTCATACCGTCATCAGGAGCGATCGTCGTTATGCTTACGAAGAAGTGCAGCAGATACTTGAAGACAATGGCGTGAAGGATGGTACAGGTGAGCCTGCTCCCCCCGCAACGAAGAAAAATCCATATAAGGGCGAGAACGCCAACGAACTCATTAAGCTTGATGCCCTCGCCAAGAAACTCCGTGCAGCCCGCTTCAAGAACGGCAGCGTGAAGTTCGACCGTGAGGAACTCCACTTCGATATCGATGAGACGGGCAAACCCGTAAAGGCTTACTTTAAAACCTCAAAGGATGCCAATAAGCTCATCGAGGAATTCATGCTGCTGGCTAATAAGACCGTAGCAGAGTCGGTGGGACGTGTGAAGAAAGGCACTAAAGCCAAGACGCTACCCTATCGTATCCACGACCAGCCCGATCCCACAAAGCTTGAGAACCTGCGCCAGTTCGTGGCTAAGTTTGGCTATAAGGTGAAGACCAGCGGTACAAAGGGGGCTATCACCAAGTCGCTCAATGCCCTGATGACAGAGGCCGAGGGTACACGAGAGCAGAATGCCATTGAGACAGTAGCCCTGCGTGCCATGATGAAGGCTAAGTACAGCGTTCATAACATCGGTCACTATGGATTGGCCTTCGACTACTATACTCACTTCACGTCGCCCATTCGTCGCTATCCCGATATGATGGTTCACCGCTTGCTCACCAAGTATCAGGACGGTGCCCGCTCAGCTAATAAGGATAAGTATGAGGAGTTCTGCGAGCATTGCAGCGATATGGAGCAGATCAGTCAGAATGCCGAGCGCGATAGTATCAAGTACAAAATGGTAGAGTTCATGGCCGATAAGATAGGTAATACCTATGATGCCCACATCTCGGGGCTTACCTCCTACGGCATTTATGCCCAGATTGACGAGACTCATTGTGAAGGTATGATTCCCATCCGTGACTTAGGCAATGATTATTATGATTTCGACGAGAAGAACTTCGTCATTGTTGGTCGTCGAAATCATACCAAGTATCAGCTGGGTGACCCCATCCGTATCCAGGTAGCCCGTGCCAACCTCGAGCGCAAACAGCTCGACTTTACCTTGGCTGATGAGTAATGCTTATAAGGCACGCACGCTGCGTCGGAAAAGGTGTGCGTGCCGGTCGAACGAAAAATTCGTATTGGAGTAAAATCTCCTGAATTGGTGTTTTTTTGTTCATTTATGCGCTTTTTTTGCACGAAATAGCGCATTTTTGTCGTTATTGTGCAATTTGTGGCTAGAATATTTGGTTTTTCTAGGAAAAAATTGCTATCTTTGCAGTACCATAAACTGAAAATTCTATATTTGTAAATGTCACAACTTATAGATCAACATATATTGAATCTCGCCTTTTCTGGTCTCCAGATGGGCGTTGGAGTCTACGATAAAGAAGGGCGTCTGACGACCTGCAATGAGGAATTCAAGAAAATGAAGAGTGCCTATCTCATAGGTGATGAGCTGTTGAAGGAGGTTGTCCGGAAGGGTAAAAGTGAACGGAGACTGTTGACTGGTCATGACGGGATGGTGCTGGAAGCTTTCATTTCACCATATACTGACGAGAAGGGCGAAACAGCCGGTTATGTGTATCGGCTCGCCAATGTGTCTTCTGGTGAGGCTCCGTCAAAAGAGAAACATCTGGAGGAGATATTCCTTGATAATGTGAGTCATGAGATACGTACGCCGCTTAATTCTATCGTGGGCTTCTGTGATTTGCTCAACGGCGTGACGGGTAAACATCTGGAAGAGACGGAGAAGTTAGTCATGAAGGACCATATTCATCGTAATGCCAACCGTTTGCTGATGGTGGTGAACGATGTGCTCGACCTCTCGAAAATGCAGAAGGGATGTCTGACGCTTCACAAGACCGTGGTTAGTCTGATGGAAGTTTGCTATAAGGCAAGAGAGAGCGTGAAACATGAGATGTCGCCCAATGTGAAGTTGCAGCATGAGTATCCCGTAGCCCTGAAAGATACCTATATCTATACCGATGGTAAGCGCCTGGAACAGTTGCTGCGTATTTTCCTGGAAAATGCCTGTCAGCATACGGGTGAAGGTTGCGTGACCCTGAAGGTGAAGACGTTTGAGTCGTCAGAGACGGGTCGGGATATGCTTCAGTTACGCGTCGACGATACGGGTGAGGGTATTGCTCCAGATCAGTACGACTTGCTCTTCAAACCATTCCGAAAGCTCGACCGTAAGTCGGAAGGCCTTGGTGTTGGTCTGGCCATTTGTAAGGAGATAGCCCGACTGCTCGATGGACGAGTATATTTCAACGACGATTACCTGGAAGGTGCTAGTTTTGTTTTTGAAATGCCATTCGAAGAAGTCTGACGTGCTCCTATATTTATATAGGTAGATGATTAGGTATACAAAAAGGGAGGAGATATGGAATGCCGTCTCGCATGGCGGAGGCGTCTTGCTTGGTGTCGTGATTGGCATCATTTTTCTTGTTTGGTGTTTCCAAAGCGATAATGATTGGGCACGGATAGGAGTAATCCTCTATCTTTTCGGAATGTTGGGTAGCTATGTAGCTTCAACCCTTTATCATTCTATCAAACATCACTCCAAGTGGAAAGAGCGGTTGCGTAAATGGGACCATGCCGCTATCTATTGGCATATAGCGGGAAGCTACTCGCCCCTGACGCTGATAGCGCTCCGGGAACAGGGCTATTGGGGCTGGAGTCTGTTCTGCTTTGTGTGGGCCTGCGCCATTGCAGGGACTATCGTGAGTTTTGTCCATCTGAAAGAGCACTCTAATCTTGAGACATTCTGTTTCGTGGGCATGGGACTGAGTGTGCTTGTAGCCTTTAAACCGCTGATAGATTCTGTATCGACGGCAGCTGTGGTCTGGATAATTGCTGAGGGCGTGTGCTATATTACAGGAGCGGTGTTCTATTCGCTCAACAAGAAAAAATATATGCACTCTGTGTTCCACTTCTTTGTCCTGGCGGGTTCGGTATGTCATATCATAGCAGTTTGGGATGTGCTGATGGAGCAGCTGTAAAGGTAAAAAGGTAAAAAAGGTAAGGCTTTTATTTGGTGGTTTGCCCGATTATTATTAATTTTGCACGCAAAATTTGCAAATTTAACACAAATATGGCTTATACACGTATGACTGCTGCCGAGGCTGCAGCACTGATTAAGAATGGCGATCATATCGCTATGAGTGGCTTTACACCTGCGGGTGTAGCCAAGGCAACAACGAAAGAGTTGGCGAAAATCGCCGTTGCTGAGCATGAAGCAGGGCGCGAGTTTAAAGTAGCAATCTTTACTGGTGCCTCAACAGGTCAGAGTACCGATGGCGACTTGGCAAATGCTCAGGCTATCCTCTATCGTGCTCCTTATACAACAAACCCTGATTTCCGTAAGCATGTGAATATGGGTGAGATACCCTACAACGACCTCCATCTGAGCCACATGGCACAAGAGTTGCGCTATGGCTTCTATGGTCCGTTGGACTGGGCTATTCTCGAGGTGTGCGATATTGAAGAAGCTGGTAGCGATTATCATGTATACCTGACTGCTGCTGGTGGTATCTCTCCTACAGCGGCCCGTTTGGCCAAACATGTGATATTGGAACTCAACAGTTTCCATAACGCCAATGCCAAGTTCATCCACGATGTGTATGAGCCCCTTGATCCTCCTTACCGTAAGGCTATCCCCATTGAACATGTAGGCGACCGTATTGGAAAGCCTTATGTGTCAATCCCCAAGGAGAAGGTGGTTGGTGTCGTAGAGTGTAACATCCCCGACGAGGCGCGTGCTTTCAAAGACAGCGATCCCGTAACGGATAAGATAGGATTCCTGACAGCTGAGTTCCTGGTAGAGGAGATGCGCAAGGGTCGTATCCCCAAGGAGTTTCTGCCCTTGCAGAGTGGCGTGGGTTCAACGGCTAATGCTATCCTCGGCGCTCTGGGTGAGGACAAGCATGTGCCCGACTTCAATATCTATACTGAGGTGATTCAGAACTCAGTCATCGAGATGATGCTTAATGGTCGTGTGAAGGATGCTTCAGCATGTTCACTCACTGTATCTAACGAGTGTCTGATGGATGTGTATAACAACATGGACTATATGAAGAAACACCTGACACTGCGTCAGAGTGAGATATCTAACTCGCCGGAGGTTATCCGTCGATTGGGCGTTATTGCTATCAATACAGCCATTGAAGCTGATCTCTATGGAAACGTGAACTCTACCCATATCAGCGGTACTAAGATGATGAACGGTATTGGCGGTTCGGGTGACTTTATCCGTAATGCTTACCTGAGTATCTTTACTTGTCCTTCAATGGCTAAGGGTGGCGTTATCTCTTCGATAGTACCTTTTGTAAGCCATCAAGACAGCTCGGAGCACGATGTGAACATCATCGTCACAGAACAGGGTGTAGCAGACCTGCGCGGTAAGAGTCCGGCACAGCGTGCCGAGTGCATCATCGAGAATTGTGCTCATCCTGACTATAAGCAGTTGTTATGGGACTATCTGAAAATATCGAAGATGGGACAGACCCGTCATAACCTGACTGCCGCCTTCGCCATGCACGACACGCTGGCTCGCAAGGGCGATATGAAACTGACAGATTTTGCAGAATATATTAAATAACAGATGGATTCGAAATTAGTAATTTACAATACTTTGACGCGACAGAAGGAGCGTTTCGAACCCCTTCACGCCCCCAACGTGGGCATGTATGTTTGTGGCCCTACCGTGTATGGCGATCCCCATCTGGGACACGCCCGTCCTGCCATTACTTTCGATCTGGTGTTCCGTTATCTGAAACATCTTGGCTATAAAGTAAGATATGTGCGAAACATTACTGACGTAGGTCATTTGGAGCATGATGCCGACGAGGGGGAGGACAAGATAGCCAAGAAAGCTCGTCTGGAGCAGTTGGAACCAATGGAGATTGCCCAGTATTATACCAATCGTTATCATGCAGCGATGGATGCACTCAATGTGCTTCGTCCTTCGATTGAACCCCACGCTACTGGTCACATCATCGAGCAGCAGCAGTTGGTACAGCAGATTATCGATAATGGTTTTGCCTATGAGAGTAATGGTTCTATCTATTTTGATATAGAGGCTTATAACAAAAAGTTTCAGTATGGTATCCTTTCCGGTCGTTCACTTGAGAACGTGAAGGATGCCAGTCGTGAGCTCGACGGTGTAGGCGAGAAGCATAACCAGGCAGACTTTGCCCTGTGGAAGAAGGCTCAGCCAGAACATATCATGCGCTGGCCTTCGCCTTGGAGCGACGGATTTCCTGGTTGGCATTGCGAGTGTACGGCCATGGGGCGTAAGTACCTTGGCGAAGAGTTCGATATCCATGGCGGTGGTATGGACCTCGTGTTCCCACATCATGAGTGTGAGATTGCTCAGGCTCAGGCCTCAATGGGGCATCCTGCTGTAAAGTATTGGATGCACAACAACATGCTCACCATCAACGGACAGAAGATGGGCAAGTCGTATAATAACTTCATCACGCTGGAGCAGTTCTTTACGGGTAATCATCCTCTGTTGGAGAAAGCCTACTCACCCATGACGATTCGTTTCTTCGTCCTGAGTGCCCACTACCGTGGAACGGTTGACTTCTCTAACGAGGCTCTTGTGGCTGCAGAGAAGGGATTGGAGAAACTGATGAATGCTATCAGCGATCTGGATCGTGTTCAGGTGAGTGACAAGTGTGATGCTGAGACAGAGAAAGTTGTGAAGGCGCTGCGCCAGAAGTGCTACGACGCCATGAATGATGATTTTGCTACGCCACAGGTAATCAGTAACCTCTTTGAGGCATGTACCGTGGTGAATAAGCTTACCGACCACAAGGCAACCATCTGCGCTGATTGCTTGAAGGAGTTGTCAGAGACCATGCGCCTCTTTGCTTTTGACATTCTTGGATTGAAGGCAGAGAAGAGCGGTTCGAACGACAGCCGTGAGGATGCTTTTGGTAAAGTGGTTGATATGGTTCTTGAGCTTCGCGCCAAGGCTAAGGCCGATAAGGACTGGGCTACCAGCGATAAGATTCGCGATGAACTTGCTGCTGCAGGTTTCGAGGTGAAAGATACGAAAGACGGTGTTACCTGGAAACTGAATAAATAAATTAGAAAAGAGGCGTATCAATTTTGATACGCCTCTTTTGTCATAACAACAGAGATGGTGTGTTCTCTGAAATGGACGAATGCAATGTAGTCAAGTCCGCCGTATGGCCGATCTGAGCCCCAGGAATTCTTCATGATGAAGTATTTGTTCCCATCTTCGTCATGAGCAATGCCCACGATAGCCATGCTGTGTTTATCATCACTCCAACACACGCCATGATGCTGGCGTACGGCGTGTTCTGTTTTCTGAATCAGCGAGTCCATAGGGATGTTTAAGTAACGGTCGTGCAACCAGTTGTCTTCTGTTTCCAACTCAATTTCTTGGTAATAGGTTTTGTCGCTGTTGCTCATCAGTTGTATGTATTCTCCTGGTTTACATACACTGCGGGCAAATTCCTGTGGCGTGTAAGTGGCACCAAGCATGAATACCCACTTTGGAGCAGGCGTCTCAACCTTCCGCATGGCATCATAGCCCACGATGCCGTATTTTTCAATCAGCCTGAGCAAAGTCGCAGCCTCGCCATGTTTGTTTTTAGGCGCATCAGGTTCTTGCTCCATCAGTTTCTCAATATAATAAGGCGAGAGATTTACAGAGTCGCCCCATGACAGATGTTCCGTCTCGATGGCGGCGAGCATGGCATAGATCCAACACGTTTCACTGTCGCCCTGATCTTTGATTGGCGTCATACGGTTGAGCATCTCATTGGTGAAATGCTCGGGTTCCTTTTGTGTACAGCCTATACAGAGCAGAAAGACAAATAATATTGTAAAAATACGTTTCATAACCGCTGGCAAAGGTACAATAAAATTTCCAAAATATCTGCCAATAATTTCTATTTCGTTTGGCAATGTGCAAAATATTGTGTAACTTTGACCCCTCAAAAATAGAAGAATTAAGAGAGGGATGCATATAGCTGTTGCGGGAAATATAGGTAGCGGGAAATCAACGCTGACGAAGATGCTGGCCAAACACTATGGTTGGGAACCTCGTTTTGAGGCGGTTGATAGAAATCCGTACTTGGAAGACTACTATCGCGATATCCACAGGTGGTCTTTTAACCTTGAGATATATTTCCTCAAGGAACGTTTCCGCGATCTTATCGCTATCTCGCAGTCGGAACATACTATCATTCAGGATCGTACTATCTTCGAGGGCGTATATGTGTTTATGGAGAATAACAGGTCCATGGGTAATTTGTCAGACCGCGACTATGCAACTTATATGGAACTTTTCGAGCAGATGATATCAATGGTGCGCCTGCCTGATCTGCTAATTTATCTGCGTGCTTCAGTGCCTCATCTGGTTAATAACATCCAGCAGCGGGGCAGAGACTATGAGCAGTCAATGCAGTTGGAATATCTGCAGAACCTCAATGAGCGTTATGACGACTTTATATATCACAAGTATCAGGGACGTGTGATGACCATAGAGAAGGATAATTTGGATTTCCTTCATAATCCAAAGGACCTGGCTCGGATCATTGACCGTATCGATGCTACTCTCTTTGGCCTCTTTTCTAATCAGTAATTGACTTTTATAAATGTAGTATTATGCATATCGCAGTAGCAGGAAATATTGGCAGTGGTAAGACCACCCTCACAAAATTGCTCGCCCATCGTTATGGATGGACGCCACGTTTTGAGCCTGTAGATAATAATCCTTATCTGGCCGATTTCTATGCCGACATGCCTAGATGGTCGTTCAATCTTCAGATTTACTTTCTCAATAAACGATTCAAGGAAGTGGTGGAAATCTCGAAGTCGAAGGAGACAATCATACAGGACAGAACCATTTTCGAGGATGCTCGTATCTTTGCGCCTAATTTGCATGGGCAGGGAATGATGAGTGATCGTGATTTTCAGAATTATACGGATCTCTTCGACTTGATGATGTCGCTGGTGAAACTGCCTGACCTGATGATATATATCCGCTCCAGCATTCCAACACTGGTGGCTCAGATTCAGAAACGCGGACGCGACTTTGAACAGACCATGCGCCTGGATTATCTTCAGGGACTGGAGAAACGTTACGAAGACTGGATCGCTACCTATAATGGCCCACTGATTATTGTTGACGGCGACCATTGTAAATTTGGGGATTTCCCTGAAGACTTCAAGATGGTGACCGATATGATTGACGCTAAGCTATATGGACTTTTCCCAATGGATTGAAAATGATGAACCAAACGATAAAAGACTTTGAAATTATGGCGCCCGTCGGTTCTCGTGAGTCGTTGGCTGCAGCCATACAGGCAGGTGCCGACAGTATCTATTTCGGCATCGAGAAACTGAACATGCGAGCACACTCCGCCTCTACCTTTACGATTGATGATCTTAAGGAGATGGCACAGACATGCAATGAACACGGTATAAAAAGCTACCTGACCGTCAATACCATTATATATGGTGAGGATATTCCATTGATGCACGAGATTATCGATGCGGCCAAGGAAGCTGGTATCTCGGCTGTTATTGCCTCAGATGTGGCTGTGATGACCTATTGTAATAAGGTAGGTCAGGAGGTACATCTTTCTACGCAGTTGAATATTTCTAATATCGAGGCTCTGCGCTTCTACGCCCAGTTTGCTGATGTGGTGGTGTTGGCGCGTGAACTGAATATGGATCAAGTGGCAGAAATCTACTGTCAGGTAGAAGCGGAACATATTTGTGGCCCAAGTGGCGAGCAGATTCGTATTGAGATGTTCTGCCATGGGGCCCTCTGTATGGCTATCAGCGGTAAGTGTTATATGAGTCTCGACAATGCCAACCGTTCGGCCAATCGTGGCGAGTGCATTCAGATATGCCGTCGTAGCTATACGGTTACTGATAATGAAACAGGCAATCAGTTGGAAATCGATAATAAGTACATCATGTCGCCCAAGGACCTGAAGACCGTTCGCTTTATTGACAGGATGATGAAGTCGGGCGTCCGGGTGTTTAAGATTGAGGGACGTGCCCGTGGTCCGGAATATGTCTATACCGTAGTGAAGTGTTATAAGGAGGCCATTCAGTCTGTACTCGACGGAACCTTTACAGAAGAGAAGAAGGACGAGTGGGATGAGCGACTGGCTACCGTTTTTAACCGTGGATTCTGGGACGGCTATTATCAAGGACAGAAACTGGGCGAGTGGAATAAGAACTATGGTTCGAATGCTACAGAGCGCAAGGTGTACATCGGCAAGGGCGTGAAGTACTTCTCGAAATTGGGCGTGGCGGAGTTTACCGTTGAGGCCAATACCTTTAAAGTGGGTGACAATATGCTGATAACGGGTCCTACCACAGGAGTGATGTATGTAACGGCCGATGAGATTCATGGCGATAATGGTCCTATAGAGCAGGCCCAGCAGGGAACGAAGGTCTCTATTGCTGTGACGGGCAAGGTGCGCCCAAGTGACAAATTGTTTAAATTAGAAAAGACAGAACAACATGACAATTAATGAAATTCAAGATGAGATTATAGAGGAGTTCAGTGGCTTCGACGACTGGATGGATAAATACCAGTTGTTAATTGATCTTGGCAACGAACAGGAGCCGCTTGACGAGAAATACAAGACGGAGAATAATCTGATTGATGGATGCCAAAGTCGTGTGTGGCTGCAGGCAGATTATCTTGATGGTAAGATTCATTTCTCTGCCGAGAGTGATGCTTTGATTGTGAAGGGCATCGTGGCTCTTCTTATAAGAGTGCTCAGCGACCATACGCCAAAGGAAATACTCAATGCAGATCTTTATTTCATCGAGGAGATAGGACTGAAAGAGCACCTCTCGCCAACACGTAGCAACGGCTTGGTGGCTATGGTGAAGCAGATGCGTGTCTATGCGCTTGCTTTCAGTGCAAAAGAAGGATAATACTTAATACTAAAAACTTGATATATATATGATTCAAACAGTTGTAAAGCGCGACGGACGTATTGTCGGCTTCAATGAGCAGAAAATCATGGCTGCCATTCGTAAAGCGATGCTCCATACTGACAGGGGCGAAGACGAACGTTTGTTGTATCAGATAACCGATCACATTGCTCAGCGTGGTGAGAGCCAGATGACAGTAGAACAGATTCAGGATGCCGTAGAGGTAGAACTGATGAAGTCGAGCCGTAAGGACGTGGCTCAGAAGTACATCGCCTACCGCAATCAACGTTCTATTGCCCGTAAGGCCAAAACGCGTGATGTGTTCCTTGATATTGTAAACATCAAAAACAACGATGTTACTCGTGAGAATGCCAACATGAATGCCGACACACCTGCAGGCATGATGATGAAGTTCGCATCAGAGACAACCAAACCTTTCGTAGATGATTATCTGCTTTCAGAAGACAGCCGTGATGCTGTAGAGCACAACTATCTGCATATTCATGATAAGGACTATTACCCCACAAAGTCGCTCACTTGTGTACAGCATCCGCTCAATCATATTCTGAACTGTGGCTTCATTGCGGGTCATGGCGCTTCACGTCCTGCAAAACGCATCGAGACAGCCTCTGTGTTGGCTTGTATCTCTATGGAATGTGCACAGAATGAGATGCATGGTGGACAGGCTATCCCCGCATTCGACTTCTATTTAGCTCCTTATGTGCGTATGAGCTATATTGAAGAGTTGAAGCATCTTGAGGAACTGAATGGTGAGAGCTATAAAGATCTTTACGATGAGCCGTTGATGGACTATATCAAAAAACCGCTTGATGGGCTGACAGGTCGTGAGCGTGCTCAGCAACATGCCATCAATAAGACGGTGGGTCGTGTTCATCAGGCTATGGAGGCTTTTATTCATAATATGAACACCATCCACTCTCGTGGCGGTAACCAGGTGGTTTTCTCTTCAATCAACTATGGAACGGACACTTCAGCAGAAGGCCGTTGTGTGATGCGTGAGATTCTGCTCTCTACTTATGAAGGTGTAGGTGGTGGCGAAACCGCAATATTCCCCATTCAGATATGGAAGAAGAAGCGTGGCGTGAACTATCTGCCTGAGGATCGTAACTTCGACCTCTATCAGTTGGCTTGTAAGGTAACGGCCCGCCGTTTCTTTCCTAACTTCCTGAATCTTGATGCCTCATTTAATCAGGATGAGGCGTGGAAAGCTGACGATCCAGAGCGATATATTCATGAAGTGGCTACCATGGGTTGTCGTACTCGTGTGTTTGAGAACCGCTTTGGACCAAAGACAAGTATCGGACGTGGTAACATCTCCTTCTCTACAATCAATATTGTGAAACTCGCCATTGAGTGTATGGAAGAGGCTGATGAGCAGAAACGCATAGATATGTTCTTTGCCAAGCTCGACCACATGCTGGAGGTTACTGCTCAGCAACTCGACGATCGCTTCCAGTTCCAGAAGACAGCCTTTGCAAAGCAGTTTCCCCTGTTGATGAAGAGCCTCTGGATTGGAGCAGATAAACTGGGCCCGATGGATACTATCGAAAGTGTGATTAATCAGGGTACGCTAGGTATTGGATTTATCGGACTGGCTGAATGCCTGGTAGCTCTTATAGGCAAGCATCACGGCGAAAGTAAGAAGGCGCAGGAGTTAGGCCTGAAGATCGTGACTTACATGCGTGATCGTGTCAACGATTTCTGTCAGCAGTTCCATCATAACTACTCAGTGCTTGCAACTCCCGCAGAGGGCCTGAGTGGCAAGTTCACGAAGAAAGACCGCAAACAGTTTGGTGTCATCCCTGGTGTTACTGATCGTGACTATTATACCAACTCGAACCATGTGCCAGTCTATTACAAGTGCTCAGCCCGTCATAAGGCAGAGATTGAGGCGCCTTATCATAACCTGACTCGTGGTGGTCACATCTTCTATGTGGAGATTGATGGCGATGCCACACACAATCCTCAGGTCATTATGAGTGTGGTTGACATGATGGATCAGTTTGATATGGGCTATGGGTCGGTGAACCACAACCGCAACCGTTGCATGGATTGTGGCTATGAGAATGCAGATGATCATTTGGAAGTCTGCCCGAAGTGTGGTTCAAAGAATATCGATAAGTTACAGCGCATCACAGGCTATCTAGTTGGAACAACTGATCGCTGGAATAGTGGTAAACTGGCAGAACTTAATGATCGTGTGACACACATCGATCATGGCTCGCAAGACATGTTTGAGAGCTAGCCATGATTCGTGTACTCGATATCATAGAAGATACAATGGTGGATGGTCCGGGTTTCCGGACCTCCATTTATTGTGCTGGATGTAATCATCAGTGTCCAGGCTGTCATAATCCCCAATCGTGGGCTTTTGATGGCGGACGTGAGATGACTACCAGTCAGCTTATGAAGATTATCATGGCTGATCCTTTTGCCAACGTCACATTTTCGGGTGGTGATCCTATGTATCAGGCAGCAGGCTTTGCTGAGTTGGCTTGTGCTATCCATGAGTATTCCAATAAAGATATTTGGTGTTTTACGGGCTTTACTTTTGAAAGCTTAATTCATGACGACCAGCGTGAGTTGCTTGAACAACTTGATGTGCTTGTCGATGGTCCCTTTATTCAGAAATTGCATGACCCCGACCTGTTGTTTCGCGGTTCGTCCAATCAGCGTCTCATCGATGTGCAGAAGTCACTCTACACAGGGCAGACCGTTCTTTGGCAACCAGATGTGGCTGTCAGTGGTCACTCTTCCTTGTAGGCATTGAGCTTCTTCAGGTAAACATCCCGGAAATCGCTCCAATGATAATAGGGCGCGCTGTTTGTAGGAATGGGTAGAGTGGCCTCGTTCTCATTGAGTAGTATCTTGAAAAGCACATCCTTGTCCTTTGGATTCTTTCGGTAAAAAATAAACTGTATGTTGGCGGCCATGGGGAATACATCGAAGTTCTGCCAGCCGTTTATGTCAAGCTCCTCCAAGTCGGTAAACTGATGGTCGAACCCGTTGAGGCCTAATAAACAGGTTAGTGGCAGTACGATAGTCTCATGCCCGAAACGCAGTGTGGCACCATTGCGGGGTGTGGCAATGCAGCTGTCAGCATCTTCGATAATCTTGCGCAGCAGGTTGCGCTGGGTGTAAGGTTGTGTACCGCCGTTGAAAGGACAGTTGCCGAAACTGAGATACCAATAAGCATTGTATTGTAGCCAGTTGGAATAGAGCTCGTCAATTGTGTAGATGTCAAACAGATTGAAGTGGTAGCGCTGTTCTGTACCCTGGATACTGGATGCTATCTTGAAGATGGTTTTGTTCAGTTCATAGCTGTCAATACTGTCACGATAGAATACTGAGTCATTGAAAAGCTTGCCCATAGCCTGTTCGTGTATGGCGTGACGGTCGCAGAAAGCCTTATAGGTGTCAACAGATTCCTGGGGAAAGCGTTTCTTGTAGAGTGCGGAATCCTGAAGGTTCATGTAATACATGTCGTGCTGGCTGGCATCCGACCTGATGACAAGCATCGGATTGTTCCTCACCAGTTGCGTTAACTCGTTTTCCATGGATATGATGCAACGAATGACCACCGTACTCTTGGCGTCGATGATTGCATGTCCCTTGAATACCTCAGGGAAATTGTCGTACATGCGCTGGGCAATCATACGATGCTGATGGGCACCAAGAGGTGTCAGGTCGCCATAGCGGTCGCGTGCCTCATTATGAAAAACCTTCAGTTGCTGGAGTGTCCTCTCTCCCAGCTCGCTCAACTTCCCTTGCTCATGAGCTTTTTGTAGAACGGTTTCCGGCCATTCATATTCACTGGCCCTTATCAGGAAACGGGATCCATGGCGGGCATAGGTACTGATGTAGAAGGGCTTCTTACCCTTGGGGGCAGGCGCTAAATTAGTCGATGGAGATGGATAGGCATAATAGTTACTACCCGCTTTAAAGATATCACTTTTAAGCTGTTCTCTGACGCTTTGCGCCAATAAGGTCTGTAAAGAAAGGAGCCAAAAGGCAAATAATGCTATCTTTCTCATAAGTTTTTTCCTTTTCGGTTGCAAATATATAAAAAAAACAGTATTTTTGCAAAAAAATAGCGAGGATTATGGCAAAAAAAACAAAATGGCAGGATGATTATTGGCTTCTGCTTATGCAGATATACCTACAAAAACCTGTGGGAATCAAGCCGATGTACAGCCGGAAGATGATAGACTTGAGTCTTGAGCTGCACGTCTCTCCAAGCGTCTTATTTAATAAGATGTGCCAGATTGCCAATCTTGAAACTCCCCGCATCGAGCATATTTGGGAAGTATATGGCAGCAATCCCAGAAAGCTTGCGAGAGCTGCCAGTCTGCTGCGTGAGATGAAGGGCTTTAACAACGCCGGTTTGTTCTATGAGGGCGTTGAGACCAACGAGAGTTTTGAGTTGGATTTCAAGCCTGTGGCAGAGGGCGAGACCCTCACACCGGTTATGCTCACATTGATTCTGGATCTTTATTTCCGTCTGACGCCTATCACGATGGTGATAGAGACGCCTGAGGTACAGGAACTTGCGAAATTACTGAAACAAAAGCCCCAGCGTGTTGTAGAGGTGTTGGAGGTGTTCCAATATTGCGACCCTTATTTAAATCGTAAGGATGTAACCTTCGACCCGCTATTGTTGCCTTGCCAGCAGGTATGGCGCCGATATGGTAATGCTAACACAGAAGACCTTGCGTCTTATGCCGAGCAACTTAAAGAATACTTTAAGTAGTAGAAAAAGTAAAAAGGAAAAATGAGTGAAAAATACGGTCAGATACAGGAACAGACACAACAGCTGAAGTTGGGTCAGATGATCTCTCATCAGCAGTTGCTTCAGGCATCATTGGTGGAATTGCCAGTCATGCAGCTTGTTGATCGTATCAACACAGAGATGAACGATAATCCCGCCTTGGAGTCGGCAGGCTCGGGCGATGAGGACTATCAAGACCATCAGGACTACTCAGACTATCAGGACTCAGTCGAGGGGGCAGATGATTTTGAGTCGGCCACAGAACAGGAAGAACGCCAGTCGGCGCTCGATGAGGCCTTGAGCGGTATTGGCCGTGACGACGAGGAGCTGCCTGTGTATCAGGGTGGCCATTTTGCATCTGAGGAACGTGAAGAGATGGTCTATGGTGAGACCTCTTCATTCTATGATCAGCTAAAAGAGCAGATGGGCGAGGTCGATATGACAGAACAGGAGCGCGATGTGATGGAATACCTCATTGGCTCGCTCGATGACGATGGTCTGCTTCGTAAGGACCTTGAGATAATCAGCGAAGAACTGGCCATCTACCATAATATTGACCTGACTGTGGCTCAGATAGAGCAGGTGCTAAAGAAGCTTCAGGAGTTCGACCCTGCAGGCATTGGCGCCCGAACGCTCCAGGAGTGTCTCTTGCTGCAGATTGAACGTAGAGCCCCTTCCCGTCTAAGAGACTTGATGGAACAGGTCGTGAACTCCTATTTCGAAGAGTTCACCAAGAAGCATTGGGATAAGATACAGTCGTCTTTAGGACTGAATGACGCGCAGGCTGAAGTACTCTTTCAGGAGCTGAGGAAACTCAACCCGCGTCCAGGTGCTTCTTTAGGCGAAACGGTTGGCAGAAGTCTGCAGCAGATTACGCCCGACTTCATTGTCGATACACTGGATGATGGTACGGTCACCTTTACGCTCAATAATGGCGAAGTCCCGGAGCTGAAGGTGTCGCAGTCGTTTGTCGACTCCATGAAGGAGTATCAGCAGAACAAGGAACATCTCAGTCGCCAGACCAAGGAGGCACTGCTATATATCAAGAAGAAGGTTGATGCCGCTCAGGGCTTCATCGAGGCGGTGAAGATGCGTAAGCACACGCTTACCATCACCATGCGTGCCATCATCCAACTGCAGCATCAGTTCTTCGTTGATGGCGATGAGGCTTCGTTGCGCCCTATGATATTAAAGGATGTGGCAGAGAAGACAGGTCTCGACCTCTCTACTGTGTCGCGTGTCAGCAACTCCAAGTATGCGCAGACCCGTTGGGGCACTTTCCCCCTCCGTCATTTCTTCAGTGATGGCTATGTAACAGAAAACGGCGAGGAGCTGTCGACCCGTCAGATTAAGGCTGCGCTTCGGGATATTATTGATTCAGAGGATAAGAAACGTCCGCTAAGCGATGACCAGTTGAAGGACCTGCTCGCCTCGAAGGGCTATCCCATAGCCCGTCGTACGGTGGCGAAATATCGTGAGCAACTGGGTATACCTATAGCGCGACTGAGAAAGTGAAAGAAGAAAATGAAGAAAGAAATAAGTAGAGAAAAGGCTATCATTCTTACGGCACGTGTCATCAGCATGCTGTTCACCCCGTTCTATCTGCCGTTGGTAGGTCTTATGGCACTTTTCTTGTTCAGTTATTTGGGTCTTATGCCTTGGGGGTATAAACTACAGGTGCTCACCCTTGTCTATCTGTTCACCATCCTCTTGCCGTCGCTTCTGATTCATCTCTATCGTCGCTATCAGGGATGGAACCTGATAGAGCTGGGACACAAGGAGCGCCGCGTGGTGCCTTATGTCATCTCCATCCTGTGCTACTTCTTCTGCGTCTATCTCATGGAGATGATGCATATCCCTCATTTCATGGGTACCATCGTTTCTGCGGCGATGGCCATTCAGGTGGTGTGCGCACTTATCAACGTGTGGTGGAAGATATCTACCCACATGGCTGCTATCGGCGGTGTGGCTGGTGCCCTGTTTGTTTTTGGCGAGATATTCGGCTTCAATCCTGTATGGTGGTTCTGTGTTGTCATGATGCTGGCTGGCGTGCTGGGCTCAAGCCGTATGATTCTGCGCCAACACTCCTTGTTGCAGATTGTAGCGGGCTTCCTGATTGGAGCTGTCTGCGCCTTCTTTGGATTAATCTATATGTAAAAGTAAAAAAGTAAGATATATATGAAACCGTTAGTTAGTATTATCATGGGTAGTACAAGCGATCTGCCCATTATGGAGAAAGCCTGCAAGTTGCTCGACGAGATGCAGGTGCCTTTCGAAGTGAATGCCCTCTCAGCCCATCGCACCCCCGATGCTGTTGAGGAGTTTGCCCGCACCGCCAAGGATCGTGGCATTAAGGTTATCATTGCCGGCGCAGGCATGGCTGCTGCCCTTCCTGGCGTCATCGCAGCCTCTACCACTCTTCCTGTGATTGGTGTTCCTATTAAAGGCATGCTCGACGGACTTGATGCCATGCTCTCTATCATCCAGATGCCACCGGGTATTCCTGTGGCTACTGTCGGTGTGAACGGTGCTCAGAACGCCGCTATCCTTGCCGTTGAGATGATGGCGCTTAGCAACGACGAACTGGCTCAGCGCCTGGCCGTCTATAAAGGTAATCTCCGTGTAAAGATTGAGAAGGCTAACCAGGAGTTGGCCGAGGTGAAATATCAATTCAAGACCAATTAATTATGTATCAGAGACGACAATCATCCGAGACCCGTGTCGGCCAGATTGGCATTGGCGGCTCGAATCCCATCCGCATCCAGTCGATGGGAACGGTAGATACGAATAACACCGAGGGCTGTGTGGCTCAGGCCAAGCGCATCATCGATGCCGGCGGCGAACTGGTACGTTTCACCACCCAGGGTATCCGTGAGGCCGAGAACATGAAGAATATCTCTGCCCAGCTGAAGGCCGACGGCTATCCTACGCCACTCGTAGCCGACGTGCACTTCACGGCCCATACAGCCGATGTGGCAGCACTTTACTGCGAGAAGGTGCGCATCAATCCCGGCAACTACGTTGACCCGGGACGTACGTTCAAGCACCTCGAATATACCGACGAGGAGTATGCCGAGGAATTGAAGAAGATTGAGAAGAAGCTCGTACCTTTCCTTAATATCTGTAAGGAACACCACACCGCTGTGCGCATTGGTGTCAACCACGGCTCGCTCTCCGACCGCATCATGTCGCGCTATGGCGATACTCCCGAGGGCATCGTCGAGAGCTGTATGGAGTTCCTGCGCATCTTCAAGCGCGAGCAGTTCAACGACGTGGTCATCTCTATTAAGGCTTCTAACACCGTGGTCATGGTCACCACCGTGCGTCTGCTCGTTCAGACCATGGACAAGGAAGGTATGCACTATCCCCTTCACCTTGGTGTTACCGAGGCTGGCGAGGGTGAGGACGGCCGTATAAAAAGTGCCGTAGGCATTGGCGCCCTGCTCACCGAGGGCATTGGTGACACCGTACGTGTGTCACTCTCGGAAGAGCCTGAATACGAGATTCCCGTGGCCCGCAAACTCGTCGACTCTATCGCCGAGTGCGCTGCCTTGCGTGAACAGGCTGAGGCAGGCATTAAGGACGATACCATCACCCTCGAGATGCACGAGACCGACTGGGAGTCGCTCCAGCTGAAGGCCGCCATGGCCGTTGGTGCCCTCCTGATTGATAAGAAAGCCCATCAGCTTGTCATCCGCAACGAAGGCTTTTCAACCGAAAAGCTTGTCGAGCTGGCCGATGGCATCCTGCAGGCCGCCCGCATCAAGTTCACCAAGACCGAGTACATCTCTTGTCCGGGCTGTGGCCGCACGCTCTACAACCTGCAGGAGACCATCGCACGTATCAAGGCCGCCACGAAAGATATGGTAGGTCTGAAGATTGGTATCATGGGCTGTATCGTGAACGGTCCTGGCGAGATGGCCGATGCCGACTACGGCTATGTAGGTGCCGGTCGCGGTAAGATCAGCCTCTATAAGGCCAAGGAGTGTATCGAGAAGAATATCCCAGAGGAAGAGGCTGTCGACCGACTCATCGACTTTATCCGTAAGGATCGCGGCCTGTAGCCGATATAAGGGCTAATCCCCAGCGCGCCATCAGCGCCCTGATAATAAAGCAGTGAATGACGTCTTAGACACATCATTCACTGCTTTCTTTTTCTCCCTTTCTTTGACCTTAATCAATATAAAGCGTCCGTTGATTAGCTCTCTTTAGCGTTTCTATGTTGTATCATGTATTGATGGGGCGGCTTGCGGTGTTGTCATATCATAGCGCTTTGCCTGTCATGGAATGGCCCGCTTATTGACAGAGACTATCTCTTTAATTGCAATTTAGACTAAATTGCCGACCAATTTAGTCTATTTTGTTCTGCAATTTAGTCTAAATTGCTTTACATGATAATATAGATTACAATCAGCGGGATTATTCTTGTCATAACCCACGCCTATCTTTGTCGGCAGAAAGCCTTATCTTTGCCAGTATGAGAGCCGCTATTCCATCAGTTCGGCGAAAAGCTCTTTCATACCTTCAGAGGCACCCTTCTGAATCTGATGAACACGGGTACCGGCATTGATGGGGTTGGGGTCGATGAGATAGATGGGCACATCGGGGCGGGCGTAATGCAGCAGACCGGCGGCGGGATAGACCACTAGCGAGGTGCCGATGATAATCAGAATGTCGGCCTCTTGAACTTCCTCGGCGGCAAGGGTGATGTTGGGCACGGCTTCGCCGAAGAAGACGATGAAGGGGCGCAGTAGCGAACCGTCGCCAGCCTTCGTGCCGGGTACTATCTCACAGTTGTCGGGGGGGAGCGTCTGCTGGTAGCGCGGGTCGTCGACATCGCGGCTAGAGCATACCTTCATGAGTTCGCCGTGCAGGTGGATGACTTTCGACGAACCGGCCATCTCGTGGAGGTTGTCGACGTTCTGAGTGACCACGGTGACGTTGTACTGCTCTTCAAGGCGGGCCACCAGTTTGTGCCCCTCGTTAGGTTTTACGCCCCAGCATTTCTTGCGGAGCATGTTATAGAAGTTGGTGACGAGCGTCGGGTCTGCCTCCCAGCCTTCGTGGGTGGCCACTTGCTGCACGGGATAGTTCTCCCAGAGACCATCGGCATCGCGGAAAGTCTTGAGTCCGCTTTCCACCGACATGCCAGCACCTGTAAGTACGACAATCTTTTTCATAAGCTATGACGTTTGTTTTATGTTGCAAAAATAAGAAAATAGCCTCAGACGGCGCAGGTTTTAACCGTTTTTTTATATTAATCTGTGTTAATCTGTGCAATCTGTAATTAAAAAGTAGTATCTTTGCGTCCGATTTTGAGAGTTACACATTATTAATATAAAGAAAGAATGAACAAATTAAGTTATGCTTTGGGCTTGGGCATCGGACAGCAGCTGGCTCAGATGGGTGCTGATGACATCAGCGCAGAGGACTTCGCACAGGCCATCAAGGATGTGCTCGAGGGTAATGAGTTGAAGGTGAGCCACCGTGAGGCCCAGGCCATTGTACAGGACTATTTCCAGAAGCAGGAGCAGAAGCTCCAGGCTGAGCGTGCTGAGAAAGGTAAGGCACATAAGGAGGCTGGTGAGAAATATCTGGCCGAGAACAGTAAGAAGGATGGTGTCGTGACGCTGGCCAGCGGTCTGCAGTACCAGGTTCTGAAAGAGGGTAACGGCAAGAAGCCCAGCGCAAAGGATACCGTGAAGTGCCACTACGAGGGTACGCTGATCGACGGTACCGTATTCGACAGCAGCTATCAGCGCGGCGAGCCCGCTACATTCCCCTTGCAGCAGGTGATTGCCGGTTGGACCGAGGGACTGCAGCTGATGCAGGAGGGTGCCAAGTACCGCTTCTTCATCCCCTACCGTCTGGCTTATGGCGAGGGTGGCGCAGGTGCTTCTATTCCTCCGTTCGCAGCCCTGATCTTCGACGTTGAATTGATTCAGGTTGTGTAAAGGTAAAAGGGAAAAAGGTAAAAAATAAATATAAACAATCACGAAAATGAAAAAGATTACATTTGCTGCTGTTGCAGCTGTAGCTGCCATCATGATTTCTTCATGTGGCAATTCGACTCCCAGAGCGAGTCTGAAGAATGAAGTAGACACCTTGAGCTATGCTATCGGTATGGCTCAGACTCAGGGTCTGAAGGAGTATCTCGTTGGTAGTCTCGACGTAGATACCACTTACATCGATGAGTTTATCAAGGGTCTGAACGAGGGTGCCAATGCTGGTGACAACAAGAAGAAGGCTGCCTACTATGCAGGTATCCAGATTGGTCAGCAGATTGCTAACCGTATGGTGAAGGGCATCAACCACGAGGTGTTCGGTGACGACTCTACCAAGACCATCTCTTTGAAGAACTTCATGGCTGGTTTTATCAGCGGTACAACAGGCAAGAAGGGCCTGATGACTGTTGATTCAGCTCAGATGGTGGCTCAGCGCCTGATTAGCAGCGTTAAGGCCAAGGAGCTTGAGAAGAGCTATGGTGCAAACAAGGCTGCCGGTGAGAAGTTCCTGGCTGAGAACGCTAAGAAAGAGGGCGTGAAGGTTCTGCCCAGCGGCGTTCAGTACAAGGTTATCAAGGAGGGTACTGGTGCCATTCCTGCCGACACTTCTCTGGTGAAGGTTAACTACGAGGGCCGTCTGATTAATGACTCTATCTTCGACAGTTCTTACCAGCGCGGCGAGCCCACCACATTCCGTGCCAACCAGGTTATCAAGGGTTGGACAGAGGCTCTCTGCCACATGCCTGCAGGTTCTGTTTGGGAGGTTTATATTCCTCAGGAACTGGCTTACGGTGAGCGTGAACAGAACATTATCAAGCCTTTCTCTGCACTGATCTTCAAGATTGAGTTGCTTGAGGTAAACGCTAAGAGATAATGAAGAAGACGATATGCGTGGCACTCGCCCTTGTGGCGGGTGCTTCTTTGTTTACGGCTGAGGCCGCAAAGAAGAAGACCGTTCAGAAGCCTGTAGAGGAGAAGGTGCAGGCTGTTCAGCTCACAAGCAGTTCCGACTCAGTGAGCTATGCGGCAGGTATGACAATGACCAACGGACTGCTGAACTATCTGCTCCAGCAGAAGATGGACACAACGATGATGGCCGATTTCGTGCGTGGCTTCATGGACGCCGTGAAGACTGCCGACGATCCTAAGATGAAGGCATACATGACCGGACAGAACATTGCCCAGCAGCTGAACGAGCGTATGCTGCCCAGTCTGAAGACGGAGTTCCAGGATTCGCCCGATTCCATCATGGCCGACGTGCTCTACCGCGGCTTTACCGACGCTATGCTGAATGATACCACGATCTTCACCTTGCAGAAGGCCGAAGATTATTTCTCCGCCAGACAGAAGGCCGACAAGGCTGCTCGTGATGAGAAACTGTATGGCGCCAATCGTGAGGCTGGCATTAAGTTCTTGGAGGAGAATGCCAAGAATGACAGTGTGATCACCCTGCCCAGCGGCCTGCAATATAAGGTGCTAGTGAAAGGTTCTGGCGCTGTGCCTCAGTCTAGTGACAAGGTGAAAGTGCATTATGAGGGCCGCTTGATTGACGGCAAGGTGTTCGACAGCAGCTATCAGCGTGGCGAGCCTTCTGAGTTTACACCTACGCAGGTGATCAGAGGCTGGACAGAGGCGTTGACGATGATGCCTGTAGGTTCGAAGTGGCAGTTGTATATCCCCTATGAGCTGGCTTATGGCGAGCGTGGGGCTGGGGCTGATATCAAGCCTTACAGCATGCTGATTTTCGACGTAGAACTGTTGGAAATCGTGAAGTAAAGAGCAAGTGTGTCACAAAAGTGACACACTTTTTTTAAACTTTTCCTGATAAAAGTTGCATTATTCAATTAATTTGCTTACTTTTGCTGACAAATTGTAACTAAAAAGGAAAGGTGATGGATAAAATTGATTTTCTTGACAAGAAGATACTGAGTATTCTTTCCAAGAATGCACGTATCCCGTTTAAGGATGTGGCTGCAGAGTGTAATGTCTCCCGTGCCGCCATTCATCAGCGTGTGCAGCATCTGATTGATGCTGATGTGATTACTGGTAGTGGATTCGACGTTAATCCCAAGAGCCTGGGCTATTCTACTTGTACCTATGTGGGTATCAACCTGGAAAAGGGTTCTATGTATAAAGACGTGGTAGAGTGTCTGCAGCATATCCCTGAGGTGGTAGAGTGCCACTTTACCACAGGCCCGTACACCATGCTGGTGAAGCTCTATGCCCGTGACAACGAGCAGTTGATGGAGCTGTTGAACGGAAAACTGCAGGGCATACCTGGCGTAGTAGCTACTGAAACATTGATTTCTCTGGAACAGAGCCTAAAACGAGAGATTCCTATTGTCATTAACGAAGTTGGGCAGAAGTAATGAACAGATTTGACTTACAGTCGCATCTGGATGATATCTATGCTCACTTTCCTGAAGCCGACCAGAAACCTGTCATAGGTATCACTGGTAATTATGAAGATCTGACCTGTAAATTGGGACAGGGCTACTACAAATCTGTAGTGGCTGCAGGTGGTGTGCCTGTTATCATTCCGCCTGTGGCTGATAAAGATGTAATCATCAACACCCTTGAGCATCTTGATGGTCTGATTCTGAGCGGTGGCGGCGATATCAACCCCTTGTGGGCTGGTGAGGAGCCTTCACCCAAACTTCATGGTGTTAATCAGGAGCGCGACCTGCCAGAGTTGCTGATAGCACAACTGGCCTATAATCGACAGATACCGATGCTGGGCATCTGTCGGGGCATCCAGACACTGGCAGTGGCTCTGGGCGGCAAGGTGGCTCAGGATATCGGAGATGTGGCAAAGGTGAAGCATTCGCAGGATGCCGACCGCTCTGAGCCTACGCATAGCATCAGTATTATAAGAGATTCTATACTTGACAGCATCTACAAGTCGTACGACAGGCCTCTTATGGTGAACAGTTTCCACCATCAGGCTGTGGTTGAGACGGGCGATAAGTTCCGTGTAGTGGCGCAGTCGGCTGATAATATCATCGAGGCGATAGAGAGTACGGAATATAAATCTATAGTAGGTGTCCAGTGGCATCCAGAGTGTCTGGAGGAGGGGCTGCCCCTGTTCCAGTGGCTGGTGGGCGAGGCTGCCTCGTTTAGACAGGCTCAGCGTGTGCATAACCGTGTGCTGACGCTCGACACCCACTGCGACACCCCGATGTTTTTCCCGTCAGGCATCCACTTCGACCAGCGCGACCCAAAGATATTGGTCGACCTGCATAAGATGACTGAGGGGCGTCAGGACGCAACGATTATGGTGGCCTATCTGCCCCAGAACACTGAGAATCCTACGACATATGCTGACCGCATCTTCGACAAAATAGAGGATATTGTGGCGCAGAACCAGCAGTATATCGCGCTTGCCCGCACCCCTGACGACCTCTGGATGAACAAGCATCGGGGGAAGAAGAGCATCATGCTCGGTATTGAGAACGGCATAGCCATTGACAGTAAACTGGAGAACCTGCAGCACTTCAAGGACCGTGGCATTGTATATATGACCCTCTGCCATAATGGCGATAACGATATCTGCGACGCTGCATCGAAAAGCAATAACACCCATGGTGGTGTGAGTGCCTTTGGCGAGCAGGTCATCAAGGAGATGAACCGTTTGGGTATCATGGTTGATTTGAGTCATGGTGGCGAGAAGAGCTTTTATGACGCCCTTGACATCAGCACCATGCCTATCGTGTGCAGTCACTCGAGCAGTCGTGCCCTCTGCGATCATCAGCGTAACCTGACGGATGACCAGATGCGTGCCTTAGCTAAGAATGGCGGTGTGGCTCAGACCACGATATACAACGGATTCCTGCGTAAAGACGGCGAGGCAACGATCTTGGATGTGATGGAACATCTTGAGCATGCCATCGACGTGATGGGTATCGACCATGTGGGACTCGGTACTGATTTCGATGGCGATGGCGGCGTGAGAGGACTGGCCGATTCGTCGGAACTCATTAACTTTACCCGTGCGCTGTTGGCTCGTCGCTTTAGCGAACAGGACATCCAGAAAATCTGGGGCGGCAACTTCCTGAGGGTCATGCAACAAGTTCAAATGAAATGAAGAAAGGTGTATTTTTAGTTTTATCCATACTCCTGATGCTAAGCTGTGGAAACCTGCGTAAGCAGACTGCGGACGAGACGGCTGTGGCCCAGCCTGTAGGTCCTGCATTCTGTGCAGACAGTGCCTACCAGTATTGTCAGGCTCAGTGTGATTTCGGCCCGCGAGTGATGAACAGTGTGGCTCACGACCAGTGTGAACAGTGGATTATTGCCAAGTTCAAAAGCTTTGGTATGGAGGTGATGGCGCAGAAGGCCGACCTGAAGGGTTATGATGGTACCATACTTCACAGCACCAACATCATTGCCAGCTATAAGCCAGAGTTGTCAGAACGTGTGCTGCTTTGTGCACATTGGGACAGCCGTCCCTGGGCTGATAACGACCCTGATGAGGCTAATCACAAGAAGCCGGTGATGGCAGCCAACGATGGTGCCTCTGGGGTGGCCGTAATGTTAGAGGTGGCGCGTCTGCTCTCAGCAGACACTCTAGGCATAGGTGTTGATTTTATTTGTTTCGACGCTGAAGACTGGGGCGTGCCTCAGTGGAGCGATGCAACAGACGATGGTAACTCGTGGGCACTGGGCGCTCAGTATTGGTCGGCTAACCTGCATCGTAAAGGCTATAAGCCACGCTTTGGCATTCTGCTCGATATGGTAGGCGGACAAGGCGCTCAGTTCTATAAGGAAGGCATGTCGCTGCAGTATGCCAGCAACGTTGTAGATAAGGTTTGGCGTGCTGCTCAGGTAGTGGGCTTCGGTAGCCTGTTTCCCACTCAGACGGGTGGTTACATTACTGACGACCATATTCCTGTGAACACCAAGGCAAAGATTCCTACAATCGACATTATTCCTTATTACCCCAACTGCGAGCAAAGTAGTTTCGGGCCTACGTGGCACACAGTCAACGACGATATGGCGCATATTGACAAGAATACGCTTCAGGCCGTTGGTCAGACGATGATACAAGTGCTATATTCAGAATAAATAATCCCCGTCAGCAGCGGGGATTATTTATTGGGTACGGGTTATATCTGTCCTGCTTCAACCATGAGGACCACGCGTTCTGTGAGGCGGTCTACACCATTAGGGTCGTATTCTTTTTTGAGCGAAGCACCGAACCCCCAGGCGAAGACTTGCCAGAACCCAGCACGGATAGGCCCCATGAAGGCACTGATCATATCGTAAGACGACGAGTGGCACTCGCGGTCGATGAGCTTGATGAGCAGCTTACCTTGCGAGTAAGTCAGCTTCTTCATCTGAGGCTTGTAAGTACGGAAGATGTCATCCTCTACACGCTTGATGTGCTCCTCCTTCGATTTCTGGTCAGGCAGTGTCTCGAGATATTCCGTGGTCTCGATCAGCATCTGGCGTGCCTGCTTGGCAATGGGCAGTACCTTCTTCACGTTCTTTACCAGACGCATGTACGAGTCGGCTTGCTTCCTGTTCTTGAAGGTGAGCTGGGGGTAAACATACACATTATTCATTTCCATATACTGTATGCTGTCGCCCTCGTGAAGCACCTTACCCACTTTGACAGTAGGTACGAAAGTGGGTGAGTCCATCTCAGCCAATACCTCCTCAGCTGTCATCCGCTTGTCTTGGGCAGAGGCAGTGAAGAGTGAATGGTGAAGGGTGAACAGAATGATCACCATTCGCATCATCCATGGGGTATATGGCTGCAGATTCGTCATTTCAGCTGCAAAAGTAAGCAGTATCTCTGAGAAATCCAAATATTTCTTTGGGATTTACGCAGATTTATCATATCTTTGCGCCGCTAAACAATTATGAAGACACTATTTATATCAATCATGATGATTATGCCACTGGGCTTACAGGCTCAGGAGGGACATGTGTGGGAACGTTATCTGAGTGAAGTGATGACTGTTGAGGATTCTGAGTCAGAATCGTGGGAAAGGACTTACGATCTGCTATGCGAATTGGAGCAGCAGCCCTTAAACCTGAATACCGTAACGAGAGAACAACTGGAGGAGTTACCTTTTCTTACAGCCCAACAGATAGAAGATATGATGGAGTATCGCTATCGTTATGGGGCGATGAAGTCGGTGGGCGAGTTGATGATGATTCGCTCGCTGGGTGAAGTCCAAAGGCGACTGCTTACCTATTTTATATATGTTGGTGATGACGCGTCACAACGAAGTCCCCGACTCGGCGATGTGCTTAAGTATGGGCGTCATGAACTTACTGCCACTATGCGCATACCCTTCTATGAGCGAGAGGGTGATCATGAACAGTATCTTGGCTATCCCTATCGTCATTGGATGCGTTATCAGTTCAGCTATGGCGACTATGTGAAGCTGGGACTGGTGGGTGCTCAGGATGCTGGTGAACCTTTCTTCGCGAATCGTAACAAGTGGGGGTATGACTACTATTCGTCTTATCTTCAACTTCGTAACTTAGGCAGACTGGAGACACTCGTCTTGGGCAACTATCGCATGTCGATGGGTATGGGACTTGTTATGAATAATGGTTCCGGACTAGGTAAGATAGCCACTCTCCAAAACATGGGGCGAAGCACCAATACGCTTACAGCCCACTCTTCGCGCTCAAACAGTTATCTGCAAGGCATGGGGGCTACCATCCGTCTCTCCACAGCTTTCAGGGCCACAGCCTTTTTGTCTTATACTCCCTTGGATGCAACCCTCAACAAAGACTCGACAGCCCGCACCATCCTTACCTCAGGCTATCATCGAACAGAGACGGAGATGGCGAAGAAACACAATCTGCATGCCTTGAAAACTGGTGGTGCGCTGCGCTATGAGGCTCATGGCCTGCATCTGGGCGTGAATGCGCTTTATGTGCATCTTGACAGGCCGCTGCATCCGCAGAGAGTCTCACTATACCAGCGTATTTACCCCTATGATCAGGACTTCATGAATACCAGTCTTGATTACGGCTATGTGAGTCATCAGTTGTCCTTGAATGGTGAGACGGCATTGGATAAGAGAGGACATATCGCAACCATCAACACTTTCAATATCCGCTTGTCTGACGTGCTGAGCATGATGGCTCTCCAGCGATTCTATTCATACAAGTATGCCTCGCTCGATGCTCAGAGCTATAGCGATGGCGGACGCGTACAGAACGAGAGTGGTGTCTATCTGGGGCTTTCGTGGCATCCCTCGCCAGAGTTTCAGGTCTCTGCCTATACAGACTATGCCTATTTTGCCTGGGCAAAGTATCAGGTGTCGCAATCGTCGTATTCATGGGATCAGCTGTTGCAGGCGGCCTATACGGGAAAGCGTTGGAACCTGGGTGTCCGCTATCGATTAAGGATGAAACAGAAGGATGATAAGGACAAAAAGACGTTGAATGACCGTTGGGAACACCGTGGGCGTCTGAGTGCCGAATATGCGACAGACTTCGGTCTCAGTTGCCGCACCCAGTTGGATGGGGGCTATTGTGCCTATAGCGAAGGCGAGTGGGGTGGAATGGTGAGTGAAAGTTTGTCGTATACCAAGGACTGGTTGAGGCTGAATATAGGGGCCGGCTATTTCCATACAGATAGCTATGACAGTCGCGTGTGGCTCTACGAACAAGGGCCGCTTTACGCCTACTCTATGAATCAGTTCTATGGTGAGGGCATCCGTTATTGGCTCATGGTAAGGGCGGCTGTTGGTAAACGACTGATGCTGACGGCTAAAATAGGGGTGACGGACTATTTCGACAGAAGTGTTATCGGCAGTGGCTACCAACAGATAGAGGCCTCTTCACAATGCGACCTGGATATACAATTGCGCTGGAAAATATAGGGTAAGACTTATTTATTTTCTTTTTTCATGTGGTTTTCCCTACTTTTTTTGTACCTTTGCACCAAAATGTATTGAAAATATGGAGAAGACGGTTTATTTGGGCATGATAGCCGATATTATGCATCCTGGACTCATCAATATTATCCAGAAAGGTGCCAAATATGGTCATGTGATTATCGGCCTATTCACAGACAAAGCGATTGCCCAGCACAAAAGACTGCCATATCTTACATACGAACAGCGTAAGAATGTGGTTGAGAACATCAAAGGTGTCTGTCAGGTTGTTCCTCAGGAAGAATGGAGTTATGCACCCAACCTGCGCAAGTTGAAGCCGGATTATATGATCCATGGCGACGATTGGCAAAACGGTCCGGATCAGGAGCTTCGTGAAGAGGCTCTTCAGGTGATGCACGAACTAGGTGGTGAGGTGATAGAGATTCCTTATACGAAGGGTATTGAGTCCTCGTCGCTCGATAAGGAGATCAAGGGTATCGGTACTACACCAGATGTCAGACTGAAGACATTGCGCCGTCTGATAGAGGCTAAGTCGGTAGTGCGAGTACTCGAAGTCCATGATGGTCTTTCTGGCCTTATTGCAGAAAACCTTGAGGTGAAGAACGGTCTCTTTATGGAAACATTCGATGGTATGTGGTCTTCGTCGCTGACAGACTCCACCTCGAAAGGTAAACCGGATATTGAGGCCGTGGATCTGACCACTCGTATGCAAGACCTGACGAATATCCTGGAGTGTACCACCAAACCCATTATCTATGATGGTGATACGGGAGGTAAACTGGAGCATTTCGTCTTCACGGTCCGTACATTAGAGCGTAACGGTATATCCGCTGTCATCATCGAGGATAAGATCGGACTGAAGAAGAACTCACTGTTTGGTACTGATGCCATCCAGCAACAGGATACCATTGAGCATTTCTGTGAAAAGATACGTGCAGGAAAGAATGCTCAGGTTACCAAAGATTTCATGATTATTGCCCGTTGCGAGAGTCTTATTGCAGGTAAGACCGTTGATGATGCCATGGAGCGTTGCTGTGCTTATGTGGAACAGGGCGGTGCTGATGGCATCATGATTCATAGTAAGGAGAAGACGGGCGAGGATATACGCGAATTCTGTCGCAGGTTCCATGAGTTGCATCCGTTTGTGCCTATCGTTGCCGTACCTACAACCTATAACCACTTCCGTGAAGAGGAGTTGGCAGAGTGGGGTATTAAGGTGGTGATCTATGCAAACCATATGTTGCGTGCAGCCTATCCCGCTATGGTCAAGGTGGCTACCTCGATATTGGAGAATCATCGTTCATATGATGCCAATGATTTGTGTATGCCGATCAAACAGATTTTGGAACTTATACCTGGAACAAAATGATAGAAGTCAGAGATGCTTATGAGGCGATGGTGTCCAGTGGCATTGATATGTTTACTGGTGTGCCCGACTCTTTGCTGAAGAATATCTGTGCCTATATTACAGATACAGCCCCACGGGAGAAGCATATTATTGCAGCCAATGAAGGAAATGCAGTTGGCATAGCCGCAGGTCATTATCTGGCAACAGGGAAACCGGCCTTGGTGTATATGCAGAATTCTGGTTTGGGTAATACCGTGAATCCTCTGTTGTCGTTAGCCGACGAGAAGGTATACAGTATCCCCATGGTGTTGTTGATTGGCTGGCGTGGAGAACCTGGCGTACATGATGAACCTCAGCATGTGAAGCAGGGGGAGGTGACACTGGGTCTGCTCGATACGATGCAGATACCATATATTATTCTGGAAGATGCCAGTCAGATTGGACCTCAGGTGAAATTGGCGATGGTTCGTAAGTCGCCTGTAGCTTTGGTTGTCAGGAAAGGTACCTTTGGCAGTTATAAACTGAAGAATGCAAGTACGAATGATAATCCGCTGAGTCGCGAAGAAGCCTTGAAACTGGTGATCGACCATCTGCATCAGGATGATGTGATCGTGTCGACGACGGGTAAACTGTCGCGTGAGCTCTTTGAATATCGTGAGGCTCAGAAACAGGGTCATGGTCACGATTTCCTCACGGTGGGCAGTATGGGCCATAGCTCTTCCATCGCTTTAGGCATTGCTTTGGAAAAGCCCGAGCGTCGTGTGTTCTGTTTCGATGGCGATGGTGCCTTCATCATGCACACAGGTTCTCTGGGTATCGTGGCCAGCATGAAACCACGTAATTTCTATCATATCCTCTTTAATAATGGTGCTCATGAAAGTGTGGGAGGTCAGCCTACAATAGGCTATCAGTTGGATGCTGTGGGTATTGCCAAGGCCAGTGGTTATCAACAGGCTATTCAGGCAGTAACCAAGCAGGAGATGGTGGATGCCCTTCAGAAGTTGGAGACGATAGAAGGTCCCGTGCTATTGGAGTTGAGGGTGAAGATCGAATCCCGAGAAGACCTGGGTCGTCCTACGACCACTCCGATAGAGAACAAACAGGCATTTATGAAAGAACTTGGAATAGTCGAATGATCAAGACAGCAGTCATCATGGCAGCAGGCATGGGAACCCGTTTCGGGACCATGACCGAAGAACGCCCCAAGGGTTTTATTGAGGCAGGTGGCAAACCCATGGTCGTCCGTTCTATCGAGACCCTTATCAGTTGTGGGATAGAACGTATCATCATCGGCACAGGCTATCTGCGTGAGGCCTACGAAGCGTTGGCCATACGCTTCCCTCAGATAGAATGTTGTTTCAGTCCCCGTTATGCTGAGACAAATAGTATGTATACCTTATATAATTGTCGCCAGATGGTGGGTACTGATGATTTTATCCTACTTGAGAGTGATCTGGTCTTCGAGCGTCGTGCCATCACCTCACTGATGGCGTGTCCTCACCCTGACGTGATGCTCATCACCCCGGTGACAAAGTTTCAGGACCAGTATTATGTGGAGTCTGATGAACAAGGCATCTTGACGAATTGCTCTGTTAACAAGGAGGATGTGGAGGTGAGAGGCGAGTTGGTCGGAATCCATAAACTAAGTCATACGTTCTATCAGAAGATGTGTGACGACTATTCCAAGAAGTCGAACGCCCAACCAAAGTTAGGCTATGAATATCAGCTTCTCTCCATGTCTCAGACCATCAGTCCTGTTTATGTGCTTTGTGAGGAAGGACTGAAATGGTATGAGATCGACGATATCGACGATCTGCGTTTTGCAGAAGAAAACATTATTAATTATCTATGAACATTAAAAGAAATGTCCTGTTGAATCCAGGACCAGCGACAACAACAGATACAGTGAAGATGGCACAGGTAGTGCCAGACATTTGTCCTCGTGAGAAGGAGTTTGCCGGTATGATGAAGAGTCTTCGTGAAGATCTTCTGAAGGTGGCTCATGCCCCAGCAGGGAAATATACTTCTGTGTTGTTCTGTGGATCAGGAACAATCAATATCGACATCTGCCTGAATTCTCTTCTGCCTGAAGGGAAGCAGGTGCTGGTGGTTAATAATGGTGCTTATAGCTCACGTGCCGTTGAGGTCTGTCAGTACTATGGTCTTCCACATATTGACTTGCGCTCTTCTGCGTTTGAACAGCCCAATCTTGAT